>Ga0070701_10000129_pt1 | contig 22285 bp, 18 predicted proteins | sample KBSK5102metaG_FD_65451 | JGI IMG/M metagenome (GOLD analysis project Ga0070701, IMG submission 65451) | Corn, switchgrass and miscanthus rhizosphere microbial communities from Kellogg Biological Station, Michigan, USA - KBS K5-10-2 metaG | ecosystem: Host-associated > Plants > Roots >... | reverse complement strand
CGTCGATCTCGCGGCCACCACGACGGCGCTGATCTCCGACGCGAGCCCGGTCACCGCCGGCACGAACGTGACGTTCACCGCGACCGTTTCGTCGCTGATTCCCGGCACGCTTACCGGCACCGTCGATTTCTACGATGGCGCCACGAAACTGAATGACACCGGCGTCACGATCGTCGCGGGCGTCGCGACCTATTCGACGACCGCTCTCAACGTCGCCACGCACTCCATCACCGCCGTTTACTCGGGCGACTCGGTGTACGCGACGAGCACCTCGAGCGCGGTCTCGCAGGTCATCAACCTCGCGCCGACGACCACGACGGTCGTCGCGCTGCCGAACCCGGCGACGGTCGGCAACACGGTGACGATCACCGCGACCGTCACGTCGGCCGCAGCCGGCACGATCACCGGCACCGTCGATTTCTACGATGGCGCCACGAAGCTGAATGACACCGGCGTCGCAGTCACGGCCGGCCAGGCCGCGTATCAGACGTCGGCGCTCACCGCCGGCAGCCACTCGATCACCGCCGTCTACTCGGGCGACGCGACGTACGACACGAGCACTTCATCCGCCGACAACCTCAACGTTCGCGACACGAGCAGCACGACGCTCGGCTCCACGCCGAATCCCGCGAAGGTCGGCACGACCATCGTCTTCACCGCAACCGTTTCGCCGAACACCGCGACCGGCACCGTCGATCTCGTCGAGAACAACGTGACGATCGCCAGCGGCCCGGTCAGCAGCGGCGTCGCGACGATCAACGTCTCGGTCCTCGCAGCCGGCAGCCACACGATCGAAGCGCGCTACTCCGGCGACTCGTCGTACGCGCCGAGCACGTCGACCTCGGTCATCCAGGCAGTGACGTCGATCCCGCGGTCGGATCTGAACAACGACGGTCACTCCGACATCGTGCTGCAGAACACGATCACCTCGTCGATCGCGGCGTGGCTGATGAGCAGCAACGCCATCCTGCAGGGCAAAGTCGTCGCGAATCCTGTGGCCGCGTGGCGCCTGCAGGCGACCGGCGATCTCGATGGCGACGGCAAAGCAGATCTCATCCTGCAGAACAACGTCAGCGGCGCGATTGCGTTCTGGAGAATGAACGGCACCGTGCTCGTCTCCGGCACGATCGTCACGACGACCAGCACGAACTGGCGCATCGTCGGCGCGCGTGATTTCGACGCGGACGGCAAGGCCGACATCGTCGTGCAGAACATGGTCACGGGCGACGTCGACCTCTGGACGATGAGCTCCGGCGCAATCGTCTCCGACGTCCTCCTCGGAAACGTCTCCGCGAATACGCGCGTCGTCGGCCTCGGCCGCCTCGGCGGCAACGCAGTCGTTCTTCAGGACACGACCACCGGCGCGATCTCGCGCTGGATCGTCAGCGGCGGCAGCGTTACGTCCAATCAGGCGATCGGCACCCCGTCCGCGGCCGACATCAAAGTCCTCGGCGTCGCCGACTTCAACTCGGACGGCAACGACGATCTCGTCCTGCAGAGCGCGAGCGCGCGCACCGTTTCGGTGTGGCTGCTTTCCTCAACCGGCATCGGCGTGCTCAGCTCGGGCAACGTCGCGACTCCGGTCGCAGGCTGGGCGGTCGTCGGCAGCGGCGACTATGACGGCGACGGCTTCGGCGACATCCTCCTGCACAACAGCATCACGAACGGCATCGCCGAATGGCAGATGAACGGCACCGTGATCGCGCGCGGCTGGAACGTCGGCACGCTCGCCGGCTGGAAACCGCTCGGCAACTAAAACGCATTACTAACGTTGTACGGCAGCGGCGGCGGGGCAACCCGCCGCCGTTTCTTTTTGCGCGCGTGACTCCGCTCACCTCTTCGCCGCGGATCGCGACCGATGTTGAACGCGGTCCGATAAACAATCGAGGAGAGCCCCATTGCGTCGCGCCAGCCTGTCTCTGTTCTTCGCCTTCGGTGTCGCTGTGAACGTATTCGCGGTGTCGTGGATCGTGCCCGCCGATCGCGTGGAGATCGAGCGCGCAAACGCGATCGTCATCGGCCGCGTGCTCGGCTCGCATGTCGAAGAGTCACGCTACGGCAGCGAGACGGTGACGGAGATCGCGCTCGAAGAAGCGATCAAAGGAACGGCGGGCAGCGTCGTGCGCGTGCACGAACCGCTCGGAATCGTTGGCGTTCCTGAATTCGCAGATGGCGATCGCGTGCTGCTCCTTCTGTATCTGCGCGATGACGGCGCATACGTCGTCAGCGATCTGCAGCTCGGCGCTTTCCGTTTTGCGAAGGACATCGCCGGACGCGAGCTCGCGCTGCGCAACGATGCAGAGATCGAAGGTTGGGATGCACACGGAAACGTGTACGAAGAGCCGCATCGCGCCGCGGAACCGTTCCTCGCGTACGTGCGTGGCGTCGTTCGCGGTGAGTTCGTCGCGGACGATTACTTCGTCGCGAAACTTCCGACCCACATCAGCGCGCGCTCCGTGCAAGCCTCGGCATCGTTCACCGCGAGCTCGTACGCGCTGCAGTACAACTCCGGCAAAGGCACGCGCTGGAACGTGTTCCCGTCAGCAGTCAACTGGAATCAGGGCAACAACGAAATCGGTCCGCAGGGCACCGGCACGCCGCAAATCACGGGAGCGTTCGCGACGTGGAACGCGGGCGGCACGAACTACGTGCTGAAAACCGCGACGCCGAACACGAACGGCTTCCTCGACGCCGCCGATGGCGTCAACAACGTCGTCTTCGAAAAGAACCTCACCTCGGCCGGCGTGCAGCCGTTCAACTGCGTCTCCGGCGGCGCGCTCGGCATGGGCGGGATGAAGAACGCGAACTTCGGCGCGGGCGCGCATGTGTTCAAGGGCGAGACCTTCGGGACGACGCTCGAAGCGGACGTCAGCATGAACGTCGGCCTCGGCGCCTGCACGACGACGCAGGTCACGCCCGATCAATTCAAGAGCGTGATCGTGCACGAAGTCGGTCACACGCTCGGCATTCGTCACTCCGATCAGAACCGCACGCTCACCGCCGCCTGCTCGACCGACATCACGCTCGACTGCAGCAACAGCGCGCTGATGAATCACATCCTCATCTCCGGTCTCAACGGAAAGCTGCAGACATGGGACAACGCCGCGCTGAGCAGTCTGTACGGCAACGCGCCCGCACCGCCGGTCTGCGTTCCGCCGTCAATCACCGCGCAGCCGAGCGGCTCGACGATCGCGGGCGGCAACGCCGCGCAGCTTTCGGTGACCGCGAGCGGCACCGCGCCGCTTTCGTATCAATGGTTCACCGGAGTCGTCGGCGATACCTCGCTGCCCGTCGCGAACGGCGCGAGCTCATCGATCTCCGTTCATCCCACGATCACGACGTCGTACTGGGCGCGCGTCACCGGCCAGTGCGCGCCGGTCGCGAACAGCAACGCCGCAATCGTCACCGTCACCGCGCCCATACCGCCGTTTCCGCCCTGTCCGTCCGTCGTGCTGGAAGCACCGGTCGCGACGCCGGCCGGCGACGGCTATCAGCTTTCCATCGTGGCGCGCGGCGGCACGTCGCTGATCTACCGCTGGTACGACGGCATCACGCAGATCGGCGCCGGCAATGATCTGCACGTGAATCCGACAGTCACGACGAGCTATCAGTGCCGAGTAACGAACAGCTGCGGCAACACGACCGAAAGCTCGATTGTCACAATCACCGTCGCGCCGAAAATCTCACGACGGCGATCGGCGCAGCATTGACCGTCAGACGACGCGATGCTTGAGGACGTCGTCGCGATCGCGGGACATCCACAGCAGCGCCACGCCGATCGCGAGCATCGCCCACTGCCATGGCTCGAATCGCGGCAGATCCTGAACGATGTAAGCCTGCACCACGAATCCTGCGACCAGCAAAAGCAGGACGATCCAGCCAAGTCGGGAGAATGTTTTGCGCATGTCGCGCCTCCTGCAGTGAATCTGCGGCGGCGCCGCGCGCCGTGCGATGCGCACGCGCATCCGCACGTGTGACGCGTGTCATAGCGGCGCCGATCTGCGCGCACCGCGCGCATCGCGCCGCCGCGCGATATTTGAAGTCAGGGGAGTGGCGCGATGTCCTCAATCCTGACGCTCACGATGAATCCGGCCCTCGACGTCTTCCTCGAGACGCCGCGAATGCGACCGAACGGCAAGCTGCGATGCTCGAAGCCTCGCTGCCTTCCGGGAGGCGGCGGCATCAACGTAAGTCGCGCGCTGCGCCGGCTCGGCGGTGAATCAACGGCACTCTTTCCCGCCGGCGGCGCAACGGGGAGCAGGCTGATCGAGCTGCTCGCGCGCGAATCGATCGCCGTCAACGTCGTGCGGATCGCCGAGGAGAGCCGGGAAAACGTGAATGTGGTGGAGACCGGGACGCGGATGGAGTATCGCTTCATCGTTCCCGGACCGGAGATCGGGATCAACGAGTGGAAACACACGCTCCACGCGATCCGATCGGTCGCGCCGCGCCCCTCAATTCTCGTCGCCAGCGGCAGTCTGCCGCCCGGCGTGCCGGTCGACTTCTACTCGCGCGTCGCCGCGGTCTGTGCGGAGCTTGGCATCCGGCTCATCGCCGACACGTCGGGTGAAGCGTTCCGCCACACAGGCGGCAAAGGAACGTACCTGCTCAAGCCGAACGTGCGCGAGCTGATGATGAGCGGCGGCGACGCGCCGATCTCTGACAACGCGATCGCCGATGCCGCGCACGCAATCGTGGATGCCGGGCGATGCGAAGTCGTCGTCATCTCGGCCGGAGGCGGCGGCGCGATGATCGTCGATCGCCGCGGAACGCGCCGCATTCCTGCGCCGGTCGTCGCGATCGGCAGCCGCGTCGGCGCAGGCGACAGCATGGTCGCCGGAATCGCGCTGGCGCTTTCGCGCGGCACGAACATCGACGAAGCGGTGATGTACGGCGTCGCCGCCGGATCCGCCGCGGTGATGACGAATCGTCACGAGCTCTGTCGCCGCGATGACGCGGAAAGACTTTTTCACGATGTGGTGCAGCTGTGCGGCAGCGCCGCAAACGCGATGCAGATCGCCTGAGCGCGCGGCCGAAAGGAGGAAACATGAAAACGATGAACAAAGCACTCGGTGTCGCGGGCGCGGTCGCCGCGTACGCGGGAGCGAACGCGCTCGCGCGGAACTGGTATCTGCATTGGGGCGCGATGCCGGAGGAGCAGAAAGCCGCGCTCCCGGGCGATGAGTTCGCGCCGCGCATCAGCTCCACGCGCGCCGTGACCATTCACGCGCCGGTCGAAAAAGTGTGGCCGTGGCTCGTGCAGATCGGCCAGGACCGCGGCGGCTTTTACAGCTACGACCTGCTCGAGCAGGCAATCGGCGCCGGCATTCACAACGCCGATCGCATCGTGCCCGAGTGGCAGCAGCTCGAGGTCGGCGACACGGTCCGCCTCGCGTCCAAACGCGTGTACGGTGACAAGCCGCTGCTGCGCGTGCTGGCGCTGGAGCGCAATCACTATCTCGTGCTCGAGCACTGGGGCGCGTTCGTGCTGCATCGCGTCGATCGCGAAACGACGCGGCTCATCATCCGGACACACGCCGATCCGCGAACGCGGGCGGGCAAGGTCGCCGAGATGATGCTGCTCGACCTCATGCACTTCGTGATGGAGCGGAAGATGATGCTCGGCATCAAAGAGCGCGCCGAGCAGGGAGGCGACCATTGAGATCCCTCGACTTCAAACACATTCTCGTCCCGACCGATCTCACGGCCGAGTCGGTCGTCTCGCTTCGTTACGCGCGTTTCTTCGCGGAGCGCTTCGCATCGAAAATCACGATTCTCTACGTCGATCCGATCACCTTTCTCGGTCCGGAGATCGCCGTGACGCTGCCCGAAGACGTCGTCACGACGCCCGCGCATCTCGGCAAACTGCAACACGACGTTCGCGACTGGGCCGGCCGCGAGCTCGATGGCCTCAACTTCGACATCACCGCAACGCTCGGCCCGCCGGCCGCGATGATCGTCAATGAAGAGAAACACGCGCACGCCGATCTCGTCGTGATGGCGACGCACGGCCTGCACGGCTGGCGGCGGCTCATCCTCGGCTCCGTCACCGAAGGTGTGCTGCGCGCCGGACTCGCGCCGGTGCTGAGCGTCAATCGCACCGAGCCGGGGCTCAAGAAAGCGAAGCCGATTCACAGGATCCTCTGTCCCGTGAACTTCACCGACGTCGCGCGTCAGTCGCTCGATTACGCGGCGCAGCTGGCCGCGGCATTCGACTCCGAGCTGATCGTCGTGCACGTCGTCGAACAGCCGGATGAGCTGCGCGAAGCCGCGGGAGAAATCGACATCCGCGCGTGGATCGCGCCGGCGATTCAGGACCGCTGCACCTATCGCGAGATCGTCATGCGCGGCGGCGCTTCCGAGCGCGTGCTCGACGCGGCCGAGGACTTCGAAGCGGGCCTCATCGTCATCGGCGCGCAGCACAAGCGCTTCCGCAACGAGACGGTGATCGGAACGACGACGGAACGCCTCGTGCGCTTCGCGCGCGTGCCGGTGCTTTCGATTCCGTCGCCGGTCGCCACCGAAGTGACGGCCGGCGCCGAATCAGAACTGGCCAACGCGCTCTAGCCGCTCACGCGGCCGTCACGTTCGTGACGGCCGCGTTCTTCTCGTCATGCGCGGCGAACGCGCGCGCGAATTGCGTCACCGCATCCCAGTCGGTGAAGTCGTAATCGCGATGCGAATCGAGCCTGCGACCCTGCGCCGCAAACATCCGATTCAGGCAGAAGCGCAGCAGCGGGTTGTACTTCGTGAACGGAAACGCGCCGCCGGCGAGCAGCTGCTCGGTCGGCGTCCAGCCGGTCGCGCGCAGAAACTCCGCCGCCATCCGCGCCGCTTCGCCGCGCGACTCGTCTTCGATCGCGGCGCCGCTCACCGACACGAACGCGGAGCGCATCGCGTTGAGCCGTTCGCGGTTGCGCTTCACAAATCGCGTCACCGCGCGTGAGTGCTTCCCGATCTGCACCGACGCGACGATGACGACCGCGTCGGTGCTGTCGAGCTGCGCGTCCGGCGTGTTGCGCACATCACACGCCGTCGCGTTGCCCGCCGTATTCGCGATGTGCTGCGCAATCCGCGCAGCCTGCCCGTGATGCGTCGAGTAGAGAACGAGTAGTTTCATCGCCTCCTCCTTCGCGTTTACGGCGTGATCACGACCTTCATGACGCCATCCGCGCGCGAGCCGAACAGCCGGTACGCCTCGTTGATGTTCTCGAGTTTGAAGCGATGCGTGAGCAGCGGACGAAGGTCCAGCTTTCCGCAACGCACCATCTCGATCAGCCGGCGCATCCGCTCTTTTCCGCCCGGGCAGAGCGTCGTCACGATGCGGTGATCGCCGAGTCCGGCGGTGAATGCTTCGTACGGAACCTGCAGCTTGCCGGAGTAAACGCCGAGCGACGACAGCGTTCCGCCCGGACGCAGCGCGCGCAGCGCGGTCTCGAACGTCTCCTGCGTGCCGAGCGCTTCGATCGCAACGTCGACGCCGGTGCCGCCGGTGAGCTGTTCGATCTGCTCGAGCACGTCGCCGTCGCGATAGTCGAGCACGACGTCAACGCCCATCCGCCGCGCCATCGCCATGCGCGCGTCGTCGCCGTCGATTCCGATCACCATCGACGCGCCCATCAGCTTCGCACCAAGGGCGGCGCAGAGTCCGATCGGTCCCTGCGCGAAGACCGCCACGACATCGCCGATCTTCACGCCGCCTGACTCCGCGCCGCCAATGCCGGTGGATGCGATGTCGGTCAGCAGAACGACCTGCTCGTCTGTGACGCCGTCGGGAATCTTCGCCAGATTCGCCTGCGCATTCGGGACGAGTAAGTATTCGGCCTGCGCACCGTTGATCGTGTTGCCGAATCGCCATCCGCCGAGGGCTTTGTAACCGCTGCCGTGACCGCATTGCGATGACTTGCCGGAGAGACACGCATTGCACTGACCGCACGGCGTGATCGCGCCGACGATCACGCGATCGCCGACGTTGTAACCGGTCACGCCAATTCCCAGCTGATCGATGACGCCGACCGGCTCGTGTCCGACGATCAGGCCCGGCATCACCGGATATTCGCCGCGCGCGATGTGCAGATCCGTACCGCAGATCGTCGTCATCGTCACGCGAATGACCGCCTCGCCCGGGTCGGCGTGCGGCCGCGGCACTTCCTCGAGACGAATGTCATTCACACCGTGAAAAACCGCCGCGCGCATCGTGTCGGTGTGCGCGAGTGGAAGCATCTTTTCCTGAACAGCAAACGTTGTGACCATGGTGTTCCTCCCTGATGAAACGTGGTTCCGCGTTCGGCCGCTGGCGGTAACCGCTGCTGGTGCGCTCAGTGACGGACATCACCCGTTGATGTTCAGGCTCCCCACCCCGTTGGGTGGGCCCGATCCCGCCACGAGGAGCGATGCTGCTTGTGTACGAAGAAGGAGACGCAAATGCCGACGCCCTACAACCTGTCGATGGAAGAACACTGCATGACCTGCTCGCGCCGCGCGGACCGGCAGTTCTGCAACATGGCTCCCGCTTCGCTCGAAGCGCTCGACGGCTCGAAGTTTTCGGGGGTCTATCCGAAGGGCTCGCTGCTCTTCGTCGAAGGCGAACAGCCGCGAGGTGTCTTCATCCTCTGCAGCGGACGAGCCAAACTAACGACCTCGTCGGCAGAAGGGCGCACGCTGATCGTGAAGATCGCGGAGGCAGGAGAACTGCTCGGCGCCAGCGCCACGCTCCTCGGCAAACCGTACGAAGTTTCCGGCGAAACGCTCGAGCCGTCGCAGGTGAGCTTCATCCGTCGCGACGATTTCATGCGCCTGCTCAGCACGCATGCCGAGGTTTGCATGCACACGGCTCAGCAGCTGAGCGAAAAGTACGAATCCGCGCAGCGCGAGATTCGCACGCTCGGCCTCGCACAGACGACGTCGGAAAAACTCGCGAAGCTCATCCTCGGCTGGACGAAAACCGGCGAGAAAACGGATCACGGAACGCGGCTGCAGATGCTGCTGACGCACGAAGAGATCGCGCAAATGATCGGCACCACGCGCGAAACCGTCACGCGACTGCTCAGCGATTTCAAACGGAGAAAACTGATCAGCGTGAAGGGCTCGAACATGTTCGTCCTCGCGCAGCAACAGATGCAGGACATGGTCAACGTTTGAGGGATACGGCTCACGAAGCCGTGTAGCAACCGTCACCGCGACTGTCGGAGAACACTCCCTATTGTGATGGCGTGAAGACATCGATCATCGAAAACGAGTTGACGGCTTCAGAGACGCTGCGGCTGTTCCGGCGCGGCGAGACGCTGTTCCGCGAAGGCGACGATGCAACCGGCGTCTTCGTGCTGCACTCCGGAGAAGTCGATCTGCTCTTCTCTCCGCGAAACGGCGAGCCGAAAGCACTCCGCTGCGCGCAGCCCGGCCAGATCCTCGGCCTGAGCTGCGTCGTCACCGGCCGTCCGCATGATTGCACCGCGACCGCACGCACCGATTGCGAGACCGCATTCGTCGCCAGCGCCGATTTTCTGCGCAGGCTCGACGAGAGTCCCGCCGTCTGGTTCAGCGTCCTCCGTTTCCTCAGCAGCGACGTCAACGCCGCGTATGAGGACATGCGGGCTCTGGCGATCAGGTGACGTTCGTCACGCGGCCGGTTGACGCAGGTCATGCCCCGATGGTTGCGCGCGGCGTAGCTTGCCGTCATGACCACCATCGCTGACTCCCCCGCCGCGATCGCATCGACTAAAACCGAGAAGACGTCGAACGTCGAGATCCTCGATGGCAACGAAGCCGTCGCGCACGTCGCGTACGCGCTGAACGAAGTCATCGCCATCTATCCGATCACGCCCGCGTCCTCGATGGGCGAGCTCGCCGACGCGTGGGCAGCCGCGAAGCGAAAAAACGTCTGGGGCACGATCCCCTCGGTCGTCGAAATGCAGAGCGAAGCCGGCGCGGCGGGCGCGGTTCACGGCGCGCTGCAGACAGGCTCACTGGCGACGACGTTCACGGCGTCGCAGGGTCTGCTGCTGATGATCCCGAACATGTACAAGATCGCCGGCGAACTGACGCCGACCGTGTTTCACGTCGCGGCGCGCTCGCTCGCAACGCACGCGCTCTCGATCTTCGGCGATCACGGCGACGTGATGGCCGCGCGCGCGACCGGCTGGGCGATGCTCTGCTCCGCGAGCGCGCAGGAAGCGCATGACTTCGCGATGATCGCCCAGGCGGCGACGCTTGAATCGCGAATCCCGTTCCTGCACTTCTTCGACGGCTTCCGCACCTCGCACGAAATCGCGAAGGTCAACCTGTTGACCGATGACCAGATGCGCTCGATGATCGATCTCGAGCTCGTCTTCGATCACCGTTCGCGCGCGCTGACTCCCGATCATCCCGTGCTGCGCGGCACCGCACAGAATCCCGACGTCTTCTTCCAGGCGCGCGAGCGCGCGAATCCGTTCTATCGCGATTGCGCGTCGATCATCGCGGAGACGATGGACGGCTTCGCGAAGAAGATCGGCCGCCGCTACGCGCCGTACGAATACTTCGGCGCACCGAACGCGGAGCGCGTGATCGTGGCGATGGGCTCCGCATGCGAGACGCTCGAAGAAACGGTAATCGCACTGAACGCGCGCGATGAACGCGTCGGTCTCGTGAAAGTGCGCATGTACCGGCCGTTCGACGCGATCCGTTTCGCGGCCTGTCTGCCGCCGACCGTTCGCGCGCTCGCAGTGCTCGACCGCACCAAAGAACCCGGCAGCCTCGGCGAACCGCTCTACCTCGACGTCGTCACCGCACTTCGCGAGGCGAACGTGAACGTGCCGATCGTGACCGGCGGACGCTTCGGCCTTTCGTCGAAAGAGTTCACGCCGGCGATGGCCGCGGGCGTCTTCGCGGAGCTCGCTGTCGAACATCCGCGCAATCACTTCACCGTCGGCATCAACGACGACGTCACGCACACGAGCATCGATTACGACCCGAAGTTTTCGATCGAAGCCGACGACGTCGTCCGCGCGCTCTTCTACGGCCTCGGCTCTGACGGCACCGTCGGCGCGAACAAGAACAGCTGCAAGATCATCGGCGAGACCGATCGTTACGCGCAGGCGTATTTCGTTTACGACTCGAAGAAATCGGGAGCGATCACCGTGTCGCATCTGCGCTTCGGGCCGCGTCCGATTCGCGCGCCGTATCTCATCGAAAACGCGGGACTCGTCGCGTGTCATCACCCGTCGATCCTCGAAAAGAACGACGTGCTGAAGCACCTCCGTCCCGGCGGCACGTTCCTGCTCAACGCGCCGATCGCGTCGTGCGACGAGCTGCCGGAAACGCTGCGCAATCAGCTCGCCGAAAAGAAGGCGCGGCTGTTCGTGATCGATGCGTCGCGCGTCGCGCGCGAGTGCGGCATGGGCGGCCGCATCAACACGATCATGCAGGTCTGTTTCTTCGCGTGCTCGGACGCGATGCCGTTCGATGAAGCGCTCGACGCGATCGTCAACGCGGTGCGCAAAACGTACGCGCGCAAAGGCGAGGCGGTGATCGAAAAGAACCTGCGCGCGATCGATGCAGCGCTCGCGAATCTGAAGGAGCTTCCGGTCAGCGCGGCGCCGCCTGCCGTCGCCCACGTTCTGCCGAAAGAAAAGGATCGCGAGCGCAACGCGATGTTTGAAATCCTCGCCGGACGCGGCGATGAGCTGCCGGTCAGCGCGATGTCATGCGACGGCACCTTCTCGACCGGCACCGCGAAATTCGAAAAGCGCAATCTCGCGCTCGAGATCCCGGTATGGGATTCGGCGTCATGCATTCAGTGCGGCAAGTGCGCGATGGTCTGTCCGCATGCCGCGATTCGCATCAAGGCGTACGATGAGAGCCTGATCGCCACCGCGCCGCCGACGTTCAAATCGCTGCGGCCGATTCACAAAGACTGGCAGGGACTCGCGTACACGATTCAGGTCGCGCCCGAAGACTGCACCGGCTGCACGATCTGCGTCGACGTCTGTCCCGCGCGCAGCAAGAGCGATCCCGCGAAGAAATCGCTGTCGATGGAAGATCAGCGTCCGCTGCTCGACGCCGAGCGTTTGAACTGGGACTTCTTCCTCAACATCCCCGATCGCGATCGCACGAAGATCACGCCGTCGCTCATCCGCCATCAGCAGCTCCAGCAGCCGCTGTTCGAATTCTCCGGCGCGTGCGCGGGCTGCGGCGAAACGCCGTATCTGAAGATGGCGACGCAGCTGTTCGGAGATCGGATGATCGTCGCAAACGCAACCGGCTGCTCGTCGATCTTCGGCGGCAATCTGCCGACGACTCCGTGGTCGACGAACAGCGACGGCCGCGGCCCCGCGTGGTGCAACTCTCTCTTCGAAGACAACGCCGAATTCGGCCTCGGCTTCCGAGTCTCGATCGACAAACAGCACGAGTTCGCAACGGAGCTGCTGAAGCGCGTCGCGTCCGTCGTCGGCGAAGATCTCGCGAAAGCGATCATCGAATGTCCGCAGAAAACGGAGGTCGAGATCTTCGAGCAGCGCGAGCGCATCGAGCTGCTGAAAGTGCGGCTGCGCCGGCTCGAATTGATGACGCGCATGCACAAGCTGGATCCGACCGAGGAGCAGCAGCTGCTGGCGATTGCGGATGTGCTGGTGAAGAAGAGCGTGTGGATCGTCGGCGGCGACGGCTGGGCGTACGACATCGGATTCGGCGGCCTCGATCACGTGCTGTCGAGCGGCCGGAACGTCAACATCCTCGTGCTCGATACCGAGGTGTATTCGAATACGGGCGGACAGGCGTCGAAGTCGACGCCGCGCGCGGCGGTGGCGAAATTCGCGACGGCCGGCAAGCAGGTCGCGAAGAAAGATCTCGGACTGATGGCGATGACGTACGGCAACGTTTACGTCGCGAGTGTGGCGATGGGCGCGAAGGATGAGCAGACGCTGAAAGCATTCCTCGAAGCGGAAGCGTTCGACGGGCCGTCACTGATCATCGCGTACAGCCACTGCATCGCGCACGGATTCGAGATCGGCGCTGCGCTGCAACATCAGAAGACGCTCGTGAGCTCCGGCCAGTGGCTGCTCTATCGCCACGATCCGGCGCGCGCCGCGCGCGGTGAGAACCCGCTGCAGCTCGATTCGCGTGCGGCGAGTACGCCGCTCGCCGACTTCCTCGGCTCCGAGAATCGCTTCGGGAAATTGCCGCCGGAAGTGATCGCATCGGCGACGCACGACGCGGAAGCGCGGAGGAGAATGTACGAATACCTCGCGGCGATGAAGTGAGGAGGGCGGGCTTCCAGCCCGCCCACTCCTACTGCGCCCGCTTCATCAACTCTTCGCCAGCGTCGAGCGACTCCTTCACGAGTCGCTCGTACAACTTCCATCCGTTGTCGCCGTTCGTCAGCACGACCAGTCCCTGCTTCGATTTCGGCAGCAGAATCACGAGCGTCTTCACTCCGTCATCGGATCCGCTGTGAATCAGCGCGTACTCGCCGGCAGCGTTGAGATCGTCGTGCCGCTCCCAGCCGAGCGTCATGTGCGCGGCGCCTTTCATCGCGGCCTGCGGCTTCACCATTTCGGCGAACACTTCCTTCGTCAGCCCCTCGCCGTTCATGATCGCGGCGCCGAACGTCGCGTAATCAGCGACCGTCGTCAGCAGATTGTCAGCAGCATTCGCGCGCGTCGTCCGGTCATCCGTGTACTTGTTCGCACCGTTCTCGTCGTGCCACCGCGCGAACCGTGATGCGTCCGTGCGCGAGTCCCACGCGTGCTGCGTATCTTTCATGTGCAGCGGCGTGAAGACGAGCGACTCCGACAGTTCTGAAAGCGTTTTGCCGAACTTCTTCTCGAGCGCTCTGCGCAAATATTCGAAGCCTTCACCCGAGTACTGAAACTTCGTTCCCGGATCGAATTCGAAGCGCAGCTTCTTGTCAGGCTCGAGCCAGCGCCAATTCGCGAATCCGGTTTGATGGCTGAGGATGTGCCGCGTCGTCAGCAGCTGCGCGCGCGGATCGCTCGCGACGTCGGGATCGATCCAGTACTTCGCGATCGGCTCGTCGAGATTCCACTTCCCCTCGCTGACGAGTCGGAGCGTCGCATACGTCACGATCGGTTTCGTCAGCGACGCGACATTGAAGATCGTGTCGTACGGCGCCGGCACGCCTTTCTTCAGCTCGCCGTAGACCTTCACCTCGCGCACTTTGCCGTCGCGAATGATGCCGACTCCGACCGCGGGGACTTTGTTCTCCGCGAGCCACGCCGCGATGCGCTGGCGATCTTCGAACAACGGCTGCGCTTGCAGTTGTGATGCGAGAGCGAACGCGACGAACAGCGACGCTTTGGTTGTCTTCATGCCGCGTTGTTACGCGGCGCGCGCTGCGCAGGTTTCACTTCATCAGCACGGACGCGACCGGCCGTCGCGGCGTCGCCTCAGCCGCAACGCGCGCCGATCCAATTCGCAACAACAGCTGCGCGGGACGATCGGCGCCGGCGAGTTTGCGCATGTGCTCGCGCAGCTCCTCGACCTCGATGGGCTGATTGAGAAACGAATACTGCAAGCCGGCGCCGGTGATCGTGAGCAGCAGACGCTCGAGCACTTCGCCCGCGCGCACGAGCGACGCGCGATCGTCGCTCGCCGTCACGAGCATCAACAGGCTCGAGCGCGCGACCAGCTGGCGATCGCGGCGAGCGCGCCAGCCGCCGGAATCGACATTGCGAACGAGCCACGGCGCGGCGCTCGACAACACGCGCGGGACGCCGAGGGCGTCGCCGGAAAGTCCGTCGGTACCGGTTGCGTCGCGACGCACCCATTCCGCGAGCTCCGCGCGAAATGCCGGTCGCGCCATCTGCGCGCGATCGGCGTCTTCGACGAGATCGGCGACGCGATCGCGGTCGCGCGCGAGGATCAGCCGCAACGTTTCGGGATGTGCATCGAGCACATCGCACAAGGGGCGCAGCGCCTCCGGGTCGAGCGGCTGCGCATCGAACGGCGCACGGTTCGTGTGCCGCTGACGAATCGCCGGGAAGAGCGCGGCGAGCGATGCGTCGGGCGCGCACGTCTCCCGCACTTCGATCGTCGCAATCGGCAGCACCTCGGCCGATCGAGTCTCGTGCTTTACGGTGGTGCAGAAGCCGAAGCGCGCGGCCGCGACGCGGAAGTTCATCATCGCGGCGCCGACGCTCATCAGCAGCTCGCGATCTTTCCCGTCGGCGATCAGCAGACGTCGCGAGAAATCGGCGAAGAACTCGACGCCATCGTCCGTGATGCGAAACGCCCACGGCTGCGTGTTGTGGCTCGACGGCGCGAGGATCGCGTAACGCAGCAGAAACTGCAGCTGCTCGCCGCGCGACTCGAGGTCGCGAAAATCATCGTCGTCGATCTTCCACGCACTTCTCACGCGTTCGCTCCTCTGCCGCCTCCGAGCGATGGCATGGTCGTGTCGTGCATCGGCGGCTCGTACGCGCACAGCGGATCGGTGCCGAACAGATTGCCGGTCATCGCGGATGCGCGTGCGCGCGAACCGCCGCAGACGTGGCGGAAGTCGCAGCGGCGGCACTTCGCTTTCAGATTGTCGAGGTCGCGCAGCGCGACGAAGAGATCGCTGCCGCGATAGATCGTGCCGAGCGAGCGATAGCGGAGATTGCCGGCGCTCTGCGGGACGAACTCGCCGGGACGAACGTCGCCGGCGTGCGAGATGAACACGAAGCCCTGTGCGCCGTCGCGCGTGCATTCGCGCAGCTCGGCCGCGTGGTCTTCCGTTTGATAGCTCGCGAAATCGGGCCACTGCTCGACCTCGCGCAACTTCTCGCGAAGGCTTTGCTGCAGGCGCCAGCGGCGGTAGTGTGGCGCTTCGACGATGCGTACCGCAAAGTTTTCGCGCATGCGTATTTCATCGATGACGCCGAACATCGATTCCGCTTCGATCGCGGTGAGCATCTCGATGTTCTTCGACGGCCCGGCCGGCACGAGGAAGTGCAGGTTCCAGCGCGTGATGCCGAAGGGACGAATGAGGTCTGCGATCGCGAGGAGATCGCCGGCGTTGCGCCGGCAGACGAGCGTGTTCACTTCGATGCGCAGTCCCGCGCAATCGGCCCAGCGCATCGCGCGCAGCGTGCGGCCCCACGTGTTCGCGACGTCGTGAATCGACTCGTGAATTTCGGCCGTCGATCCGTCGACGGGGAAGATGACGTGCGTCAAACCTTCGCGCTGCAGACGCGCGAGCGAGTCGTACGTCAGCTGTGAAGTCGGACTGAGTGCGAGCGCCGGTTCGAGACCGCGTCGTCGCGCGTAGTCGATGATCTGCCCGACGTCGCCGCGCTCCAGCGGATCGCCGCCGGTGATGATCAGCTCGCGAGGTTTCAGCGACGCGATCTGATCGATCGTCTTGTACGCCTCGTACGTCGTCAGTTCGTTCGAACCGCGACGCTCATCGGCGCCGGTCGGACAACCGCGGCAGTGCAGATCGCACGCGCGCGTCAGCTCCCACATCACCGTCGGATGCGGCTCGTAAGTATCCATGAAGTTCCTCAGGCGGGGACGCCGCACTCCGCGAGAATCGTTTCGTACAACGCGAGCGTGTCGTCGACGTCCATCGGCGGAATGCGCCGCACCGCGACGCCTTCGTGCTCGATGACGTAATCGCCCAGCTGCACGCGCTCTTCGAGAATGTCGAGGCGGATCGACTTACGCGATCCCCAGAAATCGACGATGGCCGATTGCCCTTCGATGCTGATGATCTGACCCGGGATACCAAGGCACATACGGCACCTCCACGAGCAGTTTCGGTCCGGACGCCGCACGCGCCGATGACTCATGACATGTGGCCATGTGTCGCGCGTCACATGACGCTCTGACTCGCGTCAATGCGCCGCTCGCGCGCCACGCTTAGTGATGACGCGCAATCCCGCCACCAGCGACATCTTCGCGACATTGCCGTGCGCATGGCTGTCGCGGGCACTTGATCATGCGGACGTCAAATCCGACGACTTCCGCCGTGGGCGCAGAAATACTTACTTCCCGACTCGAAACTTGAGTGCACGGCCGAGGAACTTTACGCGCTCGCTGCGGCATGCTTCATTCCCTCACTCGCGAATCGCGCCTCTATCGCCCAACACAGGGTTCGAAAGATATTCTGGGCACGAGCACCGGGCGAGAATCTACACGCTTCTTCAACTGCGCATGAACGAGAAGCTCTTCCCCGTGACCGCAGGAATTGATCATTTGTTTTGGGCGCTCGGACGCGCTCTCGACCGCTTTGGGTAGGACCTCGATGCGGACGAAGAGTACGCGCGACTAGTCGGCGACCGGATTCATCAGTCGTATTTTACGAAGGTGCGGCGTGTCTGACTTCGTTGTCGGGCTAACGTCAACAAGCTTGCCGCGACTGGTCCAAAAGTTTGCAGAGAATGTGCGTCGCCTTCGCTTAGCCGCCGGGCTGACTCAGGAGGCGCTCGCCGAGCGCGCTGGCGTTCACCGGACATACCTTGGTTCGATCGAACGGGCCGAGCGAAACGTTAGGCGCCGGGTCGATCGATCTTTCTTGTATTAGCCCGGCTTTCCCACTGCGTTCTCCGCTCGGAAGTTGCTGTTTCTTACCTGAATTCGACAGGCCGCATCCGCGACGGTTTGCGATAAGGACGAGCCGCGCGGCTCGTGAGGAAGCTGCGCACACTCGCCAGACCTAGCGACTTCGCTAAGTGCCCCTTTTGGCCGCGTAGTGGAGTCGTAACCGGACGAGCTAGTCTCCCAGCGTGGGGACTACCCGCCGCTTCGTTGCGGACGAGGCATACTGCATCGATCGGAAAACCGCCTGGCAGCGGCGCGACTCGGTCGCAGCTGGCGGGATCCCTGTGGAGCGTATCGGCTCCTGAGGCCGTCGGCCGAGAAAGCCTTGCCTGCGGATGCCATGAACACCGTGATCACCAGAGGCGCAGTGACTCGCATAAGTGTCTCAAATCTTCCGGCGCTACGGTACACTTGACAACGGGATGTCTGACTCCGATAAGTTGCTAAGCGCCGTGCTTCAACTGCCGGAACATGAACGCGCTGACATGGCCGCTAAGCTTCTCGACAGCTTGGCCGAACCCTCCGAGGGCGACATTGATGAGGCATGGGTTGCCGAAATCGAGAGTCGCTGCGCAGCGGTCGATGCTGGAACTGCAGTGACGACCGACTGGAATGACGTGCGTCGGCGAGTTGAACGCGATATCTTTGGCCGGTGAGTAAGCCCGTCCGGCTTAATGAGTTCGCCGAGAAAGAGATCCTTGATGAGCTTCGCGGCTACGGTGCGGGACAATCGGAGCTTGCGGATCGTCTTTGGAACGACATTCAGGCCATCCTTCGAATAGTGGGTGAATACCCGCGCGTCGGCGGAAGGGTTGTGCGACCACGCGTTCGGGGCACGGTGCGACGCTTTCCACTTCGACACTTTCCTTTCTTCATTATCTATCGGGAGCATGACGCCTACGTTGAGATTGTCGCTTTGGCCCATATGAGCCGCAAGCCTAATTACTGGCGATCCCGCCTTTCGTAGTGCTGCTGCGTAAGTGCGCCTAACGGACCAATCGTTCACCTGCACGCCAGCCTCATGTACCATAAGCGACGCGGCGCGGCCGTTGCCACGCCCGACGATGCATTTGGAAGAAGTGATCTGCAACGGACATGATGCCCGTCGCACAACAGTAGAATAGGAGCTTCAGCTCCGGTCCAGCAAACGGCCGCGTGACAGCTGCATTGGGCAGTTAGCCGGCAGTTCGGGAAGGTCGTACCGTGTGACAGAATAATCGCAGGGCTGAATCCGAATACCTATTGAAATGCGTCGGGAAGCTGATTCGTGCCGCTTGTGCGGCCATTTTGCCAACGCCGTGAGATCGACGCGATTCCGACGCTCACTAAGAAACCCAGAAGAAAGGCCTTCCCGAGGCCAGCAATAACACCAACGCCGATGATCTGACCTGAAGATTTAGCGATGTCGACGGCCCAGAGTATTAGCGTCGTAGCTGCAAACGCTGTCAAGGCGATAACCACACGAGACCAAAATGGGGCGATGCCTTCCCGGAACAGCCAGACAGCGACCCACAACATAAGAACAATGTAGGGCGCCAAGATAACAATGTGCTGCGAGGTGGATACGTAGAGCGCCCCGCTTACTGCGCCGGCGATCCCGCCTAACACAGCCGCCTTACCGACATTACTCATCGAGTCACCCGTCGCCTAACGACACATTCCGTTACAGACTTTCTGCCACACTGTTCCGCAGCCCCAACTATCGGACTTGCAGTTGTCGCCGAAGCACGTCTGGCCCCATAAACACCAGTTATCGCCTAGGTTGCACTCACAATCTGGAACATAGCAGCCGACACAGTAGTCTGCTTCAATTGCACCCAAATGAGCTCTGCTCAACAAAAGTCCAGATGTGATGGGCAGCGCGCTGGGCAGCGCCGGATCCGGAAGCGGCCCAAGTACGGTCAGCGCCTCCCGATACTGATCCGGCGTCAAAATCGCTGCCGCCGAATCCTGCATGCGGGCGAACGGCAGCGCCACCTGCGCTTCCCATTCGGGATCATCAGGTAGCGTCCGATACAGATCGGCGTTGATTAAGGTCAGAAACTGGACAAGTACCTTGCGTTGAGCTTCCGAGAGCGCGGGATGCGAATCGAGAAAATGACGCACGTGCACACGCCACACCGCAGCCTTCGTCTCGGGAGTAACATTCCGAAACACGACGCGTCGCTCCGCGACGGGCCGGGACGAAACGATGCGATAAAGAGTCTCGGCATCGCGGTCGGCCTGATCGACCTGAGCCATCGCAGCGGATGCGGAAAACAACACCAAGCAAATGATCGCCATTCGCTGCATGAAGCTTGCTCTCCGCACGTCGGTTGTTATTTCCCTACTGAAGACTACAGCTTGCACGCGGTTCGCGTCAACCGGCGCCGGTGACGCGAACACAGGCATCAATCTTTGGGCCGGCCTAGTCCCTCGCAATCGTAGATGTCCGGGCTAACGTGTCTCCTAATCAGCTGCGCGCGGCCACGCGCGCCACGGAGCGACGCGACGCGGCCGTTGCCGCGCCTGACAAACGCCTTTGGAAGAAGCGAATGGCAACGGACGTGACGCCGTCGCGCCGAACGTGACATAGGAGCTTCAGCTCCGGTCCATCTAACGGCCGCGCGTCAGCTGCATTAGGAAGTTAGGCCGCGCCGCGCTCGAGGGTACGGACGGACAAGAGGTCTTGGTCACCTACCGACCGCACATCGCGTATGTTGAGAGTCACCAGAGCCTGCGTACGCCCCGATGCCGTAACGAACTCCACTTCGAACTCGTTGGCACCGTAAATCTGTACCACGGCACCAAGGTCTCCGCTCCGAAGCCCGTGCTCAGGAAGATCGCGATTCAAGACAACGGTGTCGAGTTCCTTATAGCTCACGGCTAATCTCCAGGATATGCGGTCACCAATCGCGGATACGTCTCGCTATCGAGCACGATCCAAACGGTTACGAGATCGGCTCGTCGTCTGGAAGGACCTACAAGGCTACCACGAACCTCGTACTTCTGCCCGTACGGACTCTGCTGTACTACTAAAGCCTCCCCGGAACGCGCGAGCTGCAGCAGATCCTGCCGCAATAGTTCCCAATTGTCGATCGAGTAGCCGAGCGAGAAAAAGAACACCGCCTTAAACCGGCCGATGGGGTGAGATGCAGAAAGCAGGTAATCGGTAATCTTGTCCTGCGAAACGATTGCGTGTTCGCCACTTGGCAAACGCGGGGAGGATTTCGAAGGCGGCTCGTTGGCCATCAACGAGTCCGGCTCTCGCGAAGTTGTGAAAAATCCGAGTCCGCGTACATGTTGGGAGATCTTAGCTGACGAGCGCGCGTTCGCCCAAACGGATGCCGAGGAATGCCACGCATTTTCCCGGGGACGAACCGTTAAAAATAGTTGTGCTCAAGATCTCTCTTGGCCTCTCAGCACGCTGTTCGACAACTCAGCGCCGCGCTCTAACGTCTAGCGCAGGTTCCGCGGTCCGGCTACGATCGCGCCGACGCCGTTACGTGTATGCGCGATATGTGCAAACACCCGGGGCCTCATGGAGAGCGTGCCCCCGCGGCAAGTGTGATTCGCCGGCCTAACGACACTGTCGTTGACCTGCGCGCCGCTCCACGTACCACAAGCGACGCGGCGCGGCCGTTGCCGCGCCCGACAAACGCTCTTGGAGGAAGTGATTTGCAACGGACGTGACGCCGTCGCACAAAGGCCGGCAGGCGCGCTAGCGCCGTGCCAATGACGGCGGCGCGTGGGGTGCAACGACTAGTTGGGAGGCTACGCGTACAGCAGCCGACCACGTGGTTCAGGAATTGTCCTTCCGAGCTCTCGTGCCGTCTCGATCCACTCGTCAATGACTAACCTGACATTCGCAAGCGCGCTTTCATACGTCGGACCGTCCGCTGCGCAGCCCGGCAGCTCCGGAACTTCGGCAATGAAAGCGTCATCTTCGGAGCTCCAGTAAATAATGACCTCATAGCGCGGATCAGTCTGCATTGTTCTCACCTACGATGCCGTATCGAGTTAGCACCTGCCGCACCTGCTTGATCTGATACGGCTTCGCGGTTCCATCACGACGCGGCTGAAGATTCAAGATTTCGACCACGCCCGCCCGCGAGCAGATGTGATGACTGCCGGCGACGCGGACGCTGAAACCGAGATACCTTAGTAGAGTAACGAGCTCTTCAAACGGGATGTTCTGATCAGACGATCCACTCAGAACCCTGACAAACAGTTTCCCGCGTGACGTCACCTTCGAAACGATACCACGCACGGCTGGCATCCACCGCAGCGAGACACCGCGTCGCGCCCCTCGGTCGGCGGACCGACACGCCAGCCACCCGACTCGCGCACCCGATCACCGTGAAAGTTGGCGCAACGGGAAATCGGCCCTAGACTTGAAGCGCCTACCAGTCATCTTCGCAGCGAATTTTTCGGCGAACTTCTGCGATCGGCGTTCCGTGCCATTTCCGTACGTGTCCGCACATCCAGCACGAACAACTCTTGCGATTGTCAGCGTTATGCCTCGCCCACAGCGCAGCGTCCGCGGCACGAACCCCGAACAGAGAAGCGAGACGCAACGCTCGAAGGACAGCGCGGCGCCGATGCCTTCGGCGTTTTGCGCGCCGCTTTTCGTACCCGGTCGTGAGCGGGTCTTTCTCGTCGCTCATATGAACCGACATTTTAGTCCGCCCAACGGATCTACTAATCAGCTGCGCGCGGCCCCGCGCGCCACGCCAGCGACGCGGCGCGGCCGTTGCCGCGCCTGACGATGCATTCGGAAGAAGCG
>Ga0070701_10000127_pt1 | contig 22457 bp, 18 predicted proteins | sample KBSK5102metaG_FD_65451 | JGI IMG/M metagenome (GOLD analysis project Ga0070701, IMG submission 65451) | Corn, switchgrass and miscanthus rhizosphere microbial communities from Kellogg Biological Station, Michigan, USA - KBS K5-10-2 metaG | ecosystem: Host-associated > Plants > Roots >... | reverse complement strand
CATTCCGATCCTGATGCTGACGGCGCGCGGCTCGGAGCGCGATCGTGTGACGGGACTCGAGCTCGGCGCCGACGACTACCTTTCGAAACCGTTCAGCGTGCGCGAGCTCGTTGCGCGCGTCGCGGCGGTGTCACGTCGCGCGCGCGTCACGAATGAGAACCCGTCGATGTATGACGACGGCGAGCTGCGTATCGATGTGAAAGCGCTGCGCGTTTACGTCAAAGGCGAGGAGACGCGTCTCGCGAAGAAAGAATTCGAGCTGCTCTGGCTGCTCGTCCGCAATCGCGGCTCGGTGATCTCGCGCGACCGGATTCTTTCCGAGGTGTGGCAGATGTCGGACGACGTCGAGACGCGCACCGTCGATGCGCACATCAGAAATTTGCGCAGAAAAATCGGTGCGGAGCGCATCTCGACCGTCGTCGGATTCGGGTATCGCTACGACCCTCCGGCCGCGTAGCTATTGCTGCAGATTTTCGTGAATCAGCGCCGCGAGTCGGGTGCCTGCCGCCTGCAGCCGCTCGTCGACGACCGGCAGAAACTTCTTCTCGTACTTGCTGCCGATTACGCGGCCCGAGCCGAAACTGATGCAGCTGTCGCTCTTCTCGCGGCAATAGAGCACGCCGGGTTGCGTGGTGACGTCGTACGACTCCTGCGCCCACTCCAGCGGCACTTTTGACGCGAGCCATTTCGTCTTCTGCTCGTCGGTGATTTTCTTTTTCAGCGAGTCGGCGAACGGCTGCCAGCCTGTCGCGGGCAACGCTTTGACGATGATGCTCGTGTCCCACACCGAGTGCAGATTGAGCGGGAACTTCTTCGGGATCGGAAAGTATTTGCCGGTGATCGGCTGGATCTTGTTGCCGCCTTCGTCGTCTTCGTAGCTGACGTGCAGCGGCTGATGGACGTCGCCGACCCAGTGGCCGAGGAAGATGAGACCTTCCGCGCGTTCCTGATCGGTCTTGCCGTTCTTCAGCATCGCGGAGTGCGTCGCGATGCCGGTGAAGACGCAGTCGCTCTTGCCGTCCTTGTCGTTGCACGCGCTTTCCGGAATCGTTTTCACATCGCGCGCGACGTTCAGAAAGTGCCAGTCGTTGAACGGGCTGAAGTGCAGCCACGGACTGTCGGTCTGATGTTCTTTCTCAGCGGTGCGCGCGTTCGCGCGTGCTTCATCAGGGAAGACACACGCGTCGGGATAGCCGTTGATCTTCAGCGTGCTGCCGGGCGGAATCGTGTACGCCTTCACGAGCCGATCGATTTCCTGCTGCTCGGCCGGCGTCAGCGAGTCATACGCGACGCGGCAGACCGTTCGATGACCGTCCTGACCCCACGCAAAGAGTTGTGTTGCACAGACCGCGACCACGATGAAAACGCCGCCGATTTTTCGCATGAATTCTCCTCTCTGACTGAGGAGTGTGCGGGGCGGGGCGAAGTCCTACCGGGCGCGACAATATTGGTTGTTAGGAACGATTCAGCCGCGCAGCATCCGCGCGATCACTGTCTCCGCCGGCGTCAGCGTCACGCCGAATTCGCGCGCGGTCTCCGTCATGTCGATGACGACGTCCTGGCGTTCGAGGCCGGCGGCGAGGTTGCCGATCACCTGATCGACGGGCGGGGGAAGGGTGGGGATCGGCGCGCCGGGCGTGAGCTCTTCGATGTCGAGCTTTCGTCCCATCATCGCGCCGGTTTTTGCGACGACGTCCGCGAACGAGATGGCCGTCGGGCCGCCGAGCACGAGGCGCCGGTTTGCGGCGGCGGGATTTCCCACTGCGGCGATCGCGAAAGACGCGACGTCATCGACCGCGATGAACGAATGGCGACTGCGTCCTCCGCCGACGAGCGGCACCGCGCGTCCGGCGCCGATCGCGCTGCCGACGAGCATCGGGAACCACACGTCCATGAACGCGTGCGCCGCGAGGATCGTCCACGCCATGCCGCTCTCGCGCAGATGTTCTTCCGCGCGCGCTTTCGCGGCGAAGAGCGGCACCGGACTCGATTCATCGGCCGCGTCGGTCGATACGAAGATGAAGCGCTTCACTCCCGCGGCGGCGGCAGCGTCGATGAGCGCGAAGTTTCCGTCGATGTCGACGGTGTCGACGTTGTCATCGCCGCCGCGTTGTGCCGACGTCGCGGTCGTGATCACCGTTCGTACTCCCGCGCACGCGGCGTCGAGCGACGCGCGATCTTTGAGATCGCCGCGCACGGCTTCCGCGCCGCTGAGGTTCGTCCCGCTGTCGCGCACGAGCAGCCGCAGCGGCATGTTCGTTTGCGCGAGATGGCGCGCGATGATTCCACCGAGAAGGCCGCTCTGTCCGACGACGAGGTTCATGTTGTCTCCTCCGCGCTCAATCCATATCGCGCGACCAGCTCGCGGAACCGCGCGTCATCGCGAATACCATCGAATCGCGGCTCGAGCGGCGTGTACCAGAGCCACGCGGTGCGATCTTCCAGTGCGCGCTCGAGGAACTCCAGCGTTTGCGCGCGGTCGCCGAGGCCGAGGTGGACGAGCATGATGTTGTACGGGGAGACGTAGCGTTCGCGTGCGCGTGTTTCGAGCTCACTGAGAATTTCGCGCGCCTGATCGGTGCGGCCGCTCACGCCGCAGCAATGTCCGAGTGCGCCGAGGAAGAGGCCGCCGCGCGTGGCGATCTCCGCGGCGCGCGTGAAGTTCGCGAATGCGCTGTCGTAATCGTTTGTCTGCTCGTACGTCAGCCCCGCGTAATAGTGCGCCGGCGCAAACGCCGCCTCGGTATCCAGCACCTGCATGTACAAACGCAGCGCCGCCGTGTACTCGCGGCGCATGTGATGCACGACGCCGATCGCGGTGTGAATGATTGGCGAGAGCGGATCGAGCTCGTGCGCACGCTTCACCATCTCCAGTGCTTCGTCGCGCGACTTGGGAACGGCGAGCGTGCCGTACCAGTGCGGCGCCCACGGATTCTTCGGATCGAGCCGCATCGCTTCCTGCAGCTCGCGCTGCGCGGTCGGCCAGTCCCACTCGAACATCCCGGCGAGATAGCCGAGTGAAGCGTGCGGCTCCGCGAGATTCGGATTGAGCTCGATCGCGCGCAGCGCGGACGCTTTCGCTTTCGGAATCACGTCGCGCGGCGCGATCACCTGGAGGAAGCCGAGCATCATGTACGCGTCGGCGAGACCGGCGTACGAGTTCGCGTGCATCGGATCGATTTCGACCGCTTCGTTGAACAGCGCAATCGCCTGGCGGATCGCTTCCGGATGACGCTTGTTCCACTGCGCGCGGCCGCGCAAATACAGCTTCTCGGCTGCCGGATCGACCGCTGTCGATGTCGTTGCTGACGGCTGTGAAAGCGTCGACAGCCGGACCGCGGAGCGCGTTTCGCTGATCGAGTTGAGCGCTTCGTGCATCGCCGACGCATCGGGGAAACGTCGCGAGACCGGTTTTGCGAGCGCGCGGAGAATGATCGGCTCGAGCGCGAGGAGATCGGAATTCGTGAGCGGCTCCGGCTCCGCCATCAGAATCGCGTTGATCGTCGCGGCGACGGTGCGCCGATCGAACGGACGCTTTCCCGTCGCCAGCTCGTAGAGCATGACGCCGAGGCTGAAGATGTCGCTGCGGCCGTCGAGCGGTTCGCCGAGGAGTTGCTCGGGCGACATGTACGGCGTCGTGCCGGCGACGACGTCGGGGCGCGAGATCAGCTGCTCCGTCGCGTCGTCCGGCGCGCGCAGAAATGCTTTCGCGAGCCCGAAGTCGAGCACCTTCACGATGCCCGACGCGCTGAGCATCACGTTGCCCGGCTTGATGTCGCGATGAACGATGCCGTGACGATGCGCCTCGCCGAGTGCGGCTGCGATCTGCCGCGCGATGTCGACGACTTCCGCGAGCGACAGCCGGCCGCGTCGCATTCGCTGGCCGAGCGTTTCGCCCTGCACGTACTGCATGACGATGTACGGCTGCTCGGCTTCCTCGCCGATCTCGTAAATCGTGCAGACGTTCGGATGATCGATCGTCGCGATGAGCCGCGCTTCGCGAAGCATGCGCAGCTGCGCTTCTTCATCAGCATTCGGGCCGCCGCCGAGGATTTTGATGGCGACGTTTCGGCTGAGGCGTTCGTCGTGCGCGAGATAAACCTCGCCCATGCCGCCCGCACCGAGCATGGAAGTGATGCGGTAGCGTCCGATCGACACCGGCGCGGGACGTTGAGACATCGCCCGCGATTCTAACGCGGCGAAAAATCCCTCTCCCGCCGGGAGAGGGTGACCGAAGGTCGGGTGAGGGGCGAGGCGAATTCGCCAGGCCCCTCATCCGCCGCGTTGCGGCACCTTCTCCCGGAGGGAGAAGGGTGAAGCTAGTGGTGCGAGTACGGACTCTGCGACGGCGCGACTTCCACCACCGTCATCATGCCGCGATCCTCGTGCGCGAGGATGTGGCAGTGAATGACGTAGAAGCCCGCGTAGTCGACAAAGCGGCTGCGCATTTTGAAGTAACCGGGAATCACGATCTGATTTCCGTTGGCGTCGTTGATCGGATTGCCATTCGCGTCCTCGGCGCCGAGGCCTGAGGGGATCGGCATGACGTCCCACCAGACAGCGTCTTTCGACGACGCGGGCGTCGCCGACTTCCACGTATCCGGTTTTTTCGGATCGAGATAAATCTGCGCGGGATTCTTTCGCGCGCCTTCGTCGGTAATGTACATCGGCGTGCCGTCCGCCTGCACCGACGCCGGCTTGAACTGCTCGACGACCTGGAACGGATTGATGTGGATGTGGAACGGATGCGAGATGCCCTGCGCGTAGTTCCGCACCGTCCACTCTTCAACGGTGTTGAGGCGAATGAGCGCGCCTACGTCGCCGTCGAACTGCTTGCCGTCGATCTTGTGAATCGCGGCCGGATCTTTCGGCGGGCCGGTGGTCGCGAACGACTGCGGCACGGTGTCGAAATCGATCAGCTTCGTACCGCGAACTTCGGTGGCGTCGATGTCTTTGAGGAAGTCGGGGAAGGGCGGCGCGGACGCGAGCAAGTCCATCGCCGGCGACGGCTTCGTGCCGGAGATGTTGACGGTCAGCAGCGTGAACAGCGGGCTGAGATTCGCCGGATCGACGGTGTTGTTCACCTGAATCGGAACCTGGCAGTTCGTGCCGTTGCATGCATCAGGCGCTTTGATGAGGATGTCGGCGCGATTGCCCGATGCGAGGAGGAACGGCTTGTTCTCGCTGGCGAGGTAGTTGACGGTCTTGAACTGCACGCCGTCCTGCGCGAGCTGCCGCCACCTGAAGCCGGCGGGCGGCGCGTTGAACTGCACGCCCGCGCGCGCGTTCGTGTTCACGATGCGCCACAGCTGCACTTCGCCGGGCTTCATCGTGATGACCGGATTCAGACGGCCGTTCACGCCCATCTGCGGACCACGATCCTGTCCCGCGCCTTTCATCAGGTTCGGCGAGACGCCGATCTGCGTGATGGCGAGGATCGGCTGCGTGCGCGTCCACTGCGGTGCGTTTTTCCCGTATCCCGTGGTCGGATCGTTGAGGTAATCGTCGTATCCGCCTTCGATGATGAAGACGCCGGTCATTCCGTTTGACACGTTGATCGTCGTCGAGCCGTGCTTGTGCGCGTGATACCAGTGCGTGCCCGGCGCCTGTCCCATCTGCAGCGGCAGCCGCGGCGGATCCTCGGTCATGAACGGGCTGTACGAATCGCCCTGCGTTTCCGCGCCGCCGGCACCGGCGGTATGCGCGGCGTGCGCCGATACCGGCGCGGGTGTCGGCGTGCCTTTGTACTCCGGCAGGCGGAAGCAATACGGATACGCGCCGATGTAGTACTGCGGCCACGCGCCGATGTCGAGCAGGCGCTGGTTCACGGGCCACACTTTGTTCATCGTGCCGGCCTGCGAGTCGAAGCGGCCGAGCTTGTCGCGCTGATCGTCCGTGTACGTCTTCGGCAGGTCGCTCCATTTGCGCGGCCACTCGCGCGGCAGCGGGCCGGCGAGCTCGCTTTCGCAGTTGCCGAAGAAAGTATTGAAGATCGGCTGGACGTCGCCCGGCTTCACCATCGGATTGCCGTTCAGACGCTGCGACGAAAGGATCTCGAGGAAGACGTTGTCGCCGGTCGTGTTCGGATTCGTATGCGTGCCGTGGAAGTGAATGTTCGCGGTGGTCGAACCGTGGAAGCAGTTCGGATAGGTGTCGTGGCCGGGATAGCCGGCGCTCGTTTCGTCGCACTGCTTGTTGTCGCCGCGGTCGATGCCGGCGCCGCCATCGCGCGAGTTGTTGAAGACGGCCGGGTTGACGTTGTTGATGAACGTCAGCTCGATCATGTCGCCGACGCGTGCGCGCAGCGTCGGTCCGAGCATCGGGTCGCCGTAACCGCCGTCAGGAATCACCGCGTAAGGCGGAACGGCTTCCGGGCTGCGGAACGCGCGAACCCATTGCGGATAGCATGCGTTGAACGTGCCGGCACCGCCCTGCTGCGAGGAGACCGTCTTCGTCTTGTCCTGCGGATTCTGCACCCGCAGCGGACTGCGCTCCGGAATTCGATTCTTTTCGCTGACGAGCGTGATGGTTCCGCGCAGGCGATGATCCGTATCCGAGCGGACGAGCTCGGGGATTTTCGGCAGCGCCTGTTTCGTCGGAGCACACGGCACCTGCGAGGTGGGCTGCGGTGCGGGCGCCGGTGTTTGCGCGAATGACGATGCGGCGATCAGCGCCGCCGCGAGACTCAGCTTTGCTCTCATGCCTCATCCTCCGGATTCATGTTGATCTCTGCGCTGACGTAAATGCTGCCGACTTCGTCGGGATGCAGCGCGCACGCGTACGGGATGGTCGTGCCGGGCGTCGCGTCCGAGCTCACGACGTACAGCGGACTGGAACCCTCGCCGGGAAGGATTTCCTGCGTCTCGAAACTGCCGTCGGCGAGTCGAATCTGATGCGTGATTCCCGTCGTGTTGTTCCAGCTCACACCGGTCAGTGCAGGTCCCGGCAGCGAGCCGGGATCGAACTCGAAACCTCCGCCGGTTTTTGGAACGATGCTTATGGAAAGATCGGGCATAGCTATCCTCCTGGCGCTCTGTCGCGCCGTCTCTCTCTTGCCTTCGGAGAGTGTTCCTGAAGTGTTTTCCCTACCCGGAGATCGATCGATTATGCCCCGGCGGGCTCGACGCGAGCTAAGATCGGCATTCCGTGACCGCCAGCGGACAGGATGTAACGCAGCGAGCAGAAGCCGCACTGAGTCTGATGCAGAAGTATCTGCTCGACGCCGTTCCTCCGCCTGCCGCTGCCGATGCCGTCGCCACGCTGATGGCGCAACCACCCGAAGTGCTGATGCGTCCCGTCGGCGACTGGGCCGTCGCAGTTGCCACGCGCAACGGCCGGCCGGTCTCCGATCTGCTGCTTTACGCGCTGCAGAAGATCTACATCACGGGCGAGCTCGGACTCCTCGATCGTGAAGCAGTTGCGAACTATCTCGATCGTCTGACGACGCTCGCGCTGCGCATCTGTCCGACCGAATTACGCGATGAGCTGCGCGCCAATCTCGCGGCGATGCGCATGTCGCGCACGACGACCGCGACACGCGTCGACGTTCCGCTCGAGCCGATTCGCATGCCGACGATGACGAACGTGCCGCTGCCCGTCGTCGATGAAGACGCCGAGATGGCGAAGCGTTTCTCGCTGATCGTCGATCGTCTGCAGAAGCAGGCGCAGACGAGCATCGCCAGCGGACAACAGGCCGCGCCCGCCGATCAGCAGACGTTCGCGCAGCTGCTGACGATGGCCGCGTCGCGCTCGCAGAGCGGGCAGCAGTTCAACGACTACATGAAGATGATTCAGCCGCTCGCCGGCGGCAAGGAAGGCAACGTCTTCGTCATCCTCGGCGGCGCCATGCCGTCGTGGGACATGCCGAACTTCGCGCCGGGCGAAGGCGTGCCGATGCCCGCGCAGGTCGGCGCGATGGAAAAGATCATCGACCTCGCCGAGAACCCGACGGTGACGATGACGCGTTTCCGCGAGCTCGTCACCGCGGCGATCCAGAAGTTCAACGAAGGCGCGCTCGCGGCCACGCTGTGGATGTTCGATGTGGCCGAGGACACGATTCGGGAGCGGAAGCTGGACATGGCGGCGGTCGATAAGATCCGCGGCGAGGCGGCGGACGCGATCAGCGCGGTGCAGCTGCGCAAGTACACGGACAATCGCGCGCGTCACGGCGCGCTGCGCATCGCGCTCGACTTCTTCCCGTCGCTGCGGCTCGAGACGCTGTTCAAACAACTCCGCGGCGAACAGAAAGCCGATCGCCGCCGCACGCTCCTCGGCTTCATCGAAGCGTACGGCGCAACGGGACGCGATGCGGCGGTGACGGAGCTCGATCGCGAGCTCGCGCGGCCGGACATCGACACGTACTACCTGCGCAATCTGATCTACATCATGCATCGCAGCCCGCGCGTGTCGAACGACGGGATCGATCGCGAGCTCGCGGCGCTCGAAAAAGCGTCGGCGCGCGGCATGAACATCTACGTCATCAAGGAAGCGGCGACGGCGCTCGGTCAGATTCGCACCGATGAATCGGTGACGCTGCTGACGACGCGGCTCGCCGAGTTCGAGGCGCTGCTGCTGCGCAGCGATTCGTCGATGTATCCGGTCGCGGAGATGCAGAAGCTGCTCGATCGGCTGACGGGATCGCTCGCGCGCATCGGGACTTCGGCCGCGCTGCTGGCGGTCGCGCGGCACGGGATGAAAGCGAACGCGCTGCTCGGCGATACGCGCGGCCGTTTGTCCGCGCTCGCGGTGCACGATCTGTCGTTCGACGAAAACACGGTGAGCGTGCTCGTGAAGGCGCTGCGCGATGAGATTCCGGGGAAGCTCTTCGGCCGCACGCTCGCGAAGAATCAGCATTCGACGGTGAAGCTGATCGAGGCCCTTTCCGGTACACGCAGCGATGCGGCGGAAGAGCTGTTCCGCGACATCGCCACGCGTTTCGCCGATCAGGATGTCGGCCGCGCCGCGGCTGCGGTGCTCGAGAAATCAGCGCCTGTGCCGAAGCCTGCTGCGGGTGCGGAGCCGGTTGCGACGCTCACCGGTGAGCTGGAGTTTTTCGGATTGCCGTCCGTGATGCAGTCGCTCGCCGACATGAACGCGACCGGCATGCTGACGCTGACGAACAAACAACGTCAGGTCGGTTCCAAGTTGATCTTCGTCGACGGCAAGTTCCTCAACGCGCGCACGAATCAGGTGAAGGGCACCGATGCGCTGTACGAAGTGCTCGAGCGCCCGCTCAGCGGCACGTTCGCGTTCGTCCCGTATCCGCGCGAGAAGATGCAGGGCGCCGCGAGCGAGCCGCTGCCGATCATGGGACTGCTGCTCGAAGGAATGCGCCGCCACGATGAGCTGCAGCGATTGATCGCCGTCGTGCCGGACGACATGAAGCTCGGACGCGGCAGCGCGAAGCCGACGCCGGATGAAGAAGAAGACGATCCCGCGCTCGTACGCGAAGTGTGGATGAAGGCGTCGTCGGGATTGCCGGTGCTCGAATGCGAGAAGCAGCTCGCGACCGACAGTTTCCGCGTGCGGCGGCTCATCGCGCACTGGGTGGAGAACAACGCGCTCGTCGCGCTGTAGCGGATCGCGCCGCTACCACTCCGTCGGTTTGTAATCCTTCAGAAACTGGCCCCACACGTGTTCGCCGGTGTTGATGCCGGCGATGATCGGATCGACGATGCGCGCGGCGCCGTCGACGATGTCGAGCGGCGGATGAAAGCGCTGCTCGATCGTCTTGCGCGCGGCGATCGCGGCGGGATCTTCATCCGTCACCCAGCCGGTATCGACGCTGTTCATGTGAATGCCGTCGGCGATGTAATCCGCTGCCGCGGTGCGCGTCATCATGTTCAGCGCGGCCTTCGCCATGTTCGTGTGCGGATGCCGCGTCGTTTTGTGATTGCGATAGAACTGACCTTCGACCGCCGAGACATTGACGATGTGCTTGTCGAGCGCCGGCGTCCGCTGCATCAGCGGCTTGAGTCGCGCGTTGATGATGAACGGCGCGACCGCATTCACGAGCTGCACTTCGAGCAGCTCGACGGACGACACCTCCGCCATCAGCAGGCGCCACGAGTTGCGTCCGCGTAAATCAACCTGCTGCAGATCCTGATCGAGCTTCCCCTGCGGGAACAGCTCGCCGCCGGCGACGTGATCTTCCGGCAGCAGCGGCACCTGCGAAAGTTCGGCGGCGTGAATCAATCCCGCGGACGTGCTGCCGTCCGACAGCATGTTGTAGCCGCGCAGTCCTTCGAATTCGCCGAGGAGTTTGCGTTGCGGTTCGGAGAGCGTGTGGAGCGCGGCGGTCTCGCTCTCCATCATGTGCTCGTAAAACGCCGGCGGGCGGCGGACGGTCTGACAGGCGTTGTTGATGATGAAGTCGAGGCGATGGCGCGTCTCGAGAATCGAGCGGCAAAACGCTTCGACGCTCGGCGTGTGGCGGAGATCGAGGCCGAAGATCTCCAGCCGATGCGACCACTCCGCGAAATCCGGCTCGGCCGCGTAACGCGCCGCGGAGTCGCGCGGGAACCGCGTCGTGACGATGAGGTGCGCGCCGGCGCGAAGGAGTTTGAGTCCTGCCTGATATCCGATTTTCACGCGTCCGCCGGTGAGCAGCGCAACGCGTCCGCTCAGATCAGCGAGCTCCGTCCGCTTGAAGAAGTTCAGCTCCGCGCACGCGGGGCAGAGCTGATCGTAGAAATGGTGAACGGTCTGGTAATGCTCCTTGCAGACGTAGCAGTGACGCGATTCGCTCGTCATCGGCTCGGAGTCGGGGAGGGGAGTCGCGCGCGATTCCGAGAGGTAATAGTTCGGCGTCGTGAACACCGGCTTGCGCCGCAGTTCGCGGATGCCGGTTTCGGCGAGCACTTTGTCGTCGTGCTGAGCCATCGCCGCTTTGCGCTGGCGTTTGCTCGCTTTGACGAGGCGGCGCCGCGCGCGCGGATCGGGATCGGAAACGATGTGCGTCGCGTGCAGAAAACGCTGCCGCTCTTCCGGAGTCAGCTGCGCGAGGAGACCGCGATCGGCGTCGATCGATTCGAGGAGCTCGGACGCGGCGCGCACGCGCTCGCGGAGCAGCTCGGCATCGGTTTCAGCAGGCGTCGGTTCGGCAACTTCATCGCTCATCAGAGTCGTCATCGCGGCGTGGCAACGTCAAAGAGAGCGCAGACGTTCCCGCGTCATTTCAGGCGCTTCCAGGTGACGCGCGCGATTTCCGGTCCCCCGCTGGTCGTGGTCGTCACGGTGTAGCGCAGCACGTCGCCGTCGAGCGTGAATGCGCGGCGCTGTTCCGTCCCCTCCCAGTTCGGGAATGACGCGTGATCGATTTTAAAGATGAGGTTCGTCCCGTCGACCGCGTAACGCCCGAAATGCGTGTTCGTGCCGCGCACCGTTTCGGCGTTCTCTTCGGCCGTGCCGCGATTCTTGTCGGTCGCGGCGAAACGCGCGCGTCCGGCGCGAAAGATCATCAGCGCGTAGCGGCCGGACGCGTCGAACATCAGCGTCCCGTCAGGGTTCTTCCCGTACGGCTCGGCGATCGTGCCGTCGGGATGAACATTCTCTACTGAGACGAGCGTCCACGTTCCCGCGAGCTCATTCGCCGGCGGCGCGGCGTGTGCGGCGGTGATGAATGCGAGTGCGAGCAGCGCGAAGGTTCGCTTCATGATGCGGCGATTGTAACCTGTTTAACCGGTTACAATTCGCGTATGCCTTCCGACATTCGTGACGGTTTCAAATTCCGCGGCGGAAACGTCGCGCTCGATTTCGTCGCGACGCTGCGTGCGCGCCTCAGCGATTCGCCTCACGACCTGCTCGCGACACCACGCGATCTCTCGCGCTGGTTCGTCGCCGCCGAGCTCGCGCCGCGAAAGCTGCCGGTGACCGACGCCGAACTTCGCAACGCACGCAAACTGCGCGAAGCGATCTATCGACTGGCAATCGCGCGCATCGACGACGAGCCATTCGCCGATCGCGATCGCGCGCTGCTCAATCGATTTGCATCCGCACCGCCGCCCGCACCGCGCCTCGAACGTGACGGCATCGGAGTCGCGCGCGTCGATGTCCCGACGCTCCTCTCACTCATCGCGCGCATCGCCATCGACCTCCTCGGCGGCGCCGCACGTGATCGCATTCGCCGCTGCTCCGGCGACGGCTGCTCGATCCTCTTCGTCGACACTTCACGACCGGGCCAGCGACGCTGGTGCTCGATGGCCGGCTGCGGCAACAAAGCGAAAGTCGCGAGTTTTCGCGAAAGAAGCGTGTAAACCATGCTTGACATCACGCTCTCACGAACCTAACATGACGTGGAAAGCAAGCTTGTCATGTCGACCACAGTCCAGAACCGAGTCAAAGAGCTCCGCACCGAACGCGGATGGACGCAGCAACAGCTCGCGGACGCAGTCGGCGTGTCACGTCAAAGCATCAATTCGATCGAGCGTCAGCGCTACGAGCCGAGCCTCGCGCTCGCACTCGCGTTCGCGCGCGTCTTCGGCATAGCGACCGACGCCATCTTCACGCTGGAGGCAAAGAAATGATGAGAGTACCGATCCTCGGCTGGGTCATCGACGAACGTTTTCTGCGGCACCGCCAGCGCTCCACGAGCGTCGGCGCACTGAGCGGAGTTTTTCTCGCGTGGGCTTTCTGCATGTACCACCTGCTGCACGACCACGTCATGCGCTGGGAGCTCTTCGCAGTCATCCTCACGGCTGCCGTCGTGAAGATGTCACTCATGGTCTGGTATCGCTTCACCGACTGAAAAGGAGAGTCGTTATGAACATGAACAACGTCAAACCGCGCGTACTTCTGGTGATCGGCCTCTTCGCGATTGCGCTTCGCACGCTCTTACAGACGATGGTCGATCGCGCTCACCGCACGACCGGCATGACCGACTTCCTCCTCGGCATCGTGCTCGGAATCGGCATCGGCCTCATCGGCATCGCCATCTGGCGCATGCGCCGCCCGCATCACTTCGTGTAGACGGTCACCTCGACGGACGAGCCGGCCGGGATGCGATCGCTGGCCGGACCTTCCCACGCGATGCGCACCGGAATGCGCTGCACGACTTTCACGAAGTTGCCGGATGCGTTGTCCGGCGGAAGCAGCGAGAAACTGGAGCCGGTGCCGCCTGACAAACTCTCGACGCGCCCTTCGAAGTCTTTGCCGCCGAGGGCGTCGACGCCGATGCGGACGCGCTGTCCGGGTTTCATGGAGCGCACCTGCGTCTCTTTGAAATTCGCGATGATGTAGGTGGCCTTCGGCACGAGCTGGACGATCGGCTGACCGGGCGAAACGAGCGAGCCGGGATGGACGGACAGCTTCGCAGCGATGCCGTCGGCGGGCGCGGTGATCTTCGTATACGACAGCGCGAGCTTCGCAGCGGCGAGCGTCGCCTCTGCGGTGCGCACTTTCGCACGCGCGAGATTCGCAGACGCTTCCGCCGCGCTGACCTGCGCCTCGACCGGCGCGCTCTGCGTCAGCCGTCCCTGCGCCTGACGGACGTTGGCCTGCGCGAGCTGCTGCGCGTTCATCGCGGACTGCAGCCGCGCCTCGGCCGATGCGAGATCGGCCTGCGCCGCATCGTTCGCGGCGCGCGCGGTGTCGACCTGTGCGCGTGAGATGTCGCCTTTCGCGCCGAGCTCCTGCGCGCGCGACCAGTCGGCGGCGGCTTTCTGCGCGTTCGCGCGTGCGCGCGTGATTCCCGCGCGCGCTTCATTCACCTGACTCGACTGCGCCTCCGCGCCTTCGCGCGAGCTTTCGACGGCTGCGGTCGCTGCGGTCAGTCCACCGCTCGCGGTCGCGCCGGTGATGCGCGTTTTCGCTTCCGCTTCCTGCGTTTGCGCACGCGCGGTATCGAGCTCGCCCTCGGCCTGCGCAACCTTCACCTCGGCTTCGCGAGGATCGAGCTCCGCGATCAGCGCGCCGCGCTGCACCGGCTGATTCTCCGTGACGTGCACGGCGACGATCTGTCCGCCGATTCGCGACGCGACCGGCACGATGTCCGCCGCGACCTGCGCGTCGTCCGTCGATTCCTTGCCGCTCGTCGCGAGCGCAAACGCGCCGTACGCGGAGAGGATCACGACGATCGCAATGATGAGGATGAGATAGAGCCGCTTTGCGCGCGGCTTCGAAATGACCGGTTCGCTCTGATTGAGATCCATTTACATCTCCACATGAACTTCGATCTTTTCACCCGTCGGCGATGCACGCAGCACGAAGACGAGCGGAAGAACGCAAAGAAAACAGATGCCGGAAAGGTAGAAGAGCTTTTCGAACGAGAGCACCATCGCCTGCTGGCGAACGAGGCCATCGATCATGCGCGCTGCTGTCGCGTGCGCGGTTTGCGGATCGGTGCCGCGCGACGTCAGCATCTTCGTGATCGCGGCCCAGCGCATCGTCAGCGCATGATTCGCGCTCGTCATCTGCGCCAGTAGCGAATCGCGGCTGCGCACGGCGAAACGCGAAAGCAGCGTCGCGAAAACGGCAAGGCCGATCGAGCCGCCGACCTGACGCAGGAGCGAATTGAGTCCGGTGGCGTCGGCTAATCGATGTCGCGGAATGCTCACGAGCGCGAGCGTCGTCAGCGGGATGAAGAGACAGCTGAACGCGACGCCCTGAATCATCAGCACGACGACGACGTCGCGAGTGCTCGTCGCCAGCGTGTAGTGGCCCATCAGCCAGGCCGAATATCCGAACAGCAGAATGCCGAACGCGATGACGACGCGCGGCGAGGTCTTGTTGTACAAACGACCGACGATCGGCATGCAGACGATCATCACGAGCGAGCGCGGCATCATCGCCAAACCCGCCTGCGTGGCCGTGTAGCCGAGCATCAGCTGCATGAACAGCGGCAGCAGAAATGTGACCGCCATCAGCATCGAGAACATCACGGCGCCGACGAGCGTGCCGGAGAGAAAAATTACATCGCGGAAGAGCGAGAAGTCCGCGGCCGGCATCGGCGCGGAAAGCTCGCGCACGACGAGCGCGAGCAGCGCGAAGATCGAGACGAACGCGAGCAGCCGGATCTCGCCCGATGCGAACCAGTCGTTCCGTCCGCCTTCTTCGAGGACGTATTGAAGGGTGCCGAGGCCGACGAACATGAGGGCGATGCCGGCCCAGTCCATGTTCCTGCGCTGACGTTCCGCCATCGCATGATTCGCCGCGCGCACATCCTCGGGCTCATGCACGAAACGCGTGACCATCACGAGCGACAGAATGCCGACCGGGATGTTGATGAAGAAGATCCACGGCCAGCTGTAGTTGTCGACGATGTAGCCGCCGAGCGTCGGACCGAATGCGGGGCCGAGCACGACCGCCATGCCGAAGACCGCCATCGCCATGCCTTGTTCCTGCGGCGGAAACGTCTGGCGAAGAATGGCCTGTTCGGTTGGCTGCAGCGCGCCCGCGCCGAATCCCTGCAGTACGCGAAAGAGGACGAGCATCGGCAGCGTGCGCGCGAATCCGCAGAGCGCGGAGCCGGCGACGAACAGCACGAGCGACGCGAGGTAAACGCGCTTTTGTCCGAACATGCGCGCGAGAAATCCGGTGAGCGGCATGACGAGCACCGTCGCCATGACGAAGCCCGTCGTGACCCACGTGATCTGTTCGATGGTCGAGCCGAGCGCGGCCTGAAGATGCGGCACGGCGACGTTCACGATCGACGCGTCGATTGCGCCCATCAGTGTGCCGAACGTCACGGAGATCGTGACGAGCCACTTATTGACCGGCGGACGCTGATTCACTGCGCGGCGGTCTCCGGAGTTACCGGCGGCGCAAGCGCGCCGATCGTGCCGGTCGCGTGCTGAAGCTGGTAGTACGCGAGCGCGGCGTCGGCCTGCGCGGCGATCAGATCTTCATGCGCCTGCCGATAAACGTCCTCGGCGCGATCGACTTCGACGGCGGAACCGTAGCCCGCCGATTTCCGTTCGCGCGCGATCGTCAGCGCATCCTCGGCGACCTTCGCCGATTCGCCGGCGACGTCGACGCGAGCCTGTGCGTTTTCGAGCGACAGCAGCGACGTGCGCACCTGCTGCTCGACGTCGCGCTGGATCGACGACGCGCGCGTGCGCACGTCTTCGAGCTCGAGCTTCGCGCGTGCGATGTTCGCGTTGATGTCGCCGCGGAAAATCGGCACTGCGACAGCGCCGGCGATGCGGCGGCTGGAGTGCAGATGATCCGTATCGAAGCCGCCGTAGTCGCCCTGAAAACTGAGCTCGACGCGAGGAACGCGGCGCGCTCGCGCGGAGCTGAGCGTTAGCTCGGCCTGCTTCTCGGCGGCCTGCAGCTCTTTCAGTTCGGGACGCTGTTCGCGCGCGGTCGTCAGCGCCGCGTCGACGGCTGGCACCGCGTGCGGCGGGCCAAGCGGATCTGCGAGCACGAGCTCCGATGACTGATCGGCGCCGATCGCATTGAGCAGCGCGAGCCGCGCGGACTGGCGATCGTTCTGCGCGCGCAGCAGCGCTTCTTTCGTTCGCGCCAGCTGCACGTTTGCCTGCGCAACGTCGAGCCGCGTGCCGGTGCCGGCTTTGAACTCATCGTTCGCAACCCGAGCGAGTTCCGTGAAGAGTGTGACGTTCGCTTCGCGCGCGGCGACCTGCGCGTCCGCGCGCTGCACGAGAACGTAGAGTCGCGACACGGTGACGGTCACATCGTTCTGCGCCTGCTGAAAATGAAACCGGCTCGCTTCGGCACCAGCGCGCGACGCCTGGTAATAACGAAGCGCGGCGAGATTGAAGAGCTGCATCGCCGCGGTGACCTGCGCGTCGACGACGTCGAACGGGCCGATGACGGGCGGCAGTCCCGGCAGCTCGAAGCCGAACGTCGCGAGGTTGATCGATTCGTTGTAGCGCATGAGGCGCGCTTCGCTTTGCGGGAAGAGTCCCGAAAGCGCCTCGCGCTGCGCGATGGTGGCGCGCTCTTCCTGCGAACGCGCCAGCCGCGCGACCGTGCCTTCGCGGAGCGCCATCGAGACGGCGTCGTGCAGCGAAAGGCGGAGCGTTTCGGCGTGCAGCGGAGCGGTAAGAACGGCGAGAGCGGTCGTGAGCAGAATGCTGCGGGTGAGTTTCGACATCATTGCTGCGGCCATGCAATCCCTTCGGGCTTCCGAATATTTCGACGACCGAAGTAATTTACGCGGCGCCGCCGGTCGCCTTCCGGAAAATCTCGAGAAGCGTTTGCTGCTCCCGTGCCGAGAGACGCTCGAGCATGCCGATGCCGAGACGGATGCGGTCGCGCTGGAGGTTGGCGTAAGCGGTGCGGCCGCGGCGAGTCAGCGCGACGCGCACGCAGCGGCGGTCATCTTCCGGGCGCGTCCGTTCGACGATGCCCCGCTCGACGAGACGGTCGACGAGACCGGTCGTGCTGCTGAGCGCGAGTCCGAGCTGCGAGGAGATGTCCGACATGTTCGAAAAGTCCTGCTCGGCGAGGAGTCGCAGCAGCGTCGTCTCGCTGCGCGAGAACTGACCGCTTTCCTGCGGCACGAGGAACTCCTGCGTGAGCGCGTCAAAACGGCGCATGAGCTCATGCGCCATCTCTTCCACGTTCTTTCCGGATTGCTTCGGCACGCGAAGTATCTTAGCTCGGCTCGAGCTTGACCTTCATCCAGCCCTCTTCGCGCAGATCGAAATGTTTGTACGCGTCGATGGCCGAGGCGAGCGGCGTGTCCTGCGTGAGGATGCGAGCGGGATCGAACGTGCCGCTCTGCACGATCGGCAGAATCATCGGGATGTATTTGCGATGCGGACAGTTTCCCATCTGCAGCGTCAGGTTCTTGTTCATCGCCGCGCCGATCGGGAACGTCTTCGCGAGCTTCGGATAGACGCCGATGATCGACAGCGTTCCCGCTTTCGCGAGCGCTTCGACGGCCCAGTTCAGCACCTGCGACGGCGCGTCGCCCGGCTGCCAGAGATCGCCGTCCGGATTCTGCTTCGGCGCGATCTCCTGCTGTTCCTTTTCGAACTCGGCAGCCTGCGCTTTTCCTGCTTTCGCCGCGGGACCGGAGTGCGGACGTTCCGCGTCGACACCGACCGCATCGATGGCGCGATCGACTCCGATCTTTCCGGTCAGCCGCTTGATCGCGTCGATCGGATCTTCTTCATCGAAATTGATGACCTCCGCGCCCTGCGCGCGCGCCATCTCGATGCGCGACGGATGATGATCGATGGCGAGCACGCGGCCGGCGCCCATCAGCATCGCACTTGCGATGGCGAACTGGCCGACGGGACCGCAGCCGAACACCGCGACCGTGTCGCCTTCGACGATCTCGGCGAGATCGGCGCCCATGTAGCCGGTCGGGAAAATGTCCGAAAGCAGAATCGCCTGATCGTCGCTGACCGAGTCCGGCAGCTTGACGAGATTCACATTCGCGAACGGCACGCGCACGTACTCCGCCTGCATGCCGTTGAACGGTCCCGTTTCCGCCGGCCCGCCGTAAAACGCGGTGCCTTTGTCGGAACCGTTCGGATTCGCGTTGTCGCACTGCGAGTAGTAACCGGCGCGGCAGTACGAGCAGTAGCCGCACGCGATCGTCGAGGGAACGACGACGCGATCGCCTTTCCGCGAATTTCGAACGTCTTTGCCGATCTCCTCGACGATGCCGATGCCTTCGTGGCCGAGGATCGTGCCGGGCTTCATGCCGGGCATGGTGCCGCGGATCATGTGCAGGTCGGTGCCGCAGATCGCGCTGGCGGTGAGGCGGACGATCGCGTCCGTCGCGTCCTTCAGTTTCGGCTCTTTTACGTCGTCGAGCCGGATGTCTCCGATACCGTGAAAAACGATTGCTTTCATGCGGGCGTCACGGTGCAAACGTGGCGCCCGCGTTGTTGTTACTCGACCGGCGTCAGCTGGTTGTAAACGAGCCGCCAGCGGCCGTTCTCGTTCGTCCACACATGCAGGCTGCGGAACTCGTGCGAGACCTCGCGTCCGCTGTACTTGCCGACGATCGTTACGCGCGAAAGAACGAGCGTCGCGTTGCCGTGCATCGTGACGGTCGGCGCTTCTTCATGCGTGATCGAGTCGATCGACGAATGGCCCGATTTGATTTCGGCGATCCGATCCGCTTTCGTTTTCAGCTGGCCGTGGCCGTTGACGAAAACGTAGTCGTCCGACCAGATCTGTTCGAGCGCGGCGACGTCTTTTTTCAGCAGCGCCTGGCGATAGCTTTTGATTGCGGCGTGAACGTCGGCGTCGGGTGTGGCGGCGGTGAGCGACAGCGCGCAAAGCGCGGTCGCGAGCAGGAAGACGGTGATTTTTCGCATGGCGCGCAGTGTGTCGTCGTCGGCGTGGGTCAGTCAAACGTCAGCGGTTCAAATCCTGAGCACCCCTTTTCTGCCGTACGGGTCAACAAAGCAGCCAAAAGGCCTTAAATCGGGCCTTTTTCATACGGCACCGATCTTGATCTGCTCAGCCGCTTTTCCGGCGCCCCAAAATCGAAAAGTAATCGAGGGAACGTAAGTGAATAAAGCGTTTAGCGTCCTGGCTGCTCTCTTTCTGTTTGCAACGATCGCGGGCGCCGCAGCCCCACAGGCCAGCCCCCAGGCTGGTGCGAAATTTCCGCCGCTCGAAGCGCAGCTCAAAGCTGCACACGCAATCCCCGGCAGTGAGCTCGACAAGCTGATTCGCGCGAATCAGGACTTCGGCAGGCTCCACGCTCGCGACGCCGCCGACGCGATCGTTCCGCCGTGGCTCAAGGTTTACTGGCAGAAGGGACATCCCGAAGTCAATTACGCCAATGACAACGATCCGACGGGCGGCTATCCGCTGGTGCTCAAAGAAATCCTCGAATGGATGATGACGCACCAGGACCTGAAGCCGGGACAGCCCGACGCGAGCATGGCGCCGGGCACGAGCTTCGGCGATCACGACGCGGACGAAGAAGAAGAATCGTTCACGCGCGCGAAACGCCCGGGCATCAAGTCGCTCGGCGCGACGTCCGGCACGAACGTCCGCACGTCCGGCTCGCAGACGGTCTCGCGCAGTGAGTCCGACATCCGCATCAACTACTGGAACCCGATGAAGATCATCGCGGCGTCGAACAACATCGGCGGCTCGGGTACGCAGGGTCAGTACTACTCGAGCGACGGCGGCGTCACGTGGGGTCAGACGACTCTGCCGCTCGCCAGCGGCGACTCGATGCATTCCGATCCGACCGTCGACTGGAGCTCTGACGGCACCGCGTGGTCGACGACGATGGGCATCAACGGCAACGTGCTGAAAGTGCAGTCGTACCGCTCGACGAACGGCGGCGCGACGTGGACCTTCGACGGCACGATCTCCGGCTCGCAGACGAACACCGACAAGCAGATGCAGTGGATCGACCACAGCGCCACGTCGCCGTATGCGAACAACAACTACGTCATCTGGCACAACGGCAATCCGGCATTCATGAACCGCCGCACTTCCAGCGGCTGGGGAACGCCGATTCAGGTCAGCGACTCGCAGGCGACCGGCACGTGCATCGGCTCGGACGTCAAGACGAACGCTTCCGGCGACGTCTTCGGCTTCTTCCCCGACACCGGCTCGCGCGGCATCTACGTCGTGAAGTCGGTCAACGGCGGCGCGAGCTACTCGGCGCCGGTGAAGATCGTCACCACCTACGACTCGTACGACATCGGCGTGCCGGCATTCTCGAGCCGCCGCATTCTCGTTTACGTTTCGGGCGGCACGTATCGCAACGGCACGACGAACAACGTCTACGCGTTGTGGACGGACCTTTCGGGCGACACCGGCTGCACCGCGGCGTCGAACGAGCCCGGGACCAGCACTTCGTCGACGTGCAAAACGCGCATCTGGTTCTCGCGCTCGACCGACGGCGGCACAACGTGGAGCGCTCGCACGAAGATCAACAATCAGAGCGGTCTGAACGACCAGTTCAACCAGTTCCTCGCCATCGACGAAACCAACGGCAACCTCGGCGCCATCTACTACGACACGGTCGCCGATCCGAATCGCAAGAAGGTCGACATCTACTATCAGCTGTCGACCGACGGCGGCGCGACGTGGCAGCCGGCGGTGAAGGTCACCACCGCGATGACCGACGAGACGATCACGGGCGCCGATTCGGGCAACCAGTTCGGCGACTACAACAGCCTCTCCGGTTACGGCAACTCATTCTTCCCGTCGTGGACCGATCGCCGCAACAACGCGAAGGAAGAAATCTGGACGGCGAAGATCACGACGTCGACCGCCGCGACGTACTCGGTTTCCGGCAGCGCCGGTGTTTCGGGCGCGACGCTTTCGACCGGTTCCGTTTCCGCCACGAGCGATGCGTCGAACAACTACACGCTGAACGGCCTCGCGGCCGGCACGTACACGATCACGCCGAGCAAGAGCGGCTGCACGTTCTCGCCGGCTTCGAGCTCGGTCACGATCACGTCGGCGAACGTCACCGGCGTGAACTTCACCGCGTCGTGCACGGCAGCGACGTACACGATCAGCGGTAACGCCGGCACGACCGGCGCGACGATCACCGCAGGCTCTTCGTCGACGACGAGCGACGCGTCGAGCAACTACTCGATGTCGGGATTTGCGGCCGGCACGTACACCGTGACGCCGAGCAAATCAGGCTGCACGTTCTCGCCGGCTTCGGCCTCCGTCACGATCAGCTCCGCGAACGTGACCGCAAACTTCACCGCGACGTGCGGCAGCGGCGACATTCAGCTGACGAGCGGCGTTGCAGTGACCGGCCAGAGCGTCGCGCAGGGCGCCTGGAAGTACTACTACATCACCGTTCCCGCGGGCGCGACGAACCTCACGTTCGCGACGACCAGCGCAACGGGTGACGTCGACATCTACACGCAGGTGAACGCGAAACCGACTTCGTCTTCGTACATCTGCCGCCCGTACACGGCGTCGGGCAACGAGACCTGCTCGGCGGCGAATCCGGCGTCGGGCACGTGGTGGGTTGGCGTGAACGGTTACGCGGCCGGCAGCTTCACCGTCACGGGCACCGTGACGATGCCGACGGCGACGTTCTCGATCTCCGGCAGCGCGGGCACGCCCGGCGCGACGGTGACCGCGGGTTCGCAGGGCGCGACCAGCGACGCATCGAACAACTACACGATCAGCGGCCTCGCGAACGGCACGTACACCGTCACTCCGGCGAAGAGCGGCTGCACGTTCTCGCCCGCAAGCTCATCGATCACCGTGGCCGGCGCGAATGTCAGTGCGGTGAACTTCACCGCGACGTGCGGCAGCGGCTCGACGACGCTCTTCTCGAACGGCTTCGAGAGCGCCGGCACCGGCTGGACCGTCACCGACGTCTCCGGCACCGCCGGCAACTGGACGTTCAACACCTCCGGCACGCTTCCGACGGCGAGTCCGCACGGCGGCAGCTATCTCGGAAAGTTCAATTCGTACGACGCCGCCTCCGGCTCGCAGACGCGCGTCGCGTACTCGACCGGCTTCGCCATTCCGGGCAGCGCGACCGCCGCGACGCTGACGTTCTGGATGTACCACGACACCGGCTACTCGAC
>Ga0070701_10000126_pt1 | contig 22481 bp, 21 predicted proteins | sample KBSK5102metaG_FD_65451 | JGI IMG/M metagenome (GOLD analysis project Ga0070701, IMG submission 65451) | Corn, switchgrass and miscanthus rhizosphere microbial communities from Kellogg Biological Station, Michigan, USA - KBS K5-10-2 metaG | ecosystem: Host-associated > Plants > Roots >... | reverse complement strand
ATTTCGTCACGGCCTCGGCGAACGTCGCGAGAAACGGTGACGCGATGAGCGCCGCCGCGAACAGCGCAACGCCGAGGGTGAGCACGAGTCGAATCGCTTCACGTCGATCGACGGGCCGCTCGACGACGAGAATCCAGATCAGATAGAGCGACGCGATGAAGAACGCGTGCGAGCACGTTTCGGGATGTCCGCCGAACAACATCACCGACCACAAAACGACCGCGAAGACGAAGCGTCGATACGAACGTTGCTCGACGAGCAAATCGACGGCGTACAAAACCGCGGGCACGAAGCACGAGACGGTGATCAGCGGAAAGTGCAGCCACGTGTTGATGAACGTGCAGAACGCGAACGCAATCGCGCCGACGACGCTCGCCAGTTCCGAGTAACGGCGCCGGCAGAGCAAATACGTAAACGTCAGCGCAATCAAAACCTTCATCGCCGCCTCGGCCGTCATCGCATAACCGAGCGGCAGCGGCAGCGCGAGGATTCGCAGCGGCGAAAACGCGGAGCTCTGACCGTTGCCGAGCAGCGGATAGCCGGAGCCGGAAAGGTGATTCCAGAGCGGGAACTGCAGCGAGCGCCACGCTTCGCGCACCTGATGCGCCCACGGCACGATCTGCAGCACGAGGTCGTTGAGCTGCTGATTGCCGACGCGATGATCGCGCGTGAGATGCGACCACGGCGAAAGGATGTTGAGGAAGTCGACGGGAATGTCGACGTACTCCTGCGTCAGCGGCTTGAAGAAAAAGATGAGGACGAGCAGGTAGAAAAATCCGGCGACGCGCCATCGGATTTCGATGCCGCTGCGCCGCGCGAGCCACACGGCGATGAAGTAGATGAGGGCGACGTACGCCCACGTCGGGTTCATTGCGGCGCGGATGATATCCGCGACCAGACGCGGCGCGCCCGCTCGAACGGTTCGGAATCGCCGTCGATCAGACTCTGCGCGACGCGCGCGACGTCGGCCGCGGAGACGCCGAGGTTTGCGCGATTTGCTTCGAAGACGGGAGTCCAGACGGAGGCTTCGCTGCCGGCGAGCCGGAGGAACGTGCGCAGTCCGCTGCCGCCGAAGCGGGCGACGTCGACGCCGGTCGCTTCGAGATACGCGGCGAGCGCGGTCGACAAAAGCTGCGGAAGATGACTGGTGAGCGCCAGCGCCGCGTCATGCGCGCCGGCGTCTTCGACGCGATCGACGATCGCGCCGCAGTCGACGATCATTCGCGTGACGAACGGATCGTCGCGATCGACGAACCACCGTTTGCCGCGAAAGAGATTTCCGTTCGCGGCGCCGAGTGAACGTTCCTCGGAACCGGCGAGCGGATGACCGGCGGTGAATCGCAGCGCGCGTGAGTTGGCGATGTCGCGCAGCGGCTGCATGACGCTGCAGACGCTCGTCACGCGCATCGATGTGTCGATCGCGCCGACGATTGCGCGGGCGACGTCGAGCGGCGTCGCGATGATCACGAGATCGCCGTCATCGAGATCGTCGACGCGTTCATCGGCGGCGCCCGCGGCGATTGCGTCATCGAGCTCGACGTGCGGATCGACATACGCAACGCGCCAGCCGCTCGCGCGCAACGCCATGCCGATCGAGCCGCCGATGAGACCGAGCCCTGCGATCGTCGCGCGCGGCATCAGAGTCCCAGAAACTGCGGAAGCGGTTTGCCGACGACCTGCTCGAATCGCTGCGCGTACGACTGAATCGAGCCCGCAGGTTCGTCGAGAAAAATACGTTCGACGCGAAACAACGGAACGAACATCGTCATCAGCGCGAGGTTCGGCTCTTCGTCATGCGCGACCTGCCGCACCCAGTCTTCGAAGGAGTCGAGATTGATGCCGCGCAGCGTCACGCCGGCAGGCGAAAGCGACGCGAGCACGCCGAAGAATTTCTCCTTCGGATTGATGAGATTGATGACGACGAGCGACGAGGGTCCGAATCCTTCAGTCATGTTTCTCGCTCAGTTCAATCAGCACGCCGTTTCCCGCGGCCGGATGCAGAAACGCGACGCGGCAGCCGTGCGCGCCCGGCACCGGCGCCTCATTGATCAGCCGATAACCTTCTGATTTCAAACGCGCGAGATGCGCCTCGATGTCGTCGACGCGCAAACAGATGTGGTGAATCCCCTCGCCCCGTTTTTCGATGAACTTCGCGATCGGCGAATCGGGCGACGTCGGCTCGAGCAACTCGAGATTCGAATCGCCGACGGACAGAAACGCCGTCCGCACCTTCTGCGTTTCGACCGTTTCGGTGTGCTCGACCTCGAGCCCGAGCGCGCGATAAATCGCGGTGCCGTTCTCGAGCGACTTCACCGCGATTCCGATGTGATCGAGTTTCGTTTTCGTCAATTCAGACTCCGTGAACGTCCGCGCCCCAGATGTGTTTGTGCAACTGCGTCTGCAGTCTGGCCGGAACACGATCGGCGAGCATCCATTCCGCGAGCGGCTTGAGGTCGAGCTCGCCCCAGACGGGCGAAAGCAGGACGGTCCAGCGGCCGAGGTTGCGCTCGGCGATGAGGTCGCGTGCGAATTCGTAGTCGGCGCGATCGGCAATGACGAACTTCAGCTCGTCGTGGTCGCGCAGATCGTCGAGATTCGCCCAGCGATTTTTCGCGACCTCACCGGAGCCGGGACACTTGATGTCGAGGATCAGCTTCGCGCGTCGATCGACCGGCGTGATGTCGATCGAGCCGGACGTTTCGATCAGCACTTCATAGTCGTCGTCGAGCAGACGTCGAATCAGGTCGAATGCTTCCGGCTGCGCGAGCGGCTCGCCGCCGGTGATCTCGACGAGCTTCGTTCCGTACGACGCGACGCGCGCGACGATGTCGTCGAGCGACAGCTTCTCGCCGCCGGTGAACGTGTATTCGGAGTCGCACCAGCGGCAGCGCAGATTGCAGCCGGTCAGCCGCACGAACACGCACGGCCGCCCGGCGTGCGACGACTCGCCCTGAATGCTGTGGAAGATTTCGGTGATGCGAATCATGCGTAGATCGTCGGGTCGGCGACGCCGGCCTCCTCGAATCCGCGGCGTCGCAAAATGCAGGAGTCGCAGTGACCGCACGCGTGGCCGGCGTCGACCGGGTCGTAGCAGGAATGCGTGAGCGCGTAGTCGACGCCGAGCTCCGTGCCGCGGCGAATGATCTCCGCTTTCGTCAGCTCGATGAGCGGCGCGACGATGCGCGGCTCGCCGTGCTCGCTGCCGCTGCGCGTGCCGGTGACGATCACGCGCTGAAACGCGTCGATGAAATCGGGGCGACAGTCCGGATAGCCGCTGTAGTCGACGGCGTTCACGCCGAGCCAGATCTCGCTCGCGCCGCGCGCTTCCGCGTAGCCGAGCGCGATCGCGAGGAAGATCGTGTTGCGCGCGGGCACGTATGTGATCGGGATTCCTTCCGCGCCGACCGAGTCTTTCGGCACGTCGATGTCGGCGGTGAGCGCGCTCGCGCCGAAGAGCCGAAGGTCGAGGTGATACACGACGTGCTCCTCGACGCCGAGCGCATTCGCAACGCGTTTCGCGGCGAGCAACTCGACTTCGTGGCGCTGTCCGTACGTGAACGAAAGCGCGAGGCAGTCGCGCTGCTGCGATTTCGCGAGCGCGAGAACGGTGGCGGAGTCGAGTCCGCCGCTGAGCAGGACGATGGCTTTCATCTGTCGAACGCGAAGAATCCTATGCGCAAAAGCGGCGTGGTGTAATACGCGCCATGAGTGACCTGAACGCCTACGAGCTTCTCAACCGCAAACGCCGCGGCGGCCCGCTGGAGCCGCGTGAGATCGAAGCCTTCATCGACCGTTACACGCGCGGCGGCCTTCCCGACTATCAGATGTCGGCGATGCTGATGGCGATCGCCATCAACGGCATGACCGCGTCCGAGATGGCGACGCTGACGCAGGCGATGCTGCGCTCGGGCGAGCAGTGGCATCTGCGCGACGAATATGACTTCATCGCCGACAAGCATTCGACGGGCGGCGTCGGCGACAAGGTGTCGCTCGTGCTCTCGCCGTGGGTCGCCGCATGCGGCGTCAAAGTCGGCATGCTCTCCGGCCGCGGCCTCGGCCACACCGGCGGCACGCTCGACAAGCTCGAAGCGATTCCGGGCTTCAACGCGCGGCTGTCGCGTGAAGACTTCAATCGCTGCATCGCCGAAGCGGGCTGCGTGATCTCGACGTCGACGGAAGGAATCGCGCCGGCGGACAAGAAGATCTACGCGCTGCGCGACGTGACCGGCACGGTTGAATCGCTGCCGCTGATCACGGCCTCGATCATGTCGAAGAAGCTCGCCATGGGCGCATCGGGACTCATTCTCGATGTGAAAACCGGCAGCGGCGCGTTCATGCGTCTGTATCAGGATTCGAAAGCGCTCGCGGAGAGCCTCATCGCCGCGGCAGCCGGATCGGGCACGCGCGTCGAGGCGCTCATCACGGACATGGACAGCCCGCTCGGCGTCGCTGCGGGCAACGCGAACGAGATCGTCGAAACGATCGAATGCCTCAAAGGAAACGGTCCCGCCGATCTCGAAGAGGTCACACGCGCGCAGTCGATCCGCATCCTCGTGATGTCGAACCGTTTCGACGAAACGTCCGCGCGTGCCGCGCTCGACGAAGCGCTGCGCTCCGGCGCCGCGCTCGAACAGGCGCGCAAATGGATCACCGCGCAGGGCGGCGACGCGAAGATCGTCGACGATTACTCGCTCCTCCCGCAGCCGAAAACGACGATCGAAGTGAAGGCGCCGCAGTCCGGCTACATCACCGCGATGGACACCTACCAGGCCGGGATGTTCACCGTCGACCTCGGCGCCGGCCGCAAGAAAGCGGACGACGTGATCGACTACGCCGCCGGCGTGATGTTCGACCGCAAAACCGGCGACGAAGTGAACGCGGGGGACGTGATCGCACGCATCCAGCTCGGCGAGTCGAAGCGCGACGCGGCGGAGCTGACGGCGAGGTTCCTGTCATTCGTGACGTTCGGGGAGGCGAAGCCGGAGCCGCGGCCGCTGATTCATGAGCACCTTGTCTGAAGGATGAATGATGAATTCTGAATGCTGAATGATCTTCGCGAACGGACGACCGGATTCGCGCTTCGCGTCATAAAGCTCGTCGAAGCACTGCCCTCGACTCCGACGACGCGCGTGCTCGGCACGCAGGTGCTCCGCTCCGGAACATCGGTCGGTGCTCAGTATCGAGAAGCGTGTCGAAGTCGTTCGACCGCAGAGATGGTGAGCAAGCTCGAATCGACACTGCAGGAGCTTGATGAAACCGCGTACTGGTTCGATCTGCTCGTCGGCTCCGGCGTAGTTCGCGAATTAAAGCTCCGCGCTCTTCGCGACGAAACTGAGCAGCTAACCGCGATTCTCGTCGCATGCGTCAAGAAACTGAAGCTCACGCGCCGCCGCTGATTTCACCATTCATCATTCAGCATTCATCATTCATACTTTGCGAATGAACCGCCGCGTCATCACCATCGTCTGCGACTCCCTCGGCGTCGGCGAGCTGCCCGATGCGAAGGAGTTCGGCGATGAAGGGTCGAACACTCTCGGGCACATCCTCCGTGACATGAATCCGAAGTTGCCGACGCTCTCTCGGCTCGGTCTGCTGCACACGCTGCCGACTCCGGCGATCAGCGACGCGCCGATCAGCGCGTTCGGGCGGATGAACGAAGTCAGCGCCGGCAAGGACACGACGACCGGGCACTGGGAAATGATGGGGCTCGTCGTCACCGATCCTTTTCGCACATATCCGGACGGCTTTCCCGACGACGTCATTCGCGAATACGAACGGCGCATCGGACGGAAGACGCTCGGCAACAAGCCGGCGTCGGGCACCGTCATCCTCGACGAGCTCGGCGAAGAGCACATGCGCTCCGGCGCGCCGATCGTGTACACGTCCGCCGACTCCGTGTTCCAGGTCGCGGCACACGAGGAAGTGATTCCGCCTGAAGAGCTGTGGCGCATTTGCGCGATCGCGCGGGAGCTGATGCGCGGCGAGCACAACATCGGCCGCATCATCGCGCGGCCGTTCGTCGGCACCGGCACTGGTCACTTCAAACGTACCGCGAACCGGAAAGACTTTTCGGTGAAGCCGACCGGCGAAACGGTCGTCGAGCGCGCGCATAAAGCAGGCAAGCGCGTCGTCGGCCTCGGCAAGATCGCCGACATCTTCGATCGCGTCGGCATCGACGAGGAGATTCGCACCGAATCGAACTCGGACGGCATGCGAAAGACCATCGATCTCATCCGCGAATCGGACGCCGATTTCATCTTCACGAACCTCGTCGATTTCGATTCGAAGTACGGGCATCGCAACGACGTCGTCGGTTACGCGAAAGCGCTCGAGACATTCGATGGCGAGCTCGCGGAGCTGCTGACGCAAATGCGCGCCGACGATCTGCTCTTCATCACCGCCGATCACGGCTGCGATCCGACCGACGTCTCGACCGATCACACGCGCGAATACGTCCCGCTCCTCGTCGCCGGTCCGAGCGTCTCGCGCGAAACGCCGCTCGGCACGCGCGACACCTTCGCCGATCTCGGCGCCACCATCTGCGACTACCTCGGCCTTCGCAGCGACGACCTCCCCGGCAAAAGCGTCCTGCCGGAGCTGCCGCGATGAAGCGGTTCGTTTTCGCAGCGCTGCTCATCACGACGACTGCGTTCGCGCAGTCGCCGGCAACGCGCGTCGCGGACGACGCGAAAGTGCTCGATCGCGTCGCGCAGGCGAGCAAAAAGGATCTGCCGCGCGATCTGCTGCGGCGCATCGTCGATGAAGACGTCGATCTGCTTCGCGGCAAACGGACGGACGGAACGTTTCAGTACGCCGGCTACGAACGGCTCGAAGCTTCGCGCGTCACCGACTCGTATTCGGTCGAGCCGAAAGGCGAGGACTATCTCGCGCGCCTCGAGCTGCGCGCCGAGAACGCGTATCGCGCCGTGATCTCGCTTCCGTCGCGGCGCATGCTCGTCACGAAGAACAAGCGCATCTGGATCGATCGCGTCGACATCGACTACATCCCGTACGGCGGCAGCACGTCGAAAGTGCAGAGCGTGAAGATCGGCGAGTGGATGTCGCCCGGCGCGTCGCGCAACGTCGACTTCGACGACATCGCGCGCCAGGCGACCGTTCGCGTGTTCGCGCGCGCCGACAAGAAGGAAGGCTACGGCAACGTCGTCGTCACGCTCGTGCAGGCGCGCATCTTCGACAACAAAGACAGTCCGTACGCGGACGCGGTCGCGTCGCTGAAGGCGATTCAGAAAGCGCTCGATCACAGCGACGTCGCGTCGATCCGGAGCATGGCTTCGCGCGTGATGCAGGGGCTCGGCGCGACCGAAGCGCCGGCCGTTCGGACGATTGACGTCATCGCGCCGCGGACGGAAGTCGCGACGACCGCCGCACCATCAGCCGATGTCGTACGCGAGCTCCAGGAAATCGAAGATTTGCTCACCGGAACGGAGACGGAACGACGTCAGGGAGCCGACCGGCTCCACCAGCTGCTGAGGCGTCTTCGCGCGTCTAAATAACTGGTACACCTGAGCTAAGCACGCTCAACGTTTGGGGTCCGAGGTTTGACGGAAGGCGGGGCATCGCGTAGAATGCGCGTCCCTTCAGTTGTTCCGAAGTTTCCGTTTTTCCGAAAGGAGCTCTCACTTGACGTCAATGAAAATGGGTTTCAAGGTCGGGGATAAGCTCGTGTATCCGAACCACGGAGTCACCGTGGTCGAACAGATCGGCGAGTCGGCGATCATGGGCGCGGGCAATACCTACTATCACCTCAGACTGCTTGCAAATAACTCGCGTCTGATGGTGCCGATCACCAACAGCGACCGCGTCGGACTGCGGCGCCTGTACCAGCAGAAAGAGATCAAAGGCCTGCTCAGCCTGCTCGAAGAGCGCGTGCAGAAGAGCCATTCCGACTGGAAAGGCCGCTATCGCGACAATCTCGAGAAGATGAAGACCGGCCGCCTCGAAGACGTGGCAGAAGTCCTCAAGAACCTCAACGAAGTCTCGAAAAAGAAGAGCCTCTCGTTCCGCGAGAAGAAGATGTACGACCGTGCGAAGTACCTGATCGTCTCCGAAGTCGCGATCGTCAAGGGTATCGACGAGACGGAAGCGGAGAAGCTGATCGAAAAGAGCCTCGACAAGAGCCTCGGCCTCGTCGGCGGCGCACCGGTCACCGGCCACTAAATCCCAACACAGCGATCACTCTGAGTGCCGCTCCGAAAGGAGCGGCACTTTCGTTTTCGGCGCTATTCTTCGCGCATGAGCACCGCCCTTCGCAGACTCGTCCCGATCGCTCACGTTCGCAGCGTCGCCGCCTCGATTCCGTTCTACGAGAAGATCGGCTTCCGCGTCCTCAACGTGTTCACTCCACCCGAGGCTGCGGAGCCGTCGTGGGTCTGGCTCGAGAGCGAAGACAACGCCGCGCTCATGCTCGGTCTCGCCACCGATCCGGTCGTCGCCGCGCAGCAAGCCGTGCTCTTCTGCCTTTATTTTGATGACGTTGCAGCGAAGCATGCGGAACTGCAGGAAGCCGGCATCGACGTCACGCCGATCGTCTATCCGTTCTACAACCGCGGCGGAGAGTTCCGCGTCACCGATCCCGACGGCTACGTGCTGATGATGGCGCACGCGCACCCGGCTTGATCTCGGCGACGTTCGCCGGTAAGGTCCGAATCGATGACTCAGCGCCTCCCCGAATGGATCCGCGAAAAGCGGCTCAACCTGCAGCAGCTGCACGATGTGAAGAAGCTGCTGCGCGCGAACGAGCTGCACTCGGTATGCGAATCGCTCGCGTGTCCGAATCGCTCCGAATGTTTCTCGCGCGGCACCGCCACCTTCATGATCCTCGGCGACATCTGCACGCGCGCGTGCGGCTTCTGCAACGTGACGACCGGCATGCCGTACGCGCCGCCATCGATCGATGAGCCGCGCCTCGTCGCCGAAACCGCGAAGCGCATGTCGCTGCGCCACGTCGTCGTCACGTCGGTTACCCGCGACGATCTTCCGGACGGCGGCGCGCGCCAGTTCGCGGAAACGATTCGCGAGCTGCGCGAGCAGCTTCCCGGCGTCGCCGTCGAAGTGCTGACGCCCGACTTTCGCGGCAACCTCGACGCCGTTCGCATCGTCACGGAAGCGAAGCCCGACTATTACAACCACAACGTCGAAACGGTTCCGCGGCTCTATCGCCACGTTCGTCCCGGCGCGCGCTTCGATCGCTCGCTCGACGTGCTGCGCGAAGTGAAACGTCTCGACGCCACAGTCATCACGAAATCCGGTCTCATGCTCGGCCTCGGCGAAACGCGCGAAGAAGTCGTCGACTCGCTGCGCCGTCTGCTCGACGCCGGCTGCGAAATCGTGACGATCGGCCAGTACCTGCAGCCGAAACGCGAGAAGCTCGAAGTCGTCGAGTACGTGCATCCGACGGTCTTCGATGAGTACCGCCGCATCGGCGAACAGCTGGGATTTCGCGCGGTCTTTTCGGGACCGTTCGTCCGCAGCTCGTACATGGCGGACGTGGTGGCGCATGACGCCGCCGCGCATGCGTAAACATCCGCGCAGCGCCGATCCGGAGAAGCCGGACAAAGGTCCGTTCTTCCTCACGTGGATGCCGATGTTTCTCGACTATCTCGCGGTCGAGCGCGGCCTCGCGAAGAACTCGCTCTCCGCATACGCGATCGATCTCCGCCACTTCGGCCACTACCTCACCGATCGCAGGCTCGAGCTCGAACGCGTAGAGCGGATCGACATCGTGAAGTACTTTCAGACGCTGCGCGCGGCCGGCATCTCGACGCGTTCCGTCGCGCGCGCACTCGCCGCGATTCGCGGCATGTTTCGTTTCCTCGTCGCGGAGCGGCATCTGAAAACCGATCCGACGGAGAACCTCGAGAATCCCAAGCTGTGGACGACGCTGCCGAAGTCGCTGCAGCCGTCCGAGGTCGAGGCGCTGTTGCGCGCGCCGGACGCGTCAACGGTCGAAGGGCTGCGCGACCGCGCCATGCTCGAGCTGCTGTACGCGACCGGCCTGCGCGTGAGCGAGCTCATCAAAGTTCGCATCGATGACGTCGTGCTCGACGCCGGTTTTCTGCGCACGATCGGCAAAGGCTCGAAGGAGCGAATCGTCCCGTTCGGCGACGCGGCGCGCGACGCGATCGTGGCGTACATGGAACGCGGCCGTCCCGAGCTCGACCGTTTCCTCGACCCGCATCTTTTTCTCGGCCAGCGCGGCCGGCCGATGACCCGCCAGGCATTCTGGATGAAGATTGTTCGCTACACGCGTGACGCCGGGGTCACCACGCACGTCTCACCTCACGTGCTCCGGCATTCATTCGCGACTCACCTGCTCGAAAACGGCGCCGATCTGAGGTCCGTACAGATGATGCTCGGCCATTCCGACATTTCCACGACGCAGATTTACACGCACGTCTCTCGCGCGCGGCTGCAGAAGATGTACGAGACGTTTCACCCGCGGGCATAATCGCCCGCAGAAAATCGGTTCTCCAATGTCCGTGTCCAAACGCCTGATCCTCTCTGCCGTGCTCATCAGCGCCGCTCTGTCTTCGACAGCGAGCGCGGGCATTGCGTTGTTTACGGACGGGCGCTCGATGAAAGTCAGCGCGTACAAGCTCATCAGTGAAGAGTCGATCGAGCTGACGCTGAAGTCCGGCGGTTCGATGACGGTGCCGCTCGCGCGCGTCGATCGCATCCTCGATGACGAAGTCGCGGAGATCATTCCGCCGGCGATCATCGCCGAGGCGGAGAAGATCGTCGAAGAGGGCGTGTTCCCGAAGAAGTCGTGGCACTACAGCGAAGCGAGCGGCCCGATTTTTCACTCGAAGTACGACAAAATCATCATCGACGCCGCGAAGAAGTTTGATGTCGATGCAGCGCTCGTCTCCGCCGTCGTGAAAGCTGAATCGGATTACGACAATCGCACCGTTTCGAACAAAGGCGCGCGCGGACTGATGCAGCTGATGCCCGCTACGGCGGCGCGTTTCGGCGTCACCGATTCCTTCGATCCCGTCGCGAACATTCATGCAGGTACGCGCTATCTGCACTGGCTGCTCGAAACGTTCAAGGGCAACGCCGACCTCGCCGTCGCCGCGTACAACGCCGGCGAAGGGAACGTCTGGAAGTACAACGGCGTGCCGCCGTTCCGCGAGACCGTGAACTACATCAACCGGATCGCGAAGCACGTGCGGAAAGCGCTCGCGGCGAAGCCCGCTGAGAAGATCGCCGAAGCGCGCTGATCACGCGATCGCCGGCGGCGTCGCGAAATTATCGAAGCGCAGCACCATGATCGTCCGATCGTCATCCGCCGGACGACTTCCCGAATGCCGCGCCACCGCATCGAGGACCGCATCGCGAATTGCGCTCGGTGAACGATCCGTCTCCTGCGCCAGCAACTGTTCGAGATGGTCGAAGCCGAGCGGATCGCCGTTCGAATTCTGCGCTTCGACGATGCCGTCCGACAGATAGACGATCGCATCGCCTTCTTCGAGTTTCAGCTCGACCGTCTGCGTGGTGATGTCGCTGCGCACGCCGAGCGGCAGCGACGGCGATTCGATCGACAGCGGCGCCTCATTTCTCCGCAGCAGGTACGGATAGAGATGGCCGGCGTTCGTGTGCCGAATCGTCGAATGCTCGAGATCGAAGATCGTGAAGCCGAGCGTCATGAACGCGCGGCGTTCCGTCGACCGATGCACGAGCTCATTCAAACGCCGGAACAGCGAGCGCTCGTCCGCACCTTCTTCGACGAGCGTCGTCATCGCGGCTTTCACCATCGCCATCACGATGCCGGTCGAAAGTCCGTGGCCGGAGACGTCGCCGATCGCAACCGCCAGCCGCGTCTTGTCGAGGTTGAAGACGTCGTAGTAATCGCCGCCGATCGACGCCGTCGGCTCGAAGTGCGCGGAGAACGACACCCCGCGGAACTTCGGCCCTTCACTCGGCAGCAGATTGCGCTGAATCGTCGCGGCGATCTCGATCTCGCTCTGCAGACGTTCCTTCTCCGCGACGGTGACGAGCAGTGAGCTGAGCGACTGCGTCATCCGATCGAACGACTGCGCCATCTCGCCGAGCTGATTCGTCGGCTTCATCGCGATGCGATACGAGAAGTCGCCGCGCTCGACCGCTTTCGTTCCCTTCTCGATGCGATTCACGGCGCGCGTGATCGAGAAGATGAGCACCGCCGCGAACAGCGCCGCCATCATGTAGATGATCAGCAGCGCGATCGTCAGCGCGACGATGATGTTGACGACGGTTTCGAAGTAGCGCCCCGATGAGCCGAAGTAAAACTGGAAGAGGTTCGTGACCGGAATCGCGACGAGCGTCACGAGCTGCATCGATTCCGTGGTGTCGCCGTTCTCCCAGTTCGTGAGCGCAGTGATGTCGCCCCAGACGATCTTCCGTCCGACCGACTCCGTGAACAGCCGCTCGATCGCCTGGCCGTTCTCGCCATCGACGTTCACGTTCACAGCGCCGTGCCGGCGTCTGCGCGTTTTCTTTCCGTCGCGCATTCCTTCCGACGCCGCGTCGTCGTTCTTGTGCGGACGTCCGTCGTACGCGGTTCGAAGCTGCATCCCGCTCTTGTCCGCAAGCTGCGCCGCCCACGCTGCATCGAGCGGCTGCACGAACACGATCGTGCGCAGCTCATCGCCGGTTTGCATCTGGCGCGACACGACAAGCGCCGCGCCGTCGGTCCTTCCCGCCATCCCGCTGAAGCTCGTCTTGCGCAGCCACGCCGGCAGCTTCTCGCCGGTCTCGTTCGCGGTGTCGTAAATCTCGAGCGATCGCAATCCGTCGATCGGTTTGCGTCCGGTCAGTCCGTACTCGAGGCTCCACGATTCCATCTGGCCGAGACTCGCCTGACGTTCGCCGCGGAGCGCGGCCTGCGCCATGACGCCCGCGCCCATGTAGCCAACGGCGAGCAGCAGGATCGACATCAGGATGAACGGCAGGACGCCGATGAGGACGTAACTCAGAAACAACCTTCGTCCGACGCGCCAGAAAAGCTTCCGCAGCATCCAGCGCACCGCGACCGCGAACCAGTAAATCGTCAGCGCGATGAAGACGAGCGCGGAGCAGAAGGTGACGAAGCCGAGGAAGGCGTGCGAGGGTCCGAGGCGGATGACGGAGTCGAGATATTGCGCCGACATCAGCACCGCAAACGAAACGAGCCACACGATCAGCGCTCGATGGTTCCGTCGCGGTGGCGGCGGAGGAGGCGTCGGAAGGGTCGTCATTTCGTCGTTGGTCCGAAACTGCGGGCGGTGTAGCCTCAGGATATCGCAGCGGCCAGGCCGCTCCGCTCCTTCGCGAGCATCGTGATCATGTCGATATACGGAGATTTCGACGTTCGGTTCCGGCCGCGGCCGGCGATGTGGCGAATCGCGCTCACATCCTTCGCGCAAATCCTCCTCGCCTCACTCATCGCCGCCCTCCTGCTCGGCATCGCCGACATGTACGTGCTGCGCGCCGCCGGCGTGCGCCGCATCTGGTTCGTGCACGGCGCGCCGTGGCAGCGGCTCGCAGGAATCGAGCGGCTGAGCGGATACGGCGCGGTCGTCGCCGACTATCGAACGGAGTCGACGCCGCTGCTCGCCGGAATCGCAACGGTGATCGCGATCCTCATCTACTTCTGGCCGGTCGTGCCGATCCTCGCGCGACGGATGTTCGTGATGTCGGTCGTGCAGATGACGATGCTCTTCACGGTCTGGCCGATCGTCATCACCGCGAATCTGCGAGTTGCGGCGGTCGTGCTAATCGTTGCGATCGTCTTCGTGATGCGCGCCGAGGCGTCGATCACGAACGATCTCGCGAACGCGATCGAGCTCCAGAAACCGGGACGCCGCGTCTTTCTCTGGCTCCTCCGCATCGTTCCCGCCGCCGCACTCCTCGGCGCACTCTCGTGGCGAAACGAATACGCCGAGGGTTGGATCGCTGCGGCGGCGTTCGCGGCGCTGACGTTCTTCGTTGCCGTCGCGCGACGCCCGCCGTCGCGTTACGAAAAACTCGAAAACGTGGAGCTGCGCGAAGCCGCAGCGGCGACGCCAATCGTCGCGCTACTCCTCGTCGGCGCTGCGTTTTTCCTTTTCGGCGGCGCCCCGATCGAATACGAACGCCGCGTCATCGTCCTCGGCCAGGAGCCCAGCATCATCAGCAGGCTCGATGCTCGCGCGCGGCTGACCGACTGGTGGCAGCCGCGCGCGAAAACTAAATCTCGCGCAACGCTCTGGTGATCGGCATCCACGCCGCGCTGATCGCCGGCGCAAGTCCGCCGATGACGCCTGCGACGACCGCGATCATGATCGTGATCAACGCGAGCTTCGCATCGATTCGAAAGTTGAAGACGACTTCCGAGAACGTGCGGAAGTTCGTCGTGCCGGTCGTGACGAAGCGAATCGGCCACGCGAGGATGAGGCCGACGACCGCGCCGACCATCGATACGACCGCGCTCTCGATCACGATCGACATCAGAATCGCGCGCCGTTTGAATCCGAGCGCGCGCATCGTCGCCAGCTCGCGTTTCCGCGACGCGACGGCGGTGAACATTGTGTTCATCGTGCCGAGGACTGCGCCGACGACCATGAAGATCGTGACGAAAAGGACGAGGATGATCACGCCGAACAAACCGCTGGTCTGCTCCGCGTAATACGTCATCTCCGTCTTCGCCATCAGCTTCAGGCGATTGTCGTTCTCGATCGCCTCTTTCATCGACTTCAGCGCCGTCGCGTCGACCGGCTGGACGAGCACGGACGAATACGTCGACGTCCGCTTTCGCGCGGCCGAGAAGTAATCGAGATCGGCCCAGATCTCCGAATCGAACGCGGTGCCGCCGGCATCGAACACGCCGACGACGTTCCAGTCCTGCGAGCCGAAGTGAAAACTGTCGCCGACGTCGAGTCCCGCGAAGCGATCGTGAATGCGTTTCGCGACGATCACTTCGTTGAGTCCCGGCTTGAAGACGCGTCCTTCGACCATCTTCACGTTCGGACGCAGCTCGAAGCCGACGGGCCGCAGCGCGCGAACTTCGACGTTAGATTCTTTCGCGTCACCTTTGCGCGGCAGCTTGAACAGCATCACGAGCTCCGGCGACACGAGCGGCTCGCCATTCGCGCGTTTCGCGACGCCGGGCAGCGTGCGGATGACGTTCTCTTTCCCCTTCTCGAACCAGCTCGAAAGCTCGGTCTCGGAGCCGTCGCGCAGCACGATGAGATTCGTCGCGGAGCCGGACGTCGCCGTCGTGTGTTTCACGCCGTTCCACAGCGCGAGCATCGATACGAGCACGGCGTTGACGACGCCGATGCCGAGGATCGTGAGCGCGGTCGAGACGCGGCGGCTGGTGAGATTGCCGATGTTGTATTTGAACGGAATGGCCATCGCTTCTCCTTACACCACGCGCCGCAGACCATCGACGACGGTCAGTCGCGATGCGCGGATCGATGGCAAACCGCCGGCGATGATCCCGACCAGCGCCGCAAGCACGATGCAGATCGCCACGGTCTGTGGATCGATGTGGAAGTTCTCGAGCAGACCCTGCGTCGCGGCGCCGGCGTCGACGGAGCGATAGAACATCACCGCGCCGCCGATGCCGATCAGACCGCCGAGCAGCGTGAGCGATGCGAACTCCGTCAGCATCAGCGTCAGGATCAGACGCGGCTGAAATCCGATCGCCTTCAGTACCGCCACTTCCGTCACGCGCTCGCGCGCCGACATGCTCATCGTGATCGCAGCGAGCAGCACGATCATCGCGATCGAACAGATGCTGACGCTCATGAAGAGCAGTTTCACGTTGCCCATCATCGACACGAACTGCCGCGTGAATTCTTTCTCGGTGTACGTCTCGGTCGGATCGTTGCTGTTTTTGAAGAGCGCATCGATCTCCTGACTGATGCGCGGCATGTCGTCGGTCTTCGCGACTTTCATCCAGATCATGTCGCTGCGGCCGAAGTTGCCGATCGATTCCTGGAAGTACGGCATCTGCAGCCAGATCGCGCTCTTCTGCACGGGATGGTGGTGAATCGCGCGCACGGTCAGCTGCGGATCGAACGGAAAGATCTGGCGTTTGATGGTGATGCGGTCGCCGATTTTCCAGCCCCAGCGCTTTGCCAGCTGATCGCTGACGATCGCACCGGTGCGATCGGCGACGAAAGCGGCCAGCTCCGCGGGCGGCACTTTGTAATCGGGGAAAACGCTCTCGACTTTGTTCGGGTCGATCGCCATCAGCGCGACGTTGTTCTTCGTGTCTTTGTAGTAGCCGCCGATCCACTGCGTTTTCGCGGTGTCGACGACGCCAGGCACGTGCCGGATCTTTTCTTCGTACGCGAACGGCAACATGTTCGCGAGCGAGAACGCCGACTGCGTCACGAGCCGGTCGCCGGTACCGCCGGTGTCGTTACGTTCGAAGGCGGAGTTGATTGCGAGGAGCGTCGCGACGAGAAAGAAGATCGCCGCGAGCAGCATCAGCGTCATCAGCGCGCGCAGCTTGTTCCGAAAAATATTGCGAACGATCAGCGTTCCGAACTTCATACAACCGCCTCGGCCGGCGATGACGATTCGGCGAGCAGACCTTTCTCGAGATGCAGCGTTCGCTTCGCGCGCTGCGCCGCTTTCGGATCGTGCGTGACCATCACGATCGTCTTGTCGAATTCTTCGTTCAGCCGGCGCAGCAACTCGAGCGTTTCTTCCGCGTTCTTCGCGTCGAGATCGCCGGTCGGCTCGTCGGCGACGAGGATCGAAGGATCGGTGACGATCGCGCGAGCGATGGCGACGCGCTGCTCCTGACCGCCGGAAAGCTGTCGCGGAAAGTGCGAGATGCGATCGCCGAGGCCGACGACGTCGAGCGCTACGCGCGCGCGTTCGCGGCGCTGCTTCTTCGAGAATTTCGTCAGCAGCAGCGGCAGCTCGACGTTCTCCATCGCGGTGAGCACCGGGATGAGGTTGTACATCTGGAAAATGAATCCGATGTGCCGCGCGCGCCACGTGGCGAGCTCCGTCTCGCTGAAACGCGAGATCTCTTTTCCGTCGACGACGATGCGGCCGCTGGTCGGACGATCGATGCCGGCGATGAGATTGAGCAGCGTCGTTTTGCCGGAGCCGGACGGCCCCATCAGCGCGAGAAACTCACCGCGCTCGACGCCGATCGAGATGCCGTTCAGCACCGGCACTTCGAACGCATCGCGTTTGTAGACCTTGCGCACGTTTTCGATCGTTACGAGGTTGTCCATCTGTGGCTCCTTGATTGATTACTCTTCGTTCATTCGCACGAGCTGACCGTCTTTCAGCGCGTCGGCATCCTTCACGACGATGCGATCGCCTTCGCGCAATCCGCCGGTGATCTCGATGCGGTTCTCGCGCGACGCGCCGGTCGTGACCGGCTGCAACTTCACATGTTTGTCGGCGCCGACGATCGCGACGCGCTTTCCGTCGACGAGCGCCGAAGTCGGGATCCAGATTCGCGCGGGCTCGTGCAGCTCGGCGTCCGTCCGCGCGTTGTTGAGAAACGAAACGCTCGCGCTCATCTCCGGCAGCAGCCGCTCGGCGGGATCGACGATCGCGACTTTCACTTTCACGATTGCTTTCGCGCGATCGGCGGTGGGGATGATCTGCCGCAGCACGCCCTTCCACTTCTGCCCCGGAAACGCATCCACACTCACCTCGGCCGGCTGTCCTTCGCGCAGCTGACCGATGCTGCCTTCGTTGACGTCGGCTTCGACCTCGAGCGTTTTCAGATCGACAAGCGTGCAGATCGCGCCGGCGGGAAGCGTGCCGGCAACCTGTCCCATCGTCACCGACGAGATCACTTCGCCGACTTCCGTGTTCTTCGTCGCGATCGTGCCGTCGAACGGCGCGCGCACGACCATGTCCTGCATGTTGATTCGGATCTGCTGCACGCGCGCACGCGCTGCTTTCAGCTGCGCTTCCGCCGAGTCGACGAGCGCGCGGCTGGTGACGCCGGAGTGCCACAGCGCGGACTGGCGGTTGTACTCGCGCTGCGCTTCGCCGAGCGACGCTTGCGCTTCATCGAGCTGCGCTTTCAGGTTCGTGCTTTCGAGCACTGCGAGCACGTCGCCGCGATGCACTTTCGTGCCGGTGTCGAAGTTGATGCGCACGACTTTGCCGGAGATCTTCGGCGTGATCTTCGACTGCTTGTTCGCAACGAGATAGCCGGTCGCTGTGAGGAGCGGCGCGTTTGCGACCTGAATCGTCGCTTTGACGTTCGTCGTTTCGACGACCGGCGCGCGCTGCGGTACGACGACGCGAGTCCAGATCGCGTACGCGATGGCGCCGAGGATGAGGAGGGCGATGAGCCAGCCGATGACTTTGCCGACCGGAAAACCTTCGCCGCTCTCTTCCTCGCGATCGATGCGCAGCGCCGAGAGATCGGCCTTCGGCCTTTGATCGGAAACCGTCATTGTTGCTTCCCCGCGATTGTGATGGATGGACGCAAGTCCGGTTGACATGTTAGCAACTTAGCGACGGCGGCTCGCCGGCGCATGTGCCGTTCGTCATGTTGCGGACCTGACGGATGTCAGCGCGTCGATTTGTCGAGCGTGAGGCGGAGGCGCTGCTCGAGCTCGCGGAGTGCGGGCATGCTGCGGCGCTCGGGCGGAAGCGCGGCGATCGTTTCCAGACTTTGCTGGTAAGCGACCTTTGCGTCGTCGGATCGTCCGGCGGCCAGGAGGATGTCGCCGCGTCGAGCGAGCCACGTTTCTTTTCGCTCGGCGGTCGCGGTTGCTGCATCGACGCGACGGAGCGCGTCATCGAAGGCGCGCGCCTTGATGTCGATGTCGATGGCTGCGAGCTGCAGCGTGATGAGCGCGCCGTGTTGCTGCATCGTGCGATCGAGCATCGCGAGTGCGTCGGCGCGACGATTCGCCGCGACCAGCGCGGCCGCGTGCTCGACGATGAGATCCGGATCGAAATCGGGCGACTGTTGCACCGCGAGCGCGAACTCATTCGCGGCATCCTGCGGTTTGCCCGCTGCGCGCAACGCACGTGCGAGCGCGGCGTGACCACGCACGTCGCGTGGCTCGATCGCAACGTAGCGCCGCAACGGAGCGATCGCATCCGCCGCGTGACCGGAATCGAAGAGCATCATTCCGCGAGCCAGCTCGATTCCGCGCAACGTCGCATCGAGATCCTGCGCGGCGTCGTAATCGCGCGCGGCCAGCTCCCACTCGCCGTGCAGCCGGTGAAGCTCTCCGCGCTTCAAATACAGCGATGCGTTGCGCGGCTCCTGCGCGATGCGCTCGTTCATCGCGGCGATCTGCTCGTGCAGACCTTCATGCGCGGCGAGCGGCGTCGCGAGCAGCAGAGCGATCACGAACGTGCGGAGTCTCATCGAACGATCGGCTTCCACGCTGCGCCCGGCGACGCGATCCGTTTCCCTGAAAGCAGCGCCGTGGCGCTGATTTCCCACACCGCGAGATCGCCGGCGGAGTTGCGCACCAGCACGTCGCTGCGGTGATCGCCGTCGTAGTCCGCGCCGCCGATTACTTTCCACGACGGATCGGGCGCGGCAATGACCTTTCCGGCGACGAGCGTCGTGCCGTTCATCTGCCACACCGCGACCTCGGCCGTGTCGGATCGCTGCAGGAGAATGTCGGCTTTGCCGTCGCCGGAGTAGTCGGCGGCGGTGATGACTTTCCAAACGGACAGCGGCGTGGCGACGGTCGCCATCGAGCTGATCGCGGCGCCGTTCATCAGCCAGACGTTGACGCGTGCGGTGATCGCGTTCTGCAGCACGATGTCATCGCGGCCGTCGGCGTTGAAGTCGCCGGTCGCGACGATGTTCCAGCCGCTGCCGGGATTGCCGACGACCGTTCCCGTCGTCGCGGTCGCGCCGTTCATCAGCCAGACGGCGACGTCGCCGCTGCTCGCATTCTGCAGCACCAGATCGTCGTCACCGTCTTCGTCGAAATCGCCGCTCGTGATGACCGTCCAGCCCGCGGCGGGCGACGCGATGACTTTGCCCGAGACGATGGTCGTGCCATTCATCTGCCACTGCGCGATCTGGTTCGTGTCGGAGTTCTGCAGGACGATGTCGGAGAGTCCGTCGCCGTTGTAGTCGCCGAGCGAGATTGCTTTCCACGCGGAGGCCGGCGTGCTGACAACCGCGTCGAGCGTGATCGTCGAGCCGTTCATCTGCCACTCGCGAATCGAAGCGGTGCTGCTGTTCTGGAGCAGGATGTCGCCGCGGCGATCGCCGTTGAAATCGGCGCGCACGACGTCGGGCGGAGGCAACGCGGACGTCTTCGCCGACGCGCTGTTCGAGTACGCGGAGCTGCCCGCGCTGTTGAACGCGCGGACGCGATAGCTGTAGGTGGTGTTCGGGGACGCCGTCGCGTCGGCGTACGTCGTGACGTTGGCGACGGTTTGCGTGAGCAGCGCATACGAAGTCGGATTCGCGTCACACGCGCCGGCCGTTCCGGTGCAGCGCTCGATCCGAAAACCGTCTTCGTTCGATGCGTTGTCGGTCCACTGCAGATCGATGCGCGATGACGACGCCGCGGTCGCCGTCAGTCCGCTCGGCGCGGCCGGAATCGTGAGCGGCGTCGTCGCCTGCGCGCTATTCGAGTATGCGGAGTTGCCCGCGCTGTTGTACGAACGCACGCGGTAGCTGTAAGTCGTGTTCGGCGCGACGTTAGTGTCGGCGTACGTCGGGGAGGTCACCTGCGCGATCTGCGCGAAGGACGCGGGATTCGCATTGCACACCGTCGTCGCTCCCGCGCAGCGCTCGATGCGGAAGCCATCTTCGTTGTTCGAGTTGTCAGTCCACGCCAGATTGATCTGCACCACCGCAAGGGCCGTCGCCGTCAACGCGCTCGGCCCCGCGGGAATCGTCGCGGGCGTCGTCGCCTGCGCGGAGTTCGAGTACGCCGAGTTCCCCGCGCTGTTGTACGCACGCACTCGATAGCTGTACGTCGTGCTCTCCGCCACGGTCGTATCGATGTAACTCGCGGAAGTCACCTGCGCGATCTGCGCGAATGACGCGGGATTCGCATTGCACGCCGTCGTCGTTCCCGTGCAGCGTTCGACGCGGAAGCCATCTTCGTTGTTCGAGTTGTCTGTCCACGACAGCGCGATCTGTGTCGCGGAAGTCGCGGTCGCAGTCAACGCGCTCGGAGCGATCGGCAGAAGAGTCGGCGTCGTCGCCTGCGCAGAGTTCGAGTACGCCGAGTTACCCGCGCTGTTGTACGCCCGCACTCGATAGCTGTAAGTCGTGCTCGCGCCGACGGTAGTGTCCGCGTACGTCGTCGCATTCACCTGCGCGAGCTGCGCAAACGACGACGGATTCGCATCGCACACCGCGATCGTCCCCGTGCAGCGCTCGACGCGGAAACCATCCTCGTTGCTCGAGTTGTCGGTCCAGGAAAGTGCGACCTGCGTCGCCGAGGAAGCCGTCGCCGTCAGCCCGCTCGGCGCACCGATCGACCCTTTGATCATCGTGAAGTAGTCGCCGATCGTTCCGTCCGGCCGCAGGAACTTCGCATCGAGCCTGCTGCCATTCACGTCGAGCACCATCGAGCCCATGTCGTTCAGGCCGATGTACATCGCCGGATGATTCAGCGCCGCCGGCTGCACGAGACCTGAACTGCCGGCCACGACGTACACCGCGCCTTCGTGCGCGGCCGGACCGAGCGTCGGCTTCGCGTACGCGCCCGTTCCGTCGGCGCGTCCGCTGCCGCCGTCCTTCTTCATCGAGCTCGTGAACGACGTCGAAATGCCGTAATGACTGTCGATCAGAAACGACCGCTCGTACGAATGGCTGTGGCCCGACAGCACCATGTCGACGCCGTACGATTCGAGGATCGGCAGCGCGTTCTCGCGCATCTCCTTCAGCTCGTTGTCGTAGTCGGAATCGTGCGAGCCCTTGCTGTACGGCGGGTGATGCCAGAACGCGATGATCCACTGCCGCGACGTCGACGCGAGATCGTTCTGCAGCCACGTCAGCATCGGTCCCGTCGCCGCGCGGTTCGACGTCATCGAGTCGAGACAGATGAAGTGGATGTTGCCGTAATCGAATGAGTAGTACTTCTCGGTTCCCGACGCGACGCCGCCCGCCTCCGCCGCCGCCGGCAGCGTGAAGATTCCGAAGTACGGCAGCGACGAAGTCACGGTCGACGCCTGCGCGGTGTCGTGATTGCCGATCGTCGGCCACAGCACCGACTGGCGCAGCATCGACGGATACATGTCGAACACGGCCCACTGATAGTCATCGTCGGTGCCGCTCTCGTACGCGTTGTCGCCGAGCATCAGCCAGAGGTTCGTCGCCTTCGTGCCGGTGAAATTCAGATACGCATCGCGCACCGCTGCGGCGTCGAGGTTCGCGGTGCCGGAGTCGCCGAGCACCCAGATTCGTGTAGAAGTTGCGACGCCGGGAGTTGGTGATGTGATGAAAAAGTACGACGCATCGCCCGCCACCGTTTGCGATGAAGTGCCGACCGAGTAGAAGTACTTCGTCGACGGCGTCAAATTGGTGAGCG
>Ga0070701_10000122_pt1 | contig 22739 bp, 17 predicted proteins | sample KBSK5102metaG_FD_65451 | JGI IMG/M metagenome (GOLD analysis project Ga0070701, IMG submission 65451) | Corn, switchgrass and miscanthus rhizosphere microbial communities from Kellogg Biological Station, Michigan, USA - KBS K5-10-2 metaG | ecosystem: Host-associated > Plants > Roots >... | reverse complement strand
GCTCTCCGCATCTTCCACGTGCTCGAGCACCGCGTTGCAGAGCGCGGAATCGAAACGGCCGTCTTCGAACGGCATCGACTCGATTCTGCCGATGATCACGTCCGGATCGTCCGACGCGATGTCGAAGCGCGTCAGCTCCGTCACGCCTTTTGCGCGCAGGTATTCGCGAATGTCGCGCGTGCCGCAGCCGGCGTTGAGCATCCGTCCGGCGAGATAGTGCGCGACCGGTTCGAGCTCCTGTTCGAGCGGCTGAAAGTGAATTGGTCCGACGCGGACGAGCTTCAACTCTGCGCCTCGTGCTGCATCGTCAGAATGCGCAGGCGCTGCAGCGTTTCATCGCGCGATTCCGCGGCGGCGGTCACGTGGCGCGCCGCGCGTCCGAGCTCTTCGCGGCGAGCCGGATCGTTCGCGAGCTGCACGATCGCTTCGCGAATCAGCGCCGGCTGCTCCGGCTTCACGACGATGCCGGCGCCTTCCGCGAGCGCCGCGTTTCCGCCGACATCCGTGACGATGCACGCGAGACCGCAGTGCATCGCTTCTTCGAGCGCGAGCGACGTCCCTTCGCCGTAGGCGGAGCCGAGCAGAAAGATGTCGGCGGCGCTGAGAATGCGGACGACGTCTGCGCGCCAGCCGAGTGCGATGAAGTTGCGTTGCGGCGGAAGACCGTCGGTGTCCTTTCCGATCGCAATCGTGATGACGTTCGGAAGATCCCGCACGGCTTCACGCATGTTGTCCCAGTCCTTCATCGGATGAACGCGCGCGGCGATGACGACCACGATCGCGCCGGCCGGAATGCCAAGCTCCTCGCGCAGCGAGCCGCGATGCTGCGGCGCCGGTTGAAAGACGTCGCGATCGACGCAGTTCGAGATGACGATCGATTTCCGCTCGCGGTACCAGAGCTGCCGATGGAAATCGCGCGCCTCTTCCGCGTTGTAAATCACGGCCGTCGTCCAGCGCGAAAGCAGTCCGCTGATGCGGCGCACGAGGCGGAAGATCGGATGAAATCCGCCGCGGCAGATGTCGGTGCAGAAGAGTCCCCAGAAGAGCGGCGTGCGCGGCTGGCCGGCGAGCATGAGCGCGAGCATCGCAAGCACGTTCGCGTGATATTGCCAGCCGTAGACGACGGACGGCCGGCGCTCGCGAATCAGCGATGCGAGCTCGAACAGGCCGCGCAACGCGTGACGATTGCGCGTCATGCCGAGGTCGGTGACGCGGATGCCGCCGTCTTCGAGCGCGGGACGAAACTCGCCGCCCGGATAGAGACTGACGACGGAGATGAGATCGCGATCGGGCGCCTGCAGCACGAGATTCGTGAGCAGCCGCTCGGCGCCGCCGCCGTTCAGGCCGACGGTGACGTACATCGTCTCGCGCGGACGTTCGGCCGGCGTCATCGGCTTCTCCATCGCCGCAGTCGGCGCAGTGCGCCGGAGCCGATGCGAACCAGCGGCGCAAAGCCGAGATCGACGGCGGCGAGCGCGAGGTCGCGCTTCGTGCGGAGCGGTTTTCCGCCGGCGCGATACGCCGACGCGAGCATGTAGTAGCGATCGTTCGGCGACGTGTTCTCGTACGCGGCGACGCGCGACGGCAACGCCTTCGCGATGTCAGCGTTCGCCTGGTGCGTTTGGTCCTGCACGACGTCAGGGTATGGCCAAACGCGTTTTGCGCCGGTGATGCAGAAATCGGCGAAGGCGAGAAACGGCGCCTGGATGTCGAGCTCGCGTCCGCGCTTTGCTTCGACGAATGCGTCGCGCCGCATCAGCATCGCGCCCGCGTACGTCACGCCTTCGTACAGGCTGAACGGCGCGCTGCCGCCGAGCGTCGGAATGGTTCGCGTGCCGCGCTGCGTGACGCGGCGGCTCGCCGGCATCAGCCCGTCGACGCCTGAAGCCGCGAGCGCCTCCAGCATTGTCGCGAACTTCGCGACGTCGACAGTGACGCCTGAATGAATGAACAGCACGTGGTCTTCGGTGATCGCCGCGAGCTCTTCTTCGATCGCGTCGACGTCCTGCGTGAGGAGATCGATGTTCTTCAGCGGCAGCTCGCGGCCGCTGCGATTGAGCACGACGAAGCGCCACGTTTTCGGATATTCGCCGAGCGACGCGAGCGTGAGGTCGAGCCGATCGCCGGCGCGATGTTCGATGATCGCGGCGACGGTCGGCTGTTCGTCGCTGCGCGTTTTGCGCGCCGGCAAAAAGCTGCGCCAGTGCGCGTGCATGTCGATGAAGCTGCGTCGCGATTCCGTTTGCGGAACCGCCGCTTTCGCCGCGCCGCCGCCGTTCGCGATTGCATTTCGGATCGCTTTGCAAAGCGACTCGACGTCGTTCTCGAAGAGCACGCGCTCGCGATCTTCATCGGCGATCAGCTCGGGGATTCCGCCCGTGCGTGCGGCGAGAAACGGGATGCCGCATTTGAGGGCTTCGTAAACCGTGCACGGCGAGTTGTCGACCGGCGACGGCATCACCGCCAACCGCCCGCCCTCTCGCAAATATCGCAGCGCCTCGGGCTGATCGAGCTCGGTCAGCATTCGCAGCGGAAACCTCCATTCGGGCGAGCGTCGCGCGATGAAATGCAGACTCGGCTCGCCGTCGCAAATGCCGGGTTTGCCGAGGAAGGTGACGGTGATGTTTTGCTGCGCGAGCTCGTCGCGGAGAAGGTGGATCGCGTTGCAGAAGAGACGCAGACCTTTGCGTTCCTCGAGGCGGCCGAAGAAGACCAGCTCGCGGATATTCGTCGATGATGTCGTCTCGCCGCCGACGCTCGGAATCGCGTACTGCTGCACGAACGTCTGCGGCGGCAGCTCGAAGTCGCGCGCGGCGATCCAGTCGAGGAGATAGCGGCTCGGCGACCACAGCACGTCCGCGCCGGCGATGCTGACTCGCTCCGCGTAATCGAACGCCGCCAGCAGCAAACCTGATGGCAGCGTTTCGTTCAGCTCGAGCACCCATCGCGAAGGACTGTGCAACGCGACGACGAGCAGTGACTCCGCGAAAGCGAGTCCGAGTTTTTTCGCGGCGATGGCAAGGCTTCCTTCACCCGCGCAATCGTTGAAGTGAATGACGTCGAACTGCCGTTCGGCGAGCCATTGAAAGACGAGCCACGGCGAGCCGAAGCCCTGATCTTTCATCGGTCCGGCGAGCGACGACATCGCGTCGATCGTGACCGCTTCCAGTGTGATGCCGCGCGCCGCGTAATGCGTGCGCCATTTGCCGAGGCTGATGTCGGGCGACCAGATGGTGCCGGTGTAGAGGATGGTGACCGGCAAGCCGTCCGCGGCGAGTGTTTCGGCGAGACCGGTCATCGCTGTGCCGACGCCGCCGTTTTTGAACGGGCCGATCAATTCGTTCGTGACGATGCAGACCGACGGCCGCGCGCGCTCGCCGTCGTACGCGACGTCGCGCAGCTGTCGATACGAAGAGCGCGCGGGCGGTTTGAAATCGACGCCGGAGATCGGCAATCCCGCGAGATGCGGCGGCAGTTGCCACGCGACGTTGGGATCGGGGACATGCGCGACGGGCGTGACGTTGCCGCGCCACGCCATCGCCATCACCTGCGCGGTTTGATAGACGACGACGTGAAAGCCGTGTTCTTCGAGCACTCGCAAACCGGCGGCGACGGCCGGTGACGCGAGATCGTGAAAGACGAACGCGCAGTCGTCCGTCGCGTACGGCAAACAGGCGAGCGCGTCGCGCACGGGACCGGGCGCTTCGTGATTGCCGTCGATGAAAAACAAGCTCCACTTCCGGCCGAGCTGCGCGATCGTTTCGGGACTTCGTCCGCCCGCGAGATTCACGCGCTCGCGTACGCCCGCGCGCACGAGCGAATCCTCGATCGACGCGCGCAGCGACGGATCGTCGTGCGTCGGATCGATCGAATCGAGCGCGACGCCGGCCAGCGCGAGATGACACGTCGACCAGCCGAGCCAGCTGCCGATCTCCAGCGCGCGGCGTCCGGCGAACTGCAGCGCGATGTTGTGCAGCAGCGTCGCTTCATCCCGATTGAGAAAACCCATCAGCGGGAACCGCTCGTCGCAGTACCAGATGTGCGGCACGTCGCGGCGCAGGTATTTCCACGGATGATGCAATGGATCGCCGGGCCGCATGTGCGGGAACGCGTCGTCGGGATGGACGGCGACCAGACCGGGCGAAACGTAATCGCGAAGCTGCCAGTCGGAACCCGGGGCCAAGGGGCGGTTACTGTACCATCGGCGCGCTTCACGGAAATCCTAATGCTCAGGTCCTATCTCCGCAGGTTGCGCGATCGTTCGGTGCAGTCGTTCGGGAACGCGTTCTCCGGCCTCACACCTTCGCGCGAATGGGTGGAGTCCGCGTTCCGCGATTTCGTCGCCGACGGCGGAGGCCGCGGCGCAATGCTCAGCGCACTCACAGCTGCGACGCGCCGCGCAAATGCTGCGTTCGAGCTGTGGATGGAAGGCGGCGACTCGGCGACGTTCGCCGCCGCGCTGCTGCAGATCGTGAACCGTCTCAACACTCGCGATCTTCGTCACGCCTCGACGAAGTTCCGCTCGTACGTCGACATCACCATCGAAGTGAAAGCGCTGCGAGTTTTCATCGAGCATCTCGCGGCGGTTTCCGAAACGATGTCGCCGCTCGAGCTGACCGCGCTGCTGCTCGAACAACAGCCTGACTCGCGAACCGCGCTGCTCGTGCACGCGGAGCTGCTCATCGACAGCAACGACCTCGACGCCGCGATCGAAACCGTGCGTCGCGCGCTGCGCGTCCAGGCGGTTTGTCAGACCGCGCAGCAATTGCTCTTTCGCGCGTACGCGCTGAAGCGCGAGCAGGGCTCCGAAGCGCCGGAGCACGCCGCGGTCGCGTACGACCTGAGCGACAAGTTCTGCCATCTGCCGTTCACGCACATGTCGACCGGTTTTCGCGGCGAGACGTATGCGTGCTCGTGTCCGGCGTGGGTGCCGTTCTCGATCGGCAGCGTCGTCGATGCGCCGTCGGGCGACGCGATCTGGAATTCAGATGCGGCCGCGGAGATCCGCCGCTCGATCCTCGACGGCGATTTCAGCTACTGCAGCCGCACGCTCTGCTCGTACATCACCGCGCAGAAGCTGCCGCGCAAACAGGACGTCACGCGGCCGAAGCTGCGTGCGTACATCGACAATCGCATCACGCGACTCGAGGAAATGCCGGAGCTCGTCGAGCTCAATCACGATCCGTCGTGCAATCTCTCCTGTCCGTCATGCCGCACGGAGCTCGTGATGGCGGCGGACGACGAAATGGATGCGTTCGAGGAAGCGACGCATCGCGTGATCCTTCCGCTGCTGAAAAAGGTGGACGGTCACACGTACATCACCGGTGGCGGCGAAGCCTTCGCCAGCAAACACTTCCGCACCATCCTCGGCGCCCTCAATCGCGCGGAGTATCCCGGTCTCAAGGTCTACCTGATCACGAACGGGCTGCTGCTGACGCCGCATCGATGGAAGCAGTTTCCGCATCTGCCCGAGATGCTCGGAATCGTTGCGGTATCGGTCGACGCGGCGCGCGCGGACACGTACGAACGTCTGCGGCGTCCCGGCAAGTGGTCCGCGCTGACGAAGAATCTCGAGCGTCTCGCCGAAATGCGCCGGAAGAAAGAGATCCCCGCGCTCGGCATGAACTTCGTCGTGCAGCGCGACAACTTTCGCGAAATCATCGAGTTCATCGAGCTCGCCGATTCGCTCGGCGCCGACCACATCTGGTTCCAGCAGATCGTGAATTACGGTGCGTACGATGAGGCGACGTTCGCGTCGGTCAACGTGTGCGACCCCGCGCATCCGGAGCACGCGGAGCTGCTCGAGATCCTGCGCGATCCTCGCGTTCGGCGGGACACGATCAACATTCATATGCTGCTCGCGTTGCTGCCGGAAGTGGTCGCGTCGGATGAGCGGCTCGAGTTTCTGTACTGATTGCCGCTCAGATACTTCAACCCCGAATCGACGAGCAGCGTGACCACCTTCGCGTCCGCGCCGAGCCGCTTCCCCGCCTCGATCGCCGCGACGACGTTTCCACCCGACGATGTTCCCGCAAACAAACCTTCCTCGCGCGCGAGTCGCCGCGCCATCGCCACGGCATCCGCGGTCGGAACCGGAATGATGTTGTCGACCAGTTCGCGCTTCCACAACGGCGGCGCGTAGCCAATCCCGATTCCTTCGATTTTGTGCGCGCCGGGTTGACCTCCCGACAGCACCGGCGATTCGCCCGGTTCGACGGCGATGATCTTCACGTTCTCTTTGTAACCACGCAGCACGTTCGCCACTCCGCGCAACGACGCCGACGTACCGATCGAATGCACGAACGCGTCGACCTCGCCGTTCATCTGCAACCAGATCTCTTCCCCCATCGCGCGATAGCCGCCGATGCTGTCGGCGTTGTTCAGCTGATCGGTCCAGTACGTGCGCGGCTCGCGGCTGATCTCTTTCGCCGCGGCGATCATCGCGAGGATCAGCTTTTTGTCGATCAATCCGCCGTCGCTCGGAATCACCGTCAGCTCCGCGCCGAGCGCCGCCATCTGCGTTAGCTTTTCTTCACTGAATGCGTCGGACGTGACGATGCGCAGCCGATAACCTTTCGCCGCGCAAACGAGCGCGAGCGATGCGCCTGTGCTGCCGCCCGTGTATTCGACGATCGTGTCGCCCGGCTTCAGGCGTCCGTCGCGTTCCGCGCCGGCGATCATCGCCTGCGCCATCCGATCTTTCATGCTGCCGGTCGGATTCTGCCCTTCCACTTTCACGAAGATGCGCGCGCAGCCCGGCGGCACGACTCTGCGCAGTTCGACGAGCGGCGTGTTTCCGATGGCGTCGAGAACGTTTCCCATGATTCCTCCGATCGGCAGAGTAGGCGAAGACGGTTTCGTCGAGCGGTACGGAATCCGTACTACATTCACCGCATGGCAACCTACGGCCAGTTCTGTTCCGTCGCCCGCGCCCTCGACCTCCTCGGCGAACGCTGGACGCTCCTCGTCGTCCGCGAACTGCTCAGCGGCAGCACGCGCTTCAGCGACATTCGCCGCGGCATTCCGCGCATCTCGCGCACGATGCTCTCCGCGCGGCTGCGCGATCTCACGAATTCCGGGATCGTGAAACGGAGCGATGAGGCGACGTACGAGCTGACGGATGAAGGTCGCGAGCTCGGCGCCGCGGTGCGCGAGCTCGGCGCGTGGGGACAGCGTTATCTGCCGCGCACGCTGCCGCGCGAACATCTCGACGTCGACGCGCTGCTGTGGGACATGCGGCGTCGCGTGTGCGTCGATGAACTGCCGCATGCGCCGGTCGTCGCGCGATTCGAATTCGTGGAGCCGCGACGCCGCAGGACAGTTCGTTTTCTGTTGCTGCGACGCAGCGAGGTTTCCATCTGCTCCACGAATCCCGGCTTCCCGGAAGAGCTGCGCATCACGACGTCGCCGCGAACGCTGACCGCGTGGTGGCGCGGCGACATCTCACTCGCAGATGCGCGCGCCGAGGGTTTGCTGATCGAGGGAAAGCGCGAATGGGTTCGCGCCTTCCCTCGCTGGTTCGAGCGATATCTCTTCGCCGGCGTGCAGCCCGTCAGAAGCGGACGGTGAACTCCACGCCCGTCGTCCGCGGATCGTTCGTCATGCCGGTGAGATTGTTGAAGTCGATGCCGTTCTGCACGATCGTCTGATTCGTCGCGTTGCGGCTGAAAACCGAAGCGTTGTATTTGCCGTTCGCCCACGTGTAGCCGAGGCGGAGGCCGAGCTCGAATGAGTCGGCGTGAAATTCTTTCGACTCGTAAAGAAAGAACTGCTTGTCGCTGTGCCACGCCCAGTCGACGGAGCCGACGATCTGTCCCTGACCGGCGAGCCGGCGATAGTCGAGGATGCCGTTGATGATCCAGTCCGGCGCGTGCGGCAGGCTGTTTCCATTGACGTACGCGACGCCGGCGACGACCGGATCGAGCACGGTGCAACCGCCGCCGCACGGCGCGACAGTGAGATTCGGGTCTTTGATCTCGGTGTGGTTGTAACTGACGCCGATCGTCGCGAGCCATTCCGGCGCCGGCAGCCAGTTGATGTCCGATTCGAAACCGTAGCCTTCCGTCTTGTCGGCGTTGAGCAGCGTCGCGACGTTGTACTGACCGCCGACTGCTGTCATCTGCTGGCCGTCGACCTGATAGCGATAAATCGCGCCGTTGATTCGCAGCGTCCGCTCGTTCAGCTCGGACTTGAAGCCGACTTCCGTCGAGAAGAGATCTTCGGTGTCCGCGACCGACAGACCATTCGTCGCGGGATTCGAACCGCCGGACGTGTCGGGCGCGAAGAGGATGCGTCCCTGAATGCTCGGCGCACGCGAGCCGGTGGCGACGCGGCCGTAAACGTTGACGTTCGGATTGACGGTGTACGTCGCGCTCAGATCCCAGTTCGCGAAATCGTCATCCGTGTGCGCGCGCACCGGCACCGTCGTCGCGGTGTTGAAGAACAGCGGCTGCGGCCGCGCGGCGACGAAATCCTTTTCGTCATGCGTAAAGCGCAGGCCGCCTTTCAGCTTCCACTTCGGCGAAACACGATAGTCGGCAGAACCGAAGATCGCCCACGAGTCGGCATCCTGTTTCTGCGTCGCGAGACCTTCCTGCGGATTGCCGGGAGCGAGCGATGTGTAGCTGCGCGTTTCCGCGTTCAGTTTTTCTTTGAAGAGGAACGCGCCCGCGAGCCACTGCACCGGCGACGTCGTGTGTGTCGCATAACGCACTTCTTCCGTGAACTGCGTGAGGCGCGGAATGCCATCCGACGATTCGGACGGGAACGCGATGACGCCCGGCCCGGACGGCGGCGCGAACACGGCGCCGAAGCCGCCGTCGATGTCCCCGCGGCTGAACATGTCGAGCTTCTCGAGCGCCGTCACCGACGTGATCGTGCCGCCGGTCATCTCATACTCGGCCTTCACGTTTCCGCCATGCGACGAGATCGTCTGCGCGTTCAGACCGTCGTGATAAACGCGCTTCTGATCGAAGCCGGGGACGAGCTGATTGCTCCCTTTCTGCAGAATGTTCGCGCGGAAAACGCGCGCGGTGCCGTCGACGTCCCACGCGTGCACGTTCGCGAGCACGCTGAGGTGATCGACCGGTTTCCACAACAACTGCAGCCGGCTCGCCCAGTTGCGATAGCCGCCGAGCGCGTTGCTTTTTCCGGTGTGCGCGTTATCGATCCAGTCGTCCTGGCGCTGATAGAGAAATGAGAAACGCGCGCTGAGCGTCTTCGTCAAACCTCCGCCGATTGCGCCGCGGAGATCGGCAGTTCCGAACGTGCCATACGAGCCCTGCACGTAACCTTCGCGATCCTGCGTCGGCTTCTTCGATTCGAACTTCACGATGCCGGCCGGCGTGTTGCGGCCGAAGAGCGTGCCCTGGGGACCGCGCAGCACTTCGACGCGATCGATGTCCCAGACCGGCATCCCTTTCAGCACCGGATTCTCGAGCACCTCTTCGTCGTAGATCATCGAGACCGGCTGCGACGCGTTGAGATCGAAGTCGGTGTTGCCGAGGCCGCGGATGTAGAAGCGGGGGAAGGCGCGGCCGAACGACGACTCGATGACGAGACTCGGCACGCGGCCGGAAAGCGCTTTCACATCAGCGCCGCCCGCCGTGACGACTTCCATCGCGGCATCGCTGACGGTCGTGACGGCAGCCGGAACGTCCTGCACGTTTTCCGCGCGCTTCTGCGCGGTGACGACGATCTCTTCGAGCACCGGCGGCGGTTTTTCTTCGGCCGGTTTCGGCGGTTCAGGCGGCGGTGTCTGCGCGAAAGTGAAGGCGGGTAGCGAAGCGAAAACGAGCGCTGCGAGCCAGCGGCCGGATGAGGAACGAGACATGCGATCCCTCCAGTTTTCCGATTGAGGACTTCGGGAAGTATAGCGCTCGCTGTTCAGCTCGCTGTCGATTCCATCTCGACGCAATTGCGGCCGCGCTCTTTCGCGCGGAAGAGCATCGAATCGGCGGCCGCGATTGCGACGCCCGCGTCGTAGCCGGTGGCGATGTGGACGCCGAGGCTGATGGTGACGCGCAGGTCGGGATCGATGGAGGAGAACTCGAGATGCTCGACCGCGACGCGCAGTCGTTCGGCGATCTCGCGCGCCTGCTGCGGCGTCGCGGAGCTGAGCACGACGAGAAATTCTTCGCCGCCGATCCGTCCGATCTGATCTCCGCCGCGCAGCTCGAGGCGACAGCTTCGCGCGACGCTCTGCAGCACGGTGTCGCCGGCCGCGTGTCCCCACGTGTCATTGATCCGCTTGAAACGATCGATGTCGAACACGATCACGGCCGCGGTGCGATGTTCGCGCTTTGCCGCATCGAACGCGATCTCCGCGGCGGCGAGGATGTGTCGCCGGTTCGGCAGCCGCGTCAGCTCGTCGGTCATCGCCATCGATCGCATCCGCCGCGTGTTGACGACCTGCCGCCAGAAAAGCGCGGCCATCGCGAACGCGAGCAGAGCAATGAGTGCGCTGACGACGAGCTGCAGTTTTCGGCTGCGCTGCGCTTCGTGCAGCGCCGTCGCGCGCAGCGCGCTCTCGCGTGCGAGCGCGCGGTTTTCCTGATCTTTCTTTTCGGTATCGAACGTGACGCGCAGCCGCGACGAGAGCTCGTCGCGTCGCGTGTCGGCGAGCGCCTGACTGAGTGCGGCGCGGCGCACCGCGGCGTCGTACGCGTTCCGCCAATCGCCGAGCTGCGCATAAGCCAGCGCCGTCTCCTCGGCATTCTTCTCCAGGAAACGCGTGTTGCCGTCGCGCTCGAAAAAGCGTCGCGCCAGATCGAGATCGCGCAGTGCTTCATTCGGCCGTCCGAGTCTGCGATACGCGATGCCGCGAATCTGCCGTCCGGTCGCGCTGTTCCCCTCATCGTGCACGCGCTCGAAATACCCCACCGCTTCGTCGAGCAGCTTCAGCGCCTCGGTCATCCGGCCCAGCTTCATCAATGCGGAGCCGAGTGCGCGCTTCGTGAACGCGACGTCGCTCGCTTTTCCCTGCTGCTGAAATGACTTCAGTGCGCGTCGATAGTTCAGCTCGGACCCTGCGAGCGCGCCCTGCACTTCGAGCGTGCTGCCGATGTTGAAGAGCGTGTCGGCGACGTCGCTCTGCTGGCCGCGCTTTTCGTACTCGACGAGCAGTTCGCGGTAGTACTCGATGGCGCGGTCGTATTGCGCGACGTGCGCGTCGGCGTAGACGTTGGCGATGTTTCCGAGCGCGTCGAGGCGGCCGGTTTCGTTGCCCAGCTGTCCCTGCAGTCGATACGCGTTCTGCAGATTGACGAGAGCGTCTGCCATCGCGCCGCGTTCGTACTGCAGGACGCCGATCTCGTTACTCGCATCGGCCTCCGCCGAAATTTCGTGCAGCGATTTCGCGACCTTCACGACGGCGCCGTACTCCTGCTCGGCCGCGCCGTATTTGCCATCGAGCGACAGCGCGCGCGCATGACAGATCGTGAGTCGCGCACGGAGCGACGCGCTCTTCGCGCGATCGGCGGCCGCGAGTCCGATCTCCGCCGCGCGATACGCAGCAGCCGCCGAGTCGGTCCACTTACATTCGAGCCACTGCGTGCGCGCGATCAGCACCGGATCCGTTTTCGCCGCCGGATCGCGCTCGACGTCATCGAGCAATTGCCGCGCGCGCTGCCGGTCGGTCGCGCGAGTGCGCTGCGCGTCGTCGAGCATCGCCTGCAGTCGTGTGGAGTCCGCAGCGAATGCAGCTGCGCTCACGCAGACGACTGCGCACACCACCACCGCGCGAATGGACATGCGCGGTTAGTGTCTCACGCGTTTTGCGAGCGTTCGCTCGCGCATGTAGTCTTCGTGCGGTGACAAATGTGAGCGGCTTTCTCGCGACCGGCGGTCGCTACACGAGCGTCGACGCGTTCTCCGGCGCCGGTGGTCTCGCCCTCGGCATGCAGCAGGCGGGATTCTCGACGATCGCAGCGTTCGACGCCGACGAAGCCGCGGTGCAAACGTTCAAAGCCAACGTGTCCGATCGCGGCTTCGTGGCGCGTGCCGAAGACGTCACCGGCTCGCAGTTGCTGAACGGTTCCGCGACGCTCGATCTGTTCGCAGGCGGTCCGCCATGTCAGGGCTTCTCCCGCCAAAAGCGCGGCGCGCACCTCGGCGACAACCGCAACGAGCTGGTGCTCGAGTTCGCACGACTCGTTCGCGAAACGTCGCCGCGTTTCTTCCTGCTCGAGAACGTCGATCAGCTCGGACAAAAACGCGGCGTCGCCTTCGTGGAGAAACTCGCGAAGCTGCTGCGCGAATACGAGCTGCATCCGCGTTTCTACAACTCCGCCGACTACGGCGTGCCTCAGACGCGAAAGCGTTACGTGATCGTCGGAAAACATCGTTCGATCGAGACCGAGTTTTCGCCGCCTGCCGCGACGCATTCGAAATGGACGACGATCGGCGAGACGCTGAAAGGTTTGCCGGAACCGCCAACGGACGGCACCGAACATCGCCGGTTCGCAAATCACTATCGAGCGCACGTGACGGCGATCAACATCGAGCGTTTTTCGCACGTGCCGCAGGGCGGCGGCTGGGCGGACATCCCTTATGAGCTGCGCCTGAAATGTCATCAGCGTGTCGACACGAGCGCGGGCGGCTGGCCCGATGTTTACGGACGGCTGCGCGCGGATGGGCAAGCGCCGACGATCACCGGCGGCTTCGACAGCTTCACGCGCGGGCGCTACGGTCATCCGTTTCAGAATCGGCCGCTCACGCCTCGTGAAGCAGCGCGCATTCAGGGCTTTCCGGACTCGTTTCGTTTCTTCGGTACGCGTGCGGATGTTCGGGCGCAGATCGGAAACGCGGTGCCCGTTCCGCTGTCGCGCGCGATCGCGGAATCGATCGCGCGAACGCTGATGATTGAAGACGGCTTGCTCGACGCGGAGCCGCGCGAGGATTGCGCGTAATCGCGAAGAAAGGACTACCATCTTCCTCTCTCTTTTAACTGGAGGTGGATCATGTCCGTCATTCCCCTCGCTCGTCCCGCCATCGTTCGCTCGATCGCTGTAATCACTGTCGCAATCTGGCTCGCAATCTCGGTCGGCGCTGCGACGAAGCCGTCGGCATCCGGTCCGATGCCACGGATTTCGGTTGCAGGCATTCGCGTCGTCGGCGTTGGCGGCGGCGCAAACGGCTCGGAGCTGCAGGCTTTCAATGAGCGTCCCGGCACGACCGTCGCGCTGTCGATTCAGGCGCCGGAAGGCAGCGGCATCGTCGAGATCGACGACGACTCGAGCCGCATCGACGTCTTCGCCGACAGCAAAGGCCAGAACCTGCTCGAGGAAGGTCGCTTCGGTCCGTTCCCGAAAATCAGCGAGGACAGTTCCGCCGGTCTCGTCGAAGTTGAAGCGCGCGCGCGACCGAGCGCCGGCTCTTCGTCGGTGCGAGTGCAGGGCTCCGTTGCGATGTCACTCGCGGGCGGAACGAAAGCGACGCGCGTCGCAAACGTGCGCCTCGAGCCGGGCAAGACGATGAAGGTCGGGAACACGACGATCACCATCAAGAACGTCACGCCCGGCGACGAATCCACCGACCTCGGCATCGGCCTCCCGCGCTCGTTCATGAACACCATTCACGCCGTGCGTTTCTACGACGCGAAAGGTGAGCTGATCGAGTCGCACCGCTCGAGCTCCGGCTACATGAACGACGCCGGCGAAATGAGCTTCGACCTGAAGAGCAAAGAGAAAGTCGTAGGCGCCGAATTCGAGCTCTGGCAGAACATCCGTCAGATCAAAGCGCCGTTCAATTTGACGGTGGGCTTCGGCCTCAGCGGCGATGCCGGCGCGCCCGTCGCTGTCTCAGTTGCTCCAACCCCCGTCCCCCCGCCCGCCGAAGTCTCGATCCGCCGCGACGAAGTCCCGAAAATCGCGCCCGCCGCTAATGAAGGCGCCGCATCAGTCGACGCCGCCGTGAATCAAATGAACAACGCGTTCGCCGCCGCAAAAGGACGCGATCTCCTCGCCCTCGTCTTCCCCGACGACCGCAACAACTTCGCACTCGAAATGGCGACCGCCGTCGTCTTCTCGACGCTTGCATACCTCGACGACCCCAAAACCGGCGAAAAAGTACAGAAGGAAGTCGACGCCCTGATCGCAAAACACAAACTCAACATGCCGCTGAATAAACCACCGGCCGAAATCTTCAAAAACGCCGATCTCGCCGCATTCGTAACGGACGCCGTCACGTTTCTTAAGACGCACATCCCGAAGAGCTCCGACGGTGCTGCGCCGCGGTTCCCGCCGAAGGATCGCGCGCAGAACGTGCGGACGGATGGCGATTCCGCGGTTGCAACGGTTGGGAAGCGAGATATGAAGTTCGGAAGGGTGGGTGGGCGGTGGTTTGTTCACTTCAGTGAGTGAACGCGAAACGCGGCCCCGGGAGGGCGGCGTGAGTGGTTCGTTTTGGTAGGTGCTAGCGTCGACTCGAACCGCTGCCCCCCGCGTGAAAACCTGTCCGTCTCCCTGGATATCCTAGGATGTACGTGATTTCAGTAGTTTACGAACGTCGCGGCACGTCCCGGGATAGCCTAGGATGGCCGTAGGGCGACCCTGCGAACACTTCGCGAACACCTCGGGGATGTTTGAGTATCAGTTTAGCCCGGGGCTATTTGCACAAACGTGGGCCTGTTACGTCGCGACCGACGTCGTCACCGCAGGATCGCGGTCGTTCGTACGTTGATTGCGAGTTCTCCGGGTAGCCGATCGAGGTGGACGGTCGCGTTATGAAGTTGACTGAGATCGCTGAGATGCGTTCCGCCACAGAACATTCGAGCGCTTCCGTGAGGAAGATCGCACACCCACTGCCGCCTCGCATCGAGCGTTTGTGAACTGCACTCGATGCTGATTCGGCCGCCGGTGTTGATCCATTCGCGGATCGTCGCGTTAATTCGCTGACAGGTCTCGTCGAGCGTTTCGAGAAAGGCGGCGCTATTGAAGCCGGATTTGGTTATCGTCTTCCCGAAGCGATAACGATCGAGACTCTGGCCCAAGAGAATCCGGGACGATTGAATCGCGAGCTGGTCGACGTCAGGGTTCTGAAGTGAATCGGTCTTCGGTGCGTTGTTGCGCCAGAACGAACGAGTGTGCAGGTTGAATGCAAAACTGAAGAGGTGCGAAGCCGTGTGGCCGGCGCTTAGTAGCAGTCGCCTCTGTATATCGACACTCAAGTTGGCGCGTCGATCGATGATGTCCGCAGGCTCGGCATCCGACAGTACAACGAGGTGGGCCACGAGATGGTGCCACCCTGGGGTGTTCCTTTTGGGAAGGTCGGATCCAAAGCAAAGAGACGCCGAGCCATCCTCACACGCTGCGACGATCGTGTCGACGACCGGAAACGTTCCTCCGGCGATGGACATCGTGCCGAAGTCGCCCGGTTGATCGGGCCACGCATAATCGACCGGATGAAACGGTGTCTCCGCGGTGATAACGGCCGCGAGACGCTCCTGAGATCGATGCCACTGAGCAGCGATGACTTTGGAGGCATGCTGAGTCTCGCCTTGAGGGAAGAGAACGATGGTGCTCGAGTTCATGAAACTCTCCGTTCAGTTGTCGCTGAAGCTGTCGCTCGCGATGATGCGCGTACCAAGAACTCGTTCCGCCAGCGAGACGTTGAGGTCACGTACCACGCCGAGCCGCAGCAGGTAGCGGTCTTCTCCGTCGTAGTGCGGGAGAAACTCGGAACGCGCATGAACCGCGCGGTTATTGTCGATCACGAGAATATCTCCCGGTTCGACAGTCACTTCACGCTTCTCGCGATTGATCGCCGCGCGCAACGCGTTCAGAGCCCTTTCCCCAGCGGGAGTGGCCGCCGTCATGAAGTCGTCGTCGAAACGAAGGAACGGATCTGCGGGATCGCCCGACAACACCGCACACGTCGGTCCTTCACCGCCGCCGAAGGATGCATCCACCTTGGTGCTGAACTGGTTTTCGAACAGCTCAACGCGGTGCGCCAGTGTGAGATGCGGCAGGACGCGTCGGATCGAAGAAACGATCGTTCGTGCACGCCGCTCACGATCCTGCCTGAGACCGCACAAAACGACGTACGCCAGCATGTGGTGATGAAACGCAACCTCGGTGTGAAACTTAAGAAAGGCGATCGAGCTCGCGTTCGTCTGCATCTGTGCTTGGTCCGGGAGCGGGTAGAGGCCTTGAATCACTCTCCCGCCTTTTTCCTGTGCATAGCCCACAGGCTGTCCTAAAGCGGTTGCGACGGCGGCCATGAAAAGCTCTGCGAGGTACGTCGGCCGGCGCGCGTCGCGGTTGGGCTTCAGCGGCGTTGGCGGAATGTGTGCGTCCCGCGGGAAACCGCGCAGCAACAGAACGCCGTCGACATTGCCATCATTGCGAAAATTCAGCAGTCGTCGGCGGACGTCTCGTGGGAAGTCGCTGAGCGCGAGTTCGGCTTCGATGAGAAACCTTTCGATTTCGTCGTAAGGGCAGTCCTGCGGAGGCGGAACGTGCTCGGCGTCGCCTTGTTTCAGATGGATGACGCTGTTCGAGTCGAGCGACGAGTCAACTCCGTTGGAAGGCCGGAAAGCGGTCTGAGCATTCATTTCGAACCTCCTTGTTTCGTTCCGTTGGTGAAACGCTAACCCCGATGTCGCGAAGGTAAAGGAACCGAACTGAGCGGATTAGGAGATCAGCCCGCCAGCCGTTAGGAACAAGTTAGGGAATTAGGTTTTAGTTAGGGGTACAATTCCACAGGTGCCTCCTGAAGAGTTGGACTCCATTCAGTTTGTGCAGCTCGTTACGTGTGCACTCGATGAGTACGTGAAGCAGCATCAGCGAAGCATCATCACGGGCTCGGCTATCGTTCTCATCAGGCAATTCATCGCCGATGTCCAACGTACGAAAAGTCGTGAGCCCGGTAGGTTTCTCAAGCGCCCGGCTCTTGAGGCCGAGGTCCGCAATCTTGACGGTTACGCGAGGTTGGAGCGCGAGCAGAGCAGCTGGAATAGCATCGGAAACGATTTGGGCAGGGAGCTGACTAAGTTCCGCTTCAAGACGCACGAATTCGGACGCGACTGGCTCGTCACTTTTGTTGGGCCAAATGCCAGCTACGGGGTACCGGGGAAAACTGGATCGCTTGCGGTCAGAGCTGTCGTCCAAGATATTTCTACGGCCCAACCGAGGGCGCCGGAGCTTGGAATCGCTGAGGCGGGTGATCTGATCGGCCGCTGTCTTTGCTGCGGTACTACCTACGATTACAACCTCGATCAGCGGCTCTGCAGCAATGACACGTGCGACGCCGGAAAACCGCGTTCTGACGATGCCGACCGCGATTTGTTCGTGTCCATCCTTCCGGAGCGTCGCGCTGCTGACTACACACGCCCGTTGGTCGCAGCCGATCGCAAACACCTCTTCGCTGTCGTCCGTGATTCTTTCGAGAACCCCGAGGCGCTGGACTCGCAGACTGCGCATTCCGGGCGTGACGACGACAAAAACCACCTTACTGATCTTTTGCCCTACACGTTCGATCACCTTGCAAACGCAGGTCTCGCGTTGGGTATACCGCTCGTTTATCGCGCTCCCCACCTGAGTGACTGGGCTCGATTTCGCGACGTCGTGGTCCTCGATATGTCGACATACCGGTGGAGCAACACGCTAAAGGATCCGAAGTCGTGGGCAGTCATCAACGTCGCGATCACAGCAGGTTTGTCCAAACTCGCGTTGTACACCGCAGGAAACGCCGGCGCGAGCGTTGCGAAAATGGCGTATGCCATGAATGGCACCGTTCGCGATCTGCTGAAGGTCTACGCGCTTATGGACAACACCGATGACGAGCTATCGTGCGTACTGCGGCGGTGGGGAGCCCGGCACGTGCCCCTTCCGACGGACGGCCCGCGCTTCATCGACCCGAAGACAATCTGGTCAACGATCGCGTCGGAGCTCAAAATCACCGAACCCGCGTTGAACGAACGATGGCATGTAACCGACGGATGGGAAGGCGTCGGTATCGTTATGTACCGAATCCTTTTTGCCGAGGTGGTGCGGACTCTCCGACCGAATTACGTTGTTCTTCCGATCGGGACGGGCAGTCTATTCGTCGGTGCTCACGTCGGTCTCAGAGACGTCCTTGGCCTTCCTTATCCCGCGTTGCTCTTTGGCGCCGCCCCAGCGGGCAAGAATATCCTGATCGCAAACCACGGGGAGGAGCACGCATCATCAGCAGTGCCTCCGTTGCCGCCTGCTATCGCACCGAAGCTCGCAGGAGACTACTCACCGCTCCAACCATGTGTCTCGCACATCGTAGAACGCCATTCGGCGCGCATCATCGACGTGAGCGAGGCGATGCAAGTCAAAGCGATTCTTCACATGGAAGACGCGGCTGGACGGACCATCGCCGCGGAACCGTCGGCGGCGACGGCGTTCGGCGCGTTATGCGGAGACGGCACCTACCCGGGGCTCCACGAGATCGCGCGCAGCATCGAGGCACCCCGGTTGAAACCGGAGCGGCAATTCATTTCGAACTCACGCGTCCTCGTCGTCAATACAGGCCTCGGTGTGCTGAGTCGCGTTGAGTCTCAGTTCATGACGAAACCCTCCGAGCACCTTGAACAGAACAAGAATGCTGCTCCCTAAGCGAGTTTCTCGCTTCATCTGGAGATGAAGATGTTGCGGGAATTCTGACGGCGGCGTTGATAAGGTTGCCCTGCCGTCCTTTGGTTCCGGCGCTCGAGCACCTCAACAGCGTCTACAAACACCACCATCCACCGCCTTCGCCGATCGAGAAAACGATCTTCAAGAAGAAAGTCACACCTGCACTTGAAAGTGCCTTTAACGCGGTGGCAGCCACGCTTCCTGACGATCATCGGCCCGATTTTGGCTTCCGCTTGCGTCGCGTACGCGACCGCATCGCTAACTTGAATCACACCACGTTCACCGACGATCTCTTCCACTTGCTTCCCGAGAGCCACGTACCTGTAGCTGGTCTTGAAGACCGAATCAAGGCATTCATCACGGCGCGACAAGACATCATTCATACCGGGGAGCAGGACGTGGAATTCAAGGACTTTTACATTCATGTTGCGACAATTCGCGAGGTGCTGAAACGCATAGTCCTCACGCTGCTGCGGTACGAGGGCGAGTACGAGAGCTTTCTCAATGGTCAAGAGACCGTGCGCTTTCCACCGACCGCCACGACGGTCCACCCCTAGGCCGCAGCACGCGGCCTCGAATGACGCTTCCCCTTACGACAGTCGAATACCGCTTCGAGGGTGTCTGAAGCGCTCCGTACCTGCTGGAACGACGTCAGCGTTGTGTGCTCGTCAGCAAGGGAACAAATGACGGGGCAGCACCCGGCCTCGCCAGCACCGCGGCGACGCCTGCGGCGGGGATTCCGCACCACACGATTGCGCTCAACACGACCGAAGCAACACTCTGCAGTACATCGGCGAGCACAACGTCGTGCTCACGACCGAGTGCGACCTGCACCGCAAGCGCGCGCGCTTCGCGAAGAAGAAACTCCTCATGCTCGGGCTCATCACCGAAGAACGGATCACCGCACGAGCAGGTCGCGGCGACAAAGCAAACGGCCTCGCACTCAGGACCGCTGGCTGCACGTGGTTCCGCCGAACACGCGGTGGTGCCGGGGTTGGCGGACTCCAGCATCAATACCTCATGCGCAAACTCCTCCAACAGATTCAGAGCGCACAGCCCGAGGTCTCGCTTGCTGGCAAGGGCGTCGACGTCCTCTTCACACACAAAGATCAGCGACCTGGTTTGTTTCATCTGTGACGAGAAAGACATGCGACTGGCCGCCTTCATCAAGTTGACGCACGACTTGCGACCGATCACCGTATGCCGTCATGTGCACCGTCCTTCTCGAGCGTCTTTTCAACTCGGAATATTGCACAAAACGTCGACCGTGGACCCTGCGAACACTTGCGCGAACGCATTTACCGAAAGACGGCAAAAAGCCGCCCGGTTTGTGCAACCTGAGCGGCTTCAAGGGGTTCGTTTGGTAGGCGCTAGCGGACTCGAACCGCTGACCCCCACCGTGTGAAGGTGATGCTCTACCGACTGAGCTAAGCGCCTGTTCTGCTGCGGACCTCTCAACGAACGACCTTCAGAACGTTATTTCCGAAGGGCGTCGAGGATAGCGGGCGGGCGGGGCGGCGTCAACTGTGCTATCACCAGCTCGCATGAAGCGAATTGCGAAGGCGGCGGCGGTGCTGGCGGGGGCGGCGGCGCTTGGCGCGGCGGTCGAGCGGTTCCGGATCGCGGCGCCTCGATACGACGGCCCCGTGTCCGATCATTTCGATGGTGAGCGGTTTCACAACCTCGAAGATCGCGCGCGCGAGGAAGGCTCGTTCCTCAAGTGGCAGTGGACGCGGAAGCCGGGCTTTTGGCCTGACTGGATCGATGCGCCGCCGGGACCTGCGCCGGAGAGAATCGTCGACGGCGGGCGCGTTCGCGTCACCTTCATCAATCACGCGACGATGCTCATCCAGACGGATGGAGTCAACATATTGACCGATCCGATCTGGTCCGATCGCACGTCGCCGGTTTCGTTCGCGGGACCGCGGCGGCATCGCGCGCCGGGCATTCGCTTTCGCGATCTCCCGCCGATCGACGCGGTCCTCGTCAGCCACAATCACTACGATCATCTCGACCTGCCGACGCTGCGGCTGCTTCGCGTTCGCAACGGCGCGACTCCCATCTTCACGCCGCTCGGCAACGGCGCGCTCATGGCGCGCAACGGCATCGCCGGCGCGACGGAGCTCGACTGGTGGCACAACGTCGCGCTCAACGATCGCGTCCGCATCACGCTCGTCCCGGCGCAGCACTTTTGTGCGCGCGCGCTGTCCGATCGCGATCGCAATCTCTGGGGCGGCTTCGTCATCAGCGGTCCGTCCGGCAACGTCTACTTCGCCGGCGATACCGGCTGGGGAAGTCACTTCGCGAAAATCGCCGAACGCTTCGCGCCGATTCGCGTCGCGCTGCTTCCGATCGGTGCGTATCTGCCGCGCTGGTTCATGAAGCCGGTGCACGTTGATCCGACCGAAGCCGTCGCCGCGCACAAAGCGCTCGGCGCCTCCACCAGCATCGCCATGCACTTCGGCACCTTCCACCTCGGCGACGACGGCGAGCGCCAGCCGGTCGAAGATCTGCAGCGCGCCATCACCGCCGCCGGCAATCCGCGCTTCTGGGTTCTTGATCAGGGCGAAGGGAGAGACATCCCATGATTCACCGATCGATCGGCAGCTGGTCTCACGGCATCATCGATTACGCGATGGTGATCTTCCTGGTCATTGGTCCGCGCCTCGTCGGATTCAGCGGGAAGCAGGCGACGTTCTGCTACATCCTCGCGGCCGTGCATCTCGCGCTGACGATGCTGACGCGCTTCCCGCTCGGCGTGATGAAAATCATCGGCTTCCCGCTGCACGGCGTCGTCGAATTCCTCGCCGCCATCGTGATCCTCGCGCTGCCGTGGATCGCCGCGTTTGCACGCGGCGTTCTCTCACGCAACTTCTTCGTATCGGTCGGCCTGCTGCTCTTCTTCGTCTGGCTGATGACCGACTACCGCGGCCTGCGCGGCAACCCGCCGCCTACTTCTTCTTCGACGACGACTTCTTAGAGCTCGACTTCCGCGACGACGAAGACTTCTTCGACGACGATTTCTTCGAAGGCGACTTCTTCGACGAAGACGACTTCTTCGAGCTCGACGCCTTCTTCGACGACGAAGACTTCTTCGCGCTCGTTCCCTTCTTCGACGACGACGCCTTCTTCGATGAAGACGACTTCTTCGACGACGAAGATTTCTTCGACGGCACCTTGCCGCCTTCGCGACGCGCTTCCGAAAGTCCGATCGCGATCGCCTGCTTGCGGCTCGTCACTTTCTTGCCCGAGCTGCCGCTGCGAAGCGTCCCGCGCTTCCGCTCGTGCATCGTCTTCTCGACTTTTTCCGACGCCTTCGGTCCGTACTTACTCGCCATTGCAAAACCTCCTTTTGTTCGTGCAACGGAAGTTGTGCAAGCACCGGTCCTACTTGTCGGCGTAACTCGATCGCGCCATCACGTACACGCCTTTGCGCGCCACCTGCACGTCGATCGCGTGCAGTCCCGTGTTGTTCGTCTGCGGCTTCCGGACTTCGAGCTCGTAGTGTCCCGCGAGCGTCCGCTGCAGGCGTTCGTACGCGATCGACGGGAACTCGTGCGTCTTCGCGTAAAAGCCGCCGGTGTCGTCCGCCGCTTTCGCGAGTCCGACTTCGAGCGAATGCGACTCCGCCATCGTCGTGTCGAGTGAAAACACGGTCACGCGCGCCGACTCGAGCGCGATGCGCGCGGCGCCGTAGTCGGGTCCCATCGTCACGCGCTTGCCGACGAGATGTCCGAGACCCCAGCCGAAAAGAATGAGCGACTTCGGTCCCGGAATCGGCCGCAGCGCATTCGCGACGACGAGCAGCGCGCGCTCCGGCGACTTCACTTCCATCAGCTCTTTCCGCGGTACGCGTTTCGCGAGTGACGGCATCGGCACCATCGGCGGCTCCGCCGGTTCATCGATCAGCAGCGCCTGATCCATCGCATCACGAATGTGGCGCTTGTCGCTGGTGAAATCCAGGCGGAACTTCAGATGGGAATCGAACGAGAAGACGGCGACGCGATCCTCGTCTTCGAGACTGTCGACGAGCTGATCGACCGTCGCGAGCAGATGCATCTGCCCGACGATTCGTTCGTGCGCGCGCGCGAAATCGGTTTGAAAAAAGAACACGAGCAGGCGTCCGTTCGGCGCCGGAAT
>Ga0070701_10000121_pt1 | contig 22757 bp, 19 predicted proteins | sample KBSK5102metaG_FD_65451 | JGI IMG/M metagenome (GOLD analysis project Ga0070701, IMG submission 65451) | Corn, switchgrass and miscanthus rhizosphere microbial communities from Kellogg Biological Station, Michigan, USA - KBS K5-10-2 metaG | ecosystem: Host-associated > Plants > Roots >... | reverse complement strand
GTGATGACGACGCCGGGCTCGGCGTGCGTGAGCGCTTTGATGGTGATCGGACCGCCGACGACATGTCCGCCGCCGCCCGTCATGATGATGCCGGTATAGATGGTGGCGGAGGAGATCGTCCGTGACGGACCGGAGAGGATCATGCCGCCGATCGTCGTCGCGCCGCCGCTGGTCAGCGAGATCGCGCCTGCAGCGGAGTCGCCCGCCGCCGCGCTGACGACCGATCCCGCTCCCTGCGTGATCGTGCTGCCGGCCGTGAGCGTGATGTTGCCGGCGTGGAACTTGTCACCGTTGTTGAGCTTCGAGCTCGACACGATCGCGCCGGCAACCGCACCGCTCGTGCCCTGCAGCGAAATGCTGCCGCCCGCGATGACCGTGATGTCGGCGCCGTTTCCGTCGCTCTCGCGGTTCTCGGAGAAGAGGGCGCTTCCCGGCGCCAGCACGACGTTGCCGCTGACGTTGAACGCCATCGAGCATGCGCTGTTCTTGCCGGAGCCGACGTCGTTGCAGCTGATCGTGCCCAGCACGGTCAGGTTCCCGTCGTCAACGGTGAACACGCCGTTCGCAACATGATCGTGATCGAGAACCGATCCGTCGATCGACGCGAACGTCACGTCTCCGCTGATCGTCACGTTGTCCGCAAACGCGGGCAGCGCGAAGAACATGGTGGCGAGGATGACAAAGAGGAAGAGATGAGACTTCACGACACGCATCATTTGAGTACCCTCTCCTGAAACCTTGCGACGCCGGCAATACCGGAGTCGGCGCATCAATAGAACTGCGGGAACGGGACCGTGTCCGCGAATCATACAAGCGTTCGGGTCGAAGTCGCCACCTATCCGTGTCTCCCTAAGTCACGATTCGGTTTCGGGACGGCTTTCCACAATCAGTAGATCGACATCCGGACGCTGCTTCAGTCTCGCAGCCAGCGGAGCACGTGTGGATACGGCGCCACGCCGCGTTCGGACGCATGTCTCTCGTCCACGGTGAGGCCGAGGTGCTGGAGCATCGGGACGCCGACGAAGCGGCCTTCGCGAAAGTTTTCGAGGAGTGTCGGTCCGTTGCCGCTGATCACGTCCTGATGAAAAACGTCATCAGGATGAAGCTCCAGGAAAACCGCCGCCGCCCACGTCCACGCAATCGCCGCAATCTCCTCGGCGGCGGTTCCGTCCATCGTGCCGTCGACGAGATGCCGTCGTGATGAAGGAGTCAGTGCGATGTGCGCGGCTTCGTGCAGCAGGTCCGCCGGCATGCACAGTCGCGCAGCTTCGACGAGCAGTCCGCCGCGTCGCACATCGATTCCGGGGACGAGCGTGCGGCGATGCATCACACCTTCTTCGATTTCGATGCCGATCGATCGAATGAAGTCGATGATGCGCGGCAACGTCTCGAGATCGCGCGGCGTGAGAGCTCTCGGCGATTCGGTCGGCGCATCGTCCGCTGCCTGTTCGGAAGATTCGCGCAGCGAGTACCACGTCACGATCGTGAAGCGGCGGCCGCGCGTCAGCGGCGTTACTTCATGCGTCGTTTCGGAACGAAACGCGACGAGCAGTCCCGGGATCGCCGGGACGGCGGAACGATGGGGGAAGGTTCCGTGAAGCAGCAGTGAACCGCCGCTGTACGAATCGGGATGTGCGTCGTCATCACTCTGTGAATTGAGAAAGATGACGACCGAGATCCTGCGCGACTGCGTGGAATCGCGAATGAGCGGCGTGTTGCCGTCCTGGTGCGCGACGAAGTAGTCGCCGACGTCGTATCGCAGAAACTGCGGCTCTTCCGGATCGGCGAGTCGCAGTTCGAACCATCGTTCGAGCTCGTCGCGCACTTCGAGCAATCGACGGCACACGAGCTCGCGTGTCGCCGATGGAGGATGGAGCTGCGTTGTTTTCCGCACGCCTTCGTTGACGCTTCCGGCCGGCGATGCTCCGTACACGATCGCAGCGTCGCCCGATGATTGCTGCAGCTCGCGCAGCAGTCGCGCGGTCGTGTCGTCATCGAAGAAGGTGAGGGCGAGCGACTGCGAAATCGTCACGATCGTCGAAGATACTACCGGTGTGAGCGAGCCAGCATCGGAGTACGTCCGCCGGATCGCGGCGCTGCTCGTCGACGGATATCCCGGCGACTGCGCCTTGCACGCGGCGCGACTGGCCGAACTGCTGATCGCTGGCGGAGAACGGCCGTGGATCGCGCGACTGCGCGACAGGCAGCAAACCGAACATGGAGTTTTCCACGGCCCGCTGATTCCGCGCTCGCTTCGCGGCCGTCATGCGCAAACCTGGACGACACATTACGTGGTGTGCGTGAACGACGTTGCGTACGACCCGCTCGCTTCGGAGGCGGTGCCGCTGCACGAGTATGCGGAGCGTGTTTTCGGACGAGAGATTCCGATCGAAACGTTCATCGACGAAATACGTGTCGCGCAGCTTTTTGCGTCGGGCGACCTTCTCGCGACCGTCCGCCGCGGCTGACCCGCACCAGGCAGTCAAAAAATTTCCTGTCCCCACGCTTCGCAACTCCGGGTGTAACATGTCGCCGTTCCCGGTCCACGGACGTAACAACAGGAGAGGTTTAATCGTGTCGAAACAGATGACTTCGCCCGATCAGCTATTTGTCATGGAGCGCCGTCGTTTCCTGGTTCTCGGCTCCGCTGCGGCCGTTGCCTTCGCAGCGCGAGGTGTCAGCGCCGCACCGAGCACAGGTAGCGCGGCCGAGCTTCCCGCGTCACTCGCCGTCGGCTATGTCGATGGTCTCGACGGTCACAGCGCGACGATGGGCGCCAACAGCGTCACCGCCGGCGATCCGAGCTTCATCAGCCGCAGCGCGAAGGTCACGGTGCTCGGCATGTGGCGCTCGCAGAGTCGGCGCGAGCCGATCGGTGTGACGCTGAAAGCGTATTACCCGACCGAGGGATCGGCGGGAGGCGATGTGCCGGTGTATGTGTGGAATCACGTGAGCCGTCGTGCGGGCGATCGCCAGCAGAGCTCGCGCTTCCGCGTGCCGATCGACAGCGCCGGTCTGCGCCTCGAGGTCGAAGCTTCTCCGCTGAGGGGCAGATCGTCGATCGTCGACAATCTCCGCAATCGCGTCACTATCGATTCCGCCGACGGACTTCCGCGCACGCGCGCGACGATCTCCGAGCTCGCAAACGTTGCGTCGCTTTCGATCGGCATCGATCGGGACGCGCCGAAACTGCTGCCCGGAACGTACGTGCTCGCGATGTTGCCCGCCGGAGCTTCCACTCCCGACTGGAGCAGCGTTCGCTACACGCCGTCGAACATCTCATCCGCGAACGGCCCCATCACCACCCGCGCCATCCTCGGCGAAACGGCCGCGCCGTTCGACTACGTCATCGTCAACGTAGACTTCGCAAGTTAACGGATTGGAGGCCGCGCGTAACGCGCGGCCTCCGCATTCGTCCAACGAACGATGCCCCTTCTCCGTCTCGTCGTGTCCCTGCTGCTGTTCGTGTGCGTTGTTCGCGACGCGGCCGCGCGCGTAGTCTTCGTCGACAACAGCAGAACGGGCGGCAACGGCACCTACGAACAGCCGTTCACGACGCTGGCCGACGCGCAACGCAGCAGCGCGGCGAGCGACATCATCTACGTTGCGGAAGGCAGCGGCGCGTATGAAGAATCGATCACGCTGAAGGCCGGTCAGATGTTGATCGGTTCCGCGTACGGACTCGATGCCGCACGCATCGAATTTCACGCGACCTTCAGCGAGCCATCGCAGCCGGCGTCGCAGGGTCCGGGACCGCTGATTCACGGCGGCGTTTACGCGGCAGGCGACAACGTCATCGCCGGTTTGACGATCGCACTCGATACCGGCGTCGGCATCGCCGCGTTTTCACCGCAGGGCAAAATCGACATTCGCAAAGTGTTTGTGAAGACCGGCGCGCGCGGCACGGGCATTTCGCTGCAGAGCTGCGACGTTGCGATCTCGATCGATGGCGGCGGACTCACGGGCGAGGGCGGCAACGGACTTTTTCTCGACGGTGGTCGAGGCGACGTCGTCGTCGATCATTTTCCGATTCGCGGCGCGTTCACGAACGCGCTGGCAATTCGCAATCGCATCGCGGGAAAGGTCACGTTCGGCAGTGCGGCGGCGCTGAAGATCGATGACGCATCGCGCGATGCGATCACCATCACGGATGTCAGAGGTCCGACAGCGTTCGACGCGCCGCTGCAACTCGTCACGCACGGCGGACGCGGACTGTTCGTCACGCGGAGCGCGCACGTGACGATCGCCGGTAACTCGCGGATCGATTCGACGAACGCCGCCGCGCTCGAGTTACACGAGGCCGCGCTCGACGCCACGTTCGAGCACATCTCCGCAACCGGTGTCGCGCCCGGCGTGCTGCGCGAAGGAATCATCATCGACAAATCGCGCGGCAAGCTCGCAATCGCGGGCGACGAACAGCACACACCCGCTTCGGCCGGCACGATCCGCAACGCGCAGGTGTACGGAATTCGCATCGTGCAGTCGTCGGGATTTCATCTCTCCGACTTCGATGTCTTCGACAGCGGCAGCGGATCAGCAAAATGTCCGGACGACATCGTTGCCGCGACGAACGTCCGCTGCGCGGCCGGACTCTATCTGCGTCACGTCACCGACTCGACATTTGCAAACGTGCGAATCACAGGCGGCGCCGTCGGCGTGAACGCGAACAACGTTCGCAACCTGACGTTCGACCGTTTTGACATCCGCGGAACCGGCGTGACGAAGACCGATGCAGCGATGCTGATGCAGGAGTCCGCCGGAACGATCACGATGACGCGCTGCAACATCATCGATGGCCTTGGCGGACAGCTGGCGATCGAGCAGCGTTTCAATCCGGTCGCGTTCATCATCACCGACTGCACGATCGCGGCGCCGGAGCGACCGACCGCATCCGCCGCGCTGTTCAGCGTGCGCGCAGCGGGCGCGGGTGCCGTTGACATTCACATCACGAACACGAACTTCCGCGAGAATGCCGGCTCCGCGATCGAAGTCGAAGCGCGCGAGACGAGCCGCGTGAGCGTCACCATCGACAAATCGACTGCCCAAAATTTGGGCGCCTCATTCGTCGACATCACCGCACGCCAAACGGCGAATGCGAGATTATCGCTGCACGGCACGCGCGTAGTCGCACCCGGCAGCAGTCGTCCACTGCTCGCCCTCACGCTCACCGACGCCGCCACCGGCTGCGCCGACATCGCGAACAACGACCTCGTCGGCGCCGCGAACATCGCCGCAATCGCGATCCCGCCCTCCGCCTCCCACTGCCCGTAGACGGGGTCACATCTGCATTTTGCAGTGTCACCTTCGGGCGACGGCTCCCTCTGCAGCGCGCTGCAAAATGCAGATGCGACCCCGCGATTCACCGTCGCCGCAGGCGCAGTGCACTCCGCAGGCGACACTGCAAAGTGCAGATGTGACCCCATAATGCGCGGCATGGTGGAAGATGCGTTTCCGTTTCGCCCGCGAGACATTCATGACGAGCTGAAGAAGACCGTCGTCGGTCAGGACGACGCCATTCGCGAGCTTGCCGTCGCCGTCGTCAAGCACCTCGTCGGCCACTCCGCGGGCAACATCCTCCTCATCGGCAACTCCGGCTCCGGCAAGACCACGCTGATGCGCGCGGTCGAATCGTTTCTCAGCAGCCGCTTCGACACTTCCGCGTACGCGAACGTCATCCGGATCAACGCCAACGTCCTCGCCGAAGAGCGTCAGGGCTACGGCAAAGCCGTCCTCGGCCGTCTCTTCGCAAACGCCAAAAGCATCCTCGGCGCATCCGCAAGCGCCGAGCAACTGATCCACTCCGTCGAGCACGGAATCGTCTTCGTCGATGAAGTCGACAAAATTCGTGCGCAGGTTTCCGGCGAGCCGAACGTGCGCGGCATCGTCGCGCAGGAAGCGCTGCTGACGCTGATGGAAAACGAGAACGTCGAATTCGACGTCGACGGCCGCACGTACACCGTCAATTCATCGCACGTGCTCTTCGTCGCCGGCGGCGCGTTCGAAGAGCTGTACGAAAGCGTGCTTCGCCGCGCCACGATCGGCCAGGACGTCGCGCCGATGCGGCCGATCGTCGTCGTCTCCGCATCGGGTGAAGTGCGCGAAGAGCTGCCGTTCCATCTCCGCGACTATCTCCGCTACGAGGACCTTTTCAAATACGGCATGACGCCGCAGTTCGTATCGCGCTTCGAATCCATCGTCGTCCTCAACGACCTCGGCGAAGGGGAGCTCGCGCGCATCTTCGTCGAGCCGGAGAAATCGATCTTCCGTTCGTCGCGCGAATACTTCCAGCGCTTCGGCATCGACCTTCAGATCACGCGCGGTGCGCTCATCGCAATCGCGTGGGACGCCGCACGCCAGAAACGTCTCGGCGCGCGCGCACTGCGCGACACCTATCGCCGAGTCATCCGCAATCTCGAATTCGATCCGAACGTCGAAGGACAGAAGATCGTCACCGTCGACGAGGAGATGGTGAAGCGCGCCATCTCAGGACGCGAACAAGGAACAGCCGGCAAGCGCTGACGTGTACGCCACGCGCGGCATTCATCCGCCGCGAAGCCGGTGGCCGACGCTGTGCGAATCGACGCACCGGGCCGTGCCCGGTACAATCCCGCGCGCCAATGGCCGACCAACCAAAGAAAACGTTCTTCGACAAGCTGAAACGTGGGCTCTTCATGACCCACACCGAGATCATCGAGAAGGTGAAGGAGGCAGTCACTCCCGACCTTCCGATCGATCAGGCCGCGATCGACGGACTCGAAGAAGGACTCCTCGGCGCCGACATCGGCGCGGAGCTGACGATGTCGCTCGTCGAGCGCATCGAACAACGCGTTCGCGACGAAAAAATCAAAGACGTCGCGCGACTCACGGAAGTGCTTCGTGAAGAAACGCGCTCGCTGATTCCGCGCCGCGCGTCGCAGATCATCGACACGTCGAAAGCAAAGCCGTTCGTGATCCTCGTCGTCGGCGTGAACGGCACCGGCAAGACGACGACGATCGCCAAGCTCGCGACGCGTTTCAAATCAGAAGGGAAGACGGTGCTCCTCGGCGCCGCCGACACGTTCCGCGCCGCCGCGATCGAGCAACTGCAGTTGTGGGCGGATCGCATCGGCGTTCCGATGGTGAAACACAAAGCCGGCTCCGATCCCGGAGCAGTCGCGCACGACACGGTCACCGCTGCGAAATCGCGCGGCGCCGACGTCGTCCTCATCGACACCGCCGGCCGCCTTCACAACAAGAGTCATCTGATGAACGAGCTCTCGAAAATTCGGCGCGTCATCGAAAAGGAACTGCCCGGCGCGCCGCACGAGACGCTGCTCGTCATCGACGGCACCACGGGCCAGAACGGACTCAGTCAGGCCGCGGCGTTTCTCGAAGCGGCGAAAGTCACCGGCATGATCGTGACGAAACTCGACGGCACCGCGAAAGGCGGCGTGATCCTCTCGATCATGCGCCAGTTCGACATCCCGGTGAAATTCGTCGGCGTCGGTGAAGCCGCCGACGATCTCATTCCGTTCGAGCCGAACGACTATGTCGACACGCTCTTCGAGTGATCACTTCACCGTAATCTCCGGCACCGACAACAAAAATCCCGCCGGATACATCTGAAATCCCTGCACATTCTTCCGCATCACCGCGATGTCGTCGCGGTGGTACAGCGAGATGTACGGCAGCTCGTCCGCGACAATCTTCTGCACTTCATCGTAGGCGGCTTTCCGCTTCTGCCGATCGAACGTTGCACGACCCTGATCGATGAGCTGATCGACGCGTGAGTTCACGTAGTAGCCGCGATTCTGGCCGTTCGGCGCGAGCGATTTCGAGTGAAAGATCGTGTAGTAAAAATCGGGATCGGAGATGCCGGCGCGGCGCAGTGAAAACATCTGGAAGCGGCCGTTCTTCAGATCGTCCATGAACGTCGTGAACTCGCTCGACTGAATCTGCAGATCGACGCCGACCTCTTTCAGCATCTGCTGCATCATCTCGGCCTGCTGATTCGACTCCGCATCCGTCGACGTGCGATACACGAGCCGGAATCGCGACTTTGGCCCCGAGCCATCCGGATCTTTGTAGCCGGCCGCATCGAGGAGCTGCATCGCTTTCTGCGGATTGAAATCGTACGACGGCAGATTCTCCGCGCGCGCCCAGTGGCCCTGCGGGAACATCGACTCCGTCACCTGTCCGTAGCCGTGCAGCAGGTCGCGCACGATGCGATTGCGATCGATCGCATGCGCGAGCGCCTGACGCACCTGTTTGTTTTTCAGAATCGGATCGTGAAGGTTGAACGCGATGTACTGATACGCGCCGCCGTGCGCGGTGACGACGTTGAAGTCAGGATTCTTTTTGAACTGCTCGACCGAGTCGTACGGAATGCTGTTGACCGCGAGGTTCACCGTCCCGCGACGCAGCTCGAGAATGCGCGTCGTCGCATCGGGAATGATCCGCACCGTCACGTTCTTCGTTTTCGGCGCGCCGTTCACCCAGCCGTCGAATGCTTCGAGCTCGACGCGCTCATCCGCTTTAAACGACTTCACTTTGTACGCGCCGGCGAGCACCGGCGCCTTCGAGAACACGTTCGTGTCTGCGCCCTGCGGCACGAGCATGTACGGGAAGTTGTCGAAAATGCCGGCGTTCGGCTCGTTCAACTTCATGACGAGCGTGTGATCGTCGGGCGCTTCGAACGATGAGATCGCGGTGTAGCCCGAACGCTTCGGCGAGTTGAAATTCGCCGCCATCATCGAGTCGAACGTGAACTTGAAATCCTTCGCCGTGACCGGGCGGCCATCCTGAAACTTCGCGTTCGGTTTCAGATGAAAAATGATCGTGTGATCGTCCGGCGTTTCCCATTTCTCCGCGATGTCGCCCGTGAAGTCGCCGGACACCGTTTTGCGCATGAGGCCACTCGCCGTCATGTCCCAGATGCGGCCCGCGTACGTATCGGTGCCGACGCGCGGATCGAGATTGGTCGGACTTCCGTCGAACGCGATGACGAGGCCGTTCGCGCCGCCGCCGCCGCTTCCTCCGCCGTTTTTCTTTTCACCGCCGCCACACGCGGAGACGAGGACGATCGAGGCCACAATCAACAGTCGTTTCGAATAGTTCATACAGCGCTCCATTTCATTCACCGCGCAGGGAGTTACAAGAGAAGTGCCTGCTATCATGCGCCGCGATGCGAAAGCCCGTTCTCGCGGCGCTGCTGCTCGTCATCCTTGCACTTCCGGCCTTCGCGGAGAAGGTCATCGTGCTCGGCTTCGACGGCGTCGACGCCCGCTACACCGAGCGCTGGATGAATGAGGGGAAGCTGCCGAACATGGCGCGGCTGCGCGAGTCCGGCACCTTCCGTCCGCTCCGCCCGACCGTTCCCGCGCAGACGCCCGTCTCGTGGTCGACGTTCTCGACCGGCATCGATCCCGGCCGCACCGGCATCTTCGATTTTCTTCGACGCGATCCGAAGACGTATCTGCCGGTCTTCGCCGCCTTCGACGAAACCAAAGAGCCCCTCGGCCTCGGCGAAAAAAATCCGATCGCGGCCGCGGCAATCGTGCTCGTCGTCATCGGTCTCATCGGATTACTAATCCTGCGACGCAGCCGCGTCGCCGGAATCGTCGTCATCGTGATTGCCGCCGCGGGCGCGGCCGGCGCATTCGCGGCGACGAAGAAATACATTCCGACGTCGCGACCCGGCGTGATCAATCGCCGCCAGGGCATTCCATTCTGGGAAGCCGCGGCGACCGCGGGAAAGAAGACGTCCGTCGTTCACGTGCCGGTCACGTTTCCGGCCACCGATTTCCACGACGGACATCTCCTCTCCGGCCTCGGCGTCCCCGACATGTCCGGCCGCGTCGGCAAGCCGTTCTACTTCACGTCGCAGCTCGATTTTCATCGCAGCGGCGCGAACGAATTCTCGATCGAAGTCGTGCAGCTGGAAGACAACAAAGGCGTCATCGACACGACGATTCAGGGGCCGCCGAACAAACTCTTCAACGATCCGCCGTACATCTCGATCCCGATGAAGATCACGGTCGCGGACGATCGCAACTCGATCACGATCGAGGAGAGCGGCCAGCGCGTGACGCTGAAAGCGGGTGAGTGGAGCGGCTGGACGGACTTCGTTTTCCCGTTCAATCCGGTCATCAAGCTGAAAGGCATCAGCCGCTTCCATCTCATCTCCGTCCAGCCGGAAGTGAAGCTGTATCTCTCGCCGATCAACTTCGATCCGCGCAATCTGCCGCCCGGCTTCCGGATCTCGACGCCGGCGAAATGGGCGCCTGAGCTCGCGAAGAGTCAGGGCCTCTATAAAACGCTCGGATGGCAAATCGATACGTGGGCGATCTCCGAGGGGTTTGCGGATGAGCAGATGTTCTGGGATGACATGAACTTCACGGTGACGCAGAGCCGGAAGATGTTCAATTCGTTCCTGGAAAACGGCAATGACGATCTGCTCGTGCAGTGCTTCGAATTTCCCGATCGCGTCGGCCACGTTTTCTGGCGATTCATGGATCCGCAGCATCCCGCGTACGACGCGAACCTCGCCGGAAAGTGGGGCGATGCGCTGCTGAAGTCGTATCAGCTGATGGACGCGATCGTTGGCGACGCGATGAAAGCCGCGGAGAAAAATCACGCCGCGCTGATCGTGCTTTCCGACCACGGATTCGCGAGCTTCCGCAAGTCGGTGAACTACAACACGTGGCTCGTGATGAACGGCTACATGGTGCTGAAGAGCGGCGTGCAGGTGAAGGATCGCAACGTCGAGATGCTGTTCGATCAGGGGCAGTTCTGGGAGAACGTCGACTGGTCGAAAACGCGCGCGTACGCCATGGGACTCGGCGAGCTGTACATCAACCTGCAGGGCCGCGAAGCGCACGGCATCGTGCAGCCCGGCGCGGAGTACGACGCGCTCAAGAAGGAACTGCAGGCGCGGCTCGTCGTGATGCAGGATCCCGAGAACGGCGACCATCCCGTGCGACGTGTCATCGCGCGCGAAGAGGTGTATCGCCAGTTCGACCCGAACATGATTCCCGACCTCTTCATCACGAACAATGATGGATACCGCGTGTCGTGGCAGACGTCGCTCGGGGGCATCCCGAAGAACCTGCTCGATCCGAACAAGCAGGTGTGGAGCGGCGATCACTGCAGCGTAGATCCCGAGATCGTAAAGGGGATTTTCTTCTACAACCGGAAGCTGGCGACGCAGCGCCCGCCGTACATCGCCGATGTGTATCCGACGGTGCTCGGGTTGATGGGTGTGAAAGCGCCGTACGCGCTCGATGGGGTGGAGTTGAAGTGATCGAGCTCGGCGATGTGCTCGCGATTGCCGCGGCGCTAAACCGCGAAGCTGTTTGCTACAAAGTGATCGGTGGCGTCGCGACGAACCTGCACGGAATTCCGCGCGCAACCGAGGATGCTGATTTTCTGGTCGATCCGTCGCCGGCGAATGTTCGTGGCGTCAAACGCGCGCTGCGATCGATATGGGATGATCCGCACGTCGACGACATTCGCGACGATGACATGCTCTCCGAGTTCCCGCTGCTTACGTATCGTGCACCCGGCGTTCCGTTCTGCGGCGAGGAGTGGCCGTGTCCGTCGTGAAGCCGAAAGCGCGGTATGAGATGAACGCGCGACGCATCGCCCGCATCCGCGCCGAGCGCCTGAAGAAGTAAATGGACTACAAACGCCTCCTCACGCAGGTCGAAAAAACTCTCGAGCAGATTGAGAGCTCGGACGCCACGCGTTCCACCATCGAGCAGATCTCCGAAACGATCGCGTCGAACTTTCGCGAGCAGCTCGGCATCACGGGCGGCCGCATCTACGAACTGAACGACGACAACTGTTACGAGCTGGCCGGTCGCTTCGGCGTCAAGCATGAAGGCGCACTCGGCATCGTCGTTCCGCGCGACTACAAGCCGATCGAGCTCGTGCGCGAAAACGGAATCGTCGTCATGGATCCGACCGATCCGGGCGTCGATCCGGTGCTCGAAGGGAAACTCGGCGCGCATCGTTTCGCCGCGATTGCGGCCGGCGACGAAGACTACGTTGTCGCCTTTGACGTCGATGAGCAGCTCTCGCGCGAAGACATCCTTTTCTCGCTGAACCTCATTCGCTACGCGATCAACCAGCGGCTCCGCGCAATGCGCTACGAATCGCTCATCGTCGAAGCGCAGCGCATCCAGGCGTCGATCCTTCCGCAGCGCGTGCCGCAATACGCGGGCTTCGACATCTGGGGCCGCACGGTTCCGGCGGAAATCGTCTCCGGCGACTTCTACGATTTCATCCCCGTCTCCGACAACGTCCTCGGCCTGGCCATCGCCGACGGTTCCGGCCACGGTCTGCCCGCTGCGCTCGTCGTGCGCGACATCTACATGGGCCTGCGCATGGCGACCGATCGCGATTTCAAGATCATCCGGACGCTCGAAAAGCTGAACCACATCATTCATCGCAGCCGCATGACGACGAAGTTCGTGTCGCTCTTTTACGGCGAGCTCGAAACGGGCGGCATCCTCATCTACTGCAACGCCGGCCACAACTATCCGTTCCAGCTGAAGGGAAACAAAGTCGAGCTGCTGATGAACGGCGGTCCGGTGCTCGGGCCGACGCCGGACGCGACGTACACGCGCGGCTTCGCCAAGCTCGATCCCGGCGATCTGCTCTGCATGTACACGGACGGCATCGTCGAAGCGCACAACGATGCGGGCGAGGAGTTCGGGCTCGACCGGCTGCAGCGGCTCGTGCGCGCGAATCGACAAAAGTCCGCGCGCGAAATCGGCGAAGCGGTGCTCGCGAAAGTTGCGCGATGGGGCAGCGGCTCGCAGGACGACCGCACCGTCGTCATCGTGAAAGCAATTCCGGTCTGACGATGGCCGACGTTCTCTTCGTCAACGGGCGCTTCACCACGACCGATGAGAAGGTGATCGGCGTCGAAGATCGCGGCTTTCAGTTCGGCGACGCGATCTACGAAGTCTTCAAATTCATCGGCAAAAAGCCGATCCTCATCGACGATCACTATCGCCGGCTCGAAACGGGATTGCGCGCGCTCGAGATTCGCTCGCCGTGGGACGAGGTCTACTTTCGCACGGTGATCGCCGAGCTGCTCGATCGCACGACGTTCGACGACGGCATCGTCTACGTTCAGGTGACGCGCGGCGAGGCACCTCGCGCACACTTTTATCCCGAGGGGATCGAGCCGACGGTCGTCGTCTATTCGCGCGCGTTCAAATTTCCCGATGCGGCGAAGAAAGAGCTCGGCATCCGCGTCATCACGACGCGAGACATGCGCTGGCGTCACTGCGACGTGAAGTCCGCGAACCTGCTCGCGAACGCGCTCGCGAAGAAAAAGGCGCAGCGCGCTGGTGTCGATGAGGCGCTGCTGGTCGAAGACGATCTCGTGCGCGAAGGCGCGAGCTCGAGCTTCTTCGCCGTGCGCGGCTCGCGCGTCATCACGCATCCGCTCGACGAGCACATCCTGCCGGGCGTCGTTCGCGATCGCGTGATCTCACTCGCGCTCGAAGCGCGCATTCGGGTCGATGAGCGGCCGCTGCGCGAGACGGAGCTCTTCGACATGGAGGAAGCGTTCATCACCAGCACGACGATGGGAGTGATGCCGGTCGGGGAGATCGACGGTCGCATCGTCGCGAACAGCCGGCGCGGCGAGATCACGACGGAGCTGCAGCGGCTGTTCGATGAAGTCGAGCGTAACGACGCCCGTTAGCGGATGGTGAGTCGCGGCGCCGCGACGGCGACGAAGAGCAGTCCGACCAAGGCCGCGCCGATCAGTCCGAGCTGGAGCAGGCGATCGAGGAGATGGGCGTCACTCCAGGATGTGGCGACGTACCAGCCGAGGAGGCCGAGCGCGCCGACGATGTAGAGGATGCCGGCGGCGGCCAGAGCGAGATTCCCGAGCCGCGAGCGAAACCGTGGAAATTGCATGGCCTGCAATATATTGAAGCACAGGCGGCAACGCAATCACCACGGAAGTAAATCTTATCGCTGAGGTCGCCTGAGCGGCAGAGACGATCAGTCGCCCGAAATCAGATCGCCGAGGACGCCGCTGGCCAGTCCGCCGAGACCTTTCGCTTCGTCGCGGCGTCCGCCGATCGCGGCGCCGATGCGATTCGCCAGACGGCTGAACGGAAGCGTTTGCAGGACGACGTGTCCAGGTCCGGTGAGCGTCGCGTAGAAGAGGCCTTCACCGCCGAACAGCGCGTTGCGGAAACCGCCGACGAACTGAATGTCGTACCTGACGGTCTCCGCCATCGAGACGATGCAGCCGGTGTCGACGCGCAGATGTTCGCCCGGCTTCAGATCGAACTCCAGCATGTTGCCGCCGGCGTGCAGGAAGACGAGTCCCTGGCCGCTGATCTTCTGCAGCACGAAACCCTCGCCGCCGAAAAGTCCCGCGCCGAATTTCTTCGTGAAGGCGATCGAGAGATCGACGTTGCCGATCGCGCAGAGGAACGCATTGCGCTCCGCGAGAATCGTGTTGCCGTTCAGCTGGATCGGAAAGATCTTGCCCGCGATCGGATTCGCGAGTGCGAGATGTCCGGCCGCGACGCTGCTGCGGAAGACGCTCATGAACATCGATTCGCCGGCGAGGAACTTGCGCATCAGTCCCTTCACGAAGCCGCCCTGCATGCGCGCGTTCAGCTCGATGCCGTCGCCCATGTAGAGCATCGCGCCCGCTTCCGCGTAGAGCTCTTCGTTTTGGTTGAGCTGAATTTTCAGCGCCTGCATGACGTCGCCGACGATCTTGTATTCCATGCGCGAAGTATGAAGGATGAACGACCGGATTCGCCATGCCGACGACTCTTCTCGATCACCTCGCGACGCTCTTTCCCGACTCCTCGCGGACGACGCTGCGGCAGATGCTGCAGACCGGCCGCGTGCGCGTGAACGGCGACGTCGAGAAGAACGCGAAGCGGGAGCTGGAGCCGGACGAGCTTGTGCAAATTGCACAGAAATCGGTGCAGCCCGTTTTGCCGCCCGGACTCGCGATCCTGCATGAGGACGATGACGTGATCGTCGTGCTCAAGTCGAACGGTCTGCTGACCGTCGCCACGGAACGCGAGCGCGAGCAGACGGCGCAGGCTTTTCTCAACGTGTACCTGCGCGAGAAAGGGGAGGAGCGAATTCACGTCGTCCATCGCCTCGATCGCGAAACGTCCGGCGTCCTCGTATTCGCGAAGAATTTTCCGGCTCGCGAAAAGCTGAAGGAGAAGTTTGCAGCGCACGACGTCGACCGAATCTACGTCGCGATCATCGAAGGAATGATCGAACCGCAGCGCGGCACGATCGAATCGTATCTGGCGGAGGATCGATCGCTGCGAATGCGTAGCGTCAAGAACGACCCCGACGCCAAGCTCGCGGTGACGCATTACAGGACGATCGAGAGCGGGAAGTATTCGATGCTCGAAGTGACGCTCGAGACGGGACGCAAGAACCAAATCCGCGCGCACCTCTCGGAAGCGGGACATCCGATCGTCGGCGACCAGCTGTACGGCAGCACCATCAACCCCATCGGCCGCCTCGGCCTCCACGCCAAACTCCTCGGCTTCGATCACCCGACCACCGGCAAGCGGATGACGTTCACCGCGCCGCTGCCAAAGCAGTTCCGCGACCTCTTCAAATCCTCCACCCTGTAGACAGGGTCGCATCTGCACATTGCAGATGTGACCCCGTCTACGGGCGGTGGAACTTTGCGCGCAGCGCAACGAGGGTGATGAGCGTCAGGAGCGAAACGATGGCGCTCGGGAGGATCAGCGGGTTGCGGTATTGGAGGGCGATTTGGTGCGTGCCGGCGGGGACGTCGAGCGCCTGATATGCGAGGTTCGCGGGGATGAGTGGCGCCGCGTGGCCGTCGATCGTGGCGCGCCAGTATCTGTGCGTGGTTACGCTGATTAGCAGGAGGCCGCGGCCCGCGTTTGTTGTTGTCAGGGCGATGCTGTTGTCGGTTTCGTGGACGGACGTTACGACGCCCGGGGACGGTTGGAAATCGACGTCTGCGAACGCCACCTTTTCGAGGCCGCTCGGCTCCGCGCGGAAGTAGCCGCGGTCAACGCGATCGGCGAACGCGTACCGCGGCCAGCTTTCGATTTCTTCCACGCCATACGCGCCGATTTTCCAGCGTACGTTCGACATCTTCAGCAGCTGCGACTGCGCGCCGGGCGTTCCGTTGCGGCGCGCGCTTTTCAACTGTTCGCGCAGCTCGTCCGTGTGCTCGAGTGACGTCAGATCGATGTCGTCTTCGAGCGTCATCTGCCGCCCGTAAAGCTCCGGCAGGTTGGGGAAGAGTCGCGACCAGACATAGCCGCCATAAGTTTGCGGCGTCATCCCCGCGGTGCGCGCGAGTGCGTCCCGCTTCTGATCCCATTGATCCCACGCCGCTTCGTGAAACACGCGGTATTCGTTCGTCTGCGGCAACGACGTTGCGAGCGCCGGCGCATTGAAGAAGTCGCGCGGCATGCGCTCGGTTTCGCCGCGCAGCGTCACGAGCAGATCGAGAGACGTGAGTGTGATCGCAACTGTCGTCCAGACGCGCGGTGACAGTCGCGAACGCAGCGGACCGACGAGCGCGATGACGACGATTGCGCGCACGACATTCAGCGCGATCACACCGGAACCGGTCGCCGCTGCCATCATCGCCGCGATCAATCCGGCGAGCACCGCGACGACGACGGCGTTCCGCGCCAGCGCACGATCGCCACGAATGCGATCGAACATCAGCGCCGCCCAGACGATCAGCGCGAACGCCGCGACGAGCACGAACTTTTCGGGATAGCGGACCGAGCGCATCAGATGCGCGTCGTACAGCAGTTTCAGCAGCGGCGTGTGCTCGCCCGCGGCGAAAACGTACGCGATCGCGAAGACGGCGAGCACGATGCCGCTCCCGCGTTTGCCGCTCAGGATTCCGGCGACTGCGAGGACGGCGATGAGGATGCCGAGGTAGAGGTCGCCGATGTAGGGCTCGCTGCGGAAGGCGTACATCGCCGGCATCATCTTCAGCTGCGTGAAGATCGCCGGCATCAGCATCTCGAACGGACGAACGAGCGGCATGCTCCAGTTCGAGACGATGCGGAAATCGAGCGTGTGGCTGCGGACCGTGTCGCGCGCGAAATCGAGCGCGGGTACGAGCTGCACGGCCGCGAGCAGGAACGCCGTGATGCCGAGGAAGACGATGCGGGTTGCGTCGGCGCGTAGCGATTTCAACTTCACCGCGCGCCAGATCGCATAGCCAACGATGAGCGCCCAGGTCTGTATCACGATCGTCGGCTCGCCGAGAATCAGCTGCATGGCCAAAGTGATCGCCGCGCCGGTGAAACGACTCCATCGCCACTCATCGAGCAGCTCGCGTACGAAGTACGCGGCGAGCGGCATCCACGACAGCGCAAACAGCAGCGGCAGTTTCGACGTCAGCGACACGTACGGACCGCTGAACGCGAACGCCAGCGCGCCGAAGATCGCCGCGCCGATCGAGCCGTCGAACGAACGGATCACCAGATAGGTGCCGATCGCCGCGATCGCGAAGTGCAGCACGATGTGCAGCTGAAAGCCGTAGTGAAAGCTCGGCAGGAACACGAGCCACTGCGGCGGGTACCAGAGCTCGTACGCGGGATTCGCCGCGAGCGGCTGACCCGACGACACGAAGCGGTTCCAGTACGGGAACGCGCCGCGGAAAAGCACGTCGCGCACGACGTGCTTCATCGGGTAGTGATACGAGATGACGTCGGCGCGATAGAAGCCGCGCGCGAGCACGATGACGTCCGCATACGCAACAGCGATCGCGCCGATGATGAGCGCGATCGCTTTGCGGTCCTGAGTCACGGCCGTCGCCGGATCAGGTGAAGCTGACGGCGAGCTTCGAGCCTTCTTCGCGATAGATCGTATCGACGAAGCGGATCGTGTTCGTCTTCAGCGACATGAACAGCGACGACGTCCGGATGCCGCCGCCGAAGAAGCGCACGCCGCGCAGCAGATCGCCGTCCGTCACGCCGGTCGCGCAGAAGATGATGTCGCTGCCGGCCGCGAGCTCCGCGGTGTCGTAAATCTTGTCGCCGTCGACGTAGCCCATCGACTTCAGCCGATCTTCCTGCCACTTCTCCAACGGCTTGAGGCGGCCCTGCATGCGGCCCGCGAGGCAGCGCATCGCGGCCGCGGTGAGCACGCCTTCCGGCGCGCCGCCGATGCCCATCGATCCGTGGATTCCCGTGCCGCGCACGGCCGCGGAAATGCCGGCGGAGAGATCGCCGTCGGTGATCAGTTTGATGCGCGCGCCCGCTTCGCGAATCTGCGCGATCAGGTCCTGATGGCGATCGCGATCGAGCACGATGATCGTCAGCTCATCCACATCGCGCTGAAACGCCTCGGCCATCTGATTCAGGTTCTCGGTGACCGAGTTGCTGAGGTTCACGTAATCGGCCGCCGTCGGACCGACGACGAGCTTGTCCATGTAAACGTCCGGCGCGTTCAGCAGGCCGCCTTTTTCCGACGCGGCGAGCACCGCGATCGAGCCGGGGGCGCCGGTCGCGCAGAGGTTCGTGCCCTCGAGCGGATCGACCGCAATGTCGACTTCCGGATAAATCTCGCCCTCCGTCCATCCGCGGCCGAGCGGCTCGCCGACGTACAGCATCGGCGCTTTGTCGCGCTCACCTTCGCCGATGACGATCGAGCCGCGCATCTTGAGCTTGTTCAGCTCTTCGCGCATCGACTCCACGGCAACCTGATCGGAGTACTTGCGCTTGCCGTAACCCATCGTCCGCGCCGCGGCGATGGCCGCCTTTTCGGTGACGCGAAGAAATCCGATCTCGAGACTCGATTCCATGTCGATCCTTTACGCTGAAATAACCGGCGCGAACTCTAGCAGGAACGTCGCGCGGCGCAATTACTTCTTCGCCGCTTCCGCCTCGCGCCGTGCCGTCGCTTCCTTCTCGTCTTTCGACGACATCGGCGGGTTGTACGCCGGGATGCCGGTCACGGCTTCGCCGATCACGAGGTTGTGGATGTCGTGCGTGCCCTCGTATGTCTTCACCGACTCGAGGTTGAGCATGTGGCGGATGACCGGATATTCGTCGGAGATGCCGTTGGCGCCGAGGATGTCGCGGGCGGTGCGGGCGCATTCGAGGGCGATGTGAACGTTGTTCATCTTGCCCATCGAAACGTGATGCGGCTTGAGCTTGCCCTGATCTTTGACGCGTCCCATCTGCAGCGCGAGCAGCTGGCCTTTCGTGATCTCCGTGATCATCCAGGCGAGCTTGTTCTGCACGAGCTGATGCGATGCGATCGGCTGGCCGCCGAACTGGATGCGTCCGACCGCGTAGCTGCGCGCGGTTTCGTAGACGCCCATCGCGGCGCCGAGCGCGCCCCATGCGATTCCGTAGCGCGCCTGCGTCAGGCAGCCGAGCGGATATTTGAGGCCGTTCGTTTCCGGCAGCACGTTCTCAGCCGGAATGCGGCAGTCCTCGAAAAAGAGCTGCGACGTGACCGACGCGCGCAGCGAGAACTTGCCCATGTGATACGCGGTGTTGAAGCCGGGCGTGCCTTTCTCGACGATGAAGCCGCGGATCGTTCCTTCCGCTTTCGCCCAGACGACCGCGACGTCGGCGACGGAGCCGTTCGTGATCCACGCTTTCGCGCCGTTCAGCACCCACGAGTCGCCGTCTTTTTTCGCGTACGTGCGCATGCCCCCGGGATTCGAGCCGAAGTCCGGCTCGGTGAGACCGAAGCAGCCGATCTTTTCACCCGATGCGAGCTTCGGAATCCAGTAATCGCGCTGCTCTTTCGAGCCGTACGTGTAGATCGGGTACATGACGAGTCCCGACTGCACGGACGCGAACGAGCGGAGGCCGGAATCGCCGCGCTCGAGCTCCTGCATGATCAGACCGTATGCGACCTGATTGAGACCGGGGAGGCCGTACTCGGAGATGGTCGCGCCGAACAGTCCCATCTCGGCCATCTTCGGCACGAGGTGGTTCGGGAACTTCTCCTCGCGATGGGCGTGCTCGATGATCGGGAGCACTTCCTCATCGACGAAGTCGCGAACGGTTTGACGAACCATCAGCTCTTCTTCGGAGAAGAGCGAATCGATTTCCATGTAGTCGACGCCGGGAAAACTTGACACGGGTAACTCCTTCGTTGCTTGGTGAGCGGCGCGATGATATCCGATGGCAGCGGCCGTTTTCACCTGCGCGGCGCACGGGGAGAAGTGATCGGCGCGCTGGCCGTGCTCGTGGTGCGGCTGGCGACGTTGCCGCGCACGTTGTGGGAGCTCGACGAGGTGCTGTTCGCGGCGGCGGTGCGGCGCTTCGATCCGTGGCTCTCGCATCCGCATCCGCCGGGCTATCCGCTCTACGTCGGCCTCGGCAAGCTGTTCAACATTTTCATCCGCGATCCGTTCACGAGTCTCGTCGCGCTGAACGTGATTACATCGTTCCTCGCGTTCGTCGCGCTCTCGCGGGCGTTCCGTCTCTACCTCGATGATGAAGATCTCGCCATCTGCGGCGCGCTCCTCTTCTCATTCTCAGCGACCGTCGTGCTCCACGGCCCGCTCGCGTTCTCCGATTCGCCGGCGATGCTTTTCGTCGCCCTAACTCTCTGGTCCACCGCCGCACTCGGAGGGCGGACTTATAGTCCGCCCACTCTCCCGGCAATCACCCTCGGCATCGCCGCCTCAGCCGCCATCGGCTGCCGCCCCCAACTCCTCGTCCCGCTCCTTCCACTCTGCCTCTACGCAATCGCCCAAACCCGCAGCGCAAAAAAGTTCCTCATCGCGATCGCCGCCTTCACCGCAACGTCGCTAATCTGGTTCATCCCATTAGCCGCAGCAGCCGGCGGACTAACGCGTCTCATCGAATGGGAAACCCGACAGGCCGCGTACGTCGCCGCGCACGACGCGCAACTCTCGCGCGGAGCGCGCTCACTCGGCATGCTCGCGGCGCGATTCATCGCCCATCCGTGGGGACCGAAAACGATCGCGATCCCCGTCCTGCTCCTCGCCGCGATCGGTGCCGTCATCCTGCTGCGAAAACGTCCGCGCGCGTTCATCCCGCTCGCACTCTTCGGCATCACGCATCTCGCATTCGAGCTGACGACGATGGATCCCGCCGACGCGGCGCGCTACAGCATTCCGCTCGTCGCGATCGTTGCGGCGTTCGCAGCGGCGGGACTGGCGATCGTGCGCACGCGCGCGCTCGCGTACGTCGTCACTGCCGTGATCGAAATTGCGTCGTTCGTGTACGTAATGCCGATCGTCCTCGCTCGCGCGCAGCATCCGTCGCCACCTGTCGCTGCCGCGGAGTTCGCGGACCGGCATCTCGAACGGCGCTCCGTCGTGCTGTACGACCTCGCGCTGAAACCGCATGCCGAATACCTGATGCGATTTCCGTCGATGTCGATCGACGACGGATTGCGCGCGTACTTCGACCGGTGGGATGTGCCGCTGGTCATCTACGCCGATGGCGGTTCGTCGTCGCCGAACGCGTCGACGTTCGAGTGGCCCGCCAGCGACGCGTACGGAAAGCTGACGCGCAATCATTACCACCGCGTGTCGCTCGCGCCGTTTCCGCCGGACGAGCGTTATCTGCCGCTCGGCGGCGTGCATACGATGGAGCGAACAGTCGACGGCGCGAATGAGTGGCGCTGGCTGAGCCGCGACGCGTCGCTGCAGTTGCCGTCACGTCACGGCGATTCGGCAACCCTGACGTTTCGTCTGTCGCCGGACGCGCCGTATGAGGAGAATCGGATTCGCATCGTAGTAAATGGTCGCGACGCTGCATCGCTCGCGGTCTCGAAACGCGCGACCGACGCGACGATCCCCGTACCTCCCGGCGCGACCATCATCACCATTCACGCGCAGCGCTCCTTCCATCCCGCCGCCATCCTCGGCAACCGCGACCCGCGCGACGTCAGCGTCCAGCTGCTGCGCGTCTACTCGGGCCGGCGCGCGGTGTAGATGATGTGCGCGTGCGGATAGCCGAAGTCGACGCGCTTCGCGGTGAAGTCGACGAAACCCGCGCGTGCGATGCGCTCGGCGATCACGTCCGGCGCCTCGTTGTAGAACCCTTCGCCCATCGTCAGGCCGAAGAGGTTGTCGGAGATCAGCTCCTGCAGGCGGTTCCACGCGCCTTTCAGGCGGCTCGTCGGATCGATTTCTTTGAGGATGAACAGCCCGCCCGGCCGCACGCGCGTGAAGAGTCGCGGCAGTAACGCGTCGCGCGCCGGACCATCGAGGCGATAGAGGACGTCGTAGAGCACGACGACGTCGAACGTGCCGCGGATGCATTCGTCGAAACCGGCGACGAAGCGGACGCGCGGATGCTTCCACGTGATGAGCGTCTTGCGGAGATCGGGCTCGATCGCAACGACTTCGCTCGCGCGGTTCTCGACGATCAGCCGGCCGTACACGCCGTGACCGGAGCCGACGTCGAGCACGCGCGAGCCGGGCGGCACGACGTCGAGCGTGCGCAGAAACGGCGCGCTGAGAAAGCGTCCCAACGCGTGCACCTGTTGCGCCGGCGGGTGATGCCGGAAGGTGTCGCGCAGCAATTTGAACGCGGGGAAGAAGCCGAGGGGCATGTGTGGCGCGGATTATAGAATCAGGTTCTCTTGGTCAGGACTTCGCGCGCGATGCTGATCGCGTTTGCCGCAATCGTCGTGACGCGCGTGGCGGCGCTGCCGCGCACCGTGTGGGAATTTGATGAAGTGCTGTTCCTGATGGGCAGCGAGCACTTCGATCCGATCGCGCATCATCCGCCGCCGCCTGGCTATCCGCTGTTCAT
>Ga0070701_10000120_pt1 | contig 22946 bp, 20 predicted proteins | sample KBSK5102metaG_FD_65451 | JGI IMG/M metagenome (GOLD analysis project Ga0070701, IMG submission 65451) | Corn, switchgrass and miscanthus rhizosphere microbial communities from Kellogg Biological Station, Michigan, USA - KBS K5-10-2 metaG | ecosystem: Host-associated > Plants > Roots >... | reverse complement strand
GCAAAGTCACGACATCGAGCGGCGTGCAGAACGCCTCCGAAGCAAATCTCGATTTCGATCCGTCGTTTCAGAAGCTCGTCATTCACTCCGCGACCGTCCTGCGCGACGGAAAAACGATCGACGCACTCGCGCCTGACGAAGTGCGCATCATCGAGAAAGAGTCGGAGTCGGACGATCGCATTTACGACGGCGAGCTGACCGCGGTGCTCTTCCTCAAAGACGTTCGCGCGGGCGACGTCATCGACTACTCCTGGTCGCTCGAAGGCGCCAATCCGCTCCTTGGCGGCCGTTACGCGGACGAGTACGAGATCAGCTCCGGCATGACGTCGCGTCTCATTCGTCATCGGCTGCTGCTGCCGAACACGCGTCCGCTGCACTGCCGCTCATCGCTGAAAGAAATCAAACCGCAGATCACCGATCGCGGCGCTTTCACCGAATACGTATGGGAGCGGCGCGACGCCGCTGCCGTCGACGATGAGGAAGAAACGCCCGACTGGTTCGATCCGTGGGAAACCGTACAGGTCAGCGAGTTCGCGTCGTGGAACGAAGTGGCGCGCTGGTCGGCGTCTCTTTTTCACGCGAACGCCGAGTCGGTCGCGGCAGTGAAGCAGCTCGCAAACTCGATTCGCGCGAAGCATTCGTCACAGGCCGACCAACTCGTCGCCGCCATCCGGTTCGTTCAGGACGACATCCGTTACCTCGGCATCGAAATGGGCCGCAATTCACACGAGCCGCATCAGCCGTCCGTCACGCTGGAACAGCGCTACGGCGACTGCAAGGACAAGTCGTTCCTCCTCGCGCTGCTGCTTCGCGAGCTCGGCGTGGAAGCGCATCCGGCGCTCGTCAACACGCGCATGCGGCATCGGCTGGATGACTATCTCCCCTCACCTTTTCTCTTCGATCACGTAATCGTCGAAGTCATCGATCGCGGCGCTATTCACTGGGTCGACGCCACGCTCTCGGAACAGGGCGGTGACCTCGGAACGATCGATACGCCGAACGACGAACGCGCGTTGATCGTGCGCGACGACACGACGGCGCTCGCGAAAATCGCCACGCGCGACGGCGGCTCGACGCTCGTCGAAAAGATCTACACGAGCCGCGATGCGACGACGACCGATCTCGTCGTGAAGCGGACGTATCGCGGCGCCGACGCCGACTCGATGCGCGCACGTCTCGCCGGCCTTTCGCTCGCCGATCTGCGCAAAGACGACCTGAACCGTTACGCCATCGATCATCCGCAGCTCACCGCGCATGGCGACGCGAAAATCTCCGACGATCGCCGCGCGAACGTCATCGTCATCACCGAACAGTACGAAGTGCGCGACCTCTTCGCGGAGAAGACGTGGACCTACACCCCGCGCGCGATCACCGCGTACCTGCAGCGTCCGTCGACGATCGTGCGCACGATGCCGCTCGCGTTCGACTATCCGCTCGATGTGACGCAGCGGCTCGTCTTTCATCTGCCGTCGCACGTCGACCTCGAGACCGGTCACGATGAAACGGTCACGAGCGCGTTCCGCATCGCCAGCGATGTGAAAGAAGACGGCGACACCGTCACGATCGAACATCGTCTGCGCTCCAGCGCGGACGCGATTTCGGCGGCTGCCGTTCCGCGTCATCTGACGCAGGTGAACGAGCTGCTCGATACGCTCTCCTATGACCTCACACCGCAGCCGGCGAAGACGCTGGCGAGCACGACCGCGACTCCCGCGTTCGGTGCCGCGGCGGTTGTCCTGCTGTTCCTTTCGGCCGCGATTTTTCGCAGGCGACGAGCTGCTCGCAGAAATTATATGTGAGTAATGCCGGTTGGGTCGGGCACGCCGTACAACCGAAAAGGAGATTCAGCAATGCGTAGCACCGGTACTGTGAAGTGGTTCAACGACGCGAAGGGTTTTGGCTTCATCACCATGGAAGGCGGAGAGGACGTTTTCGTCCATTTCTCCGCGATCAACGCTAAAGGCTTCCGCTCGCTCGCCGAGGGTGCGACTGTCGAGTTCGATCTGGTCCAGGGTCCGAAGGGACTGCAGGCCGCGAACGTCGTTCCGGTCTGATCCACACGAATCGCTCGAACGAAAAGGACGGCTGCCCGCCGTCCTTTTTGCGTTCATGGCGAAGGCAACCATTCGAGGGCATCGACGTATGATCAACCTCGAATGGACAACGCGATCGACGTACACAACCTGACGAAGAGCTACGACGGCTTCGTCGCGGTCAAAGAACTTTCGTTTTCGGCGAACAAGGGCGAAGTCATCGGTCTCGTCGGACCGAACGGCGCCGGAAAAACCAGCACGCTGCGCGCGATCGCCGGCATTCATCCGCCGACCGACGGCCAGATCCGCGTCTGCGGTTTCGACATGCGCTCCGATCCCGTCGAAGCGAAACGCCGCCTCGCCTTCATGCCCGACGAGCCGCGTCTCTTCGACTACCTCACCGTCGAAGAGCATCTGCAGTTCATCTCGCGCGTGTATCGCGTCTCCGGCTTCCGCGCGAAGATCGATCCGCTCCTCGAAGAATTCGAGCTGCTCGACAAACGCACGGCGCTGCCCGCGGAACTTTCGCGCGGCATGAAGCAGAAGCTGATGATCGCGTGCGGCTTCATTCACGACCCCGAGGTGCTGATTTTCGATGAGCCGCTGACGGGGCTCGATCCGCTCGGCATTCGTCGGATGAAGGAATCGATTCAGCGCCGCGCGACTGCCGGCGCGTGCGTGATTCTCAGCTCGCACCTGCTGCATCTCGTCGAAGAGCTGTGCGACCGCGTGCTGATCATTCAGCGCGGAACGCGCATCGCCTTCGGCACGATCGAAGACCTGAAGTTTCAGATCGCGCAGGGCAAAGGCGACATGTCGCTCGAGGACGCGTTCCTCCGGATTACGTCCGAGGAACCGGTGGCGTCGAAATGATTGCGGCGTTTCTGATCGTCACGCTGCAGACGCTGAAGAACCGGACGATCTCGCGCATCCGGCGGCTGAAGAATCCGCGCTATCTGCTCTCCGCGATGGCCGGCGCGGCGTACTTCTACTTCATGTTCCTGCGCCGCACGACGCGTCACGGGAAGCTGCCGGGAATCATCATCGCGAGCTCGATTCCGGGAACGGAGCTGGCGCTCGACGTCACCAGTCTCATCATGCTCGTCCTCCTGATCGGCGCGTGGGCGCTGCCGGAACAATCGGGCGGGCTGGAGTTCAGCGAAGCGGAGATTCAGTTCCTGTTCGCCGCGCCGATCACGCGCACGCAGATCCTGCTCTACAAGTTCATGCGCGGGTTCACCGGCATCGTCATCACCGCAATCATCATGTCGGTCGTCGGCTTCCGCCAGGCGAAAGGCATCGGGCTGCTGTTCATGTTCGGCGCGTTCTCCGCGTACAACATCATGGCGGCGCTCGGGCGTGCGCGGCTGAAGCAGCTGCACATCGGCGCGCTGGCGCGAATCGCGATCGTCGCGATCATCTACGTCGGCCTGTCGTGGTTCGTCACGATGCAGCTGAAGGACGCCGACATCGGCGGCGCGCTCACCCGCGTCGGCGCCAAAAACCTCGGCAGCGTCACCGCGGCCGTCGATTCGCACTTTCACTCGCCATTCATAAACACGATCCTGTTCGTGCCGCGCACGTTCGCGTCGGCGGTTTTCCCGTCGGACCTCGTGCACCTGTTCGTCGCGTGCGCGACGCTCGTCGTGCTCGCGACGCTGTTCCTGCTGATCGCCTCGCGGCTGAACATCTCGTTCGAAGAGTCGTCGATCCGCTATTCGAATAAGCGCGCGCAGTCGCGCGAGATGCAGCAACAGCAGCTCCGCGGCATGACCGTCACGTGGCGCCGCGCAAAACCTCTCTTCCGTCTCGGCGACAACGCCCGGCCCGAAGTTGCGTTCATCTGGAAAAACACGATCTCGGTGCTGCGGATGTCGGTGCGAAACATCCTCGCCATCGTGCTGCCGCTCGGTCTCTTCGGACTCGTCGTGTCTCAGCTGAAGCTGATCTCCGTGTCGGATCGACTTGCGATGGCCGGCTTCGCTACGCTGATCTTTTCCGGCATCCTCCTGCTCCTCGGCCCGATGATGCTGAAGAACGATCTGCGGCTCGACCTGCCGCGGTTCGAAGTGCTGAAGACGTATCCGCTCTCGGGCGAGACGATCGTGGCCGGCGAGATCGCGGCGCCGTTGACACTGCTCTCGGCCGCGCAGATCGTCTTCATCGTGATCGGCTCGACGCTGCTGCGCTTCGCGACGATCTCCAGCAGTCTGCAGATTTTCGCGACGCTCGAGTTCGCGATCATCGCGATCATGTTCGTGATCCCGATCTGCGCGGCGCAGCTGCTGATTCAGAACGCCGCGGTCGTCTATTACCCGGCGTGGGCGACTCCGTCGAAGGAAGACATGAAGGGCTTCGTCGCGACGGGCCAGCGGATGCTCGTGCTGATCTGCTATCTCGTCGTGCTGAGCGTCATGCTCCTTCCGCCCGCGGCGATTTTCGTACCGACGTTTTTCTTCGCCGGTCACTACCTGAAAGGAACGCCGGTGTTCGCGGCGCTCGCGACGCTCGTGCCGGTGTCGGTGCTGATCGTCGAGATCTATCTCGCGCTCAAACTGCTCGGCGCGCAGTTCGAGAGCATCGACGTTTCCGAGGAGCGGTAGCGCGCGGCGCGGAGGAACTGATCGTCGTAGCGACGCGGAAACGGAATCGCGCGATGGCGCGGATCGCCGCCGAACTGCCGCATGCAGTTGAAGCCGGCGCCGGTGATGATGAGGCGAGCGTTTTTCGCGAGCTGCGTGGCGGGATAAGCGTTGACGACGATGACGTCGTCACGTGCAATCGCGGTCTGCGTAGCGACGACGATCGGCAGCTCTTCGCCTTCCGCTTTCGCGATGAGCTTCGCGTAGTCGATCAGCTCTGCGACTTCGTCGGCATCGCCGGAATGAACGATGAGCACGTGGTCGGTGAAGCGACTCTCGCTTTCGCCTGACGGCGGATCGATCAGGCGCACTTTGCGTTCGACGCGCGACGAGCTCGCGATGACGAATCGCTCCTGCTCTTCGTGCAGCGGCTCAATCACGTACGTCGTCTCGAACCGCGGCGGATTCACCATCGGCGCGTAACGCGACCACGCGACGTAGCGCGCAACGTAATCGAATGCGCACGGCAGGGGGAGATCGTCGAACTCGTGAAAGAGTCCGGCAGGAAACGTGTCGAGGATGATCCGTTCCGCACCGAGGCCGCGCAGCCATTCGCGATACGCGGCGAGGTCGTGACGAACTTCTTCCGGCACGTTCGCCGACGTCAGGATCTCGGCTTCGAGACCGGCGCCGTGCAGAAAGGCTCGGGCGCGCGTGACGTGCCCGAGTCCTCCGCCGGCGGCGTAATACAGCAACACGTCAGCGATCCAGCGCGGAGAGCTCGGCCATGATCACCGCGCGCAGCTGCACGGGAATCGTGTCGAGGATTGTGACGCCGAGGAAGCGGTCGCCGCGATCGGAGGAACAGGTAAAGCGCGCTTTGCCCGACGCATCTTCGACCGTGGCGCTGTGCTTCGCGGCGTCGTAACGCACCGCGCCGATCGCTTTGCCGGTCGCGTCGCGCACTTCGATGCGATCGCTCTTCGTCTTCAGCTCGAACGGATTTTTGTTCTCTTCGTTGTCGCTGATCTTCGCTTTGTCCGGCTCGCGCTTCACTTTCCAGAGCAGCGTTTTGCCGTCCGCGGATTTCACTTTGAAACCGCCGGTGTCGCCCGGCTTCACCTCGCAAATCATCGAGCCGTTCTCGACGTATTTGCGCTTCCCGCTCGACTTCAGGTCGCCTTCGATCGCGCGCACTTTGCCGTCGGTGCCGGCGTAGCGAATGGTTAGCTTTCCGCTGGCGAGCGAGATGTCGTACGCGTGCTCGCCGGCCGCGGTGTAAATGGCGATCGGCGCAGCGTTCGTCGCCGCCGGTTTCGCCGGTGCGGCCGCGGTCGACGCCGATGATGATGACGACGGCGGCGCGGAAGCGAGCTCCGACAGCGGCTTCTCTTTGTTGCATGCGGCGATGAGCGTTACCGCGATGACTGCGATCGTTCGTTTCATCCTCTCGCTCCTTTCCAGGCAGCCGTGGCCGCTTGTGCGTCGTTCAGTACTTCGATGTAGCGCTCCGCTTCGCGCTCGACCGTCAGCTCGTCGAGGACGAGCCGCTGCGCGCGCGCGCCGAGTGCCTGCAGAGTTTCGTCAGTGGCGCGCGCGAAGTCGGCGATCACGCGGCGGCAATCGTGTTCATCGCCGGCGGTGAAGACGATCGCGTTTTCGCCGTCGCGCAGAAAGTCGGCCATGCCGCCGGCGTTCGACGTCAGCAGCGGAATGCCGAGTGCCGCCGCTTCGAGCACGACGTTCGGCAGCCCGTCATAAAACGACGGGACGACGATCGCGTCGCACGCGGCGTACAGCGGCAGTAAATCGAGGCGGTCGCGAAACGGCAGCATCGTCGTGGCGACGCGCTCGCCGAGCGCCGCCGTCAGCTCTTCGTCGACGTCACCGACGAGCAGCAGATGAACGTAAGGCGCGAATCCCGAGCGCTCGAGCATGTCGAGAAAAAAGAGCGCACCTTTCTTCTGCTTCAGTTGCCCGAACATGCCGATGACGCGACGTCCGTCGGCGACGTTCTCCGCCCGCCAGCGACGCGCGGCGTCGCGATCGTGCGGCAGCAGGCGCCACGCGCGGCCGTCGACTCCGTTCGGAATCCACTCGGTGCGCGCGTCGGGGACGAGCGCTTCGATGCGCGTCGCGTGATCGCGAGTGACGGTGCAGACGCGCGCCGACGCCTGCAGCGCGGCGCGCAGCACATCGCTCTTCTTCGGCGAGAAAACCGCGGCGTCGAAATCGTTGCCGCGAATCAGCGTGATGAGCGGCAGTCCGAGCCACGCGGCGTACGGCGGACCGGCCAGCAGCGGCAATGTGCCTCCGAATGCAACGACGTGCGTCGGACGTTCGGCGCTGTGCGAAACGATGTTCCAGAGCCGGTTCAGCGCGTGCGCCGGATCTTCCGACGCGGGTCCGCTGATCTGACGTCCGCGCATTTTCGTTTCGACGCGCCATTCGGAATGACGGCGACTGAGATGCGCGACGTCGATCGTCACGCCGCGGCTGCGCAGCGCGTGCACGATGCGGTCGCACGACTGCGCCATCCCGCCGCGATCGGGCGGATAGTTTTCCGTGAGCCAGAGCGGGCGAAGCATCAGCTGTCCGTCCAGTCCGGCGCGTCGTCCGCATCGGTGCCGGCCGCGTTCGCGCCGGTTGCGCCGAGGTCGCGGTCGAAGGAGCGCATGTCGTAGTCGTCGTAGTAGCCGTCGTCGTCGCCGTCACCGTCGTAGAACGGCGCGTAGCTGTTGCTGCGGTAGTAATCGCGGCGATAGCCGTACGCCCATTCGCGATCGTCGCCGACCGGCTGCGGTCCGCCGGGATTCAGGACGTTGCCTTCGACACCGCGCGCCGTGCAGTCCATGCATTGCGTGAAGCCGCTGGTCGGCGACAGATGGCGCGCGCAAACCATGCGGCCGCACGTCGCGCAGCTCGTCGCGGCCGGCTCGCCGCACGGACGCAGCGAGAAGAAGCCCTGCCTGCTCGTGCACTCGTTCATCGCGCGCCTCCTTTGTTGCCTTCGACGGATCGGTAACCGTCGGCGATGACGTCGATCAGCATTCGGAAAGCCTGCGGCGATTCCGCGGTTCCCTGCGCTCGTTTCGCGACCTTCACTTCGTGGCGCTTTTCGTCGGCAGCGATTTCGCCGCGGGTCGGTGCGAATCGTTTCGTCGGGAAGCCGAGCTTCACGCGGACATCGCTGCGCAGCTTTGATTTCGTTTTCGTCTTGATCTTGCCGCGCGGATTCTTCTTCGTTTTCTTCGTGACGCGCAGCCGGTCGATGACTTCCCACGCGACGTGCGTTCCGTCGGCGAACACCGTGCTGCCTTCGAACCACGGATCGGCATAGAAGGTCGTGGTGATTTTCGGGTAGCCCTTCGATTTCGGCTCGATCGTATTCGTCTTCTTCTCGCTGCTTTCCGCCGCGCTCAGATCGATGTCGACCGCAACGGGCTCGGTCGCGGGGACGTCTTCGCGCAGGATCGTCAGGAACGGGATGACGACGGCGGCGAGATTGTCCGAGACGTCGGCCGCTTTCAGTTTTGCGTACGCGCTCCGCATGACGAACGCGATGAGGAGGCAGACGCCGGCGGCGCCGAAGAGAATGATCCGCGTCGTGCCTTCCTGTCCGAGTGCGATGAAGATCGCGATGACGCCGATCGGGAACAGCGCGCCGGCCCAGCAGCCCGCTTTCTTTCGCGCGGGCGCCGCGACGGTGTCGAACGTCGCGATCGGTTTGAGCAATGTCAGCAGCTCGTCGGCGGGACGATTGAGCGTCACTTTCTTCGCCGCGAGAATCGCCTTCTGTTCATCCGAGAGAGATTTCAAAAGACTCGATGCACTCATTGCAGCTCCCTCATGTAAACCGCGCGCAGTTTCGCCGCGGCATGATCCCAGGTGAACGACGATTCGATGCGGCGCCGCCCTTCGCTGCCGAGCGACGCGCGCAGTTGCGGATATTCGAAGAGGATGCGGATCGCGCGCGCGAGCGCGGCGGGACGATCGGGTTGCACGAGCAGACCTTCGACGCTGTCAGAGAGCAGCTCGCGCACCGCCGGCAAATCGGATGCGATGACCGGCACGCCCGCCGCCATCGCTTCGAGAATCTTCAGCGGCGAGCAGCCCTGCACGATGTTGCGCGCGCATTCCGTGAGCGGCGCCATCGAGACCATCGCGTTGCGCAGCCACGGCGCGAGCTCGACGGCCGACAAACCGAAACGCCACACGATGCGCGGCGCGACTTCGAGCTTCTCCGCGAGGCGCTGATACGAACGCGACTGCCGCGATTCCTGCGAGCAGCAGAGCACGAGCCGCAGCTCTTCGAGATCGCGCAAACGCGCAAAAGCGCGAATCAGAGTCTCGATCCCCTGCCACGGATGCAGCGATCCGAAGTAAAGCAGGTACGGCTGCAACGCGGCCGCTTCATCGTCAGCATGTTGACCATCGGCGAATTCGAGATCGGCGCCGTTCGGAATGACGTCGATCTTCGCCGCGTCGATGCCGCGCGCGACGAGGTGATCGCGGATCGTTGCCGCCGGCGTGACGATCGCGTCGGCACGCTCCAGCACGAACTGCTCGACGCGCGCGATCTTCTCGAGCGTCGACGGTGCTGCCGTCGGATACGCGCTCGGCAGCTCGATCGAGGGCAAGCCGTTTACTTCGAAGATCGCACGAGGACGATTCGGCCGCGTGACGACTGCGAGTCCGCTCCACGGATCGCGGAAGTGCGCGACGCGCAGCGAGTCGCCGGTGCCGTCGAGCAGGACGCCGAGTCGATCTGCGAAGGCGCCGGCGCGCTCGAGGTAGTTATCGAACGGCGCGGAGAAACGGACGATCTCGACGTCGTCCTCGATCTGGTGCGCGGGAAAATCATCGCCGCCGAGCGTGTAGAGCAAACCGCCGCCGGCGTAATCGAAGAGAGTGCGAGCGAACCGCGCGATGTGAACGCCGGCGCCTTTCCGTGAGGGGAATCGGTCGAATGCCGAGTAAAGCGCTCGCGGCGGACGCTGCAGCACGACGCGGCGATGGTAACACCGGCGAGCTCAGGCGGTGCCGAGCTCGCGCGCGAACACCCAGAGCATCACCGCCTCGCCGACCACGCCGAGCGCAACGAGCTGAATGGCGATGAACGGACCGACGAGCGTCGTCGCGTAGATGTACGACACGCCGACCAGCAGCGCGACCGAGGCGACGAGCAAGCGCAGCACGCCTTCCTGTTCCATCGTCGACGACGCGATCAGCAGCTGCCGCAGAAACGCGCGCGTCACGATCACGAGCAGCATCATCGACACGAGCGACAGGCCGGCGAACTGCGGGCTGGAGAGGAAGAAGTCGTATGCGCCGTGGATGCCGATGACGAGCGGGAAGATGACGTTGAAAGCGTCGCGCGGCGTGGAGCGTCCACGGCTGGCGTCGTACACCGACAGCGCGAGAAGCGACGTCAATCCCATGTGCAGAAAGTTCGCGGTGAGGAAGCGCGCGAGCGCGACACCGGGAGCGAGATGGTGGAAGTAGCCGAGGTTTTCCTGCGCGGCGAATCCGAGACCGACGAGCGCGCCGGCGGTCATCGCTTCGATGCGCGACCCGCGCCGTTTCAGCGCCGGAAGCAGCGGCAGAAAGAGCAGCAGCTTGCAGAGCTCTTCGCGAAGGCCGACGCCGAAGATGTAGTAGATCGCGTCGCGGACAGGCTGCCCGTCCTCGACGAAGCCGAGCATGTCTTCGATCGTGATCGCGATCGACGTCGGATAGATGCTGAGGATGCCGAGCACGAATGCGATGGCGTAGATGAACGGACGTCCGCGCACGCCGTCGCCGAGGCGGCCGAGGCGGGTTGCGAGGAGGAACCAGAGCACGGCGTTGAGGATCGCGAGGACGACCGGCCAGACCTCGAGATTCACGTAGTCGACAATCAACGTGTAACGGAGGATGGTCATCCAGTCGCGATCGTGCTCGGCGAGCTCGAGCCGATAGCGGATGTCGAATGCTTTTCGATAGCGCGGATCTTTCGAGCGTGCGCGCAGCTCGTCCCACGCTTTGTTCTGCACCCAGACACGGAGGGCGACGTCGAGATCGTGCTCATCGTTGAAGGCGAGCCCTTCGCGCTCGAAGCGCCGCGCGGCGTTGACCCAGTCGTCGTCTTTGTCGGCGGCGCGGCCGAGGATGTAGTTGGCCATGCGCGCGGGCGGCTGTTTGTCGGCGAGTGCGAGGATCGCGGCCGGATCGGCTTTTGTCGTCGACGACGTCGTCTCGAACCAGTACGACGCCATCGTCGCGACGTTGCGGTCTTTCAGACTCGCGAGCACTCTGCGAACCTCGGCATCATCGACACCGCTTCGCGGCAGCACTTCCTCGCTGTCTTCCTTCATCGACGCATGCAGATCGATGAAGTCGATCCACGCTTTGATGTCGTTCGGATGTGCTTGTACGGATTTCCAGACGACGCGCTCGGCGGCCTCGCCCGCGCCGGCCAGCGCGGCGCCGTCCACCCGATCCTGCGGGTTCATGAGCGCCCAGGTCACCGCCGCGATCAGCACGCTGAGAACAAGGATCGCGACCACCGGCCCCCAAAGTTTGAAAGCCCGCCGCCGTCGCCGCCACATGTACGGATTCACGCGTGGAATACTAAAGTTAAGTAGGGGTCACATCTAAAAATACCTACTTAACGTTGACAGCCTCGTTAAGTAGGTATTTTTAGATGTGACCCCTACTTAACCTATGAGATACGTCGCCTTCCTGCGCGCAATCAATGTCGGCGGACACGTCGTGAAGATGGACCGCCTCCGCACGCTCTTCGAGGAGCTCGGGCTCGCGAAGGTCGAGACGTTCATCGCCAGCGGCAACGTGCTCTTCGACTCACGCGCGGCCGCGACGACACTCGAAACGCGCATCGAGAAGCATCTCCGCGCGGCGCTCGGCTACGAGGTCGCCACGTTCCTGCGCACCGGCGCGGAGCTCGCGGCAGTCGGCGAGCGCGACGTGAATTACGTCGGCTTCCTCCGTTCGGAACCTTCCGCTTCCGCGCGTGAAAAACTCCTCGCGCTGAAACCGCCCGACGATGATTTGACTGTCGAAGGCCGCGAGGTCTACTGGATGATCCGCACGCGCATCAGCGACTCCCCGCTCAACAACGCCAGGCTCGAAAAAGCGCTCGGCATGCCGATGACGATGCGCAACATGAACACCGTCCGGAAGCTCGCCGCTAAGCTGGCCTGAGCGCCGCCGTCACCAGCTCCTGCGCCTCGGACTGAATCCTGCGCAGGTGCTCCTCGCTGACGAAGCTCTCCGCGTAAATCTTGTAGATGTTCTCCGTCCCCGACGGCCGCGCCGCGAACCAGCCGCTGCGCGTCGTCACTTTCAAACCGCCGATCGCGTTTCCATCGCCGGGAGCGTTCGTGAGGATCGATTCGACCGCGTCGCCTGCGAGCTCTTTCGCCGTCACCTGCGCCGGCGACAACTTGCCGAGCAGCGCCTTCTCCTCCGGCGTCGCCGCGGCGTCGGTGCGCGCGTAAAACGGCGCGCCGTGTTTCTCCGCGAGCGCGCGATAAAGCTCGCCGGGATCGCGTTCCGTACGCGCCGTCATCTCACATGCGAGCAGTCCGAGAATGATTCCATCTTTGTCGGTGGTCCAGACGGTGCCGTCGCGACGGAGGAACGACGCGCCCGCGCTCTCCTCTCCGCCGAAACCGAGCGAGCCGGCGAGCAGTCCGTCGACGAACCATTTGAAGCCGACCGGCACTTCGTAAAGCCGCCGGCCCAGACTCGCCGCAACGCGATCGATGAGACTGCTGCTGACGACCGTCTTCCCGATCGCCGCGTCGTCGCGCCACTCCGGCCGATGCGTGAACAGGTAATCGATCGCGACCGCGAGATAGTGATTCGGATTCAGCAGTCCCGCGCTCGGCGTGACGATGCCGTGCCGATCGTTGTCCGTGTCGTTGCCGAACGCGACGTCGAATCGATCGCGCAGCGCGATTAGTCCCGCCATCGCATGCGGCGACGAGCAATCCATCCGGATCTTTCCGTCCCAGTCGAGCGTCATGAAACGAAACGTCGGATCGACCGACGGATTCACGATCTCGAGATTCAGGCCGTAGCGCTCGCGGATCACGTTCCAGTACGCGACGCCCGCGCCGCCGAGCGGATCGACGCCGACGTGCAATCCCGACGAACGCACGACGTCGAGATCGATGACGTTCGCGAGATCGCCGACGTACGCATCGATGTAATCGTGACGATGTGTCGTTGACGCCGCGAGCGCTTTCGCGAACGGCACGCGGCGAATCGGCGTCGCGTCTTCCATCAGCGCATTCGCCGCCGCCTCGATCGTCTTCGTCGCGTCGGTGCCCGACGGTCCGCCGTGCGGCGGGTTGTACTTGAAGCCGCCGTCTTCCGGCGGATTGTGCGACGGCGTGACGACGATGCCGTCCGCGAGTCCCGATTTGCGCTCGCGGTTGTACGTGAGGATCGCGTGCGAGATCACAGGCGTCGGCGTGTAGCCGCGATCGCGATCGATCATCACCTCGACGCCGTTCGCCGCGAGCACTTCCATCGCCGAGACGAACGCAGGTTCGGACAGCGCGTGCGTATCGATGCCGAGAAACAGCGGACCGTCGATGGCGTTGGCGCGGCGGTAGTCGCAGATCGCCTGCGTCGTCGCGAGGATGTGCAATTCGTTGAACGCGATCTTCAGCGATGAGCCGCGATGACCGGACGTTCCGAACGCGACACGCTGATCGCGAACGCGCGGATCAGGACGTTCGGCGTAGTACGCGGCGATGAGCCGCGGAACGTTGATCAGCAGATCGTCGGTCGGTCGTTCACCAGGTCGCGCAGTCATGCGGCGAAGCATAACGGAGCTATCGAGCCGGACGCCGCGCGCTCCGGTGCTACCATTAATCCCATCCCGCGGAGGCAAGATGGCGCTCGTAGCTGCCGAGCACGATCCGAGTTCCAGGCGGCGTGTCTTCGGCGTTTACCTGCAACACGGTGTAATCGGGGCGATCGTCCTCGTTGCCATCACTGTCCTCCGGCGCGACGAGCCTGCCGCGATCATCGGCGCACTCGGACCTTCCGCACCGATCCTCATCACGCTCTTCTTCCTGCTCGCGACGACGCTCGCGCTGCTGAAATTCAAACTGACGCAGGAGATCTTCGTCTCTCTCGCCGTCGCCGCCTACATTGCGATGTTCCCGCTCCTCGGCGTCGTGATGTCGTCGTGGATCGCCGTCATCGCCGCCGCCTCGCAACGCCTCCTCGGCATGCTGCAAATCGGTCCGCTGAAAGTCGAGATCCGCGGCTTCGAATGGGCGCGCACGTTCGCGCTCTTCTCGACGTACGGCGTGCCGGTCGTCATCGCGGCGCTCTCCTACGAAAAACTCGGCGGCACGATCCCGCAGCTGCGCGCGAGTGGCGCGGCGGCGGCGCGCATCGCCATCTGCGGCGTGATTCTCATCGTCAGCAACAGCGCGATCATGAAGCGCGTCGAACGCGCATACGGCTACGCATGGCCGACCGCGCTGAAGACCTCGGCGATCGACATCTCGATCTATCTCGTCACGATTCCGTACGCGATTTTGACGACGTTCGCGTACGGCTCGATTGGCTGGGGCGGCGTGCTCGCTTCGGCGTTCACGGTCATCATCGTCAACGTCGTCGGACGGACGCTCGCGCAGATGCGCGGCGATCGCGATCAGCTGATTCAGCGACTGACATCACTGACGAACATCGGCAAAACGATCTCGCTCAACTGCTCGACCGACGAGCTCCTGCATCGCGTTTACGAAGAGTGCCGCAGCGTCGTCGACGCGCCGGTCTTCACGATCGCGCTGCATCATCCGCAGACGAATGAGCTCGCGTTCGATCTCATCATCAACGACGGCGTGATCAAGCCGAAAGCGCGGATCCCGGTCGGCGAAGGTCTGAACTCGTGGGTCGTCACGAATGCGAAGCCGCTGCTCCTGGCCAGCTCCCAGGACGAGCAGAAGCTCGGCGTTTCCGCATACGACGATGGGTTGCCGACCGAGGCGTGGATTGGCGTGCCGATGGTGGTGCGGGATCACGTGATCGGCGTGATCTCCGTGCAGAGCTATCAGAAGAACGCCTTCTCCCCGAGCGATCTCGTGCTGATCACCGCGATCGCGAATCAGGCCGCGGCCGCGATCGAGAACGCGCATCTGTACAAAGACCTCGAAGGGCTGAACGTCGCGCTCGAACATCGCGTGAACGAGCGGACGAATGAGCTGCGCGAAACCAACCTGCGGCTGATCGCGGCCGATCACTCCAAGAATCAATTTCTCGCGAGCATGTCGCACGAACTGCGCACGCCGCTCAACGCGATCATCGGCTTCTCCGCGATCCTGCTGCAGACGTCGAGCACGCTCCTGCCGCCGCGGCTGTACAAGTTCCTCGACAACATCAAAACCGCCGGCAGCCATCTGCTCGATCTCATCAACGACATCCTCGATCTCGCGAAGATCGAGGCCGGAAAGCTCGAGCTGCAGCCCCACAAATTCGCGCTCGCGGAGACGGTCGCGACCGTCGATCGCGTGATCAAGGGAATCGCGGCGGAACGTGGCGTGACGGTCGTGACGACGGTCGATCCGACGGTCACTGACGTCTACATGGACGAAGGCCGTGTGAAGCAGATCCTGCTCAACCTGCTGTCGAACGCGGTGAAGTTCTCGCACGACAACGGCTTCGTGCACGTCGGCGTCGGCACGATCGATGAGAAGAATTCGCCGCTCGGCTGCGAGAGCGTGCGCATCGAAGTGTCGGACACTGGAATCGGCATGGACGCCGCCGATCGCGAACGCGTATTCGACGAGTTCTATCAGGCCAGCGGACGCCGTCAGAAAGGCGGTACGGGCCTCGGCCTGTCGCTGACGAAAAACTTCGTCGAGATGCATCGCGGCACGATCGACGTCGAGTCGCAGCCGGGCGCCGGCTCGCAGTTCCGCATCCATCTGCCGCGCTACTTCAGCAACGCGCCGGCAAACGATCCGGCGATCGTGAGACCTTCCGCTCCGACGGCGCAGTGGTAATTTGTCGCGCATGCCGCTGACGGATGTCGACCTTCTCCGCCGCCTCGTCGCGATCGATTCGACGAGCGCGTTGAGCAACCTGCCGATCGCCGATGAGATCGCGACGTACGCGCAAAGCGCCGCTGCGATCGAATATCTGAAATCGCCCGACGGCGAGAAAGCGAACCTGCTGATTCGATTCGGTCCCGAGCCGAATGCCGACGGCGCCGGACTGATTCTCTCCGGCCACATGGACGCGGTGCCGGCGCGCGAAACGGGATGGAACAGCGATCCGTTCACGCTGACGGACAGCGGCGATCGCTACGTCGGCCGCGGTGCGGCGGACATGAAAGGCTTCCTCGCCGTCGCCCTGAATGCGGCGATTGAGAGCACGTCATTACGCGCGCCGCTGATCCTGCTGTTCACGTACGACGAAGAAGTCGGCACGCTCGGAGCGCGTGACTTCGCGCGCGGCGAAAAACGTCCGCTGCCGAAGCACTGCGTCATCGGCGAGCCGACGTCGTTCCGCCCGGTGCGCGCGCACAAAGGTCACCTGAAGCTCCGCCTCTTCGTCACCGGGCGCGCCGCCCACAGCGGCTACCCGCACCTCGGCGACAACGCCATCGAAAAGGCGCGTCCGGTGCTCGACGGACTGGCGACGCTGCGGCGCGAACTCGAAAGCGAGCCGAACGAGCATGCGCAGTTGTTCGCGGACGCGCCGTACGTGCCGCTGAACATCGCGACAATTCACGGCGGCAGCGCGGTGAACATCGTGCCCGATCGCTGCGAGATCGACGTCGGCATTCGTCTGCTTCCCGGAATGTCGAGCGATGAGATGGTCGCGCGCGTAAAACGCGCGATCGGCGAGGCGACGTGCGAAGTGCTGAGCGACAGTCCGCCGATGCTGCTGCCGCGCGACTCGGCGATCTACGAAGCGGCGCTGCCGTTCGCGAATCGCAGCGGCGACGAGTCGGTCTCGTTCGCAAGTGACGCCGGCTGGCTGCAGACGCTCGGCATCGATTGTCTGCTCTTCGGGCCGGGCGCGATCGAAGTCGCGCACAAGCCGAACGAGTTCACGCCGAAGGATGAGTTTCACCGCGCCGGCGACGTGCTGCGCGCGCTGATCGCGAGGTTCTGCGCATGACGCGGGAGATCTTCGAAGCCGATCTGACATGGCGGGGCGGCCGGTTCGTGCGCGGCGTGCAGCTCGTCGTGAAAGACGGCGTCATCACCGAAGCGGGCGAGCTCGGATTGCAACCGACGCAGCGACTCGAACATCAGGCGCTGCTCCCCGGCTTCGTCAGCGCGCATTCGCACGCGTTTCAGCGCGCGCTGCGCGGACGCGGCGAAACGTTTCCCGCCGGCAGCGGCTCGTTCTGGAGCTGGCGCGAAGCGATGTACGCGCTCGTCGCGCAGCTCGACGGCGAACGGTTCTACGCCGCCGTGCGCGCGACCTTCGAGGAGTTGCTCGCCGCCGGAATCACGAGCGTCGGCGAGTTCCACTATCTGCATCACTCGCCTGCCGGTGCAGACTTCGCGTTCGACGAGCTCGTGCTGCGCGCGGCGCGCGACGCCGGGATTCGCATCGTGCTGCTCGCTACGTATTACAAGACCGGCGGCATCGGCCAGCCGCTCGCGGCCGCGCAGCAGCGTTTCGCGACGGAGACGCAGCGCGCGTTCTGGCAGCACGTCGAATCGCTCGAAGATCACCTCGACCCGCTCACGCAAACCCTCGGCATTGCGGCGCACAGCATTCGCGGCGTGCCGCTCGAAGAGATCGCGCCGCTGTACGAAGAAGCGCGACGCCGCGGCATGCCGTTTCACATGCACGTCGAGGAGCAGCGGCGCGAGATCGATGAATGCCGCGGCGCGTACGGCGCGACACCGATGCAGCTGCTTCTGAGCCGCATGCACAGCCTCGACGGATTCACAGCAGTCCACGCGACGCACAGCGATCCCGCGCAGTTGCAGGAGTTCCTGGCGCGCGGCGGCAGCGTCTGCATCACTCCCCTCACCGAAGCCAACCTCGGCGACGGCATCCCGTCCGTCGCGCCGCTGCTGCCGCGTCCCGATCGGCTCGCGCTCGGCACCGATTCAAACGCGCGCATCTCGATGATCGAGGAGATGCGCTGGCTCGAATACGCGCAGCGGCTGCGCAGCGAAACGCGCGGCGTTTATCGCGACGCCGACGGACGCAACGCGTCGCGCCTGCTCGATTACGCGACAATCGCCGGCGCGCGCTCGCTCGGAATTCACGGCGGGCGACTGGAGGCGGGAGAAGTCGCGGACTTTGTCGCGATCGATCTTCGCGCTCGGTCGATCGCGGAAGTGGATGCAGCGCATCTCGCGGATGGAATCGTGTTCGGTGCGGGCGACGATGTCGTCGCGGGAACTTACGTCGCCGGCCGCCAGCGCCGCTTCCAGATGAATCCGTCGAGCACGTAGTGCGTCAGCTGCGGCGTCGCGAGCAGAGGCGCGAGAATCCACGCGAGCGACTCGAGCGATAAACCTCCGCCGAAGAACACCGCGTGCTCGTGCCACAGCGTGTGATCCCACGCCGCCTCTTCGACGAACGCAAGGAACCACACGACGACGAACAGCGCGAGCGGTCCGCGCCGCACGAGCTTCGTCGCGAGCGACTCGGAAGACGCGTGCGTCCGCGCGTGCAGATAGACGAGCGCGACGTACGGGATGCCGTGAATGAGCACGTTCGTGACTGTGAATGCGTAATCGGAGTTGAGAGCGATGATGCCGACGTACCAGCAGAGCGCGGTCGTGATGACGACGACGTCTTTGCCGGGATTCGGGACGCCGTTGACGATCGAGCGCAACGCGTACGCCGCGAGTGCGATCCAGTAAAGCGGCGCTGCGACATTCGCGACGAACGCCGGCAGCGCCGCGAAGTCGCCGGCCATCATCCACGCGAACTGCCGCGGCAAATGCGCGTGCCACCAGAGCAACGGATAAAGCGTCGCCGCATAAATCGCACACGAATCGATCCACCAACCCACCCGCCCGCTCTCGCCGCCGCGCGCGCGGTAAAGCGCCACCCACCCGTACTGCTGCCGCACGAAATGAAACACGGCGAGATACGCGACGCAGCGCCAGAACAGCATGGCGCCGGAGTGATACAGCGCGACGCCGATGACGAGCGACGCGATCGGCGCGAGCGAATACAACATCGGCCGCCGCCGCAGTTCCGCGACGTCGAGATACGTACGAAACAGCGTCGACCAGACATGCGCGACGTCGACGAAAAGGATCGCGACGAGCCACGCCCACGGCGGCGTGTCGCCGTGGAGGATGCCGAGCCGCGCGCCGATCGCGAGCGCGATGAAAGCGAGGAGCGCGCTCCCGCCGAAGACGGTGAGGTCGAGGTTCCGCGAGAAGAGCCACGGCGTTTCGCGCACCACGCAATTGTGCCGCGATCTAGCGGAATGTTGTGACCGCGCGCCCATTCGCCGCCAGCACTTCCTCCGCCGCGCGCACTCCGTGATCGAGCGCTTCCTCCAACAGCGCGACTCCGCTGAGGTCCGAGTGCGCGAAGTGAATATTTCGCAGCGGCTCGCGGGCGGTGCGGCGGGCGGGCGCGGAGATGAAGCCGGGGCGCGGACGGATCATCGCGTGGCCCCAGCGCATCACGTCTACGCGTTCGGTTAGCGAGCGGAGATCGCCGTGCGCGCGGGACAGATCGGCGAGCGCGACTTCCGCCCATTCGTCGCGGCCGGCGGAGAGGAGGCGTTCGCGCGCGACGCGTGGGTTCGCATCGCAGAGCGCGTAGTAATACGTGAGGACCGTTGGCCCGCGATCGATGCCGCGCTGATGCGTCGCGGTCACGTAACCGAGCGACGGACTGTCGTACAGCACGTTGTCCCATGCCGGCTCGAAACCTTCGGAATGCGGGCGTTCGCGCAGCGTGAGGTTTGCGACTAACCACGATCCGTATGTGAATTCGGAGACGTCGCGATAGTCGCGGATCACGTGCGCGGCGATGAACTGCGGCGCGGCGAAGATGACGCGTTTTGCGCGAATGCCGCGGATGCGCGCGCCGTCGCGTGACTGCGCCACGACTTCCACTCCGTCGTCGCTGCCGACGACGCTCGTCACGAGCCAGCCCGGTTCGATGCGCGGCTTCGACGCGCCGGCGAGATGCGCGACGAGGCGTCCGTTTCCTTCCGGCCACGTGATCACCGGCTCGCTCTCCGCTCCCGCTTTCGCGACGCGCGAGGCGAAATAGAACAGTCCCGCCCACGCGCTCGTCGAGTCGAGCAGGAGACCGTAATCGTCGCGGCACGCGTATTCGACGAACCATCGCAAACGCGGCGAATCGAAATGCCGCTCGCGCATCCAGTCAGCCATCGAGATTTTGTCGAGCGCGAGGACGTCGGCGTCATCGGAAGCGGTCGACGTCGGGATCGCGAATGCGCGTCTCCCCTGCCCGTCGCGCCACGCAACCCAGCGCGCGATCTCGGCTTCGAATTCGCGCAGCTGGCGCAGATCGTCCGCGCTCGCACCGGCCTGCAGATACAAACCTTCGTACCAGCGGCCGCGGTAGAACAGCCGTTCCTGCGGATCGCGGCAGAGGAACTGTTCGGCGACGATCGGCGTGCCGTCGCTGCCGATGCCTTCGATGATGCCGAGCTCGGACAGCACGCGTGTCAGCGCGCGATCGCCGCCAAGCGGCGCCGGCACGTAATGCGCGCCCCATGGAAAAGCGCTGACTTTCGACGAGCCCGAGCGCGCGGTGCCGCCTTCGACATTTTCCAGCTCGAGGATCGTGTAGTCGTTGAATCCGGCATGCGCGAGACGCCAGCCAGCCGCGAGACCAGCGACTCCGGCGCCGACGATCACGACGTCGCGCGTCGTCCACTCCGACGGCCGTTCGTCAATACGTTGACGAAGTCGATGACCGACTTTGTCCGATGCACCGACGAGCTCGCCGGGCGGGAGTGTGTAAGCAGAAGAACGGCGGCAGGCGACGGCGGCGAAGGGTGCGCCGAGGAATGCGGCGAGTAAGTCTCGCCGGCTTAGCTCCACTTCTTCCACTCCTCCTCGTAATAGCGAACCAGCATCTGGTTATCGAGGCGGTTGATCTCGACCGGAACCGCGGTCGTATCGAGCGGCATCATGAACATCGCCGCGAGCGTCTGCGGATCGAGAAATTTCAGCGGCACCGGCGCGCGCGGCGGCGGCTCGAACGGATGCAGGCGCGCGAGCGCGAAGCCCCACACGCCGAACGACGGCACGGTCGTCTGATACGGCCGCACCGCGAAGCCGGCCGCTTCCATCGTCCGGATGATGCACCAGTACGAACGTCGCGCGAACAGCGGCGACGTGCACTGCACCGACACCGCCGCATCGGGCGTCAGCCGCTCGCGCAGCAGTCGATAGAAACGCGTCGTGTAGAGCTTCCCGAGCGCGAACGAATTCGGATCGGGGAAATCGACGATCGCGGCGTCGAAACGATCGCGCGTCGCTTCGATCCAGATCATCGCGTCGGCGTTCACGACGCGCACGCGTTTGTCGTGAAACGAATGTGCGTTGAGCTCCGCGAGCGCGGGAAACGCCGTCGAGAGCCCGGTCATCTTCGGATCGAGATCGACCAGCGTCACGTGCTGAACGCTCGGATACTTCAGCACTTCGCGCAGCGCGAGCCCGTCGCCGCCGCCGAGGATGAGGACGTTGCGCGGAGCCGCGACGGAGGCGAGCGCGGGATGGACGAGCGCCTCGTGATAGCGGTACTCATCGGCGGAGCTGAACTGCAGGTTGCCGTTGAGAAACAGATGGAACCCCGACTTGCCGCGCGTGATCACGATGCGCTGATACGGAGAGCTCGTCGCGTAGATGATCTCGTCCGCGAAGAGCTCCTGTTCGGCGAGCGACGTCAGCTGCTTCGCCTCGATGAATGCGACCGCGAGGATCAGCAGCACGATCGCGGCACGGACACGCAGCGGTCCGATGCGCCGCTTGATCAGCGGCGCGAGCAGATACGTTCCGTACAAGCCGACGCAGCCGTTGAGGATGCCGAAGAGAATCGACGTTCGTACGAGTCCGATACGCGGCACGAGAAACAGCGGAAAGAGCACGGCCGCGATCAGCGAGCCGATGTAATCGAAGCTCAGCACGCGCGACACGAGATCTTTGAAATCGAGCTCCTCTTTCAGGATGCGCATCAGGATCGGCAGCTCCAGTCCGACGAGCGTGCCGATCACGAAGACAACGAGATAGAGAAACAGCTGGAACCATTCGAGTCGCGCGAAGCCGAAGAAAAGCAGCGGCGCGGACAGGCCACCGGCGAGTGCGACGGCCAGCTCGATGTCGACGAACTTCGCGGCGAGCTCGCGATCGATAAAACGAGAGAGCCAGGCGCCGACGCCGAGGGCGGAGAGGTAGAGGCCGATGATCAGCGAGAACTGCGTGATCGAGTCGCCGAGCACGTAGCTGGCGACCGTCCCCGCGAGCAGCTCGTAGATCAGGCCGCACGCGGCGATGATCAGGACGTTGAGAAAAAGAATCGGCGTCCGATTCATCAGCCGTGCAGCGCTGCCGAGATGATCAGCGCCAGGCCGACGATCACGGCAGCGATGACGATCGCGAGCGCCGTGTTCTGGTCCTCCTCGATCTCCTTGCGGATCGAGAACGGCGTGACTTTCACCATCGCCCAGTACGCGAGCGCGAAGACGACGAGTCCGAAGAGCGTGTAGACGACGGTCTGAATGAAGATGCGAACGGCCGGAGTGAGATCCATCATTTGCCTCCGTGATATCCCGATGACCAGTAGGAGCGGTAACCGCCGTGCGCGGCGGCGCGAAGTCCCTGCGGAACGAACTGCCGGTGCGCCGGCGTCAGCTCCAGACCGCGCCAGTCGATGTATGCGTAACCGGCGACGATGATGATTCCGAACAGCGTGTAGAGCGTTTTCATCGACTCGACTCCTTACTCATCGTCATCATCCCCGCCCGACGCGTCGCGCAGCGTACCCATCTGCGTGTACATCGATTCGCTCCAGCGGCTCGCTTCGAACGTGAACCGGCGGAACGCCAGCATGATCGCGGGAATCGTCACCAGCAGCAGCGCGAGTAAAAAATGCGACCAGCGGAACACGCCTTCGGTGACGCGCACCATCACGGTCGGCGGCGTGCCGGCTGGCCACTGCGCTTCCAGCCGCATCGCGTAACTGCCCGCCGGCATCGCGGAAAGAAAAACGGTCTTCGTCCGCGAGCCTTCGCTCCAGTGCTCGCCGCCGTCGTAGCCTTCGTAAAACTCGACCTGCAGATCAAAGCTCTCGATCATTCCGGTCTTCTCGTTCGCGATGTCGCCGG
>Ga0070701_10000115_pt1 | contig 23160 bp, 26 predicted proteins | sample KBSK5102metaG_FD_65451 | JGI IMG/M metagenome (GOLD analysis project Ga0070701, IMG submission 65451) | Corn, switchgrass and miscanthus rhizosphere microbial communities from Kellogg Biological Station, Michigan, USA - KBS K5-10-2 metaG | ecosystem: Host-associated > Plants > Roots >... | reverse complement strand
GCGCCGGACGCGAACTCCGCGAGCACGCCGAAGCGGAACGCGGCGAGGATCGCTTCCTTCACCCACACCTGCGTCTTCCACTCGCCCATATCGTCGCGCATCGCCGCGCGAACCGCGCCGCGCTCGAGCTCCGCGAGAAAAAGGCCGATCACCTTCACCGCTTCGTTGCGATCGGACGTCGTCTTCAGCGCGGCTACGCGCTCTTCAATCGTCGGCATCTAAAGCACTCCTGCTTCGCGAAGAATCTCGCCGAGCTTCGTCACGCTCGCATCGGTGAGCGGCGCGAGCGGCGGACGCAGCGTGTCGTTCTCGAGCACGCCCATCATCTTCAGCGCCGCTTTCACCGGACCGGGATTCGATTCGATGAAGTTGCCGGTCAGCAGCGGCAACAGCTGATTGTGAATGCGTCGCGCGGTCGGAAAATCTCCGCCGAGCGCGGCGTCAGAAAGCTTGCGCATCAGCTTCGGCACTTCGTTCGACGCCACCGAGATCACGCCGTCCGCGCCGCATGCGATGAGCGGCAGCGCCCACGCGTCATCGCCGCTCAGCACCGCGAAGCCATCGCTGCGCAGACGGAGAATCTCGAGGATCTGCTCCATGTTGCCGGACGCTTCTTTGACGCCGATGACGTTCGGAACTTCCGCCGCCACGCGCAGCGTCGTCGCCGCGGTCATGTTCACGCCGGTGCGGCCCGGCACGTTGTACATGATCATCGGAAATCCGCCGCGCTTCTTCTCAATCGCCTCGGCCTGCATCCCGAAATGGCGCCGCAGTCCATCGGGCGATGGCTTGTTGTAGAACGGCGTGATCGTCAGCACGCCGGCGGCGCCGAGGTCGATGGCGAGGAGGGCGAGGTCGATGGCTTTGTCGGTCGAGTTGCTGCCCGCGCCGGCGAGCACCGGCACGCGGCCCGCTGCGGCTTTGATGGTCAGCTCGACGACGCGACGATGTTCGTCGAACGACATCGCCGGATTCTCGCCGGTCGTTCCGCACGGCACGAGGAAGTCGATTCCTTCCGTGACCTGCCAGTCGACGAATTTTTCGAGCGCCGCTTCATCGAGCGCGCCGTCGGTTTTCCAGGGCGTGACGAGCGCCGTTCCCACACCGCGAAACTTCATGACGTCTCCGTTGCTCCAAACACGAGCTCGTCGAAACGCACCAGTCCCGTGCGTCCGCGCACCAGCTCCGCTGCGACGACCGCGCCACGCGCGAATCCGTCGCGGCCGCGCGCGCGATGCGAGAGCTCGATGAGGTCGTCAGGCGAATCGAAGAAGAGCGTGTGCAGGCCGAACTCCGCGCCGACGCGCGAGGACGCAATCGCCGGCGCGAGCTTTCCGCCGCTGCCACTCTTCACTTCGTCGGCAATCTTGATTGCAGTGCCGCTCGGCGCGTCGAGCTTCTGCGAGTGATGCCGCTCTTCGATGCCCGCGGCGTATTGCTCGAAGCGCGCGAACAACTCTCCGGCGCGGCGCGCCAGCGCAAACGTGACGTTCGCGCCGGGCGAAAAGTTCGACGCGTACACAGCGCCGATCTTCGCCGCTTCGATGCGCTCGCGGACGGCGTCGACGCGATCGTTCCAGCCGGTCGTGCCGATGACGAGCGCGATGCCGTTGTCGCACGCTAGCGACAGCGCATCGTCGAGTGCCGCCGCGTGCGAAAAGTCGATCACGACTTCCGCGCCGTTGAGCTCCGCGCGCCGATCGACGTCGAAGATCGCGACGACTTCGTGCCCGCGCTCGACCGCCACGCGCTCGATCGTCTTCCCCATCTTCCCGTAACCGTGCAGCGCTACTTTCACGTCGCCACCCGCACCGGCACTTCGAACAGCGCGCGATGCACGCGCTCGATGGCGCGATCGGCGTCGCCGTCATCGACGACGATGCTCAGGTTCAAACCGGAACGGCCGAGCGAGAGCATCTTCATCGGAATCTCACGCAGCGCTTCGAAGATGCGCGCGCCGACCTGCGAATCGGTCATGAGGTTGCGTCCGACGACCGCGACGATGCATTGCTCGTCGAGCACTTCCACGTCGGCGATCTCTTTCAAACGTTCCTGCAGCTCATCGATATTGTGGCGATCGTCGATCGTGACCGAGACCGACACTTCCGACGTCGCGATGAGATCGACGGAGATCTCGAGATCCTCGAACACGGCGAACAATCTCGCCAGAAATCCGTGCACGCCGAGCATCCGATTCGACGTCATGTGCACGACGGTGACATGACGCTTGCGTGCAATCGAGCGCGGGCCGGCGCCGCGATCGTCACCTTCCCGCGAGATCAGCGTGCCGGTCGACGCCGGGTTGTGCGTGTTCAGCACGCGCACCGGAATGTTCGCTTCGATCGCCGGCTCGAGCGTGCGCGGATGCAGCTTCGCGCCGAACCATGCCAGCTCCGCCGCCTCCGTATACGAAAGCCGGTCGATGACGCGCGCATTCGGCACGAAACGCGGATCGCATGTCAGCAGTCCGTCGACGTCCGTCCAGATCTGCACTTCATCCGCACCGATCGCCGCCGCGACGATCGCGGCGCTGTAATCGGAACCGTTGCGGCCAAGCGTCGTCGTCGCGCCGTCGACGGTGCGGCCGATGAAGCCGCCCATCACCGGAATGAGATTGCGCTCGATGAGCGGGAGTAACACCGCCTGCGCCGCGGTGCGCGTGCGATCCATCAGCGGCGTCGCGCCGCCGAAGTTGTCGTTCGTCACGATCACGTCTTCGGATTCGACATGTTCGCCCGGCAGCGCGCGCATCATCATCGAATACGCGAAGAGCACGGACGAAAGCTTCTCGCCGATGGCGACGACTTTGTCCTTCGCGCGCGCGGTGATCTCGCCGAGCAGCGCGATGCCTTTGAGGATCGTCTGGATCTGTTCGATCTGTTTGTTGAGCTGCCGCAGAAACGATTCGAAGAAATCGAACTTCTGCTGCACGAGCTGCATCGCGACGTCTTCGTGCCGCTGGCGAACGCGCGCCATGATCTCCGTGACGCGATCGATGTCGCACGAGCACGCCGCTTCCGCCGCGGCGACGAGATCGTTCGTGACGCCGGAGAGCGCGGAGACAACGACGATCGGCTGCAGATGGCGGCGCTCGGCGACGATGTCGATGGCGTTCGCGACGCGCTCGGCGTCGCCGACGGAAGTGCCGCCGAATTTGATGACGATCACGCGAGCAGCCCCTTCGCCTTCATCAGCTCCGCATTCAGAATCGCCGCGCCGGCCGCGCCGCGAATCGTGTTGTGCACCAGCGCGACCATGCGCAGATCGAGCAGCGGGCACGGACGCATCCGCCCGATGCTGACGCTCATGCCGCGCTCGCGATCGCGATCGAGCCGCGGCTGCGGGCGATCGATCTCTTCGAGAAAATGCAGCGGCTGTTTCGGCGCCGACGGCAGCCCGAGTTTCTGCGGCTCGCCGGCGAATGATTCGATGTCGTTGCGCAGCCGCTCGAGGTTCATCACTTTGTCGTCGCGCAGCTTCAGCGAGATCGACATCAGATGTCCGTCGATGACGCCGACGCGATTGACCTGCGCGGAAATGCGGAACGGCGCATCGGTGAAACGCGAGCCGTCCCAGCCGCCGAGAATCTTGCGCGGCTCGGACTCGATCTTCTCTTCCTCGCCGCCGCCAATGTACGGGATGACGTTGTCGAGAATCGCGATCGACGGTACGCCGGGATAGCCGGCGCCGGAGATCGCCTGCATCGTCGTGACGTGCAGCTGCGTGATGCCGTAGAGCCGCTCAATCGGCGCGATCGCCATCGCCAGCCCGATCGTCGAACAGTTCGGATTCGTGACGATGCAGCCTTTGCCGCCGCGACGTTTGCGCTGCGTTTCGACGGCGCCGAGATGATCGGCGTTGAGTTCCGGGATGAGCAGCGGGACGTCGGCGTCCATCCGGTGATTGCGCGAATTCGAAACGACGACGCAGCCGCGATTCGCGTAGTCCTCTTCCGCTTCGCCCGCGACCGCGGAGTCGAGTCCGGAGAAGAGGAGTTTCGCGGTCAGCTCCGCGCCGAGCGGCTTGACGGTGAGGTCAGCCGTGCTCTTCGGCAGGAGCGTGTCGAGGCGCCAGTCAACAGCTTCGCGATATGTCTTGCCCGCGCTCCGCTCGGACGCGACGACGTCAGTGAGCTCGAACCACGGATGGTTCTCCAGCAGCTGAACGAAGCGTTGCCCGACGGAGCCGGTGGCGCCGAGGACTGCGACGGCAATGCGATTTGAATCGGTCATCTGATGAACTCCAGCAATTCTATTGCCCCTTCCACCGCCACTCCATCATGCCGTCCCCGAATCCACGGGTTCGACTGATTGAGATGAATGAAGCGAACCTTCTTCCGTGCGGCCGCATCGAGCCGCGCGAGCGTCTCGATCATCAGCGGATGCGGAATCTCTTTCAGATCGCGGCCCGGCAGCTCGGTCGCGTCGTGAAACGTGCCGTCGAGATATGCGACGTCGACGCGCGCGACCACCGATTCGAGCGGCGTCGACCACTTCTCCCATTTGTCGATGTCGGGCAGCCAGAGGATCGCGCGTGACGGACCGCGCACGATGAAGCCGACCGTCTCCGAGTATTCGTCGCGATGCGGCACGATGAGCGGCTCGACGCTGATCCGTTCGTTCAGCCGCGTCACCGTTTCGAGATCGCGCAGCCCGATGTTGCTGAGTTTCACCAGCTGATCCCACGGTCCGTTCTTTTCGAGAAACGCGCGCATGCGCGGCATCGCGTAAACCGGAACGGCGCGCGCGCCGAGCACTTCGCGGCCGAGGTGAATGAGGCCGGCGTAGTGGCCGATGTGGGCGTGCGTGAGGAGGATCGACGGCAGCGTTTTCGACGGCGCGATCGCGTTGAGGCGATTGAGCTGTTCGGGGAAGTTAGGCGTCGCGTCGATGATCCAGCGCTCGCCGCTGATCGGATCGACGATGCCGAGCGATGCGACGAGCCGTCGCTGCGAAGGATCGCGCCACGCGGCGAGGCAGTCGTCGCGCGTGCAGCCGGCCTGCGGATAGCCGCCGTCCTGGGCGATGCCGAGGACTACGACGTACGGTCCGTGGGGCGGCTGCGTGATGTGCGCGCATGCGGAAACGAGCAGCGCGAATGCGACCGTCAGCGTCTTCGCCATAACGACAAATCCTGATAGCCGTTCAGCCCATGCTCGCGGTGCTCGACGAGATCGAAATCGCGGCTCCACGTGCGGCGCATGTAATCGAGCCGGTGAAACGCGCTGTCGTCGTTGAAGCCGATCGTCCCGGCGATGAAGACGAATCCGTTCTCATTCAGAAACTGATGATGCGCCGTCGTCAGATCGGGCCGGTTGTAGACGAGAGTCGGCGAATGCGTCGACACGACGAGCGCGCCGTCTTCGCGCAGGATGCGGCGCAACTCTTCCAGCCAGCGAAACTGCGCGGCTTCGTCAAAGTGCGTGAAGACGGAGACGGCGTAGACGACGTCGAACGATTCGTCGTCGAACGGCAGCGGCGGCTGTGTCGACGTGACGCGATAGTCGCCGCGCAGATGCTTCGCGGCCCAGCCGACGGCGCGTGCGTCGACGTCGACGCCGGTCAGATTGATCTCAGGTCTCGCCGCGATGTGCCGCGCAACGCGGCCGGAGCCGCAACCGAAGTCGAGCCAGTCGCCTTTTGCCGCGAAGCCGTGGTTGGTCAACATGCTGACGATGTCGTGCGCGGCGCTCTGACCAATGTGCAGAAAGTGCGAGCGCGAGCTGTTGATGCCGACGCTCGCCCGCAGCTTCGCCGGCGGGAGGTCGTTGCGAAGGTCGGGGACGAAATCGCGCACGCGGATCGGCAGCTCGCGCAGCATCGACCGCAACGCGCGGCGCGCTCTCTGCGGAACGGTGCGCTGATAGAAGGCGCGGAACATTTCGCGCGCAGTATAAGGAGGGCGGACTTCCAGTCCGCCCACTCGTGCGGGGCGGGGGGGGGGAAGCGCGAGCCGTTTACACTCGTGCACATGCCATCCACCGTCGAGCTGCGCGGCGTTTCCTTCGACCCCGTGCTCGCCGACCTCAATCTCACCATCGCCGCCGGCGAAGCCGTCGCGTTCATCGGCCGCAGCGGCGCCGGCAAAACGACCGCGCTCCGTCTCATCAACGGCCTCGTCACAGCAACGCGCGGCGACGTCCTCATCGACGGCACGCCGCTCAGACAACTCGACCTCATCAACCTCCGCCGCCACAGCGGCTACATCATTCAGGGCTCCGGCCTCTTCCCGCATCGCACCGTCTACGAAAACATCGCCACCATCCCCCGCCTCCTCGGCTGGCCCGCAGCGCGCACGCGCGAAAAAGCGGCGGCGCTGATGGAACGGCTGGCGATGCCGATCGACACATTCGGCGATCTCTACCCGTCGCGACTCTCCGGCGGCGAACAGCAGCGCGCCGGCATCGCACGCGCGCTCGTCGCGGAACCGTCGCTGCTGTTGTGCGACGAGCCGTTCAGCGCGCTCGATCCGATCGTCCGCCGCGAGCTGCAGGACGCCTTCCGCGGACTGCGCGACGAGCGCGGCGCGACGATCGTCTTCGTCACGCACGATCTCGCCGAGGCGATGCGCGTCTGCGAGCGCGTGATCGCGTTCGACGGCGGACGCATCGTCGCCGACATGCCGTCGCGCGACGTGAAATCGAGCGACAACGCCATCGTGCGCAAGCTCGTCGAAAGCCTGCCATGACGCGCGAAATCCTTCGCGTCACCGTCGAGCATCTCCTCATCGTGCTCGCCGCGGTCAGCGCCGCGATCGTCATCGCGATCCCGCTCGGCATCTGGTGCACTCGCCACACGCGGGCCGGCCGCGCCGCGCTGCGCGTCGTCGACGTCATCCAGACGATTCCGTCGCTGGCGATGTTCGGCTTTCTGATTCCAGTCCCGTTCATCGGCGGCATCGGCATGCGCACCGCGATCGTCGCGCTCATCCTCTATTCACTGCTGCCGATCGTGCGCAACACCGTGACGGGAATCCGCGGCGTCGATCCGAACGTGCGCGACGCCGGAATCGCGATGGGCTTCACGCCGCGCCAGCTGCTGTTCGAAGTGGAGCTGCCGCTCGCGCTGCCATCGATCATCGCCGGAATTCGAATCGCGACGGTGGTCGGCATCGGCGTCGCAACGATCGCAGCGGCGGTCGGCGGCGGCGGACTCGGTACGTTCATCTTTCGCGGCGTCGCGATGGTCGACACGCACCTGATTCTCGCGGGCGCGCTGCCCGCCGCGGCACTCGCAATCGCGGCCGATCTCGTCTTCACGATCATCGAGCGGCGCACGCGCCGCGTCTAAACTGGCGGCATGCGCAAACTCGTCGTCGCCGCCGCGCTTCTCGCCGCCTGCACGCGTCCGGCCGAACACGCGCCGGTCGTCGTCGGCTCGAAAAACTTCACCGAATCCGTCCTCCTCGGCGAGCTCGTCGCGCAAAAGCTCGAATCAAATCAATGCACGGTCGAGCGCCGTCTCAACATGGGCGGCACGCTCGTCTGCGATTCCGCGATCGCGTCCGGCTCGCTCGACACGTACGTCGAATACTCCGGCACCGCACTCACCGCGATCCTGAAGAAGCCGATCGCCACCGATCGCGCCGCCGTCGATCGCATCGTCACCGCCGAATACGAAAAGCGCGGCCTGCACTGGGGACCGGCGCTCGGCTTCAACAACACGTTCGCGATGATCGTGCGCAAGGCGTACGCGGAGCAGCACGGCTTGAAACGGATCGCCGATCTGCAGCGCGTCGCCGCCGACGTGCGCCCCGGTTTCGGATACGAATTCATCGAACGCCCCGATGGCTGGAACGGACTGCAGTCGCATTACAAACTGCAGACGAAAGTCCCGCCCGCCACGATGGACCTCGGCCTCACGTACAAAGCGCTCGCGTCGGAGCAGGTCGATCTCATCGCTGGCAATTCGACCGATGGTCTGATCGAGTCGCTCGGCCTCGTCGCGCTCGAAGACAACGAGCATTACTTCCCGCCGTACGACGCCGCGGTCGTCTATCGAAAGGACCTCGATAAAAAATGCGCGGGCGCGTCGAAAGCGCTGCAGTCGCTCGCGAACTCGATCGACGACGCGACGATGCGCCGTCTGAATTTCGAAGTGGATGGGAAGAAGCGCGACGTCGCCGAAGTGGTGCACGAGTTTTTGCAAAAGGAGGGCGGGCTTCCAGCCCGCCCACTCCCGTCGTCCCCGCCGCCCCGCACGAGTGGGCGGGCTGGAAGCCCGCCCTCCTCAAACCCATGACTTTCCAGCCTCACCGCACGAACGAGCCGCTGATCTCCGTCGAGGAAGCGCAGTCGCGCGTGCTCGGCGCGGTCACGCTCCTCGACGTCGAAACGATCGATCTCGCCGACTCCCTCGGCCGCGTGCTGCGTGAAGACGTCACGGCCTCGCACGACATCCCGTCCGCCGACAACAGCGCGATGGACGGTTACGCCGTTCGCGCGGAAGACGTCGCGAACGCTCCCGTCACGCTGCGAGTGATCGGCGACATTCCGGCCGGCCGCGTCGCAACCGAAACACTCGAAGCAGGAACGGCAATGCGCATCATGACCGGCGCGCACGTTCCGGACGGCGCCGACGCAGTCGTGCAGGTCGAGCTCACTGACGGCGGCGCGAACGAAGTTCACATTCGCGAAGGCGTCTCGCGCGGCGCGAACATTCGCAAACGCGGCGAAGACATGCGCGCCGGCAGCATCGTGTTGCGGAGCGGCACGCGCGTCGGACCGGGCGAGATCGGCGTACTCGCAGGCGCGCAGCGGCGCAGCGTCGTCGTCTCGCGCAAGCCAACGATCGCGATCATCTCCACCGGCGACGAGCTCGTCGAAGCCGGCGAACAGCTCGGCGCCGGACAGATCGTCAACTCGAACTCGTGGTCGCTCGCCGCGCTCGCGCAGCAACACGGCGCGATTCCGCAGCGCCATGGCATCGTGCGCGACGATCGCGATGCGACCATCGCCGCGCTGCAACGCGCGCTCGCAGCCGACTTCGTGATCACATCCGGCGGCGTCAGCGTCGGCGCGTACGACTTCGTGAAAGACGCGCTCGACGCGCTCGGCGCGGAGACGATGTTCTGGCGCATCGCGATGAAACCGGGCAAGCCGGTCGTGCTGTCGCGCGTCGGCGAACGCCTCGTCTTCGGATTGCCTGGCAATCCGGTCTCGAGCATGGTTTCCTTTCTCCTGTTCGTGGCACCTGCCTTGCGAAAAGCGATGGGGATGACGACCGATTTACTGCCGCCGATTGCGAACGTGCGCCTGCTCGCGCCGCTGCGCTCGAAAGGCGATCGCCGCGCGTATTTGCGCGTGCGTGTTTCCGCCGACGAAAGCGGCGAGCTCGTCGCGCAGCCGATGACCGCGCAGGGCTCGGGCGTATCGACGTCGATGGCCGGCGCGAACGGACTCGCGATCGTCGACGCCGGCGTGACCTCCATCGAAACCGGCCGCCTGGTAAAAACTCTGCTGATCGGATTCAACGAGTGACGTCGCATTACCGTAGTGGCTCCGTGGCGACGGCTCTCATCGTTTGCGGATACGACCTCGATACCGATCTGCGCGCGTACGTCGCCGACGTCATTCGCGCGACCGCAACCGAAGAACCGGAGCTGCTGATCCTCACCGGCGGACGCACGTCGCCGCTCTCGAACGATTCCGAAGCAGCCGTGATGGGACGCGCGTTTGCGGAGCTGCAGCCGGAGCGCGCGGTACTGCTCGATGAAGAGTCGGCGAACTCACTCGAGAACCTGCTGCACGCGAAGCGAATCGCCGAAGAGCATCACGGCGCGATCGAGCGTTACGTCGTCGTCGGCGACACGGCGCATCGGCGCAAGCTCTCGATCCTCGCGCGCCTGGTGATCGGCGCGAACGCGTCGGTGATCGCGGTGCCGCGGCCGACCGCGCTCATCACATACATCCTCGAACCGATCTCCACGTTGCTTGAAGCGATCGCGGCGATGGTTCCGGCAACGCGACGCATCGCGCGCAGCGGCGCGCTGCTCTTCAAAGTCGTGCGCTACGGCGCTTTCTTCACGTCGGTCAGCCAGTAGCTGCGCTCGGTGACGTGCAGCTTCGCAACGATCTGCGCGTTGTTCGCGGGCAGCGTCGCAACCTCGGCGCCGCGCACCGGATACTCCATCGTCATCGCTTCCATGAAGCCCGGGATCTCGCGATGGTCGACCATCAGCGAGTTCGCGCGCGCATCGCGCGAGATGATTTTTCCGTGGACTTCGTAGAGTTTTTCGCCGGGCTCGCTGAGCGGTTTCGGCTTTCGCTCTTCGCCGCACGCGGCGACGAGCAGCACCGCGAGCACCAGCAGGATCGGGCGCTTCATGAAGCGACGAGCGGCGCCGCGATTCCGGCGATGCGCTGCAGTTGCGCGCGCGCTTCTTCGTGGAATGTGCGCGGCTCGCGGAAGCTCCAGCCGGCCGCGCCGACGACACGATCGTCATCCATCAGCGGTACCGCCGCAATCGAACGAGTCGACAGCTGCTGCAGCGGCTCCGCGAGATTCGGGTAATCGGCGGCAACGTTGTTCATCGACGCGAAGCAGACCATCGTCCGCTGACGAATTGCCGCGCAGATCGGATACGGCGCGTCGACTGACGCCGGAAAATACCCTTCGAATTCGTCGTGGTCGTATCCGAAGGTACGAAGCAGCGAGACGTTCTGACCGTCGGTCTCGACGACGATGCCCGAGCGCGCGCCGGCCACGACCGACTTCCGCACGAAGGTCGTGAACGGATCGGTCTCGCGCACGTGCGGCCGGCGAATCGCGTCGAGCGTTTCCATCACGTGCGGCAGCTCGAACGGCTTGCGCATGACGGTCGTCGTCGGAAAGCGCTCGCGAACTTTCTGAAGCACCGTCTCCGACGACGCCGAAACGACGATTGCCGCCGCAAGCAGATCGGGCGCCGTTTCCTCCAGATACTCGAGGATCTGCGGACCGCTCGCGCCCGGCGCCATGAGGTCGACGACGATCGCGTCGTAGTGCGCGTGCTGCAGCAGCACGAGCCCCTGCGAGCCGTTCTCGACCGCGTCGGATTCCCACTCCTTCGTGCGCGCCACCGCCTCGAACAGGCGGCGCGTGCCGGGATCTTTTTCAATGATCAGGAGCCGGGAAAACATGACCGCAATATACGGCTGACCGAACCCGACCGCAATCAGTGTGAACCGACCTCCACTTCGACCCGCTGACCGAGCTTCAGCGGCGTCGCTTCCGCGAGTGCGACCTTCACCAGTAACACTCGTGTATCGATCGGTTTGGACGGATCCTGCGGCTTGATCCGGCGGCTGACGACGGCGTCCGGAATCTCCTCGACGACGCCGCGCCATGACTTGCCGTCGAAGCCTTCCGCCATCACCTTGACTTCGTTGCCGAGCGCGACCCGCGCGGAATCGAATTCGTCGACCTCCGCTTCGATGCGCACCTTCGACAAATCGGCGATCGTCACGAGCGCGTCGCCGATCGCGATGTGCTCGCCCGGATGAACGTTGCGCGCAATCACCACTCCGTCGATCGGCGCCACGACCCGCGTCTTCTCCAGCGTCGCCGCCAGCCGCACGACCTCGGCATCCGCCGAGCCGCGACGCGCACGCGCGGCTTCGAGATCGCGCTCGCTTTTCTGCCACGCTTCTTTCGAGCCGATGTCCTGGGTGAAAAGACTCTTCATGCGCGCGGCTTCCGCTTCGTACAGACGAATGTCCGCATCCGCTTCTCCAACGCGCGAACGCGCCTGCGCGATTGCGGCGCGCGTGTCGTCGGCGCGAAGCACCGCGAGCAGCTCGCCTTTCTTCACGTGCGTTTTTTCTTCGACGACGATGCGCTCGACGATGCCGGCCGCATCGCTGCCGACGATCACTTCCGCGCCGGGATAAGCGACGACGCGACCTTCCGCCGAAATGCGCGGCACGCGCGACATCGCCCGCTGCTGCGAAGGAGCCGGCGTCTGCGCGCCGCTGCGCATCATCGCGCGGACCTGCGCGACGGTTGCGATGAGGATGACGAGTCCGACGAGGGGCCAGAGAATCCGTTTCATTGCGTTACTCCTTACGCGGCCAGACGGCCGTCGTGAATGCGGACGACGCGATCGGCGACCGCGCGAACTTTCGGGTCATGCGTGACGATCACGAGCGCGCGGTTTTCCTTCTTCGCGAGATCGCGGAACATTTCGAGCACCTGCGTGCCGACGACCGAATCGAGATTCGCCGTCGGCTCGTCGGCGAGCAGAATCGGCGCGCTGCCGGCCAGCGCACGCGCAATCGCAACGCGCTGCTTCTGGCCGCCGGAAAGATCGCGCGGCAGAAACGCTTGACGATCGCCGAGGCCGACCGCTTCGATCACGCGCTCGGCTTCGGCGCGCGCTTCGCTGCCGCGCATCCCTTTCACATTCAGCGCGTACTCGACGTTCTCGAGCGCGGTCAGTGACGGGAACAAATTGAACTGCTGGAAGACGAAGCCGAGCGACTTCTTTCGAATCGCGTTGAGCTTCTTCGCCTCGACGCGAACGCCGTCGACGACGACGTCGCCGGTCGTCGGCGTGAGGATGCAGCCGAGGATTGAGAGGAAGGTCGTCTTGCCGGAGCCGGATGGACCTTCGAGCGAGACGATCTCGCCGCGCTCGACCGCGAAGTCGATGCCTTTGAGCACGGCGACCGATTCGCCGCGGCCTTCCGTGAAGTGTTTTTCGATGCTGCGCGCCTGAAGAATCGACATGTGAGTCATCCTCTGAAAACGAGCGCCGGATCGATCGACGCAACCTTGCGAAACGAAATCATCGAAGCGGCGAGACACAACGCAATCGCGCCGAAGAACACAGCGATCGCCAGCTCGTTCGGGATGACGAGCTTGAGATCGATTTTGTAGATGAGCGGGCGGATCGCGTACGCCATCAGCGCGCCGAGGAAGAAGCCGGCGATCGCGGCGATCGTCGCGTGCTTGCCGAGGATTTTGTAGATGTCGCCGTTGCCGCCGCCGATCGCTTTCACCGTTCCGAATTCTTTGATGTGCTCCATCGTCGACGTGTAGAGCGTCTGCGCGACGACGACGATCCCGACGAGGCAGCCGAGGAAAACGGTGAGGTACATGTTCAGACCGAGTCCGGTTGAATCGACCCAGTACGAACGCGAGCGATCCGCCCATTCGCGCTGCGTGTAAACGTCGTTGAACGGCAGCCGGCGCTTGATCTCCGCGCGCACCGTTTCGACGTTCGCGCCGGGCGCGAGCTTCACGAGGATGTACGTCGTGTTGCCGCGCAGGTCGCCGGGATTCAGGCTCTGCGCGACGCGGTAATCGAGAAACGTGAGCGGCGTCGTCGTGAACGACTTCGCATCGATCGTCCGTCCGATGATCTTCAGCCGCCGGCCGAGGATTTCACGGTACTCGCCGACTTTGAATTCGCCGTAGCGCTTCGTCGCCGACTGATCGAGAAAAAAGTACGAGCCGCGGCGCAGATCTTCGAGGTTTCCTTCCGCGACGTTCCACGGAAAGCCCCACCGCTGGAAATCCTCCAGCGCATAAACCTCGGTGCCCTCGACCGCGCCGTTCGGCAGGTTCACGTTCATGAACCAGACGATGAGATTGTCGGCGCGCGCGACGCCCGGAACGGAGCGGACGCGCTTCACGTACGTCTCCGGGAACGTGTGCGCGAAGTCGACGTTCGGCGTGTTGTGCGACGTCACCCAGAGCTCCGCCGGAATCTTGCTGATCGTCAGCGAGGCGTTGTCCATCAGGCCGAGGAAGAGGCCGACCTGAACGAAGACGAGCGTGACGGCGAAGGCGACGCCGGAGACGGTGATGAGAAAGCGCAGCTTGTCGTGCAGCAGGCTCTTCGTGGCGAGATCGACCATGACTACTTCTCCAGACCTTTGATGATCAGGTCGACCATCGAGCGCATCCGCTTCTTCATGTCGCGCCATGCGATCCAGTCGTCGTTACACTTCGCGATCTGCAGCGCGATGACGCCGTGCACGCCCGACCACACGGTCTGCGCGATGAGGTCCGCATCGGTCAGTCCTTTGCGGAACTTCTTCTGCGCGATCGCGTCTTCGATGATCGATTTCAGGAACGCGTACGCGTCGACTTCGGGATTGCCGCGCTCGATCGCTGATTCGTCGGCTTTGATCGGCGCGTGCGGCGTCATGAACATCAGCCGGTAGTGATTCGGCTTCTCGAGGCCGAACTCCATGTACGCGAGTCCCGCTTCGCGCAGCCGCTCGATGGGATCGGCGATGCGCGAGATGCGATGAAACTGATGTGCGAGCGTGAGGAAGTCCGCGTCGCAGAGCTCGCGGACGAGCGCTTCTTTGTCTTTGAAGTGGAAGTAGATGGCGGTGGGCGAGTACTCGATGCGATCGGCGATGCGCCGCATCGTCACCGCCTCATACCCCTCGGTCGCGAACAGCTCGCGTGCGGCGTCGAGGATCATCGTCCTCGTTTCTTCGCGTTCGCGCTCTCTGCGTTCTTTCGGTCCCAAACGATGCTCCTTTACTTAACAACGTTAAGTTAAGTTGCGACGTTCGGTTTGTCAAGTGGCGTTCAGCTCAGCGGTTCCCGATATCCTTTTTCGATCCGATGACCACCACCAACCCGTTCCGCCAGCCGCTGCGCAGCGGCGACGTCGATTTCCGCACGAAGGTCTTTTATGCCGACGCGGCAGGCAAAGATCGCTCGACCGTGAAAACGGATTTCGCGCTCAACCGCGAGTACCTCTGGATCGCTTCAGATTTCAGCGTGCCGCTCGCCTGGATCGACAGCGTGATGCCGGTCGGCCCTGGATTCACGATCACGTGGAAGAACCCCGTGAACCAGAAGCGCGAGCGCGCGAATCTCTGCGCGCGGCGGCTGTTCGGATACAACCTGAAAACGCGCGACGAGCTCGTGATGCGGCTGAACGCCGCGGTCAGCGCGGCGAAGACGCGGCCCATGCCGGCCGTCGCCGCGAGCGCCGCGGTCATGCGCAACTGCGAGCGCTGCGGCGCGATGAACGCGCAGACGCAGGACTTCGTTTACGTCGTCACGTTCCTGCTGCTCTTCATCAGCAAACCCGATCGGCGCCAGCTCTGCGCGCACCACACGCGAATCATTTTCACGCTCAACGCGCTCTTCAACCTGGTGCTTGGGAGCCTCGGCATCGCCATCATCTTCGCGCCGCTGGCGACGATCGGAACGGCGCGACGGCTGCGCTTCATGCGCGTGCTGTCGCCGGCTCAGGCGTACACGGCGATGGCGATCGCAGCGCTGCCGTATCTGCTCATCATCCGGTACATCGTCTATCTCGCGCGCGGCTAGTCTTCGGCGGGTACCGCGCGCGCCGGCTCCCGCATCGGCTCGCCTTCATCGCCGTTCGTGATCAGCGCGCGATCGTGGAACTCGACGACGATGTCGCGCACCGCCTCCGGCTCATCGACCACATGAATGCTGTCGATGTCCTCGGCGATGATGTTGTTCGCGGCGAGCACTTTGTCGCGCAGCCACTGCAGCATGCCGCCCCAGTAGTCGCGGCCGAACAGGATGACGGGAAAGTTCGTGATCTTCTTCGTCTGGATCAGCGTCAGCGCGCCCATCAGCTCATCGAGCGTGCCGAAGCCGCCGGGAAACGTGATGAATGCTTCCGAGTATTTGATGAACATCGTCTTGCGGACGAAGAAGTAGCGGAACGTCATCGCTTTGTCGACGAAAGGATTGACCTGCTGCTCGAACGGCAGCTCGATGTTGCATCCGATCGAGAGCGCGCCGGCGCGGCGTGCGCCGCGGTTCGCCGCTTCCATGATTCCGGGACCGCCGCCGGTGATGATCGCGAAGCCGGCTTTGCCGAGGAGCTCGGCGGTGTCGACGGCGGCGTCGTAGTACTTGTCGGCGAGCTGCGTACGCGCGGATCCGAAAATCGAAACAGCCGGATAAACGTCGGCGAGATGGTCGAAGCCGGCGACGAACTCGCTCGTGATTCGGAGCACGCGCCACGAATCGCTCTGCAGAGTCTCGTGGCGGCTCGGGCGATCGAGGAGCTTGCGATCCTCGAGCGCGGCGCGCGGTTTGGGCGGGATGTTGATCGTCCCCTGCGGCTGCTGTTCGTCCATCGACGCAGTGTAAAGGAGCGCCGGTTTGCGCCGGCGCTCCTCACGGTGATTACGAACGCAGTTTGATGACGGCGGTCTCGACGAGCTTGTCGCCCGGAAGATCGCGCTGCCACGCGGTTGCCTTCACGCTGCCGGTCTCGCGATACGTGCCGAATGCCGTGCGCACTTTGAAGCGCAGCTTCGAGGTTTCGCCCGGCTGCACGTTGCCCATCGTGAAGTGATAGACGTTCGAGCCCGGATCGTGCGAGATGTTGACGCCGCGATCGCTCGTCTGATCGAGAACGATCAGCTGCGGCGGGAGCTCGACGTCGACGAGTACGTTCTCGACGTTGTTCACGCCACGATTGCTGATCTCGACGTCGAGGTTGTCTTCACCGGATTCCGGGAGATCGGTCGGATGATTGATGTTGATCTTGAGCAGCTGTCCGCGCGAGGTCACGGCCATGCCGCCCGACTTGCAGCCGCCGGCTGCGATGAGGGCGATCGCCAGAATGCTGAGCGCGACGATCGTTAGGATGCGATTGCGTTTCATTGCACTTCTCCTTCGTTTCAAAGTCGTGCTCGCGGCGCCACGGGCGAGCGAGCATGGCAGTTACGGTGCAAAGCGAATACCGCGTGAGTACGATGACTGAAATGGAGCAGACACAGCAGCGCCTCTTTCTCGGCGTCGACGGCGGCGCATCTAAGACAGCAGCGCTCGTCATCGACGAGCAGGGAACGCCGCTCGGACGCGGCCTCGCGGGCGGCTCGAATCATCTGCGAATCGGCATCGAGCAGGCGACGCGCAACATCGAGCGCGCGGTCAACATCGCGCTCGTGCAGGCCGGCGTCGCAATCCGGCAGATCGCGTACGCGTACTGCGGAATCGCCGGCTCGGATCATCCGGCACATCGTCAACAGGTTGTCGATTCGCTCTCGATCTTTTTTCCGCGCGGCAACTTCACGGTCGACAACGACGCGCGCATCGCGCTGACCGGCGCGATCGGTTTCGGACCGGGCGTCGTCGTCATCGCCGGCACCGGCTCGGTCGCATTCGGACGCAATCCGAACGGCGACGAAGCGCGCGCCGGAGGCTGGGGTCCGACGATCGGCGATGAAGGCAGCGGATATCAGATCGCGCGTCACGGACTTTCGGCGATCGTGCGCGCGCACGACGGGCGCGGTCCGCAGACGAAGATGACCGAGCTGCTTTGCTACGAGTACGACATGTGCGATCCCGACGAGCTGCCGCGATTCGTCTACGCAACGACGACGCATGCGGATGACATCGCGCGTTACGGCCGCCTCGTGATCGAAGCAGCCGAAGCGGAAGATCCGGTCGCGATGGCGATTCTCGATGAAGCCGGCCACGAGCTCGGCTACACGGTGCTCGCGGTCGCGCGGCGACTCGGGTTGACGTCGGGCGAGTTGCCCGTCGCGTACGTCGGCGGTGCGTTTCACGCGGGCGAGCTGCTGCTCGCGCCGATGCGAAAAGTGATTCTCGCGGAAGCGCCGCAGGCGAAGATCGCGCCGCCGCAGCACACTCCGGTCGAAGGCGCCGCGCTGATGGCGATCCGCGCGGCTGCGCATCCGCGGCCAACGCGCGCGTAAATCCCTCTCCCGCCGGGAGAGGGTGGCCGCAGGCCGGGTGAGGGGCTTCGCATATTCGCCACGCCCCTCATCCGTCGCTCCGCGACACCTTCTCCCGGGGGGAGAAGGATGAAGGTGCCTAGAAGCGCAGCGTCAGTCCTGCCGACACCATCACCGGATTGATGTCGACATCCGACTGCGTCGAGCCCGAGCCGAACACCGCGGTCGCGGACGACTTCAGCGGAACGTACTTGCCGTCGATCGTGATCGCCAAATGCGGCGTGATCCGAATGCCGAGTCCCGCGTTCAGCGCGAGGCCCGCATCGTCTTTGAAGTTGATGCGGCTCGTGCCGAGGTTGCCGAGATCGCTGGCGTTGTCGAGATCGTCGAAGAGGATGTACGCGACGCCGGCGCCGACGTACGGATCGATGAAGCCGTTCGGCGCGAAGTGCCACTGCAGCACGCCGGTGATCGGAATCATCTCGAGCTCGGGATTGCCGGCGTTGACGACGCGGCCGCGACCGGTGAATGACGTCTCCGGCTTCACGCTGGCGATCGTGAATTCGGCGGAGAGGGAGTTGCCGAAGAAGATGTTCGCGCCGATGCCGTAACCGAGGGAGCCATCAAAGTTGATGTCGAAAGCCTGGTTCGGGGTCGACGAGTTGAAAGTCCCGCTGCTGTTCGGGTCGACGTAGACGGCGAATCCGGTGAGATCGAATGCGCGGTCCGCGGCAAATGCGGGAACGGCGAGAATGAAGATGAGAACGACGGCAAGGCGGATCGGTTTCATGTAGTAAAAGCCTCCGGGCGAGCGGAGGTAGCAAATAAGGTTCCTGCGAAATCATCTGCTGACGATCGCGACGGCGATCCTTGCGCTTGCGGCGCTCGCAAGCGGGCGCGTCAGCGCACGAGCCGCGATGCACGCGATCGACGTCGATCTGCTGCTCGTCCTTTTTGCGCTGCTCGTAACGGTCGAGATCCTGCGCGAATCCGGGTGGCTCGATCACGCAGTCGCTGCGACCGTCTCGCGCTTCGATCACTCGCGTCCGTTCGCACTGGCGCTCATCGCGCTGAGCGGCGGGCTCGCGGCGCTGGTGACGAACGACGTGACGCTCTTCGTCGTCATCCCGTTCACGATCGTCGCGAGCCGTTTCTCCGACTTTGATGTGGAAGACGCCGTGATCCTCGAAGTGATCGCATCGAATGTCGTCGGCTGTCTGACGCCGCTCGGAAATCCGCAGAACCTCTTCGTCTTTCACCGCTCCGGCTGGAGCGCCGCGCATTTCGTCGCGGTCATGCTGCCGTTCGTCGCGTGGTGCGCTGCGGGATTGCTCGCGGCGCTGTTTCTGCTCGGACCATCGAAGCGGATGACGAAGTCGATCGTCGCGCTGCCGGCGCGACGAACGATGCCTGCGATCGCGGGATTGATTTGCTTCGCGCTCGTCCTGCTCGAGATCGCGCGCGTCGTGAACGCGTGGCCCGCTGCGATCGCCGCGCTCATCGCCGGCGCGTTGATTCTGCGCCGGCGACTGTTCGCGATCGATCTCTCCATCGTGCCGCTCTTCTTCTTCGCGTTCATCGTCGTCGAAGGACTGCGCACGCTGCACGTCGGCAGCGTCACGCATCTCTACGCGACGTCGATCGCGCTCTCGCAGGTCATCTCGAATGTGCCCGCGACCGTGCTGCTCTCCCCCTTCGCGAACGGCGACTGGAGAACGCTTTTGTATGGAGTGAACGCGGGCGGCTGCGGCACGATCATCGCGTCGCTCGCGAACCTGCTCGGCTGGCGAATCTACGTCAGAGAATCCGGCCGCGACCCGCGCTTTTTCCGGCGCCTGACGGCGCTGAATTTCGCGATGCTCGCGTGGGTCGCGGCCGGTGGTGCGGTGCTCTTACTTCGTGCCTAAGCTTTTGTCGCGCGCGGCGCGGAACTCATCGCCGGCGTTCCAGTTCGGCATCGTCGCGGCGTTCGCGGCTTCCCATCCGAGCCAGAAACCGAGCTGCGACATCTGCACGCCTTCCGACCAATCCCACTTCGGATCGAATTCGTCGCTCGGCTGGTGATAGCGATTCTCGCGATAGTCATCCGTCTGCTTCTTGCCCCACTCCGCCGGCTTGCCGACGACTTCGTGTCCCGGGTCGACGGAGAACGCGGGGATGCCGACTTTGCTGAGGCTGAAGTGATCGGAGCGGTAGTAGTGACCCTGCTCCGGCTCGGCGTCGGGAACGATGCGCATGCCGAGCGCTTTCGTGACTTTCTGCGCGGCCGGATAGAACGACGTCCGCTCGACGCCGTTCAGCGTCACGTCCTTCACTTTTCCGATCTCGAAGATCGAGTCGTAATTGATGTTGAGCGCGATGCGGCCGGCGGGAATCGTCGGATTGAGTCCGTAGAACGCGGAGCCGAGGAGGCCCTGCTCTTCAGCGGCGACGGCGGCGAAAAGAATCGAGCGTTTCGGCGCCGGTTTCGTCTGCGCCCACACACGCGCCATTTCGATGAGGACCGCGCAACCGCTCGCGTTGTCGATGGCGCCGTTGTAAATGCGATCGCCGTTTTTGTCGGGCGTGCCGATGCCGAGGTGATCGTGATGCGCGCTGTAAAGCACCGCTTCATCGCGCAATTTCGGATCGGAGCCGGGGAGTTTCGCGACGACGTTCGCGCTGTCGAACGGACGGATCTTCGAAACGATGTTGCCGGTGAGGTGATAGCCGCCGAGCGAGACCGGCTTGAAGTCGCGCGAAGCGGCGGCCTGCGTCAGCTGCGCGAGATCGAGTCCCGCTGCTTTGAACAATTCGTTCGCGACGTCGGACGTGATCCAGCTCGCGAACTGCACCGACGGCTCGCCCGCTTTCAGCTTGATGAACGACTTCTCGCCGCCCCATGAATTGCGCACGACGCTCCACGGATAGCCGGCCGCATCATTGGTGTGAATGAGGATGACGCCCTGCGCGCCTTTGATGCCGCCGATCTCGTACTTGTAAGTCCAGCGGCCGTAATACGTGCGCGTTTTTCCTTTGAACAGATCGGGCTCGCTCGCGTTCGCCGGCGGATCGTCGACGAGCATCACGAGCGTTTTGCCGCGCGTGTCGAGACCTTTGTAGTCATCCCATTTGTATTCGGGAGCGACGACGCCGTGTCCGACGAACACGAGCTCGGAGTCGAGCGTCGACGACGGCTGCTGCGACTGATCGTTCGCGACGAACTGATCGAGATGCTTGAGCGGACCGATCGCCGGCGCACCCGCTTTCGTAAAGGAAACGGAGGACTGCGACGCGTCCATTGCGATGCCGAGGAGCGGGACTTTCTGAAAGTAGGTGCCGTTGTCGCCGGCGGGCTGGAGGCCGGCCGCTTCGAACTGCGCGGCGATGTACTCCATCGCGAGATCGTCGCCGCGCGTGCCGGGACCGCGGCCTTCGAGTAGATCGCTCGACAGGAACTTCGTATGTGCGGCGAGTGCTTTGGCGTCGAATTCGTCGAGTGAAGGCTTTACTGCAGCAGGAATTGCTGACGAAGTCTTCGCGGTAGCCGCGGACGCGGTATGGTGTGCAAACAGCGGAAGAGGCAGAAGCAGCAGAATTGAGAGGGAACGCAGGCGTTGCATATTTGCTCCTTTTGCGAGTGGCGCCCGCGCGAGACAATGGCGAGCGGCGCACAGGATACCGGAGGAACAATGGCGCGAAGGTTGACGATTTCGGCGGCGCTGCTGTTGCTGAGCATGCCGGTTGCGGCTGCGACGCTGCGGGGGCGGGTGGCTACTTCGATCGAAGCGCTCCCCGGAGTTACGGTCCGACTTGCGCGTCCGCTTCATCGAACGCGCGTGACGGTGACCGACGCGAATGGTGTTTTCGTTTTTGAATCGGTGAAAGGCGCAAAGTACATAGTCGAGGCGGAGCTGGTCGGATTGAAAATGACCGGCGCGCCGCGCACGGTCCTCGTCGGCGACGCTGACCTGGACATCGAAATCCCAATGACGGTCCAGGGAACGATGTGCACGATCGAAGTCCCGGCACGACATGACAGCGCCACCTTCACAATGCAGCAATCCGATGCGAACAAGCTCCCTTTAGGTCACTGATGGGAAACGAATCAATCTGCCGCGTCGAAGTCGACGGCAAAACTGCCGAGGCGAAAGTCCTTCTCGAAACTTCCGAGCTGATCGTGCGCGGGGCGATGAAGCTGCGCATCCCGTTCGCCGAAATTCAGTCGGTCGATGCGGATGGCGACATCCTGCACATCCGCTGGAGCGGGCGCGACGCTCGTTTCACCGTCGGACCGCAGGCGAAAAAGTGGGCGGAGAAGATTCGCACTCCGAAAAGCGTCGTCGAAAAGCTCGGCATCAAACCCGGCCAGCGCATCACCGCCCTCGGCGCCCTCGACGACGACTTCGTCGCACAACTCGCCTCCTTCGGCGAAGTCTCACGCCGCCCGCGCAACAACAGCGACATCGTCTTCTACGCCGTCTGGCGTCAGGATCAGCTCGAGAAACTCTCGTCGCTGCGCGCGCTGCTCACGCCGGCCGGCGCGCTGTGGGTCATCCGTCCAAAATCGGCCGCAGCTGTGACGGAGAGTCAGGTGCTCGCGGCGGGAAAAGCCGCCGGGCTCGTCGATGTGAAGGTCGTCCGCTTCTCGGAAACTCACACGGCCGAAAAATTTGTGATCCCACGCCAAAATCGGGGGTAGGGAAAGCGCCACCTAAATCACTCCTCTACAGAGTGACTTATAAACTCACCGATCTCGACCTCTCCTTCTCTCCCCACCTGCCGCTGCAGGAGCGAGTGCTCGACAAACTCGCGGACATTCTCTTCGCCAGCGACGAGATTCTGGACATGCTCCGGAGCGAGCACCCTCGCTCATTCGACGACGACGGCGTCGAGCGGTGCGTCGACGGGATCTATCAGCAGGTGAATGAGTTGATGAAGCGGCTGTCGGACTGACACCTATCCGTTCCGGCGTCGTTCGACACAGCCGTGGCTCGCCCCTATGATGGCGGCCTCAACTCCAGAGAAAGAGGTCTGCATGCTGCCGGATAAAACGTTCGAAGGACGCGTCGGGATCATCACCGGCGGAGCCACAGGAATCGGATTTTCAGTCGCGAAAGAGCTCGCGAAGCTCGGCGCGACGGTCATCATCGCCAGCCGCAAAGAAGAGAACCTGAAACCTGCGATCGAAGAGATTCGCAGCGCCGGCGGCAACGCGGAGTATCACGTGCTCGACGTTCGCGACGCGGAAGCGGTCGAAGCGATGGCGGCGAAGGTCGAGAGCGACCACGGAAAGATCGACTTCCTCGTCAATAACGCCGCGGGGAACTTCATCGCGGCGGCCGAGGAGCTGTCGACGAACGGCTGGAACTCGGTGATCGGCATCGTGCTGAACGGCACGTTCTACTGCACGAGCGCGGTCGGCAAGCGCATGATCGCGAAGAAGAGCGGCGTGATTCTGAACGTGATCGCGAATTACGCGTGGACCGGAGCGCCGGGCGTGGTGCATTCGGCGAGTGCGAAAGCGGGTGTACTCGCCATGA
>Ga0070701_10000111_pt1 | contig 23472 bp, 17 predicted proteins | sample KBSK5102metaG_FD_65451 | JGI IMG/M metagenome (GOLD analysis project Ga0070701, IMG submission 65451) | Corn, switchgrass and miscanthus rhizosphere microbial communities from Kellogg Biological Station, Michigan, USA - KBS K5-10-2 metaG | ecosystem: Host-associated > Plants > Roots >... | reverse complement strand
CGAGCTCAGCGCGCTCGTCTGCGGATTGATCTCGATCGACGTGCCGCCGCAGAGCGTGACGAGACTCGCTGCCGGCTGCACGACGCCCGACGTGCCGATCACGAGGAGCAGGTCGGCGTTGCGAATCTCTTCCGCTGCTCGCTCGAGCGCATTCGCCGGCAGCATCTCGCCGAACCAGACGACGCCCGGCCGCAGCAGCGCGCCGCATTTACATCGAGGCGGCAGCGCTTCGAGCGCCTCGAACGCGTCGTGCTCCGTTCCCTCGCGCACGCAACGGACGCGAAAGATGTTGCCATGCAGCTCGATGATGTTCGTCGCGCCGCCGCGCGCATGGAGTCCGTCGACGTTCTGCGTGACGACGAGCGCATTTGGCAGCCGCGCGATCGCGCGATGTGCGGCGTTCGGCTGTGCCTCGCGAATCAGTCCGCGACGCCACTCGTACCACTGCCAGACGAGGAACGGATCGCGCGCGAACGCTTCGGGCGTCGCGAGATCTTCCGCGCGGTAGTTGCGCCATAAACCGCCGGCGCCGCGGAATGTTGGAATGCCGCTCTCGGCGGAAACGCCGGCGCCGGTGAACACGACCACGCGCTGCGGCTTCGTACGGCGAATTGCTTCGATTGCTTCGGCGAGATCACTCATGCCGCGAGGTTACGTCGGCGGCACGGGAGGGGACGAAAACTCTACGGGAGAGGGGGATTCTCGACTACCCGGGGTGTGAAAAAACGGAAAGTCGCGCTACGTGGTGTGGAAGGCGGACGATCGCGTCCGCCCTCCTTTACGTCGTCGGGACGTTCTGCTCGTTGATCTGGATGAACGCTTCGGCGCGCAGGCGATCGATGTACGCCTTGTAATCGCGCTGGAACGTCTCTTCGCTCGCGTCGTGACGCAGGCGATCTTTCACCGACTCGAACGCCGGCAGCTCGGACGGCAGGCGCTGCTCGACTTTCAGGATGTGCCAGCCGGACTTCGTCGCGATCGGACCGAGAACGGCGCCCGCGGTCGCGCTGAAGACGGCTTTGTCGAGGTCGGGGAGGAGCTCGCCGCGCGCGACTTCGCCGAGGTCGCCGCCTTTGTCTTTGGTGGAGACTTCGGAGGTCGTCGATGCGAGTTTCGCGAAGTCGTTGCCGGCCGTGCGCGCCGTCTTTGCGATCTCGTCGGCGCGCTGCTGCGCCTTCGCGACTTCCATCATGTTGTCGGGACGGATCACGATGATCTCGCGCAGGTGCGCGCGTTCCGGCAGGCGATAGCGTTCCTTCTCGCGGTCGTAGCGCTCGCGCAGCTCTTTGTCGGTCATCTCATCGCGATTGCGAAGCTCGCGGCCGAACACTTTGCTGGTCAGCAGCGAATCGCGGAGGCGCGCTTCCATGTCGGAGCGCGTCATGCCGGACTTCTTCAGCGAATCTTCGAACGCGGCATCGCTGGTCAGGTTGTACTGCTGCTTGAGGCGCGCGATGCCGTCTTTGACTTCGTCGGGCGAGACACTGATGCCGAGGCGATCGGCGCGGTCTTTGATGAGCAGCTCGCTGATCAGCTCGTTGAGGAGACTCTTGCGGAGCTCTTCACGTTTCGCGGCCTGCTGCGACGCGGGAACGGTCTGCTCGATTTCGGTGAAGCCGTCGCGCAGCCGCTTTTCGTACTGCGTGCGCGTGATGATGCGGTCGCCGACGCGGACGATGATGGCTTCGACGATCTGCGCCGCCGAAAGCGACGCCGCCGAGAGCGTGAGGATGGTGACGATGAGTAGTTTTTTCATAAGTGCGTGCTCGTTCTGACGTGCGGAAACCTCAACAGGTTCCGTCGTTTTTTATTCGTTCTCGGACTTGGGGAGCGTGCCGGAATAGCGGAACGGCAGGCGTTTGGTAAGGACGGCGATCTGCATTTCAGCGCGGCTCTTCGCGACGAGCTGGGCCATCTTCTTTCGGACGGACTCTTCTTTCAGCCGCTCGCGGATGACCGGCTCGGCCGTTTGCAGGTCGATCGTACCGGCAGGACGGCGCTCATCAACCTTGAAGATGTGGAAGCCGCCGTCGGTCCGGATGACGTTGCTGATCTGCCCCGGTTTGAGCGCGAAGATCTCCTCCTCGAACATCTTCGGGAGCTCGCCGCGGCTGAGGTAGCCGATCTCGCCGCCTTTACGCGCGTTCGCGGCGACGGAATGCTCGCTCGAGAGCGTTTCGAACGCTTCGCCGGCTTTCAGTTTGTTCTCGATTTCGTTCGCCAGCGCCTCGTCATGCACGAGGATCTGCCGCACCCGAACCTCCTCGGGTGACTTGAACTCATCCGGATGCTGCTCGTAGTAGAGGCGGATCTCGTCGTCGGTCGGCTGCGGCAAGTCGGCGGACATCGACGTAACCAGCCGCTCGCGGCGCATCTCGTCGCGTTTCTCGACGACGGTCGCGCCTGCATCGTTGCGAACGGCGGTCGCGATTTTGTCGGCGGGAACTTCGACGCCGTGCGTCGCCGCGTACTCGGAGAGGACGACTTCCTCGACATATTGATCAAGGAGCGCGCTCGCGACCTCCGGCGTCAGCTGCGCGAGCTCGGTGCCGGCGTTGCGGTCGAGGTAACGCTTCACGTCGGCAAGCGTGATCATCCGCTCGCCGATACGGACGACGACGTCAGGCGGAATCGCAGGCTTGCGGTGACAGGCGACGGCGATAACGACGAGGAGTGCGAGGAGAAGGCGAAGACGCATGCAGCGCGGCGCAAAAGTGTATCACTCGCGCTCGGGTGAAGATCGTGGAGTAAACGAATGGTCATCGCCGCTCGTCAGAAACGTCGAAAGATGAACGTTCGCCACGAAGTTCTTCGCTGCACGGCCGGTATAGCTCTCGCCCTTTTTTCCTTCTCCTGCGGAAATGAAACTTCTGCCGGCGCGGCCACGCCGAAACCTTCGCGCCGCGAGCGGGAGATGGCGATCGCGGCCGCCACGACGAAGATCGCGCCTCCGCTCCCTGTGGTCATTCGCACCGAGATCGTTCCGCCGTCGCGTCCGAACATTCTCCTGATCACGCTCGACACCGTTCGCGCCGACGCGACGCCGCTCTTCGGCACGAACCGCATGCCGTTTCTTTCGAAGCTGGCGAAAGAGGGAACGACGTTCGAGTACGCGTACACGACGTTCGATTCAACGCCGCCCGCGCATTTCTCGATGATGACCGGCTTCCACGGCGGCTCCGGCGCCGCGCCGCTCGACACGAAGGAAACGTCGGTTCCGTACCAGCTGCGCAAGCTCGGCTATCGCACGTTCGGCGTCGCCGCGAACGGCAATCTCTCAGCGTCGACGAACGTCTATCTCAACGCGTTCGAGCACTACACGTGTCTGTTCGACGAATACAAAGCGCTCGATGACGCGACGCGCGCCGCGAGGACGAAGCCGATCGACGATCTCATCAATCGTTACGGCCTCGCGCCCGACGATTTCAATCACGTGATGTTGTACAGCACGTGGGACAGAGTGCTCGACCGTTTCGATCGCGAGCTGAAGCCGGGCAAGCGCCCGTTCTTCGGTTTCCTCAATGTGATCGACGCACACGATCCGTACACGCCGAACCTGCGCACGTACGACGCGGCCAAAGAAGAAAGCCGCTGGAATCATCACGACTTCGACGCCGATCTGCGCAATCGCAAAAGCATCTGGATGCCGGAGCTGCAGGATCCGACGAAGATTGCCGATCCGAAACGCCGCGAGCTCGTGACGGACACGTTCAAAATCACGTGGGGCCGCGTCTGGAGCGGCTCGTTCGATCTGAACGCCGATCAGGTTGCGATCTACCACAACCGTTATCTCGCCGAGGTGCGCGAGCTCGATCAGTTTCTCGAACGTGTGTTCAGGCTGCTCGAAAAGCGCGGCGTGCTCGATTCGACGGTCGTGATCATCACATCCGATCACGGCGAATCGTTCGGCGAAAAACACCTCATGTCCCACTCCTTCAACAACCTCGGCGACCGCGAAGCGACGCTGCACGTGCCGCTGCTGCTCGTGTTTCCGAAGTCGTTCGGCTTCGCGCCGAAGACGGTGAAGCGGCCGGTAACGGTGTCTTCGATCGCGCCGACGATCTACGACCTCGTCGGTATCGACTGGCAGGCGCTCGCGCAGCTGACGCTGCCGACGAACATCGGAAGATCGCTGATCGCCGAGCTCGGCACGCGTACTCCGGTGTACAGCGTGGCCGCGGTGGTTTCGCCACCGACGACGACGCCTGCGGAGCACGAGCGCGTTCGCTCCGAAGCCGAGAAGCGACTGCGCTCGCTCGGCTACATTCGCTGAAGCGGCGCGAAAGGCGCGTTGTGAGTCGTGATTGCGATCACGGCCCGTGCGTTTGCGCGGACCAAGATTGCGTCCGCGGCCACATCACAACGCAGCGGTGAGCGGGAGCTCGAAGTCTCGAACAGGGCGAAGCAGCGCCTGCTCCTCCTTCCGGCGGATGGCCGTCGGGTTCAAATCACAAACACAGGGAGGAGTCTCATGAAACGAATCGCCGCACTGGTTGTGTGTCTCATTGCCGCGCTGCCTCTTGCAGCCGCGGATGACAGCTTCAATGTCGGTGGCGCGAAGTTCAGCAAGCCCACCGATCTCCCGCCGCTCGACAAGTCGTTCGCCGCGGTGTTCGCGGAGTTGAACGCGTCGCACACTTCGGTGCCGCGTCGCATGACGCCGAACGTCGTGCTCGAAGGCTCGGAGTTCGCGTTCGTCTTTCCGATCACCGGCAGCGGCGCGGGCAGCGGCGGCACGTTCTTCCGTTCGGAAGCGGTCGTCGTGAATCGACGCAGCGTCGCGCAGGATGTGTCGTTCTTCTTCTTTCCGATCGGCGGCGGCGCTTCGAACTGCACCCGGCCGTCGGTGCGCAAACGGCTGAACGCGAACACCTGGTATCTCTACACGGACTTCGTGCAGGACGTCTTTGGCACGTCCGGTTTCGGCGCGGTGATCGCGCTTGGCGTCACGGCGAGCGGCGCGGTCGATCAGAACGCGCTCCTCGATGGCAACGCGCGCATCTGGACGCCGCAGCCGGGATCGGTCGGCGGCACGACGTCGCAGAACTTCCCGTCCGTTTCGCTGTCGATGCCCGCGGGCGCGCAGTCGGTGTTCGGACTGCGACTCGATGAGTTCTATCGCAGCAACTGGGGCGTCTTCAATTACGACACGGTGTCGCGCACGTTCGACATCGACATCGATGGCTTCCGCGGGACGCGCCAGTTCTCGGTTGTGATCGACGCGTGCTCGCTCGTGCAGCAGTCGATTCCGGGCGGTCCGTACGGATCGTTCCTGATGACGATCGGTGCGCGCGATGGGCGCGCGCTGTACTTCACGTATGGATCGTCGGTCGATAACGTGACCGGGGATGCGTGGAGTGTGACGGGGCGGAGTTTCTGAGGAAGTGCGGCCGAGGGTGGGCGGGCTGGAAGCCCGCCCTCCTTTTTTTACGCCGCGATCGTTTTTAACAACTCTTCGATCGCGTCGATGACCGCCGGCCCGTGCTCTTTCAGCGGGAACGACAGCACGCCGTTCGGTGAGAACTTCACCTGGTTGTTCTGCTCGATCAGGCCGAGGAGTTTCGTCGGATCGACTTTCGCGGCGGGCGTCATCTTCATCACGCCGCGCGCGCCTTCGCGCACGATCGAGATCACGCCGAGCTGCTGCGCCATCCGCTTCACCTTCACGAAGTGCAGCAGGTTCTCGATGTTCGGCGGCAGCGCGCCGAAGCGATCGCGGAGCTCGTTGCGAATGTCTTCGAGCCGCTGATCCGTCTGCGCCGACGCGATCTTTTTGTAGAACGTCATGCGCAGGTTTTCGTCGGTGATGTAGTTCTTCGGGATGTAGATGTCGACGCCGAGGTTCATCGAGGTTTCGACTTCTTCCTCGATGCGCTCGCCCTTCATCTCGCGAATCGCTTCATCGAGCAGACGCGTGTACATCTCGAAACCGACCGCTGCGATCTCACCCGACTGTTCGCCGCCGAGCAGATTGCCGGCTCCGCGAATCTCGAGGTCGCGCGCGGCGATGCGGAAGCCGGCGCCGAGGTCAGAGAACTCCTGAATGGCACTCAGGCGCTTGCGGGCGTCGCCGGTCAGCACGCGATCGCTCGGGACCAGCAGATAGCAGAACGCGAGGCGGTCGCTGCGGCCGACGCGGCCACGCAGCTGATAGAGCTGTGAGAGTCCGAAGCGCTCCGCGTGATTGATGAGAATCGTGTTGCACGCCGGGATGTCGATGCCGTTCTCGATGATCGTCGTGGCGATGAGCACGTCGAACTCGCGATTGATGAACGCAAGCATCGCGCGCTCGAGCTCGCGCTCATCCATCTGGCCGTGGCCGACGATGCAGCGCAGTCCCGGGATCAATTTCTCCAGATACTCTTTGATCTGGTAGATCGATTCGACGCGGTTGTGGACGAAGAAGACCTGGCCGCCGCGGCCGATCTCGAACTCGATCGCTTCGCGAATGAACTCGTCGTTGAACGGTACGACGGCGGTCTGAATCGCGAGTCGATCTTTCGGCGGCGTCTCGATCACGGAGATGTCGCGGATGCCGACGAGCGACATGTGCAGCGTGCGCGGAATCGGCGTGGCCGACATCGCGAGCACGTCGATCGCTTTCTTCATCTGCTTCAGCTTTTCTTTTTGCGCGACGCCGAAGCGCTGCTCTTCATCAATGATCAGCAGGCCGAGATCTTTGAAGTCGATGTCTTTCGAGAGGACGCGGTGCGTGCCGACGATGACGTCGATCTCGCCGGTCGCGAGCTTGTCCTTGATCGCTTTCTGTTCCTTCGCGGAGTAGTAGCGCGTGAGCAGATCGATCGTCACCGGGAACGACGCGAAGCGGCGGAGAAACGTGCGGTAGTGCTGGTAGGCGAGGACGGTCGTCGGCGCGAGCACCGCGACCTGTTTGCCGTCCATGACCGACTTGAACGCGGCGCGCATCGCGACTTCCGTTTTGCCGTAGCCGACGTCGCCGCACAGCAGGCGATCCATCGGCTTGCGCGATTCCATGTCCGCTTTGATGTCGTCGATCGCGGAGTTCTGGTCTTCCGTTTCGTCGAACTCGAACGCGTCCTCGAACTCGAACTGCCACGGCGAATCTTTCGAGAACGAATGGCCGTGCACCATCTGGCGCGTGGCGTAGAGCTTGAGCAGCTCGTCGGCCATGTCGCGCATTGCTTTTTTGACCGATGCTTTTTTGCGCGCCCACGTCGTGCCGCCGAGCTTGTCGAGCTGCGGCTTCGCTTCGTCGCCGCCGCCGGAGTATTTCTGAATGAGATTCAGATTCTCCATCGGCATCAGGAGCTTGCCGCCGTTGGCGTACTCGAGCTCCATGACCTCGCGCTCGTTGTCGCCGAATGCGATGCGCTGCAGGCCGACGAAGCGGCCGACGCCGTGATCGAGATGGACGATGTAATCGCCCGCTTTCAGATCGCGCAGATCGGTGACGAAGGCGTCGGTCTTTTTCTTTTTGCCGCCGAGGCGCGTGGAGGTTGGCGGCTCGAAGAGGTCCCATTCGGACCACGCGATGAGATTCAGTTCGTCGAATGCGAAGCCGCGCGCGAGGTGGCCGGGCGCGATGATGATGTCGCCGCCGAGCTTCTTCGCGTCGTCGACGAATGCGACGTCGAACTCTTTCAGCAGCCGCTCGACTTTTTCCTGTCCGCCCTTCGTCGACGTGAAGAGCACCTGGCGTTTGCCGTCGGTGCGGCGGCGTTTCACTTCGTCGGCGAATTCGCTGAGCCGGTTCGTGTAGCGATCGACGGTCGAGGCGTGGAGGCGAAGCTCGGTGACGTTCGCTGCTTTCGACGCGACGTAGACCTCGCTCATCGAGATGCGCGAAGTGTCGAGCTTCGCGAAAACATCGACGCCGGGCGTGACGACTTTCTCCGGCGGATAAACGGGGCGTCCTTTTTCCGACGCCGCTTCGTACTCGTTGCGCAGCAGCGATTCGTAGCGCGCGATCGTCGTCGTGACCTGATCGGGCTCGATGAGGACGAGGTTCCAGCCGTCGATGTAGTCGAAGAGCGAGACGGTTTCGAGTGCCATCGGGACGTAATGCTCGATGCCGGGGAACGTGCCGTTCTCGCTGAGGCGCTCGATTTTTTCGGTGAGGTCGCGCTTGTAGAGCGGATCGTTGAAGTCGAGCGACAGCCGCCGCGCGATTGCCGAGCGCGCTTCTTTCGTGATCGCGAACTGCGTCATCGGATAGACGGTGACGGGGCCGGACGGATCGTCGGAGCGCTGCGTTTCGACGTCGAACCAGCGCAGCGAATCGACCGTGTCGCCGAACAGCTCGACGCGAACGGGGCGGGCGGTGTTGGGCGGGAAGAGGTCGAGGATGCCGCCGCGGAATGCGAACTCGCCCGATTCGCCGACGAGGTCCGTCCGGACGAAGCCGTTCTCGACGAGCGTCTGCAGGAGCTCGCGCAGATCGAGCTCGGCGCCTTCTTCGATGCGCAGGATGCGGCTCGAGAACGTCGCCGCGCTCGGAAGGCGAGCGAAAAGTGCGCGCGCCGGGATGATGAGGATTTCGGCGGCGCGATCGACGAGCATGCCGAGGGCCCGGATTTCGTCGCGGACGACGCCGAGTGACGGGCTGACGTCCTGATAGGGCGAGAGCGAGCGAGCCGGATACGAGGAGACGCAGCGCGGATCGTGGTGAAAGAGCTTCAGCGCCTGTTCGAAGTCGTCGAGGGCTGCGTCGCCGGGAGTGATGATGGCGATGCGTTCGCCGGTCTGTTCCTGGAGCGTCGCGAGGAGCAGAGCGCGTGCTTCGAAGGAGGCGCCGGTGACTTCGACGCGTCCCGCCTCTTCGAAGCGAACGCGTTTAAAGGAAGGGCTGCGCGCGAGCTCGGCGCGGATGCTTTTCAGAAGGGGCTCGTTGCGATCCACGGCGCGGATTCTATGAGGATGGCGCCAGGATTGGGGTCAGGTCTGTACTTTTAACCTCGGCGAGCATTTGGCGTCGTCGCAACAGTGTGCCCAGGTTAAAAGTACAGACCTGACCCCAATCCTTTACGGCGCGAAGTAGCCGCGGATCGTGCGCGCCGTCAGCTTCGGCGACGCCAGCACCACCCGCACGCGGCGCCACTCGTTCTTCTTCGCGTAATCGGTCACCTGATAGCGGATCGCGAACTGTGCGCGCAGGTCTTTTTCGATCTCGCCGTATTTCGCCTGCAGCGTCTGGTCGTCGGCGATTGCGACGAAGCCGCCGGTCTCGCCGGCGAGGAACTTCATCCGTTCGATGTCACGCGTGTCGATCACGCCTTCGCCCGTGTAGGCGATCACGTAGATCGGGATGCCGGCCTGCTTCGCTTCTTTCTCGACGTCGTCGAATGACGCGATCGACGTCGTGTCTCCGCCGTCCGTCAGGATCACGATCGCGCGGCGATTCTTCTCGTCCTTCAGCTCGCGCAGCGCGCTCTCGATCGAGTCGTAGAGCGACGTCCGTCCCTGCGGCGTTACGTTCTTCAGCGCCGCGTTCACGGCGTCGCGATCGTTCGTCAGCGCCTGCATGCGCCGCGGCACGTCGCGAATTGCGAACAGCGCGCAGCGATCGTTCTCGCGCAGCGTCCGCTGCACGAACGTCTGCGCGGCGCGCGTCGCCGACTTCATCGCGACGGCCATGCTCGACGACGCATCGAGAAGCAGCGCGATCGAAATCGGCTGATCGAACGCCTTCCCGAACTCGACGATCTTCGCTTCGGAATCGTTGTCGATGATCCGGAACAGCGAGCGGTCGACGTCGTCTCGCGTGATGCCGTCGCGATCGACGACCGAGACGAACAGCGGCACTTCCCGGACATCGACGGACTCGACATGCACTTCGCCCGTCGTCGACCAGAAGTCCGCCGCTTCTTCGCCCGATTTCGTTTTCGCGGTGACCTGCACGAACTCCGCGGATGGAACGGTGAACAGATACGGCGCTTCGGTCGCGGACGAAATGAGCTGACCGTTTTCCCACAGTTCGACGGCAGCGATCGGATCTTCACGCGGCGCGGTGACGGTCGCTTCGAATTCGCCCTTCGCGGCGTCGAGCGCTTTCAGTTTCACGCTGAGCGGCAGCAGCCCGCGATTGATCGTTTCGGTCCACTGCACTTTGCGGCTGTCACGCGACCACGCAGTGACGACGATGCGGTGCTGCACGGCGACCGGACCGAAGTCCACAGTCAGCCGATACGGCGCGCGCAGCGCGTCTGTGAGCTTCTGGCCATCGAGCGTGATCGTGACTTTCGCGTCGTCGAAACCGGGATTGACGGTGAGGTCGACGAGCCCTTTGTATTCAGCGGTGTCAGCCGCGTTGCGATCGCGAGTGAGAACGACTTGCGTGGTATTCGCGGCTGCCGTTTGCGCGGTCAGAACCGCGAGGAGGAGAGAAGTTGCGGCCGCCTTAGCGCCGCGCCGCCTGCTGCTGCTGAGACCGCGAAGCCACGTCATAAATCCGCCGGTACTCGAAACGGTTTCTCGTCACGCTTTTGACGTAGAGCCGGGTCTCCGCATACGGAATCGACTCTACGAATAAGTCGATGTCATCGATCGGCGTGTGAGCAATCCATTTGCCAACGGCATCTTCGCCCGCGTTGTACGCGGCGATTGCAAGCGTGTCGTTTCCATTAACGGCGGCAAGCTTCTGCACGAACTCCGCAGCGCCGACCGCGATGTTGATGCGCGGATCGAACAGCGACTCGCGCGTCACCTCCGCCAACCCCGCCCTCTCCGCAATGAACGCCGCCTCGGCCGGCATGATCTGCATGATCCCGACCGCGCCTGCGTTCGACACGACCGTCGGCTCGAAACCGCTTTCCTGACGAATGATCGACGCGACGAGATACGGATCGATCTGCCGCCGCTCCGCTTCCGTCCGAATCGTTTCCCAGTAGTTGAGCGGGAAGAGGATTTCCCAGAAGCGCTGCGGGATTCCGGTGCCGCCATGCCGCACGAACTGGCGGAAGCGGCGCTGCAAAACGCCGTTCGCCTTGAACGGCTCGCCGGCCTGCACGTACAGATCGGCGAGCGCGAAGGCGAGGCCGAGGTTGTCGGGATTCGCGGCGGCGAGCAGCTTGAGCTCGCGCGTCGCGTCGCGCATCAGTCCGAGCCACGCCAGCTCCTGCACCGCGGCGTAGCGCGGATCGCTCGTCATCAGCGCGAGCTGCGCATCGATGTCGGGAAACTGTTGCGCGGCCGGCGGAACGTCGACGGCGTTGCCCATCAGCTGCTTCGCGCGATAGCTGTAGTAACTAAACGGATAGCTCGCGATGAGGGCGCGGAACTTCGCATCGCGCTGCGTGAGGTCGCCGCGCCGCGCGAAAATCTTCGCCGACCAGAAGAGCGAGTTGCTGAGGTAGTCGCCGTCCGGGAACGCGCGCACGTAGCGATCGAACGTCTGCAGCGCTTCGTCGTCGCGATGCGCGAGCACGTACGTCCAGCCGAGGTTCCAGAGGTTCTCGCCTTCGTTGCCGGTGGCGCCGGCGTCGACTGCTGCGTTCAGATCGGCGAGTGCGATGTCGTAGTTCGTCTCGTCGGTCGTGTAGTACTTCGCGCGCAGCACGCGCGCGTCGGTCGCCTGCGGACTTTGCGGAAAGTCGCGTACGACCTGATTCAGTCCGGCGAGGAAGTCCGTTGGCTGGCCGGCGCGCCACGCCGCACGCGCTCGCATCATGATCAGCGCCGGATCTTTGACCGGCAGCGCGTTCGTCTCCGCGAGGAGATCGCGATAGCGGCGCGTGTTGAAGAGCGCGCGCAGCCGAACGGTGCGGTAATCGGCAGACGTCGTCTGGTCGGGGAAGCGCCGCGAGATGCGCGTGAGCAGATCGAGGTCCTGATCGTAACGATCGTTGTTGCCGAGGCGGCGGGCGAGGTCGAGGGCGGCTTCGCCGGACATGGCGTCGAGCGGAGACGGCTCGAGCTTCGCGAGCTGCTCGTAAGTTTTTTCGGTGAAGCGTCCCTGCGTGAACTGCGTCAGCAGTCGCAGGCGGACGGCGGTTGCGAGATCGACGCGGCCGCCTTTTTCGAGAGAGGCTGCAAGGTCGACGAGCTCCGATTCCGTCAGCTCGTCGATGGCGATCGATGCGGTTGCGCTCATCGACGCGTCGGCCGCGGCGCGATCGCCGGCGAGCGCGTAGTAGCCGGGGAGACGGAGGCGCGCGATGTTCGCGGCGGAGCTGGCGGGTGTTTCCTGCAGGATCGTTTGCAGCGTTGCGATCGCGTTCGGCAAATCGCCCGCGGCGCGCTGCAACTCGGCGATGCGCAGCCGGAGATACGGCGCGATCGTCGGCGCCATCGCTGCGGATTGCTGCAGCAGCGGCAGCGCGTCGGCGTTTCGCTTCTGATCGGCGTAATGAAGAGCGAGCAGCGTCGTGGCGCGAGAGCGCGTCTGCGCGTCGGTCGAGCGCGAGAAGCGCTTCAGCGATTCTTCGTAGGCGCCGAGCTTGCCGGCGGTGCGCAGCGTGCGCGCTTCATCGAGCGTTGCCGCGACCGGCTCCGCGGTTTGCGGCGCGACCGACACCGGCGCGCTCGCCGGCGGAGGAGTCGTATGCGTCGACTGCTGACACGCGAACAACATCGCCACACCACACACACCCGCCCACCGTTTCATCAGACGCTCCGTTCCCATCGATCTCCGTGCTGCACGAATCCGACCTTCTTCAGAAACTCCGCCGCGTCGCGCGGGTGTTCCACGACGAGGCGCCCGCGGCGCAGCGTTCGCGCGATGTTCACAAGCTCGTCGACCATGACGCGGCCGATGCGTTTGCGGCGAAGCTCCGGCGCGACAAATAAGTCGTCGAGTCGCAGCACGTCGTCCGTTTCGGTCGTCGCCGCGACGGCCACGAGATCGCCGACCAGTTTGCCGATCGCGCCCGATGCAGGCGTGACGGAACTATCGCGGCCGTGCCGCGCCAGAAAATCGCCGATCGCGTCGTGGTCCTGAACGTCGATCGGCCGGATGAAAAGTCGTTGTCCTCGCACCGCAATCGTCATTCTGTCATGCGGTTACCGCATAACCGTGAAAACAAATAATTCTTGACAAAAAGGCGCCGCCGCTTACACTTCGAGCCGGGTTCTCCCAAAAAATTCCAGCTGCTACAAAGGCGTAACGACGATGAACGTGCAACAGGCGATTGCTGATTTTCTGGAACACGGACAGAGTGTCCGCAATCTCTCCGACCGCACGATTCGCGCGTATCAGTCGGATCTCAGCCAGTTCCACGTCCATATGGCCGAGGCGAACATGGTGGAGATCACGCCGGAGCATCTCGAAACTTATCTCGACAAGCTTGGTACGGAGACGTATCGCGATACGTCCATCCGCCGGAAGGTCGCCGCGCTGAAAGTCTTCTTCCGTTATTTGGAAGAGGCCGGCGTCGTTAACGAGTCGCCCGCCCGCAAGCTGAAGATCAAGCGTCCCGTAGAGAACCGCGTTCCGACCGTTCTCTCTTCGCGCGAGACCCGCGCGCTGCTCGCCGCACCGAAAGAGCAGATTGCCGAGCTCGCCGCGCAGCGCGACACCTCGCCGGGCGCGCGCAATCGTTACTTCTGTGCCGTGCGCGACAACGTCATTCTCGAAATGCTCTTCTCGACCGGCATCCGGATCGGTGAGCTCGTGGCGCTGAACATCGGCGACGTCGATCTCGACAAGCATTCGATTCGCATCACCGGCCGCGCCACCCGCGGACGCGCCGTTGCCGTGACCGCCGGCGGCGTCGCCGACGCGCTCGTGAACTATCTCGACCTTCGCGCGGAGCGGAAGCTCGACACGCCGGCGCTGTTCGTCGGCCGCTCGGGAACGCGCCTGACGATCTACTCGATCGAGAACATCTTCAAAAAGCACGTCCGCCTCGCGGAGATCAAACGCCACATCACGCCGCACTCGCTGCGACACACGATGGCGGCCATGCTCGTCTCCGCCGGCACCGACATCCGCGAAGTCCAGGAAATCCTGGGCCACGCGTCGATCCTCTCCACGCAGGTCTACGCGAAGCTGCCGATCCAGAAAGGCCGCCGGACGTCGATCATGATGGATGCGGCGTCGACGAAACTGTCGATCAAGAAGTAAGACGTTCCCGTTTCCGGTGCGATGATGCGCATCGCATGAAACGGATCGTCGCCGCACTTCTCCTCCTTACCGCCACCTCCGTCTTCGCCGCCGACTCCGACGTCGAGCGCATCGCCGGCTCGGTCCTCGTGCGCGGACACTCGATGCAGTACGTGCGCGAGCTCACCGAACAATTCGGCTCGCGACTCATCGGCTCGACCGGCTACGACCGCGCAGCCGAATGGGCAGCCGCGCAATTTCGCGCCGCCGGCGTGACGAACGTGCGACTCGAAGAAGTGCCGATCTCGCGCGGCTGGAAGCGCGGGTCCGTTTCGGCGCACATGGTCGCGCCGTTCGAACAGACGCTTCATCTCTCGCCGTTCGGCTGGACCGTGGCCACTCCCGCTGGCGGCGTTCGCGGCGACATCATCACCATCAGCGATCTCTCGGCGGAGAGCATTCGCAACCGCGCAAAAGACCTGAAAGATCGCGTCGTCCTCATCTCGATCGGGACGCTCTTCCGCAACGGCTACTTCGCCGGATACAAACCGTACCTCGCCGCGCTCGACGCGCTCAAAGCTGCCGGCGCGCGCGGCGTGCTCGTCGGCTTCTCGATGCCGGACAACGCATTCGGCATGCTCGAAGCGGCGTGGGGCGTCGACACGATTCCGCCGCTGCCGGTCGCCGAGCTCGGGATGGAAGACGCGAAGATGCTCGAGCGTCTCGCCGCCGCCGGCAGAGCGACGGTCGAGTATTCGTACGACAGCTCGTTCACGCCGCCGCACATGCTGCACAACGTCGTCGCCGAAATTCGCGGCGGCGATAAACCTGATGAATGGATCGCCGTTGGCGGCCATCTCGATTCGTGGGACGTCGGCAGCGGCGCGCAGGACAACGGCAGCGGCTGCGCGATGGTCCTCGAATCGGCGCGCGCGATCGCGGCGCTCGGCCATCCGCCGCGTCGCTCCATCCGCTTCCTCCTCTGGGCCGGCGAAGAAGAAGGCTTCCTCGGCTCCCACGCCTACACGATCGCGCACAAAGCGGAACTGCCGAAGTGCATCGCGGCGCTGAACGCGGACGCCGGCGCCGGACATCCGAAAGGCTGGGCAACCGTCGGACGGGCGGACGTCGCCGACGCGTTCCGTCCCGTCGCAAAACTCCTGCTGACCGACCTCGGCGGCGCGGAAGTGAGCGACTCGACGCAGTTCGTACTGCAGTCCGATCACGCGTTCTTTCTGCTCAACGGAATCCCGACGCTCGAGCTGATGCCCGATCTGTCGAAGTACTTCGACGTGCATCACCGCTCCGCCGACACGATCGAAAAGATCGACGCGCACAACCTCGCCGCAAACTCCGCGATCCTCGCCGTCGCCGCGTTTGCGATTGCCGATCGCGAAGAACCGATCGCGCCGCACGCGACGCGCGAGCAGGTCATGACGATCCTCGAGAAAACGAAAACCGACACGTTCGTGAAAGAGATGGGATGGCTGGAATGAAGATCCGTCGCACGTTCATCGCGTTGTGCTCGCTCACCATCGCCGCGTCAGCATTCGCGCAGGACAATCGCTGCTCCGCGCTGCGCCTCGACGAAGTGCTGTCGAAGATCGACGGCGCGAAAGCGAAACAGACCGTCGAAAAACTCGCGTCATTCGGCACGCGGCATTCGCTGTCCGATACGAAATCCGACACGCGCGGCATCGGCGCCGCGCGGCGCTGGATCTTCGATGAAATGTCGCGCTACGCCGCGGCGAGCAACGGGCGGATGACCGTCGCGTATCAGTCGTCGATGCAGACCGCGCCGCGCACGAAAGATCAGCCGGCGGAGATGATCAACGTCGTCGCGACGATCAAAGGAACGACCGATCCGAATCGTGTTTACATCGCCACCGGTCACTACGACTCGATGAACAGCGACGTCATGGATCCGGCCGGCGACGCGCCCGGCGCGAATGACGACGCGTCCGGCACGTCCGAGATCATGGAAGTCGCGCGCGTTCTTTCGCAGTATCCGAGCGACGCCACGATCGTGCTCGCCGCGGTGATGGGCGAGGAGCAGGGCTTGCTCGGTTCCACGGGACTCGCCGATTTCGCGATCGCGGAGAAGTGGAACGTCGAAGGCGACATCACGAACGACATCGCCGGCAGCGTCGAAGGAAGCAGCGGCGCGATCGACAATCGCACGCTTCGCATCTTCTCCGCGAACACGCTGCCGATCGGCGATTCGACGTCGCGGCACTGGGCGCGATTCGTTCGCGACGGCGCGCGCAAATGGCTGCCGCAGGTGAACGTGAAGCTGATCTACCGACTCGATCGATATCGTCGCGGCGGCGATCACGCGCCGTTCTTCGATCGCGGATTCCCGGCGATTCGATTCACCGAGGCGAATGAGAATTATCGGCATCAGCATCAGAACGTGCGCGTGGAAAAGGGCGTGCAGTACGGCGATCTCCCGCAGTTCGTTTCTGCCGATTACCTGAAGCTCGTCGCGAGCACGAACGCCGTCGCGCTGGCGACCGCCGCGTGCGCGCCGTCCGCGCCGAAAAACGTGAAAGTCGCCGGCGCCGTCAGCGACGACACCACGCTCACGTGGGACGTCGGCACGGATCCCGATCTCGCCGGCTACGAAGTCGTGATTCGCGACACGAGTGCTGACGAATGGGAGCGTGTGATCCCCGTCGGCAAAGTCGGCACCGCGACGATCAAAGACGTGCGCATCGACAACTACTTCTTCGGCGTGCGCGCGATCGACAGCGATGGCAATCGCTCGCCGGTGCGCACGCCCGAGGAGCCGATCCGGCAGACGAAATGGCGCTGACGGCGACGATCTACAACGTCACCGTCGAGCTGTCGGACATCGATCGCGGCGTTTACGAAACGCTCGAGCTGCGCGTGGCGCGGCATCCGTCGGAGAGCGCGGAGTACATGCTGATGCGCATCCTCGCGTACTGCCTCGAATACGAGGAAGGGATCGAGATGACGCAGGGCGTTTCCGCCGGCGACGAGCCCGCGGTGCAGGTTCGCGATCTCACCGGCAAAGTGACGGCGTGGATCGAGGTCGGCGCGCCCGACGCCGATCGACTGCATCGCGGCATGAAGCTCGCCGGCCGCGCCGCCGTCTACACGCACCGCGACCTTCGCCAGTTCATGCCGCAGCTCACGGCGAAGAAAATCCATCGCGGCGACGAGATCCCGATCTACGCGTTCGATCCGAAGTTCGTCGACGAGTTCGCGTCGCTCATCGATCGGCGCACGACGATCTCGCTGTCGATCACGGAGCGGCAGCTGTACGTGGACGTGAACGGGACGACGTTCAACACGACGATCGTGGAACATCGGCTCTAGCAACGCCCGCGTTCAGCAACCTATGCGCGTGCGCGCCGTACTATGCGCCGCATGCTCAGCATCGAATCGGTCTCCAAACGTTTCCGCTCCGGCAACTACGGCGTGCAGAACGTCTCGCTGAACGTCTCCGGCGTCGTCGGCCTCCTCGGTCCGAACGGCGCGGGCAAAACGACGCTGATGCAGATGATCGCCACGATCACGAAGCCGACGTCCGGCCGCATCCTTTTCGACGGCGTCGACGTCGTCGCGAAACCCGACGCACTCCGCCGCCGCCTCGGCTACCTCCCGCAGGACTTCGGCGTCTACGACAACCTCACCGCGTTCGAGTTCCTCTCGTACTTCGCCGCGCTGAAAGGCGTCGGCGGCAAACAGCGCGTGCGCGAGCTCCTCGAAGCCGTCAATCTGCACACGGTTGCGAATCGCGCCGTCGGCGGATTCTCCGGCGGCATGAAGCAACGCCTCGGCATCGCGCAGGCGCTCATCGGCAATCCCGATCTCGTCATCGTCGACGAGCCGACCGCGGGACTCGATCCCGAAGAGCGCGTGCGATTTCGCAATCTGCTCGCGGAAGTCGGATCGGGAAAGCTCGTCATTCTTTCGACGCACGTCGTCTCGGACGTCGAAGCGGTCGCGAGTGAGATCGCGATCATGAAAGGCGGCTCGCTCGTCGCGATGGGAACGCCGGAAGAATTGTTGCGGCGCGCTGAGGGAAGTGTGTGGGCGGGAGTGATGGCGTCGACCGAGCTCGATGCGATGCGCGCGCGATTAACGATTTCCAGCGCAGTGCGGAAAGCGGATGGCGTCCATCTTCGCGTCGTCAGCGGCGACCAACCGTTCGCCGGCGCGACCGCCGCCGAGCCGACGCTCGAAGACGCGTACTTGTGCACGATGACGGGACGGGCGGCGTGATTCGTCGCGTGTGGGCGATCGTCATCAACGACGTTCGGGTGCGCTTTCGCCGGCCGTCGACGGCAGTGCTGTTTCTGCTGCTCAGCGCGTGCGCGTACATGTGGATTCCCGCGCCGTCGACCGGCCGCGCGCTGCTGCAGATCAACGGTCAGCGCGCGCTGTACAACTCCGCCGCGATCGGAATGGGCACCGCGTCGCTCGCGACGATCTTCATCGGACTCGTCGGCTTCTACGTCATCTCGAATGCGCTGCGCCGCGACGTGCAGACGCGCTGCGGATTCGTGCTCGCGTCGACCGGCATGCGCAGCGGCGAATATCTCTTCGGCAAATTCGCGGGCAACCTCGCGTTTCTGATCACGTTCATCGCCGGCTTCATGGGGACGTCGATGATCATGCAGCTCGTTCGCGGTGAAGCGCCGCTCGAGCCGTTCGTGTTCATCGCGCAATACGCGGTGCTCGTCGTGCCGGGAATGGTCGTCGTCTCGGCGCTCGCGGTTTTGTTCGAGTCGATTCCGTGGTTGTCCGGCCGCTTCGGCGACGTCGCGTACTTCTTCGTGTGGGTTATGTCGATCGGTTTCGTCGCATCGAGAACCGACATGCACTCCGCGCAACCGCTCGGCTGGATCGGCATCTTCGACATCTCCGGCACCGCGTATCTCTTCCAGTCGCTGCGCGGTGTGCTGCACACGAATGAGCTGTCCATCGGCTCGTCGAACTTCGATCCGAGCAAAGGTGTCTTCGTGTTCGGCGGCTTGCCGATGGCGTTTCGCCTCCTGCTGCCGCGCATCGGTACCTGTCTGCTCGCCGCACCAATCCTCGGCGTCGCATCGCTCTTCTTCCACCGTTTCGATCCGGCGCGCGTGCGCGTAACGGAGAAAGCGAAGCGCAACTGGATCGGCCGCATCAACGCGCTCGCGAAACCGTTCGCGCGGATGATGTTCGCGCTCGCGCCGTCCGGCGGACGCGCATCGTTCGCGCGTTCGATTGTGCTCGACGCGATGCTGACGATCAGCGCGATGCCGATCGCATTCATCGCGATTGTCATCTTCAACGTGCTGTCGATGGTGATGCCGCTCGCGCGGATGACGAGCATGCTGGCGATCGTGTTCGCCGCGCTGGCGATCACGATCGCGGAGGTCGCATGTCGCGAAGTGCGCGCGGGAACGACGGCGCTCGTGCGCTCCGCGCCGCACCTGCGCGAACGATTCGCCGTGTGGAAACTCGCTGCAACGCTGCTGATCGGCGTCGCGTACTTTGCCGTTCCGATCGTGCGCGTGGCGATCGGACGTCCGTCGATGCTCGCTCCGCTCCTCGTCGCGATCGTGTTCGTCTGCGCCGCCGCGACGATGCTCGGCATCGTGAGCGCGAACCCGAAAGCATTCATCGTCGCGTTCCTGCTCTTCTGGTACATCGCGATGAACGACAAAGGCGCGACGCCAGCCCTGGATTACGCGGGTTTACACGGCGTCGCGACACCGTTCGTAATCGCCATCTACGCCGCGCTGGCGATCGCATTCGCTGCAGCCGCTGCTGCATTTCACGCTCTGACCCTGCGCCGCACCTAACCCGTTCCCCCTCACAAATCCACCCCCCGTAGACGGGGTCACATCTGAAAAGTGCAGATGTGACCCCGTCTACAGGTCGTGGAGGCGCGCGCGGCCGTGTCCGGTACACTTCGCGGCGCATGCCCAAAATCTCACTCACCACGAAGATCTTCATCGGTCTGTTCGCCGGCATCTTTCTCGGCTGGCTCGCCCCGGACTGGGGACTGGCCATGCGGCCGCTGTCGATCCTCTTTCTGAATCTCATCAAGTCGATCATCGCGCCGCTGATCTTCGCGACGCTCGTCATCGGCATCGCGGGCACCGGCGACATCAAACAGGTCGGGCGCATCGGTCTGAAGTCGCTCGTCTACTTCGAGATCGTCACGACCTTCGCGCTGTTCATCGGCCTCGCCGCCGTCAACATCACGAAGCCGGGCGTCGGCGTCTCGCTCGCGGGGAAGAAGCAGGAAGACAACAAAGCGATCCTCGCCGATCGCGCGAAGAAATTCGCCACCGCGGCGCAGGAAGCATCCGCGCGCGGCGACTCCGCAACCGCCGCCACAAACGCCGCGGCTGCAGCGGACGCGGTCGCGAAAGGTCTCACCGCACCCGACGCGCCCGCGAAGCCGCAGAGCTTCGGCGACATCATCGGCCACCTCGCACCGACCTCCATCATCAAGGCGATGGCCGAAGGCGACGTGCTGCAGATCGTCATCTTCTCCGTCCTCTTCGCGCTCGCCGTCACGAGCATCGGCGAGAAAGCGAAGCACGTCGTCGGCTGGTGCGAGTCGCTCGCCGACATCATGTTTCGCTTCACCGAATTCGTGATGCAGTTCGCGCCGATCGGCGTCGGCGCCGCGATGGCGAACACGCTCGGCCACTCGATGAAAGAAGGACACGGCTTCCGCGTCCTCCTCAACCTCGGCATGCTCGTCGGCACGCTGTACGGCGCGCTCATCGTCTTCCTGCTCGTCGTCCTGCTGCCGGTGGCGCTGCTGTTCCGCGTGCCGCTTCGCGATTTCCTGCGCGCCGTGAAAACGCCCGCGACGATCGCGTTCGCAACAACGTCGTCCGAATCCGCGCTGCCGAAAGCGATGGAGAACATGCAGCGCCTCGGCGTCCCGCGCCGCATCGTCGGCTTCGTTTTGCCGACCGGCTACAGCTTCAATCTCGACGGCACGACGCTCTATCTCGCGCTCGCATCCGTCTTCGTCGCGCAGGCGGCGGGCGTGCATCTTTCGTGGACGCAGCAGATCGTCATGATGTTGACCTTAATGCTGACGTCGAAAGGCGTCGCCGGCGTGCCGCGCGCATCGCTCGTCATCCTCCTCGGCACGCTCGCATCATTCAATCTCCCCGTCGAAGGCGTCCTCGTCATCCTCGGCGTCGACGAGCTCATGGACATGGCCCGCACCTGCGTCAACGTAATCGGCAACTGTCTCGCAACGGTCGTCGTGGCGAGATGGGAAAAGTCATTCCGCAACGCCGAGTGGCAGGCGGAAGAGGCGGAGCTGGAGCAGGTGACGGGACAGATGGCGATCGTGTCATGAAGAAACTACTCGCGCTGCTGATGTTCGTCGTTGCGTGCTCGTCGTCGACGAGTCCGAATGCGCGCTTTCCCGCGCCGGATCTCGAGCTCGGTCAGGCAGCCGAGGCGAGCGATTTTCTTTACAGCAACGGGCCGGTGAGTTTGCGTTACGCGCTGCAGGTGACGAACAACGCGGACGAGCAGCTGACGTTGCGACGAGTCGAGCTGCGCACGATCGGCGGAGGTGTATATCAGCTGCGGCTGCGCTCGCAGAACGTCGAGCTCGTCGTCGCGCCGCATTCAACCGGCACCGCGCAGTTCACGATGTGGGGAACTGCTAACGGCTCGATGCGGCAACACGTTTCGGAGCCGACGACGTTGCGCGGAGTCGCGTACTTCGAATCGGCCAGCGGCCCGATGCAGAAAGTGTTCACGACGACGATCGACCTCGCCGGCCGGTAGCGCCGCGCGTTACGGAATCTCGTAAACCGTCATCTCGTCGGCGATGCCTTTGAGCGATGCCTTGTGCTCCATCGCCGCGACGCCGTTCGTCGCGAGGAACTGCTTCACGCCGGGATGGCTGACGACAGACTCCGTGACGAAGATCGAGCGCGCGGTCGCGAGTCCCTGCACGCGCGCGGCAATGTTGACCGTCTGGCCGAAGTAATCGAGCCGATCGTTCGAGATGACGGCGAGACACGGACCTTCGTGCATGCCGATCTTCACGATCAGATCTTCGTGCTTCCGCTGCTCGTTCAGCGTGTCCATCGCGTCGCGCATCCGGAACGCCGCCGACACGCCGAGCTCACTCGATGGGAACGTCGCCATCACCGCGTCGCCGATCGTCTTCACGACCGCGCCCGCCTCGGCGCGCACGACATCAGTCAGCACGCGAAAGTGCGCGCGCACGAGGTCGTACGCAACGAGATCGCCGACGCGGTCATACAACTCCGTCGACGCTTTCAGATCGGTGAAGAGCACCGTGAGGCTGGCGATCTTCAGTCGCTGATCGATGTTGACCGCGTCTGTGCGATAGAGATCGCGAAAGGTTTGATTCGTGAAGAGACGCTTCGCGGTGAGGATCGGCTGCAGCGTCGACAGCTGCTCGTGAAACTCCTCCTCGGCAAGGAACAGCGCCGGGAGAATGCGCTGAGTCGTACCGTTGACGAGCGTGAGCCGCAGCGGTCCCGGCGCGAATTCGTGCTTCGTCGTCGAGATGCCGCTGCCGGTGTACACGATTGTGAGATCGCGCCGCTCGCGCACCGGCTCGCCCTTCACGTCGAGGAAGACCGCGGTGTGCGTGATCGGCTCGAAGAGGATCAGGAACTTCGCGGGAACGTTGACGGAGAGGATGACTTTGTCGCCCGGCGGCACTTCTTCCGATTCGAACGTGAAGCGATCCCACATCGCCGCGTAGTTGTTGCCCTTCGGCAGGACGAGGCGATTGCTGAAGTACATCGAGCGGTAGTAATCGAAGAGTGATAGCGAGTCGGGCTCGTGGGCGGCGATGCGGCGCACCGATGGGTTGACGGTGAAGCTGACTTCGACCATCTCATCGAGCGTCGGCTCGTACGCGGCCGCGCAGAGCGAGCAGTCGTAGGAGTCGCGCATCTGCTTGAGATTCGCGCCCGCGTCGAGCACGCCGCCGCAGCCGGGGCAGAGGAGGTTCCACGACATGTCGAAGAGCCCGAGCTTCGCCGCGTGCACGAATGCATCGATGACTTTCTCTTCGTTGAGCGAGTGATCGCGCGCGAAGCTGATGACGTCGAGCCGGACGAGCGCATCGTCAGGAGCGCTCGCAACGAAGTCTTCGATCGCGCCGGCGACGACGGGATCGGCCACCTGGCGGAGGGCATCGAAACGCGCATTGCGATCCATGGATGCGCTGATTGTACTCAGACCGGAAGTCCGATCTTCCGCACGAGCGATGAAAATCGCGGATCCGATCGGTATTGCGAGAATCGCTCGTCCCACTTGATGTGCGGCAGCCAGGCAGAGCGCTCGAGAAACGCCTTGTCGAGCCATGAAAACGCTTCATCGGCGTTGCCGAGGCCGGCGTGGACGACGGCGATGTCGTACGCGGAGACGTATTCGAGTTCCGAGCGCTTCATCAGCGTTTGCAGAATCGC
>Ga0070701_10000104_pt1 | contig 24007 bp, 22 predicted proteins | sample KBSK5102metaG_FD_65451 | JGI IMG/M metagenome (GOLD analysis project Ga0070701, IMG submission 65451) | Corn, switchgrass and miscanthus rhizosphere microbial communities from Kellogg Biological Station, Michigan, USA - KBS K5-10-2 metaG | ecosystem: Host-associated > Plants > Roots >... | reverse complement strand
CCGCGACCGTCGCAATCACCCAGAGGTCGTAAGTTCCGTACGCGACGAGCAGCAGCGCGGTGATCGCCAGCGGCACCGTAGCGGCGAGCGCAATGACGACGACCTTCCGCTCGTAATGCAGCAGCCGCGACGCTCGTTTCCGCGGCGTCATAACGCGTACCGCTGCATCCTCCGGTACATCGCGCTGCGGCTCAGCCCGAGCGCGCCCGCCGCGCGGCTGACGTTGCCGTCGTAACGCGCCAGCGCTTTTTTGATGAGCAGCACTTCGACCTGTTCGAGACTGAGATCATCGAGCCGCGCTTCCGCCGGCGCCTGCAGCGCGAGATCGCTCGTCGTAATGCGGTTCCCGGAACAGAGCAGCACCGCGCGCTCGACCGCATGTTCGAGCTCGCGCACGTTGCCCGGCCACGAATGTCCGAGCATCGCCTTCGTCGACTGCGCATCGAATCCGCTGATGTTCTTTCGATAGCGCTTCGTCTCGCGCGCGAGAAAGTGCGCGGCGAGCGCCGGGATGTCATCGCGCCGGTCACGCAGCGGCGGAATGCGAATCTCGATGGTGTTCAACCGAAACAAAAGATCCTGCCGGAATCGCCCTGCCGCCACATCTTCTTCGAGCGCCGCATTCGTCGCCGACACGAGCCGCACATCAGCGCGCCGCGTCTGCGACGAACCGACGCGCTCGTATTCGCCGGTCTCGATCACGCGCAGCAGTTTCGCCTGCTGCGTCATCGTGATGTTCGCCACTTCATCGAGAAAAAGCGTCCCGCCGCCGGCGAGCTCGAAGCGTCCGATGCGATCGCTCTTCGCGTCGGTGAACGCGCCTTTCACGTGCCCGAACAACTCGCTCTCGAACACGCCCTCGGAAAGTCCGCCGATGTTGACTGAGATGAGCGGCTTCGACGCGCGGCTCGAGCTCGCATGCAGCGCTCGCGCGAACACGCCCTTGCCCGTTCCATTCTCGCCGCGCAGCAGCACGTTCGCATTCGACGGCGCGACGCGCCGCAGCATGTCGACGACCTGCCGCATCGCCGGCGACTCGCCAATCAGCGGCGACTCCTCGGCATCCCCGCGCAGAATCGAGTTCTCGCCTTCGAGCGTGCGACTTCTGCGCAGCGCGCGACCGAGCTCGATCTGCGTTCGGACGACCGAAAGAAAACGCTCGTTCTCCCACGGCTTGCGAATGAAATCGCGCGCGCCTTTCTGCATCGCCTCGACCGCGAGCTCGACCGAAGCCCATGCCGTCAGCACGACGACCGGCAGCGTGCTGTCGTACGCGTGCAACTGTTCGAGCAGCTCCAGTCCTTCGCCGCCCGAGGTCGTGTCGCGCGTGTAGTTCAGATCGATGACGACGAGGTCGAGCTCCATCGAGCCGACCATGCGAATCACATCCGCCGGCGACGTCGCCGTCTCCACGCGATAGCCCTCGGGCCGCAAAAGCAGCTCGAGGGCTTCGAGTACATCGCGCTGATCGTCGCCGATCAGAATCGTTCCGGTCTGCATCGCTTCGCAGCCGTCACTCTGCGCGCAACGCGACGAGCGGATCAACCCTCGTCGCACGGCGCGCAGGAACGTACGTTGCGAGAAATGCCACCGCGGCAACGCCGAGCCACACCAAAAACATGACCGCCGGATCGGTTGCGCTGACGCCGAACAGCAGACTGCGCAGAAGTCGCGTCGCGGCGAGCGCGCCGGCCGTGCCGAACAGCAATCCGAGGAGTGCGATCTGCATCCCTTCGCGCGACACGAGATTCATCACCTGCCGCGGCTGCGCGCCGAGCGCCATTCGCACGCCGATTTCCTGCGTGCGCTGCGACACCGAATACGACAGCACGCCGTAGATTCCGATCGCCGCGAGGATCAGTCCGAGCGAGCTGAAAAGCGTGAGCAGCGACGTGTTGAATTTCGGCCGCGCGATCGTCTTCATCACGAGCGCGTCGAGCGTCTTCACCTCGGACACCGTCGCATTCGGCTCCATCGTTCGAATGATTCTCGCGGCGGTGCCGGCGAGCGCTTCCGGATCGCCCGTCGTCCGCGCGATGACCGTCAATTTCGACGCCGGCCGCAGCGCGTAATGGAGATACATCGACTGGTGCGGCTCTTTCTCGATTCCTTCCGCACGCAGATCGCCGACGACGCCGACAATCTCGCCGGTCCGCTCGTCGCCCAGGTCTTCGGCAACGGTGATGCGCCGTCCGATCGGATTCTCTTTCGGGAAGTACTTCTTCACGAGCGCATCGCTGACGATGAACGTCCGCCGCGACGCGTCGCGCGCATCGAAGAGCCGGCCGGCGATGAGGCGGATGCCCATCGCACGAAAGTAATCGCCGCCGACAATGTACTGATCGGCGCCCGGCCCGTTGCCCGGCGCGTCTTTGGGACGACCTTCGATCTCGAAACCGTCGCGCCGTCCGGGTCCGGTGAACGGCATCATCAGCGTCGCGCCGGCACTCGTCACGCCCGGCACCGCGCGCAGCCGGCCGAACAGATCTTCGTAAAACGCGAGCCGCTTCGGCGGTTCTTTGTACGACTGCGAAGGAATCGAGACCTTCATCGTGATGGCCTGCTCCGCCTTCACGCCGGGATCGACTTCCAGCAGCTGACGAAAGCTGCGCAGCAGCAATCCGGCGGAGACGAGCAGCACGACGGCGAGTGCGATCTCGGCGGCGACGAGCACATCGCGAAACCGTTTGCCGCCGCGGCCGTGCGTCGCGCCGCGCGACGAGCTGCGCAACACGTTCTGCAAATCCGCGCGCGACGCTTCGACAGCCGGCGCGAGACCGAAGAGCAGCGCCGTCGCCATCGCGATCAGCGCCGTGACGCCGACCGTGGCCGTGTCAACGGAAATCTGTTCGAGCCGCGGCAGAATCGACGGATCGGGGATGAAATGCACGAGCAGCGTCGTGCCGTAAATCGCGAGCAGCAGACCGAGCAAACCGCCGGCGAGTGAAAGCACGATGCTTTCCGTGAGCAGCTGGCGAATCAATCGTCCGCGCGACGCGCCGAGCGCCGCGCGAATCGCCATCTCTTTGCGCCGGCTCGATGCGCGGCTCAGCAGCAGGTTCGCAACGTTGACGCACGCGATGAGCAGCAGGATGCCGACCGACGCGAGCACGATGATCAGCGGACGCCGCACTTTGCCAACGAGCTGTTCGTGCAGCGGCACGACGTTCACGGTCATGTTCTTCATCGACTCGCGGTCGTTGATTTCCAGTCGTCGCGCGAGCGCGGCCATGTCGCGCTGCGTCTGTTCCATCGAAACGCCCGGCGCGAGCCGCGCGATCACGCGCAGAAATCGGCCGCGCTGCATTTCCGGTTTCACGGGAAGCGCGAGCGCTGCCCAGACATCGCTCTGCGCATCGGTGAGCGCGAGCGGCAGCACGAAGTTTTCCGGCAGCACGCCGACGACCGTGAACGGCGTGTCGAACAGGCGCACCGTTCGTCCGACGATCGAGCGGTCGCCGCCGAACTTGCGCTGCCACGTGTTGTAGCTGAGGACGGCGAGATCGGGACTCGACGGCAGATCGTCGCCGGGCTGCAGCAATCGGCCGAGCAGCGGCTTCACGCCGAGAGTCGAAAAGAATTTTCCGGTCGCGAGGCCGACGCGCACTTCTTCCGGCTCACCACCGCCGGCGAGCGCGGTCGTGCCAAGCCAGTACGCGCCCATCGAGCTGAAGTTCCGCTGCTTTTCCCACTCGTGGAAGTTCTTCGTCGACGCGAAATTCTCGGGCACGTTGTCGACGAAATTGTGCTCCCACACCATCGTCAGCCGCTCCGGTTCCGGGAACGGCAGGCGATGCAGCACGACCGCTTTGAAAACCGTGAACATCGCGCTCGTTGCGCCGATGCCGAGGGCGAGGGTGAGGATTGCGATGGTGGCGAATGATGGCTGCTTGAACAGCGAGCGCACGCTGAGCCGCAGATCGCCGAGGAAGTTGCTCATCGCGCCTCCGCGACGGCGGCGGGACCGGTGCTCGGAGGCGGCGGGATCATCGCGTCGTCGCCCGTCGTCTCCTCGACGATGCGGCCGTCGAACAGATGGACGATGCGATCGGCGAAGCGCGTGAAACGCGGATCGTGCGTGACCATGCAGATCGTTGCGCCGCCGTGATGCAGCTCGCGCAGCAGCTCGATGACCGCCTCGCCGTTTTTCGAGTCGAGGTTGCCCGTCGGCTCGTCAGCGAGCACGACGCTCGGATCGCCGACGATCGCACGCGCGACCGCGACACGCTGCTGCTGGCCGCCGGAAAGCTGCGCCGGAAAATGCTTCATGCGCGGCGCCATCCCGACGCGATCGAGCGCTTCCGCGACTTTGCGATTGCGATCGGCGGGCGACATCGTGCGATACGTCAGTGGCAGCGCGACGTTCTCCGCGACGGTCAGATCGCCGATCAGATTGAACGCCTGAAACACGAAGCCGATCCGCTCGTTGCGAATGCGCGCGCGCTCAGCGACGCTCAGGTTTTCGACGCTCTTTCCGTCGAGCTCGTAACGGCCGGTGGTCGGCGTATCGAGCAGGCCGAGAATCGACAGCAGCGTCGATTTGCCGCAGCCCGACGGACCGGCGATCGAAACGTATTCGCCGCGGCGAATGGTGAGATCGACGCCCGCCAGCGCATGCGTCTCCAGCTCCTCGGTGTAAAAAATCTTCGACAGCGCTTCGGTGCGAATCAGTGTGGTCATTTGAATTCAATCCTCGCGAATTTGTCCCAGTTGGATGTGTCGGAGACGACGATCTCGTCGCCGGTTTTCAGTCCCTGCGTGATCTGGATGGAGTCCGACGAGCTCGCGCCGAACGCGACCTGCACGCGCTCCGCGGCGCGTCCGCCGTCGACGAGCTTGTAAACGGTGCCGCTCGCCTGTTCCTGCGCGCCGACCGGACGCGCGACCTGCAGCGCATCGGCGACGCGTCCGAGCTCGATCGTCGCTTCGACACTGAGGTCCGGACGCGCGCCTTTCGGCAGCGGCGCGGTGATGCGAATGTCGAGCGTGACCGAGCCCTGACGCGCGGCCGGATCGATGCGTGAGACAACGCCCGCGACGACGCCGTTGTGCGTATCGATGACGGCGGGCGCGCCGACGTAAACGTCTTTCGCCTGCGCTTCCGCGATCTGAATCTCAGCCTTCAGCTGCTCCGGCTGCGCGACTCGCGCGAGCGGCGTGCCGGCAGCGACACGCTGGCCGGCCGTGACGCTCACCTGCTGCAGCACGCCGTCGATTCCGGCGCGAACGTGCAGCGCATCGACTTCCGATTTGCGCAGCGAATAGAGCGCGCGCCGCATCTCGACGGCTGCGCGCTGCGCGGCGAGTCGCGACTGCAGCGATGACGTCGTGAGCGCGAGGCGCTGATCGTCGAGCGCGACGCGACGCTGCAGCTGTTCGAGATTCGTCGCCGACATCTTCCGGCTGAGGTCCGCAACGATTCCCTGCTTCGCCATCTGCGCGTCTGACTCCGCGCGCAGTCGCGCACTTTCGAGCTCCGCGCGAAGTTGCGCGTGCGCGGCCTGCTGCCCGAGCCGCTCGAGCTCCAGCGACGCCTTCAAACTCTCCAGATCCGCCTCGGCGCCACGCAGCTGCCACTCGGCATCGGCGGCGGCCTGCAATTGCTGCGGATCGGAAAGCTCGATGATGACCGTGCCGGCCGTGACGCGCGTGCCGGGCTGCACGACGACGCGTTCGATTTGTCCCGCGGTCGCGGCGGCGACCCAGCGAAGGTTTTCGGGAACGAGCGTGCCGCTGCCGCGAATGTTGCGCACGAGCGTCGCGCGCTTCACGGTGTCGGTCATGACGGATGCGCGATCGACCGGCGCGCCGGCCGGCCGCAGCTGCGCGAGCGCTACGACCGCGACGACGGCGAGGATCGCGAGCGTTGTGATGATGATGACGCGCCGCCTGTTGCGGCCTGCGGGTTGGGTGCGGGGGACGTCCATGTTGCCGCGGCTAATCGCAAGCGCACTGCCATACGGACGCAATCAGCTAAGTTACTGTGCTTGCTATATTTACGTGACAACGAACCTTTTCGTAAGTGCGCGGTTGCGGGACGCGCCGTCCCACAACCGGACACTTTTTCAGGCGCGGTTCGCCCACGGCCGCAACACGAAGTGCTCCGGCGTCGCGGTCACCGTCTCGCGTACCGAGCGCACGAGCTTTCGCCGCGACAGCAATCGCAGCGCGGCCTGCACCGCGCTCTTCGACAGCCCGGTCTCATCGGCGATGCTCTGATGACTGATGCGCATGCTCTTCTTCCGCGCGGAGATCGTGCGGCTGAAGAGAAAGAGGTAGACGACGAACGCGGCCGGCGAGCGGTCGTGCCACGTCAGATCGCGCATCAGCACGTCGACGACATACGGATCGATTTTCATCGCTATACCGGTAATCACTATAGGCATTTCAAAGACCGTCGACAAACTTTCGCACGCCGCCTACATTGCGCGCGGAGGAGAAATCAAATGATCACGCAGGTGAAATTCGTCGGCATTCCGGTCAGCGATCAGCAGCGCGCGCTGGAGTTCTTCACGGAAAAGCTCGGCTTCAAAATCATGACGGATCAGCCGATGGGACCCGGTCAGCGCTGGATCGAGCTGAAGGTCGGCCGCGCCGAGACCGGCGTCGTGCTCTTCACGCCGCCGGGCCACGAAGATCGCATCGGCACGTTCGTCAATCTCTCGTTCCAGTGCGACAACGTGCAGAAGACGTTCGAAGAGCTGCGCGACCGCGGCGTCGAGTTCGTGCAGGAACCGAAGACCGAGCCGTGGGGCACGTCGGCGATTTTCAAGGACCCGGACGGGAACACGTATGTAATGGGCTCGAAGTAACCGTCACTACAATGGCGCTCATGCGCCGACTCGTCCTCGTCATCACGCTGCTCGCAGCCGCCGCCTGCAACAAAAACGACCCGACCGATCCGACCGCCAACCTCGGCCCGCGAGGACGGCTCGCGGGACTGGTGACGATCGGCCCGTTCTGTCCCGTCACGACCACGCAGCCCTGCCCCACGCCGGCTTCCGCGTACGGCGAGCGCAAAGTGCTCGTCTACAACGAAGCCGGCACGCAGCTGCTCTTCACCGTCGACATCGACGCGCAGGGTCTGTATGTGATCTCGCTGCAGCCGGGCAAATATCTCGTCGACGTGAAGAAGGTCGGGCTCGATCGCTCCTCGGACGTACCGAAAGTCGTGACGATCGAGAAGAACCTGACGACGCCGCTGAACATCGCCATCGACACCGGAATCCGCTGATGCGCGTTGCGGTCATCGGCGCCGGCGTGGTCGGCGCGAGCGTCGCGTATCACCTCGCCGCGCGCGGCATTCGTGACGTCATCGTGCTCGATCGCGCGAACGGTCCCGGCGGCGGCAGCACGCCGCGCGCGACCGGCGGTTTTCGCGTGCAGTTCGGTACCGCAATCAACATCGCGCTCTCGCTCCTCGCTCGCGAAAAACTGCTGCGCTTCGAAGAGGAGCTCGGCGTCGACAGCGGCTACCGGCCGTACGGCTATCTCTTCCTCGCGAAATCGGAAGCGGCGCTCGACGCGCTGCGAATCGCGAACGCGCTGCAGCACGCGAACGGCGCGCCGGAACCGCAACTGATCGACGGCGACGAAGCGCGCCGCATCAATCCCGCGATCGAGGACGATGGCATCGTCGGCGCCGCGTACGGCCCGCGCGACGGATTCATTCGCGCGATGCAGATTCTCAACGGCTACACGGAAGGTGCGAAACGGCTCGGCGTCCGCTTCGAGTACGGCGTGAACGTCCCGCAGCTCCGGATCGAACGCGATCGCGTCATCGCCGCGGGCGACATCGAGGCGGACGTTTTCGTGAACGCCTCCGGCGCGTGGGCCGGGACGCTCGGCGTCGACATTCCGGTTCGTCCGCTACGTCGGCAGGTTGCGTGCACCATCGAAACGGATGTGCTGCCCGAGACGATGCCGATGACGATTCGCGCCGACGACGGCTTTCACTTCCGCGTTCGCGATCGGCGGATCCTGCTGCTCCGTCCCGACGAGCCGCGCACGACCGATCCGTTTGGCGCGTCGCTCGACGAGATGTGGATCGATGACGTCGTCTCGCGCGCCCGTGCGTGCGTTCCGATTGCTGCGCGCGTTCCGCTCGATCGCGAGCGCTGCTGGGCCGGCCTCTACGAAATGTCTCCCGACCGCCACGCCCTTCTCGGCAAAGCGCCGCACCTCACGAATCTCTTCCTCGCCAACGGCTCGTCCGGCCACGGCGTGATGCACGCGCCCGCGCTCGGCCAGCTGCTCGCGGAGCTGATCGCCGGCGACGAAACATCGATCGACATCCGACCGCTGCGCCCGTCGCGCTTCGAAGAAGGAGAACCGATCGCCGGCCCGGAGCTGCTGTGATCAAAGTCGGCCTCTGCGGCTTCACGATGGCGTTCGACGATTACCTCGACACGTTTCCCGTCGTCGAAGTGCAGCAGACGTTTTACGAGCCGCCGCGCCGAGCGACGATGGAACGCTGGCGCGCGCTCGCGCCCGATTCATTCGAGTTCACGATGAAGGCGTGGCAGGTCATCACGCATACGTCGACGAGTCGCACGTACCGGCGGATGAAGACGCCGCTGACCGATGCCGAACGTGCGGAAGTCGGCGCGTTCCGCGTGAACGACACGACGCTGCGCGCGTGGAAGACGACGCACGACTGCGCACGCATTCTTCGCGCAACGGCGATCCTCTTTCAATGTCCGGCCAGCTTCCGCGCGACGGATGAAAACATCGCGAACATGCACGCGTTCTTCGCGGCGATCGCGCGTCCGAAAGGCATTCGTTTTCTCTGGGAGCCGCGCGGCCCATGGCCCGATGAAACGATCGTCGAAGTTTGCCGCGACCTCGACCTCATCCACGCCACCGATCCGTTCGTCCGCCCGTCGCTCACGCCGGAAGTCACGTACTGGCGCCTGCACGGCAACGGCAGCGCGTATGCGGTTTACACAGACGCCGAGCTCGCGCAGCTGCGCGCGTGGCTCGACGAGAAGGACGAGACGTATGTGATGTTCAACAACGTGCCGCGCGTTGGTGACGCGCAGCGGTTCCTCTCCCCGTCATCCACCCCGTCATCCTGAGGCGCGAAGACGCCGAAGGATCTCAAAGTACGCAGCGGCAACGCTCAGGATGACGTGAACGCGCGCACCGCCTCCGCGATGACATCGACGTGCGCGGTCAACCCGTGATCGCCGCCTGCAATCGCCACGAATCGCGATCCGGGCGCTAACGACGGTTGCCACTCGCGCCACGTCTTCTCGACCGGCTCGAAGCCGACGCTCTCATCTTCGGTTCCCATGATCACCGTCACCGGCACGACCGGCGGCAACACGACGAGCCGCGACATCTCCTCGAAAAAGCGCCGATGAATCGGCACCTCCTGATTGAGCGCGTAATTGAAAACGCGAATCGGATCGCCGGACGGAATCCGCGTCAGCCATCGATCCGAAACGCCGAGCGCAGGCGCGATCAAAACCAGCGGCGCCGGAACAGCGCGCGCAACTTCGAGAGCCACCAACCCGCCAAGCGAGCTCCCGACGATCGCGCGCGGCGAAATGCGTCGCGCTTCCGAAATCGCATACGCAACGACCGCTGAAAAGTCGAGCCGCTCGAACGACGGCACGTTCAGATCCGGCGTCGTCATCGAGATCCCTTCGCGCTCGAGCCGAGGCCGCAGCAGCTCGATCTTTCCGCTCTTCGGCGACGACGCGAAGCCGTGCAGATAAAGGATCGGCAGCACCGCCGCGAATTCTCTCATTACAATCATTCGCAGTGTTCCGAAGCGTCGTCGCCGGTGTGCTGCTGTTCTGCGCGTTGTCCGCGCTCGCGCAGCCGTCGCCGCGGAGTGAGTATCGAGCGTTCTGGGTCGAGACGTTTCACACGCCGCTCGGCACGCACGCCGCCGTCGATCGCGTCATCGCTGCCGCCGTCCGCGCGAATGCGAACGCGATCTTCGCGCAGGTCCGCCGGCGCGGCGACGCGTGGTATCTCGACGCCCGCGAGCCGCTCACCGAAACCGACGGCGTCGGCGAGCCCGACACGAGCGGACGTCCGACCTTCGATCCGCTTCGCTACCTCATCGACGAAGCGCACGCGCGCGGCATCGAAGTGCACGCATTCACGATCGTCGGCTCGATCTTCAGCGGCGATCCGCGCAAAGCAATTCCGCGCGATCCGACGCACCCGTTCATGCTGCACATGAACGACATCGACGCGACTTCGCCCGCGCAATGGGCGACGCGCGCGCTGCCGCCGCGCAACGCCGGCACGACCTTCAACGGCCAGCGCTTCGGCACCGAGTGGTACATCGATCTCGGTCATCCCGAAGCGTCCGCGTACACCGTCAACGTGCTCGCGCATCTCGTCCGCAAATACGATCTCGACGGACTGCATCTCGATCGCATCCGCTATCCCGAAGCTCCGTCCGCGCCGCGCGGCGGCGTCAACGTCGGCTACAACGCCACGAACGTCGCGCGCTTCCGCGCTCGCGCCGGCGACACCGCCGGTTACGACGACGCCGGCTTTCCGCTACCGAACGATCCGCAGTGGAACGACTGGCGCCGCGAACAGGTCACCGCCTTTCTCCGCCGCCTCTACCTCACCGTCAAATCGATCCGGCCGTCGGTGAAAGTCTCCGCCGCCGTCATCTGCTACGGCAGCGGCCCGAAAGCGAACGGCGGCTTCGAGCACACCGAAGCGTACGAGCGCGTGTTTCAGGACTGGCGCGCGTGGGCGGAGGAAGGAATCATCGACATCATCACGCCGATGAACTACAAGCGCGAGCGGCTGCCGGTGCAGGCGCGCCAGTTCGACGACTGGCTGAAATTCACCGCCGACACGGCGCGCGAAAACGGCCGCATGTCAGTCATCGGCGTCGGCGCATTCATGAATCCGCTCGAAGCGACGCTGCGGCAGACGCGCCGCGCGCTTCAGCACACCGACGGCGTCATCTTCTATTCGCTCGCGTCGACGAACTCCGTCCGCAGCGACGCCACCGATTTCTTCTCCGCCGTCGGCACGCGCGCGTTTCAGAAACCGGTTCCCGCGCCGCAGCTCGTCGAACGCGGCGGATACGTGATGGGACTCGTGCGCGACGCCGCCGGTCAGCCGATCGACGGCGCGCAGGTCACGATCAGCGATCTCACCACCGGCGTCACGCACACCGTCATCGCCGACGGCAACGGTTTCTACGGCGCGCCGCATCTCGCGCCCGGCCGCTATCGCGCGACCGCGCAACTCGACGGACGCCAGCTCGCAACCTCACTCATCACCATCGACCTCGGCCACGTCACGAACGCCAATCTCGATCAGTACACGATCCGGAACGCCTTGTCGGCGCCGGCCGGCACTTCGTCGATCTCGACGAAAGAGACGCCCTGACAATCGCCGCACGCGTCGCGCACAGCTTTCGTCGCCAGCACTTCCGCAGCCTTCGCGATGTCTTCACCGAGCTTGCTCGCTGCGTTCACTTCCGCGCCGTAAACGTCGGTGTCGCCGATGCGCAGCATGCGGCCGAACCCGAGCCCGACGCAGAGGAGCACCTGATCCTCGGGCGCGCGCGTTTCGTTGTACTCGAACGTCGCGCGCTGCATCGCGATCGCCGCACGAATCGCCTTCTGCACGTTGCGGAAAATGATCAGCAGCGAATCGCCCTCGGCCTTCAGCATGATCCCGTCGTGCAGCTCGATCTGCGGGATCAGCAGCCGCTCCGATTCATAGATCGTCTGCAGAAAATGAATGATGCCGAACGCCGCGACGCTGCGTGAAAAGCCGGCCAGATCGGTGAACATCACGCACCACTCTTCGCCGAACAAATCCCAGATGCGCTGATCGATCAGTTCCTTGTCGGCGCCGGCGGCCAGCCGCGACTCGATCAGCTTCTGCAGCCGATCCTCGGACGCGCTGAGGATGATGGAGCGGCGATGCGGCACGGCGGAAGTGTAGCGCGGCGGTACAATCCGCAAGGTCCATGTCATTCAGAAATCGGTACCTTCTGCGGCTGATGGCGCCTCCGGCGCTGGTCACGCTTCCGCTCGCGTTCGTGTTTTTGACGCAGGTCGAGCAGCTGTCAGGCGGCAGCGCCATCGCCGTCGCGGTGATGTTGCTCGTCTTCGGCGCCGTCGTCGCCGGCGCATTTTTCGCGATGCTCGGCAAACGGCTCGATGACGTCGACAACGCCGCCGCACTGCGCGGCGACGTCTCGCGCGTGATGTCGGAAACGCTCGCGCGCTCGACGCTGTACGCGGCGATTTTTCATGGCAGCGGCGCGCTGCTCTTCGCGCTCGTCGGCGCGCTCACGATCGATCGCAGCGGATTCGGTTTCGTCTGCTGCTTTGCGGCCGCAACGATCGTCGCGTTTCCGTCGACGCTCTGGGCCTACGCGGAAGGAAAACGCGTTCTCGTCGACGGCGTGCAGACCGCGGAACGCATCCGCTTCACCGGCCGCCGCGTTCCGCTCGGACGCAAGATCGCCGTCGTTTTCATCGGCGGTTTCGGCGTCTCGGGACTCGTCACCGTGCTGCTCGTTCTCGGCCGTCCCGAATCCGCGCTCACCTCCGCGCTCGTCGTCGGCGTACTCACGATGATGTTCTTCGCCGGCGCGACGTGGTTCGTCGCGCGCGACATCGCCGCACCGCTGCGCGAGCTGCGCGGTCTCGCCGCCGAAATGGCGCTCGGCAACTTCGACATCGCGCCGCGCATTTTCGCGGACGACGAAGTCGGCGAAGTCGTCGCCAGCTTCATGGAAACGCGCACGAACCTCCGCCGCCTCCTCGGCCGCATCGGCGGCAGCGGCACGACGATCACCGACGGCGTGCGAGTCATCACCGGCGGCACCGAGTCGCTCCTCACGCGCTCGCGCGAACAGAGCGAGCTCACCGAAAACTCTTCGATGGCAGTCGAGAACGTACGCGGCGGAATCAGCAGCGTGCTCGTCGCCGCCGACACCGTCACCGAGCTCACGCAGGACGCGTCGAGCCGCGCGCTCGAGCTGCAGGCGTCGGCCGAAGAAGTCGCGCGCAGCATGGATTACCTCTTCCAGTCGGTCGAGAAAACCTCGTCGTCGACGACCGAGATGAACGCCTCGATGACCGAGATGTCGAAGCGGACCGACGTCCTCGCCGGTATCGGCGAAGAAGTGCTGTCGTTCGTTTCCGAGATGGACTCGACGATCGAAGAGCTCCGCGCCGGCGCGCAGTCGACGGCCGAGATTTCGCGCCAGGTGCGCGAGAACGCGGAAGAAGGCGGCAACGCCGTCGCGCGCACCGTCGAAGGAATCAATCTTTCGCAGGAACTGACGAACAGCACGGCATCGGTCCTCGACGATCTGCAAAAAAGCGTCGGCCAGATCAGCCAGATCCTCAGCGTCATCGAAGAAGTCACGAATCGCACGAACCTGCTCGCGCTCAACGCCGCGATCATCGCCGCACAAGCCGGCGAGCACGGCTTGGGCTTTACCGTCGTCGCCGACGAAATTCGCGAGCTCGCCGAGCGGACGCGCGGTTCGACGAAAGAGATCAGCACGATCATCAAAGCCGTGCAGAACAGCTCGCGTCAGGCCGTTGCGAAAGCGCACGAAGGCGTGGAACGCGTCGTCGACAACGTGCGTCTCGCGGAGAACGCATCGTCATCGCTCGGACAGATCGTCGAGAGCGCGTCGACGTCGTACGAGATGGCGACGAAGATCTCGCGAGCGCTCGACGATCAGGCGAAAGCGAGCCGTCATCTGCACGAAGTCGCGTCGCGCATGACCGATCACATCGCCGAGATCAACCGCGCCACGCGCGAACAGGCACGCGGCACTCAGCTGCTCGCCGAAGAGTCGGATCGCGTGCGCGAGATTGCGGCGCAGGTGAAAAACGCGACCGACGAACAGTCGACCGCCGGCCGCGGCATCACCGTCGCGCTCGAGAAGATCTCCGAGGATGCGAGAGCGATGCGCGACCTGCTCGATCGCCAGCTGCAGGAGACCGACAGCATCGCCGACGCAAGCCGCGTGATGCTCGACATCGCGCTCGCCAACGACGCGATCGCGCGCGAGTTCAACACCACCGTGCAGAGCCTCGTGACGAGCGGCCAGGACTTCGAAAGCGAAGTGTCGCGCTTCCGCTTCACGTCGTAGCAACCATCCTTCTCCCGCCGGGAGAAGGTGCCCGGAGGGCGGATGAGGGGCCACGCAAACGAATACGCCCGGCCCCTCACCCGGCCTCCGGCCACCCTCTCCCGGCGGGAGAGGGATTAGTGACTTACGGCGGCGTGAACCCCAGCGACGACCACCCATCCCCCGTCGTGTTGTCCACGCTCGACGCATACGCGACGAACGCCGACTGCGCGCCGCTCGTCACGTTCTGCACCGAGATCTGAATCGTCGGCGACAGCACGCCGACGAGCCCGATCTGCCGCAGCGAAAACGGCGGCACGACCACGTTCTGCAGATTCTGCGTCGCGCCGGTCGACACCGTCACCGTGAACGTCTGCGAGCGCGTCGCGTCGAGATTCACGATGCCGGCGTTCAGGCGGTAACGCTCATCGCGTCGCTGACCGACGATCGCCACCCGCTGCGTGTTCGGAATGTCGGCCGTCGCGATCGTCGGAAACGTCTGCGACACGGTTCCGTCCGAGCCCGGCTGCGGCGTCCAGATGCGCGCCGTCGCGAACAGCTTTCCATTCGTATCGAGCGTTCCGTCCGCATTGATCGCCGTCACGAGAATCGCGCCGAGTCCCGACAGCCCGAGAATCGACGTCACGAAATCTTCGGAGATGATTCCGCTCGACGCCGCGATCGTCACGTCGATCGGCGGCAGGTCCGAGCCCGGCGAATTTTCAGGCAGCCAGCGGAAGCGAACGAGCTGGCTCGTGGCGCGGTAATTGATCAGCGTGATGTCCGATCGAAAGAACGTGCCGTTGGCGCCCTGCACCGAGCCGGCTGCCGGAATCAGCAGTTGCGGCGCGCTGCTTCGCGGGACGATCAATTGCGCGCTCGCCGTCACGGCGAACAGAACTGCGACGAGAGCGAGACCAGCTTTCTTCATGGATACCTCCGGTTAAACTCCTCAACGCCTATGCGAGAACCGCTCCGTACGGGAGGATGGTGATGAATCAGCTGCGGGTCATCTGGGCCGCGATCCTGATGAGCACGATCATTTACTTCGCCGTGCTCTGGACCGCGATGCACGAACGTCCGTTCACGCGATCGCTCGAAAACGCGCTGCGCGACCCGCGAACGATCGGCGCGTACGTCGTCGCCATCGTGCTCTATTTTGCCGCGTTCATGATCAGCGGCAGCATCGAGCGCCGTCACGCGAAAGACGCACGCCGCGCCGCGATCATCCGCTTCGCCATCCTCGAAAGCGTCTGCGTCGTCGGAGTCGTCATCGCCTTCCTCGAAGGCGACTGGCGTCTCTATCTGCCGACGTTCGTGCTCGCCTTCATCGGCTTCGCACGCTCGCTGCCGCGCGAACGCTACGAGCTGTGAGCTACACTCACGCACATGGCGAAAGTGAACGTCGGAATCCTCGGCTCCGGTGACGTAGGCAAGTCACTCGCGCGCGGTTTTGCCGGACTCGGCCATGACGTAAAAATCGGCTCGCGCTCTCCCGAAAAACTGAATGACTTCGTCGCCGAGCAGGGCAAGCGCGTCTCTGCCGGGACGTTTGCCGAGGCGGCGAAATTCGGGGATGTGATCGCGCTGGCGACGCTGGGTGTGGCGACGCAGGAAGCGATCGATCTCGCCGGACGCGACCGTTTCGCCGGCAAAGTCGTCATCGACGCCACCAACCCGCTCGACTTCAGCAGCGGCGCGCCGCGCCTCTCCGTCGGCCACACCGACTCCCTCGGCGAACAGGTTCAGCGCTGGCTGCCGGACGCGCGCGTCGTCAAAGCATTCAACACCGTCGGCAACGCATACTTCGTCAATCCCGACTTCCCGAACGGTCCGCCCGACATGTTCATCTGCGGCAACGACGACGACGCGAAGAAAATCGTGTCGCAGATCTGCGAACATTTCGGCTGGGGCGTCGTCGACATCGGCGGCATCGAAGGCTCCCGTCACCTCGAGCCGATGTGCATGGTCTGGGTCCTTTACGGAGTGCGCAACGGCTCCTGGAACCACGCGTTCAAACTTCTCCGCAAGTAGCGGACGTTAAGCAACTTCCCACCCTCGTACGTACTCCCGCAAAAGCCGCGCGGTTGCGGCAGCCAATTTGCACGAAACGCCGCTCGCCACTTACCGAGGTGAAATCGATGCGACTCCTGCGAACGATCGTCGTCTTTGCTCTGCTGTTCCTCGTCCTCATCCCCTCCGCAAACGCCCAGTATTTCGGCAAAAACAAAGTGCAGTGGGAGCAGTTCAACTTCAAAACGCTCCACACCGAGCACTTCGACATCTACTACTACGATCAGGAAGCAGACGTCGTAAATGACGTCGGCCGGATGGCGGAGCGCTGGTATGCGCGCCTCTCGCGCGTGTTCAATCACACGTTCACGCGCAAGCCGATCGTGCTTTACGCGAACGCCGCCGATTTCCAGCAGACCACGACGACGACGGAGCTGATCGGCCAGGGCACCGGCGGTTTCACCGACCCGTTCATGAATCGCGTCGTCCTGCCGCTCACCGGCGACTACGCGGAAAACGATCACGTCCTCGGCCATGAAATGGTGCACGTCTTCCAGTTCGACGTCGCCTCGTCGATGAACAACAACCGGCGCCGCTTCAACCTCGAGCAGATGCCGCTGTGGATCGTCGAAGGTATGGCCGAGTACTTCTCGAAAGGCCGCGTCGATCCGCTCACGTCGATGTGGATTCGCGACGCGACCGTTCACAATCGCCTCCCCGACATCCGCCAGCTGACGCGCGATCCGCGCTTCTTCCCGTATCGCTACGGCCAGTCGGTGATGGCGTACATCGGCGGCCGCTTCGGCGATGACGCGGTCATTCGCTACTTCCTCGCCGCCGGCTTGACAGGCATCGAAACGGGCGTCGATCGCGCCCTCGGCATCTCCGCAAAACAGCTCTTCATCGACTGGCGCGAATCGTCGCGCGAGCTGTACAACCCGATCGTGCTCGAGCGTCCCGCGACGACCGATCGCCCGCTCATCGGATCCGAGCGCGGCCAGCGCGGAAGTCTGAACGTCGGTCCCGCGTACAGCCCCGACGGGCGCTACATCGCGTTCCTTTCGACGCGTGAGATTTTCGACATCGATCTCTTCCTCGCCGACGCGCACACCGGACAGGTGATCCGCCGCCTGCTGTCGACAGATCGCGATGCGCACTTCGAATCGCTGCGCTTCATCGATTCGGCCGGCGCGTGGTCGCCCGATTCGAAGCGCCTCGCCATCGTCGTCTTCGAGAAAGGCGACAACTTCCTCGGTATCGTCGACGTCGACAACCGCCGCACGGACCACATCAAGATTGAGGGACTCGACGCCATCAACAACGTGGCGTGGTCGCCGGACGGACAGACGATCGCCATCGCCGGCCAGACGACGGGCGTCAGCGATCTGTTCACGTACAACCTGCAGACGAAAGAGCTGCGCCGCCTGACGAACGACAAGTTCGCCGATCTCCAGCCGTCGTTCTCGCCCGACGGCCGCACGATCGTTTTCGTCTCCGATCGCGGCTCGAGCGCGACGTCGCTCGAACAGCTGCGCTTCGGCGAAATGTCCGTCTCGACGATCGACGTGCAGAGCGGCACGATCAAGACGCTGCCGCTGTTCCAGAACGCGAAGCACATCAACCCGCAGTTCGCGCCGGATGGCCGCAGCATTTACTTCATCTCGAATCCTGAAGGCGTTCCTGACGTCTTCCGCTACACGATGGATGGCGGTCGCATCGAGCGATTGACGCACGTGCAGAGCGGCGTCGCCGGCATCACGGAGATGTCGCCCGCGCTCACCGTCGCATCGCAGACCGGCGACATCGCGTTCTCGATGTATGAAGCGGACAACTACAACATCTACAAGATCGCCGCGCCGCAGAGCGGAACCGCCGTCGCGACGACGACCGTCGCCGACGCGCCGCGTGCCGCGCAGCTTCCGCCACTCCGCGGCACCGGCTCGACGATCACCGAATATCTGAATCAGCCGGCCGCCGGTCTGCCGCCGGCCGACACCGTTTTCCGCACGACCGGCTACACGCCCGGACTGCATCTCGCCTACCTCGGACCGCCGACGCTCGGCGCGGGCGTCAGCAGCTACGGCGTCGGCCTCGGCGGCAGCATCAGCGCGTACTTCAGCGACGTGCTCGGCTATCACAACGTCGGTCTCGCCGTCGAAGGCGGCGGCTCATCGGGCTACGGCAGCATCGCCGATCAGATCGGCGCCGAGCTGCTGTATCTGAACCAGCGGCACCGCTTCAACTGGGGCTTTACCGCGTCGCATCTGCCGTACATCACCGGCTTCAGCACCGTTCGCGCAAACCCGAACGGACCGGGCGACATCTACGAGCAGCAGATCGACATCCTGCGCTTCGACGAAGCCTCGGCGATCGCGCAGTATCCGTTCTCGACGACGCGCCGCATCGAAGGCAGCGTCGGCATTCAGCATCAGTCGCAGAAGTCGGAGCTGCAGCAGTTCCTCGTCATCGGCGACACGATCGTCGACGAAAACCGCCAGAGCCTCGGCAACAACCTCAGCCTGACGCTCAGCCGCGCATCCGCCGCATTCGTCGGCGACAGTGCCGTGTTCGGATTCCTCTCGCCGGTTCGCGGCACGCGTTATCGCTACGAAATCGAATCGCTCTCGGGCGATCTGAAGTTCCAGACCGCGCTCGCCGACTGGCGCAAGTACTGGTTCGTCCGTCCGGTCACGTTCGCCGTTCGCGGACTGCATTACGGCCGCTACGGTACGGACGCCGAGAACTCGCTGCTCTATCCGCTGTACCTCGGCCAGGGAAATCTCGTGCGCGGCTACGACCCGGGCTCGATCGGTCTCAACGAATGCGTCACGCCGACCGGCAGCGTCTGTCCCGTGTTCGATCGCCTCGTCGGATCGAAGATCGCCGTCGCGAGCGCCGAAGTTCGCGTGCCGCTGTTCGGAACGCGTGAGTTCGGACTCGCGACTGGTTTCCTGCCGACGGAGCTCACGGGCTTCATCGACGCCGGCACCGCATGGACGGAAAACGAGAAGCCGAAACTGCGCTACTCGACGCGCAGCAACGAGCGCGTGCCGGTCGTCAGCGCCGGTATCGCCGCGCGCATTCTCCTCGCCTACATCCCGCTCGAGTTCTACTACGCCAAGCCGTTCCAGCGCCCCGATGCCGGCTGGCAGTTCGGATTCAATATCATTCCGGGGTGGTAATCGACGAAGCCGAATTCGAAGCGCTCGTGGAAGACGCCATCGCGCGTCTTCCGCGACGCTTCGCCGACCTGCTCGACAACGTAGCGATCGTGGTCGAGGAGGAGCCGAGCGACGACGACCTCGACTCGCTCGATGACGATGACGACGGCGACGAGCTCCTCGGCATCTACCGCGGCGTTCCCGTCACGCAGCGCGTGCACGACATGCTCCCGCTGCTGCCCGACACGATCGCGATCTTCCGCGGCCCGATCCTGCGAATCTCAAAAACGCGCAGAGAAGCGATCCACGAGATCCGCGAGACCGTGATCCACGAGCTCGGACACTACTTCGGGTTACACGACGACGATATGGTGTTTTGAGCCAGTGCTGAGGACTGAGGACTGAGGACTGAGTAAAGTCGGCTGACGCGGAGCGACTCAGTCCTCAGTCCTCAGTCCTCAGTCCTTTTTTATTCGATATCCACCAGCTCCACATCGAACACGAGCATTCCCTGCGGCTTTCCGGGCTGATGGTCGTACGCCAGGCGCGACGGGATCCACATCCGCACCAGCGATCCTTCCGTCATCAGCTTCAGTCCTTCACTCCACCCGGCAATCACACCGTTCACGGCGAACTCTGACGGATTGCCGCGCAGCACGGTGCTGTCGAACATCTTCCCGTCCGCCGTCCAGCCGGTGTAGTTCACGCGCACGTAGTCGTTGTCGCGCGGATGCTTCGTTCCCTTGCCGGGACGCAGCACTTTGTACGCGAGGCCGCTGCGCGTTTTGATCGCGTCTTCAGGCGGCGCGGCGACGTTGCTCGGCGCGACCGGGAGCTTCACGATCTCGGCGAGCTCGATGTCGGCGATCAGGAGTCCGCCGGCCGGCACGCGGCCGCGCGCGCCGAGCTTCTCCGGAATCCAGATGCGGACGCGTTCACCTTCGGTCATGCCGAGGAGGGCTTCGCGGATGCCGGGCATCATTTTGGGGAGCGGGACCATCGCCAGCTTCGGCGGCTCGATCGAATCGAGCAGCTTCCCGTCCGAAGTCCAGATCGTGTAGCGCAGCTTCACGAGCGCGTCTTCGTTCGGGCGATCTTTGCCGGTTCCCGGCGCGAGCTGCTTCGTGAAAAGTCCGGTAACGCTGCGCGTTGCGTCGGCGGGCGGCGCGGTGAGATCGGCGGGCGGAGTAGCTTCAGCAGCGCCGAGAAGGAGTGCGAGGGCGAGCGGGACGAGATTCATCGCGCGGGATAATTCACGAATCCGGCCGCAAAATCCACATCCCTCAATTCCCACGCGTGTTACGGAACGGTCATCCCGCTCCGCACGCGAGGCTTAGCACGTTCGGCATCGCGGCAGCGGCGGTGCAGTTCGTTCCCGCCCGAAACGAGGAGGGAACGATGAAACGAATCGCATCCACATTCATGCTCCTGCTGCTGGCTGCGTGCGCGGCTCACGACGCGACGAAGATCGTCTCGATCGTGTCGGCCGGCAGTCCGGGCGGCGGATCGATCCGCGGCTTCGTGACGACCGGTGGCAATCCGCTTCCGGGCGCGACGGTGACGCTCAGCGCGCCGGCCGTCGCCGCGCGCACGGTCGTGACCGACGTCAACGGCAAGTATGTCTTCGCGAATCTCTCACCCGCGACCTACACGTTGCGATATGAGCTCGCCGGCCTGAATACGGTCACGCGGTCGGTCGCGTTGAGCGCGCCGGCGATCGTGCAGGCGAACGCGGATCTGCGCCCGTCGGCGGTCGCGGAGGCGATCACCGTCACCGCATCCTCACCCGCTTTCTTCGAAACGCAGGAGGTGCACCGGTTTCTCCCGATCAAAGAAAACGGATTCATCGCGACATCGAAAGATGCGAGCACGACGTTCGCGATCGATGTCGACCGCGCTTCGTACGCCTACGTTCGCAGCTACCTCGCGGAAGACGAGCTGCCGCCGCCGGACGCCGTGCGCATCGAGGAGATGGTCAACTACTTTACGTATCACTACGCGCCGCCGAGTGATGGCCGTCCGTTTGCGGTCTCGAGCGAAGTCGTCGGCTGTCCGTGGGAACCGGCGCATCGGCTCGTGCGCATCGGCATTCAGGGACGTCAGATCGAACAGTGGCGGCAGGAGCCGAACAATCTCGTCTTCCTGATCGACGTCTCCGGCTCGATGGAGTCGCCGGAAAGCCTGCCGCTGGTCGTGTCCGGCCTGCATCTGCTCGTCGATCAGCTTCGCGCTGAGGATTCCGTCGCGATCGTCGTGTACGCGGGAGCTGCAGGACTGGTGCTGCCGCCGACGTCCGGCGCCGACAAAGCAACAATCGTCAATGCACTCGCGAAGCTGGAGGCCGGCGGCTCGACAGCGGGCGGCGAAGGAATCGAACTGGCGTACAAAGTTGCGCGCGACAACTTCAAAGAGCACGGGAACAATCGCGTCATCCTCGCGACCGATGGCGATTTCAACGTTGGCGTCAGCGACGTCGAATCGCTGCAGAAGTTGATCGAAGAGAAACGCGAGACCGGCGTTTACCTGACCTGCATCGGCGTCGGCGGCGAGGGAATCAACGACGCGTTGATGAAGACGCTGTCGGTGAAAGGCAACGGGAACTACGCGTATCTCGATTCACTGGCCGAGGCAAAGAAGGTGTTCGTGAAAGAGCTCGGCGGGACGCTGGTCACGATCGCGAAAGACGTGAAAGTGCAGCTCGAATTCAATCCGCAGCTCGTCTCGTCGTATCGACAGATCGGCTACGAAACGCGCGCGCTCGCGAACGCCGATTTTCACGATGACGCAAAAGACGCCGGCGAGCTCGGCTCCGGCCATTCGGTGACGGCGCTGTATGAAATCGTTCCGGCGCGCGCCGCGACCGGGCGCATCGCGACGCTGCGGCTCCGCTACAAAGAACCGAAGAGCGTGCGCAGTTCACTCATCGAATCGACGATCTCCGATGAAGGAAAGAGTGCGTTCGATGCGAGTCCGGATACGCAGTTCGCCGCCGCCGTTGCGGAGTTCGGCATGCTGCTGCGCGACTCGAAGTACAAAGGAAACGCGACGTTCGCCGATGCGCTCGCGCTCGCACGCGCGATGCGCGGCGAGGATTTCGAGGGCTATCGCGAAGAACTGCTGCGCATGATCGAGACGTCGAAGACGCTGAGCGACGAAGCCGCGAAGGTGGCGCTGAAGGATTGACGCGAATGGGAGCGCGGCCGCGGACGGCCGCGCTCCCGAACCACGAACTAATCCCGCGGAATGTGAAACGGCACTTCGTCGTCCGACGCCGCCTCGAACTCGCGGCGGTCATCGTCGTTACGGCGCTGCTTCGAGTCTTCCTCAATGCGATACGTGCGAATGTCTTCCATGACGTCTCCTCAGAACTGCGCTTCTTCGGTCGAGCCGGCCAATGCGATCGTCGACGACGTGCCGGCGCTGATCACCTTCGCCACTTCGTCGAAGTAACCGGTGCCGACTTCGTGCTGATGTTTGGTGGCCGTGTAGCCGTTCTTCTCGGACGCGAACTCCGCCTGCTGCAGACGCGAGTACGCGGTCATCCCTTCCTCTTTGTACTGGCGCGCCAGCTCGAACATCGAGTGGTTCAGCGCGTGGAAGCCGGCCAGCGTGACGAACTGGAACTTGTAGCCCATCGCGCCGAGCTCGCGCTGGAACTTCGCGATCGTCGCGGCATCGAGCTTCTTCGCCCAGTTGAATGACGGCGAGCAGTTGTACGCGAGCAGTTTTCCGGGATGCACCGCGTGCACTTCCTCCGCGAACCGCTTCGCTTCCTCGAGGTCCGGCGTCGACGTCTCGCACCACAGCACATCCGCGTACGGCGCGTAATCGATCGCGCGCGAGATCGCCATGTCGAGACCGCCGTTGATGTGGAAGAAGCCCTCAGGCGTCCGCGACTCTTTGATGAAGCGGCGATCGCGCTCGTCGACGTCGCTCGTGATCAGCGTCGCGCTGTGCGCATCCGTGCGCGCGATGACGAGCGTCGGCACGCACAACACATCCGCCGCCAGTCGCGCCGAAGTCAGAATGCGAATGAACTGCGCAGTCGGCAGCAACACCTTGCCGCCCATGTGTCCGCACTTCTTTTCCGACGCCAGCTGATCTTCGAAATGCACCGCCGCGGCGCCCGCTTCGATCATCGACTTCATAAGCTCGAACGCATTCAGCGCGCCGCCGAAACCCGCTTCCGCATCCGCGACGATCGGCGCGAACCAGTACGTTCCGCTGCGCCCTTCGCTGTGATCGATCTGATCCGCGCGCTGCAGCGCCTGATTGATTCGCTTCACGACCTGCGGCACAGAGTTCGCCGGATACAGACTCTGATCGGGATACATGTGACCCGAGAGATTCGCGTCCGCCGCGACCTGCCAGCCGCTCAGGTAAATCGCCTTCAGTCCCGCGCGCACCTGCTGAATCGCCTGATTGCCCGTCAACGCGCCGAGCGCGCCGACGTACGGCTCCGTCTGCAGCAACTGCCACAGCCGTTCCGCACCCAGTTCGGCGAGCGTGTACTTGATGTCGATCGAGCCGCGCAGCCGCTCGACGTCATCCGCGCTGTAGTCGCGCCGCACGCCTTCCCACCGCGGATTGCTCTCCCAGTCGTTCTCCAGTTCCCGGGGCTCGCGCACTGCTTTGAGTCTCGACATCAGTTACTCCTTCACGCTTCGTTTTCGATTGAGATCAGTTCCGCATATGCGGGAATCGTCAGAAAGTCCGCGAGCTCATTCGCGAGAATCAG
>Ga0070701_10000102_pt1 | contig 24160 bp, 26 predicted proteins | sample KBSK5102metaG_FD_65451 | JGI IMG/M metagenome (GOLD analysis project Ga0070701, IMG submission 65451) | Corn, switchgrass and miscanthus rhizosphere microbial communities from Kellogg Biological Station, Michigan, USA - KBS K5-10-2 metaG | ecosystem: Host-associated > Plants > Roots >... | reverse complement strand
ATTTGCCCGCGCCTTTCGAAAGCAGACGAACGCGCATGCCGATCCACGGCTCGACGCCCATCTCCGCTGCGATCTTCGCGATCGCGCGCACTTCCGAAAGTTTCTCGGCGATGAGGATGACCTTCTTGCCGATCTTGCGGCCGATCATCGCCATCCGGATGAACGTCGTGTCTTTGTAGCCGTTGCAGACGATGAGCGCGTCGGGATCGGTGTGCACGGCGAGGCCGGCGAAGATCTCCGGCTTCGAGCCGACTTCGATGCCGTAGTTGAACGGCCGGCCGGCGTCGAGAATCTCTTCGACGACTTCACGCAGCTGATTGACCTTGATCGGAAAAACGCCGCGATACGTGCCGCCGTATTTGTTCTCGGCGATGGCGGTGTTGAACGCGCTGTTCAGACTTTCGACGCGGTGGCGCAGCAGGTCCTGAAAACGGATCAGGAGCGGCGCTTCGAGCTGCAGTCCCTGCGCCTGGCGCAGGACGTCGATGATGGGGATCGACGTTCCTTTTTCCTGGAGCGGCGCGACGGTGAGATCGCCGTTTGCGTTGACGTCGAAATAGCCGCCGCCCCAGCGGTCGGTCATGTAGAGCGACGCCGAATCCTCGACGGTCCACTCGGGCTGCTGCTCGAATTCTTCAGGATGTGCTTCCAACGTTCAGGCGTTCCTCCGAACTGCGAAGAATAGAACGTGCACGCCCCGCTGTCATTCCGCGTTTTCAGGCTCGCGAGAACTCCGTTCCGTCGATCTCCGCCATCTCGCCCGGCGTAAGGACGACGTCGATCGATTTTGCGCTGTCGGTCGCGTGCTCGGGAGTCGACGCGCCTGGAATCGGTACGACGCTCGGCGACTGCTGGCGAACCCACGCCAGCGTCACCGCGTGCACGCTCGCGTGATGCGCTTTCGCGATGCGCTGCAGCACGTCGAACTGCGGCAGCTTCTTCGCCAGGCGCCCGCCGCCGACGGGACTGTACGCGAGGAACGTGATGCCGCGCTCCGCGCAGCCGCGTGCGACGTCGATCGATTCGCGGAAGTACGGATTGAGCCGGTTCTGCACCGACTCAATCGCGACGATTCCCCGCGCAACGTCGAGTTGCTCGAGCGACACGTTACTCAATCCGACGTAACGAATCTTTGCGTCGCGCTGCAGTTGCGCGAACGCTTCGACGCTGTCTTCGAACCGCACGTTCGGATCGGGAACGTGAAATTGATAGAGGAAGATCTGCTCGACGCCGAGCGCGCGCAGACTCGCCTCGCACGCCTCGCGAATGTGCGACGGCGAACCGTCGTACGTCCATGTTCCGTTCGGGCGTCGCATCCCCGCTTTCGTCGCGATCCTGATCTGCTCGCGATCGCTGCGCTCGCGAACCGTCGACGCGAGCAGCCGCTCGTTGTGGCCGAGGTCGGAGTCGTCGATGCAGTAGACGTCGGCGGTGTCGAGGAAGTTGATGCCGGCGTCGATCGCCGCGTTGATCGTGCGGCGCGCCTGCTCCGTCGAAGGACGTCCCTGAATGGAGAGCGGCATCCCGCCGAAGCCGATGCGCGAGATTGATTCGTCTGTGGCGCCGAGAGTTGTGTGATCCATGCGAGCGATCGTATGACGGAGGATGCGATGGTGCACAAACTCATCTGTTGTGCGTTGCTGGCGGGAAGCTGCAGCCGCAGCCGCTCTTCACGTTTCGCGACGTCTCATTGCGCTCGGAAGAAGGATTGATGGCACTCGCGCAGAGCGGACTGGAAGTCCGCCCTGCTTTCACCGCACGTTCTTCGTCACCACACGCCCCGGCGGCGTGTCGTGCGTGAACATCTCCAGCGCGGCGCGCACCACTGCTTTATGTCCCGCGCGATCGCCGGCGCGGCCTACGATTCGTCCGATCTCCGCGCCGTCGAATGTCATTGCGCGCGGCGGGCGGACCGATTCCGTCGCCGCCGGCGATGCGCTGATGATGATCGTCGGCACGCCGCGCGATTCGATCTCGCGCGCGAGATTTGCGATCGAGCGATGGCACGTCTCGGGGCAGCCGGCGGTCAGCACGACGAGCTTCGTTTTCGAGCGCTCGACCTTGTCGGCGATCTCCTCGAACGTCGTCGCGTAAAGCTCGCGCAGCTTCGTCGTGAAGCCGTAGCTGAAGTGCACGTCGTTCAGCGCGCCGATCACGCCGTCGGCGACGAGCTCGCGCAGTGAATCGATCGGGAAGACGATGTTCGGATCGGCGTCCGCTTCGCTGTGATCGTAGTGATGGTGCGCGATGCGGAGCGACGATGCTTCGGCATCCGAAGGAATCACGCGATAGGTCGTGTCGCCCGGATCCTCGGTCGGAAACGGTTCCTGATCGGAGAGATAAACGCCGGTGGCGGAAACGAGCGTCACCGTCGCCGTCGAGAGATCTTTTTCGAACGGTGTGAACGGCACGCAGCGGCGCGCAATGCTGAGCATGAATTTCAACCTCGCTTACTGAAATGTGTGGCGGGCCCGTGGACGGCCCGCCGGAGGTGTGTTGGTGCGGTAACTAGGAGAGCTCGCGCAGAACTTCGAGAATCTGCGCGTTCTCCGGTGCTTCTGCGATGTCGTGCACGTCGACGTAGCGGACGATGCCCTGCTTGTCGACGACCACGATGGCGCGCTCGCAGATGCCTTTGTCTTCTTTCCACACGCCGTACTTCTTCGAGACTTCACCCTTCGGATGGAAGTCGGCGAGCAACGGGTAATGCTCGATGCCGCCGAGCGACTTCGCAAATGCAACGTGGCTTGGAACGCTGTCTACCGAAATGCCCACGACCTGGGCGTCATACCGTTCAAAGTCGGCGATTTCCGCCTCATATCCCGGCATCTGGACCGTTCAAACGGGGGTCCAGTCGAGCGGATAGAAAACGAGAACCGCGTTCTTCTTTCCGCGCAGATCACTCAACTTGAACTTCTCGCCGCCGCGGTGACCGGGCAGCTCGAAATCGGGCGCCTGATCGCCGACTTTGAGCGTGCTGGTTGCCGACGCGGTGGAAGTCCGGCCAGTCGTTACTGCCATGGGAGCTCCTCCTTGTCGTGTTTCAAAGAAATCGCTCGGCGTTCCACGTCCGCCGAAGGTGGTGCGGATTCTAGTTCAATGAGTTGCCGTCGCCGGAGGTGTCTTCTTCACATCTGCCTGTGCGTCTTTGCCGGCTTCCTGCAGCTTCTTTCCGGCCGCTTCCGCCGCCTCGCCCGCGCCCTGTTTGATGCCGCGTCCGGCTTCGACGGCGCCCGCTCTGATGCGCTGCGCGGCATCGGATTCACCGACCTGCTGCGCGCCGTCTTTCACCGTCGTGCCGATGTCTTTCGCTTCCTGCTTCACTTCCTGACCGAGCTGCTTCGCGTTCTCTTTCGTCTTCTGCGGATCGGGCGTCTGCACCTGATAGGTGTTGTCGGCCTTCTTCTCGACATTGCAGGCGAACGCCAGCATTGCGAACAGGATGAGGAATCGCTTCATGTGCTGCTCCTTCGTTTCGAAACGAGGTGAAGCAAGGGGCGAGCCGCCGAAACAAAACCCGCGCCGCGACCGTTGGACGCGCGGCATGCAGACTCAGGACAGACTCATTCAGGGCATGGCGGCGGACGGCGATTTCCGCATCGTCGCCGCGCAGACGACGAACACGGTCGACACCGCGCGCGAAGTGCAGGACCTCGCGCCGGTCGCCACCGACGCGCTCGGCCGCGCGCTAACCGGCTCGCTGCTCCTCGCGCGGCTGCTCGACAAACACATCCGCAATCAATACGTCACGCTGCGCTTCGAAGGAAGCGGTCCGCTCGGCACCGTGATCGCCGAGGCGAACGTCGCCGGGCACGCGCGGGGCTATGTCGCGAATCCGGTTCCGACTGAAGAAGGGCTCGACGTCGCGCAGGCACTCGGGCGCGGAATCCTCACCGTCATTCGCGGTACGCCGCCGGCCGGAAAGCCGTACACATCGCAGATCCTTCTCGAAGGCGGTGGTGTCGCGCAGGAGCTCACGCGCTACCTCGCCCGCTCCGAGCAAATCGGCTCCGCCGTCCTCCTCGGCGTCCTCAATCGTCGCGACGGCGTCGCCGCGGCGGGCGGCATCATCGTCCAGGCGTTTCCGCATGCGACCGAGGAGTCGATTGCGAAGATGGAGCGGTTGATTCGTGAGGCGCCGCCGCTTTCAACGCTGCTCGAGAAGATGCCGATCGAAGACGTCGTCGCGCAGGTCCTCGCCGGCCTCGAATACAAACAGATCGACGACAGCTTCAACGTGCCGCTCAGCTACACGTGCCCATGCAATCGCGAACGCGCGCTCGCACCGCTCGCGCTTTTCCCCGCAGAGGAGCTGCAGGAAATGATGGAACAGCCGCAGACGGAAGTCGTGTGTCAGTTCTGCGGCCGGAAGTACCACTTCACGCGCGAAGATCTGATGACGCTGACCGCCACGCACGAAGCGTGAAGGATGGAAGGCGGAACGTTTATCATCGGCGGCACTCCATGAGATCGATCATCACCGGCAGCGGCATCGGGATTCCGAAGAACGTCGTGAAGAACGACGCGCTGGCGAAGATCATGGACACGTCCGACGAGTGGATTCGGACGCGGAGCGGAATCGAGCAGCGCCACTACGTCGACGACGGCCAGGGTTCCGCAGACCTCGGCATCATGGCAGCGGAAGCGGCGCTGAAATCTGCGTCGCGCGATAAGAGCGAGATCGACGCGGTGATTTTCGCGACGATGACGCCCGATCATTTCTTCCCCGGCAACGGTCCCGTGCTGCAGGCGAAGATGGGCTTCGGCGAGATTCCGACGTTCGACATTCGCCAGCAGTGCTCAGGTTTTCTCTACGCGCTCGATCTCGCCGATTCGCTGATTCAGAGCCGCAAATTCAAACGCGTGCTCGTCATCGGCGCGGACGTGCACACGCCGTTCATGCCGTGGCAAAACGGCTGGGACGTGACGATCGGCACGAGCGATCGTGAAGTGACGCAGGCCGAGCGCGACGAGAACACGAAGTATCGCGATCGCACCGTGCTGTTCGGCGATGGCGCCGGCGCGGTAGTCGTCGAAGCGTCGGAGAGCGACGATCGCGGCTACCTCGCCGCGAAGCTCTACACCGACGGCTCGAACATCGAAGCGCTGTACGTGAAAGGCGTCGGCTTCCGCCATCGCCCGTACGTCAACAAAGACGAGATCGACGCCGGCGATCAGATTCCGGTGATGGAAGGCCGCGCGGTCTTCAAGGAAGCCGTGTCACGCATGCCCGCCGCCGTCCGCGCCGTGTGCGCCGAGGCGGGGATCGAATTGGCGCAGATCGATTTGCTGCTGATTCACCAGGCGAACCTGCGCATCATCGAAGGCGTCGCGAAGCAGCTCGGCTTACCGCCTGAAAAAGTGCCGCACAACATCGAGCGCTACGGAAACACCACGGCGGGAACGCTGCCGATTCTGTTTCACGAATGCGTTGCGGATGGACGAATCAAGCCGGGGATGTTGATTTGTTTTACGGCGCTGGGGTCGGGGTTGCATTGGGGGGCTTCGCTCTACCAGTGCTGAGGACTGAGGACTGAGGACTGAGTCGCTCCGCGTCGGCTCGCCTTTGGTTTTACTCAGTCCTCAGTCCTCAGTCCTCAGCACTATCGGAAAGGTACCGAACCATCAGTCGGGCGTTCTCATCCATCGCCCGAATCTGCACCCAATACGCTCTTCCGTACATGGCGATTGATGCGATCGTTAGGGTGATGTGAAGCCAGTGCGGGGTCAGGCCGCGGGAGACGCCGCCGCCCATGATGAACGTCACCATCAGGACGGCCATCGAATAGAACGCGGTCGGGAAGACGTGCGATTTGAAATCGCGCGTGCGCTGCACGACGGTTGCGTCCTGTTTTGACGCGTCCTTCAGTTCCTTGCCGGTGCCGATGAAGAAGAACATCGTCATCGATTGCGAGAAGAGCCCGATGACGACCGTCGCAAGCGCGAAGAAGATGTGTTGTGCGACGTGTTGCGGTGACGCCATTGCGCCGGCAATCGCCGTCGCGATGAGGCCGGCGATCGTGAAAAGCGTCGTGATGAGGAGGAACTGAGCCATGGCGCGGCCGATGGTAGACTCCGGCGCCGTGCCGAACAAGACGAGTTATCGCGATTCGGGCGTCGACATCGACGCGCAGGATGAAGCGCTTCGCGAGGTGCGCCACATCGCCCGCGGGACGTTCACGCCGAACGTCATCTCCGACATCGGCTCGTTCGGCGGACTGTTTCGCGCGTCGTTCGAAGGGATCGAAAAACCGATTCTCGTGTCATCGACGGACGGCGTCGGCACGAAGCTGCGCGTCGCCGCGGCGATGAAAGTGCACGACACCGTCGGCTACGACCTCGTCTCGCACTGCGTGAACGACATTCTCGTGCAGGGCGCGCGGCCGCTCTTCTTTCTCGATTACTTCGCGACGGGAAAACTGCGGCCGCCGGTGATGACGGATGTCATCCGCGGCATGGCGCGCGCGTGTCGCGAAAACGGCGCCGCGCTGATCGGCGGCGAGACCGCGGAGATGCCCGGCTTCTACGGCGATGACGATTACGACATCGCCGGATTCATCGTCGGCGTCGTCGACGAATCGAAAGTCATCACCGGCAAAGACGTGCGCGAAGGCGACATCGTCATCGCGCTGCCGTCGGTTGGATTGCACACGAACGGTTACTCGCTCGCGCGTCGCGTGCTCATCGAGAAACTCGGTCACGACTATCAGACGATCCTGCCGGAGATCGGCAAGATCGGTGAAGCGCTGCTCGCGCCGCACGTTTCGTATCTGAAGCAGCTGATGCCGCTGATCGACGCGCGCGCCATTCACGCGCTCGCGCACATCACCGGCGGCGGATTGACGGACAACATTCCGCGCGTGCTGCCGGACACGCTCGACGTCCACGTGAAGCTCGGCGCGTGGCCGGTGCTGCCGATCTTCCGCTACATCTTCGAGCACGGAAACATCGATCGCGACGAGATGCTGCGCGTATTCAACATGGGCGTCGGCATGGTGCTGCTGGTCGGACGCGATGACGTCGACGCGGTCGTGAAGCACTTCACGCGCATCGCGCAGCCGTACTACTTCATCGGCAACGTCGTGAAGGGAAGCGGCAAAGTGCAGTACGACTTTCCGCCGGCCGGCTTTCCTTCCTGGATCGAATGATCCGCCTCGCGATTCTTCTTTCAGGGCGCGGCTCGAACTTCGCCGCGATTCACGATGCGATTGCCGCGCGCGCGCTCGACGCGGAGATCGTCGCGGTGATCAGCAACAAGCCGGACGCGCCGGGAATCGCACGCGCGCTGGAGCTCGGCTATCAGGCCGACGTTGTCAATCACCGCGCGTTCTCGAATCGCGAAGCGCATGAAGCGGAAGTGCTGCGTCTGCTCGCCGAAGCGAATCCTGACTTCGTCGTGCTTGCCGGTTACATGCGGCTGCTCAGCGCGTCTTTCATTGAGGCGTATCGCAATCGCATTCTGAACATTCACCCGTCGCTGCTGCCGGCGTTTCCGGGAGTCGACGCGCAGGCGCAGGCGATCGCGCATGGCGTGAAGGTGTCGGGCTGCACCGTGCACTTCGTCGATGAAGGACTCGATGCCGGGCCGATCATCGTGCAGCGCGCGGTGCCTGTGCTCGATGCTGATGACGCGCACGCGCTCGCCGCGAGGATTCTCGAGCAGGAGCACGGCGCATACGTGGAGGCACTGCAAAAACTAAGCGGCCGCCGATACAGGATCGACGGCCGCAGGGTTGTGTTTCAGTAGCGCCCGCTCAAAACGGCCAGAACTTCTTCCACCACGGCTGCTTCTCGACCGCACCCGCGGCGAGCGCAGGCACGCGATTGATCTGCTGTCCGTTCTGCGACACGACGACGACGCCGACCTGCTGACCGCCGCGAACCGGCGCGGCCACGTTGCTCGGCAGGAGCGACACCTTCACGCCGCCTTCTTCACCGCGCTTCATCAGCGCGCGAACGTCCGTCGCGGCCACCGCGTTGACCGTCTTCGAGTTGCCGTCGGCGACAGTCACCTGGCCGACCGTCGCGCCCTTCTTCAGCACCGTCGCCATGTTGTACTGCGCGAACGCGCTGCTCATCAGACGTGACGCGATCGCGAACGAGCTCGTCGGACCCGACGAAGTCTTGGCGCCCATCACCACGCAGACGAGCTCCATGTCGCCGCGCTTCGCCGACGCCGTCACGCAGAAACCGGCCGGACCGGAGTAGCCGGTCTTGATGCCCGTCGCCGCGTCGTAATAGTTCTGCTTCTTCGGATTCACGAGGTGATTCGGGTTCGTGAGTCCCGACGTGAACGTACCGTTCGTGAACGGCATCGTCGGCGTCTTCGCGTACTCCCGCATGAGCGGGTACTTCATGACTTCGAGGCCGAGGATCGCGAGATCGTGGGCGCTCATCATGTTGATCATTTTCGGGTTCTGCGGATTTGGCAGCCCGTGCGGATCGTAGAAAGTCGTCTCTTTAAGACCGAGCGCTTTCGCGCGCTGATTCATGATCTCGGCGAAGTTCTCGCTCGAGCCGGCGATCTTCTCCGCGATCGCCTGCGCGGCATCGTTCGCGGACTGAATCATCGTCGCCGCGAGCAGCGTCTGCAGCGGGAAGACCTGTCCTTCTTTCGCGTAGATCTGCGAGCCGCCCATCTTGCTGGCGCGCGCGGAGATCGTCACCGGCGTGTTGAGCGCGAGGCGTCCGGCCTTGATCTCTTCCATCGCGATGAGCAGCGTCATCATCTTCGCCATCGATGCAGTCGGCAGCGGCAGATGCGCGTTCTCTTCGAAGAGCACGCGATGCGTCGACGGCTCGATCACGAATGCGGCGGTGTAGCCCTTGCCGGTCGTGTCGACGGCGGCACCCTGAGCGGTGCCCGGACCTTCTTCCTGTGCAAACACGGGCGTCGTCAAAAGGACGACGAACAGCAATGCGAAACAACGTTTCATCGAAAGACTCCCGATCCTGATTTTGGACAGTACAGCGCGGCCGTTACGTTTCGAGCTCGGCCTTCGCGCGTTTTCGGCCGGCGCGCGACGTGCGCGGGATCGAGCCGATCACGGTCCAGTCGTGTTTGTGAACGACGACCGGCTCCTTCGCTTTCGGCCAGAGCTCGATGGGGATGTAGTAGTAGCCGTCGCCCAGCACCCGCGATTTGATCGCCAGATCGCGCATGCTTTTGCAGAGGCCTTTCTTACCGCGAATGGCGCTCCGCTCGACGACGATGCCCGTCGTCTCGCCGACTCCCTGATAGATGCTGATCTCCGCGCAGAGCGAATTTACCAACGTCATTGCTGCCACTCCATTAGTGCAAAAAAAACAACAGACATGTGCACGGTTAGCAAGTTCCGATCCACAACGGCAGAGCCACCCGAATGGCGAGGGCGCAAACGGATCGCGACACTTACAATCGGCCGATGCCCGCTGAGGTCAAAGACACTCCGAAGAAGAAACGAAAGATGGACAAAGCGCGAGCGTTCGCGCTGCTCCGCGATGCCGGCGATCTCGTCTGGCGCGCGCGCGTCCGGCTGCTGATCGGCCTCCCGATTCTTCTCCTCAACCGAGCCGCGAGCATCATTCTCCCGGGCACCACGAAGTACCTCGTCGACGACGTCATCGCCAAAGGCCGTCACGACATGCTGTGGCTGCTCGCGCTGGTCAGCGGCGGCTCCGCCGCCATCGGCGCAATCACCGACTACTTCCTCGCCATCCTCCTCGGCATGGCCGCGCAGCGCTCGATCACCGATCTTCGCAAGCGCGTGCAGCAGCACGTGCAGCGATTGCCGGTCAGCTATTTCGACTCGACGAAAAGCGGTGTGCTCGTGGCGCGCGTGATGAACGACGCGGAAGGAATCCGCAATCTCGTCGGCACCGGCCTGCTGCAGCTCTTCGGCGGCTTTCTCACCGCGATCGCCGCGACGTGCATCCTCTTTTGGTTGTCGTCGCGACTCGCCTCGATCGTCTTCGGCGCGTTCGTCGTCTTCCTCGGCGTCCTCGTCTGGGCGTTCTCGACCGCGCGTCCTCTCTTTCGCAAACGCGGCGAGCTGAATGCGAACGTGACCGGCCGCCTGACGGAAGGCATGTCGGGCATTCGCGTCGTGAAGGCGTATCGCGCGGAGCGTCACGAAGCGCGCGTGTTCGCGTCCGGCGTACACAAAGTGCTGCGCAATGTGCTCGGCACGATGCGCGTGGTTTCCGGCGTCGGCGCGATGTCGACCCTGCTCGTCGGTTTTGTCGGCATGACCGTGCTGTTCGTCGGCGGACGCGAAGTCCTCGCGCACAGGATGACCGTCGGTGAGCTGATCTCGTTCACGCTCTATCTCGCGCTCGTCGTCGGTCCGATGGTGCAGATCGTTTCGATCGGCACGCAGATGTCGGAAGCGTTCGCGGGACTGGAGCGAATTCGCGAAGTGATGAATGAGCCGACCGAGGATGCGGAGGATGCGTCGAAGCCGGCGGCGGATGACGTGGATGGAACCGTCGAGTTCCGCGACGTCACATTCGAATACGCGCCCGATGTTCCCGTGCTCAAAGGCGTCAGTCTGCTCGCGCCGGCGGGAACGTCCGTCGCGCTCGTCGGACCGTCAGGTTCAGGAAAGAGCACGCTCATCTCGCTGATCTCGGCGTTCCATCGCCCGACCACCGGCGAGATTCTCATCGACGGCCGCGACCTCAACACCTTCCGCCTCGGCGACTATCGCCGTCACCTCGGCATCGTCCCGCAGGATTCCTTTCTCTTCGCCGACACGATCTTCACGAACATCGCACTCGGCAATCCGCACGCGTCGCGCGACGAAGTGCTGAACGCCGCGCGCATCGCGCACGTCGATGACTTCGCCGAGCAGTTCGCGGACGGCTACGAGACGATCGTCGGCGAGCGCGGCGTGAAGTTGTCGGGCGGACAAAAACAGCGCGTCGCGATTGCGCGCGCGATCGTCGCCAATCCGCGCATCCTCATCCTCGATGAAGCGACGTCATCGCTCGACAGCGAAAGCGAAGCGCTCATTCAGGACGGACTGAACGTGCTGATGAAAGGACGCACGACGTTCGTCATCGCGCACAGACTCTCGACGATTCGCAAAGCCGATCAGATTCTCGTGCTCGAAGGCGGACTCGTCGCGGAGCGCGGAACGCATCAGGAGCTGATGGCGCTCGGCGGCCGCTATCGCACGCTGTACGAAAAGCAGTACGGCGTCGAAGTGAATCGCTTCGTGAACAAGGGAGAGGAAGTGGAGGACATCGCGGCGGTTCACTGACCGCCGCACGCTCACTCTTTGAGCTCGACGCTCCAGTACGCCTGATCGAGGAAGTTCTTCCAGATGTCCGGATACGAACGACCCTGCAGGCGATGGAGCGGATGCCACTTCGGGCGCACCGGCTGACGAATCAGCCGCATCTCGCCCTCGCTGAGGAGTTTGTTTCCTTTGCGCACGTTGCACGGCAGACAGGCGCAGACGACGTTTTCCCACGTCGACTTGCCGCCGCGCGAAATCGGAATCACGTGATCGAGCGAGAGCTCCGACGACGAGAACTTCCGGCCGCAGTACTGGCAGCGGTTGGCGTCGCGCAGATAGATGTTGCCCCGCGAGAACTTCACTTCCTGGCGCGGCATGCGGTCGAACGCTAGGAGCTGCACGACGTGCGGGATGAGGATGTTGCGGCTCGGCGTGATGACGTAGTGATCGTCGGGCTGGACCGGAACGTCCATCCAGTTTTCGAAATCGTACGTTCGGTACTGGGAGTCGACGGCTTTGACCTGACCCTTGTAAAGCAGGGTCAGCGCGCGGCGTACCGAGGTGATCTGAATCGCCTGGAACACCCTGTTGAGGACGAGGACGTGGCCGTCGAGCATAGTTCCTCTACCGCAAATGCGAGGTCATGATAACACCTGCCAAAAACAGGCGCTGTTGAAAAAACTCGATGAGTGCGAGATAGTTAGCGCCAAGACGAAATACGAATCCAGCTCTGCGGAGCGCGTTCCGGGTGTGGTTTTTTGGGAGGCAAGTATGCGCGTTTGTTCAAGGATCGCTCTCGTCGTAATCCTCATTTCAGGCCTCGCCGCTCCTGCGGTGTTCGCCCAGCGGCTCATCGCTGATTGCCCGCTCGAGTACGTTGCGTCGAATCCGGCGCCCACGTCATCAAGCTTTCTCCAGTCGCCGCACGGCGTCTTCCGCTCAGGCACACAGGCGTTCGTGCTGCGCGGCCAGACGCTGACGACGTACACGATCAACGACGTCGGCGATTTGCAGCCGGCGCGTGAAGACGTAATCACGTCGCTCGGCGCGCGTGACGTGAAAGGTGGCGTCGCATTCGCGAACAACCACCTCTTCATCAGCGGCGAAGCCGGCCTCGAGATTTACAACCTCACGAACGTGCGGCCGGGCGGCAGCGCTCCGCTGCTCGTTTCGCGCACGCCGGGCCTGCGCTATCACCGCATCGTCATCAGCGGAAACACGCTCGTCGGTCTGTATCCCGCGACCGATCTGCCGTGCTATCCGAACGGGACGACGACGTGCGCGACGATGATCGACATGATCTCGATCGCGAACCTCGCGGCTCCGACTCGCGTCGGCATCCTCTCGAGCGTCGGCAGCTTCATCCTCGGCTTCAACGACGTCGCGTTCGTCGGCGGCCTGCTCGCCGCGACCGGACCGGGCGGCACGTTCCTCTACAACATCTCCACGCCGTCGAATCCGCGCGGCATCATCTTCGACGGCACGCCGGGCACGTTCCTCGTCACCAACGGCACGAGCATCCTCGCCGTCGGCAACGAGCAGAGCGTCGAGACGTTCGTGCTGACGAACAGCAACACCGCGCTGACGCCGATCGCGATTCACAACATCGCGGAACTGAAAGTGGAGCGCTCGAATCCGATCGCGTTCCATCCGCAGGGCTCGATCGACGAGACAAACGGCCGTCTCATCCTGATGGTCGACGAGATCGATCCGCAGACGCTGAATCCGGCGCGCACTCTCGCGTTCGACGTCTTCGATTACACGGTTCCGTTCTACCTCGGCTCCGATCCGAAGCCGAACGAGAGCGTCTCGTACACGCGCGGCGATGAAGTGAAGTACAACCCCGTCGCGATCGGACCGTACGTTTACGTCATCGGCGAAATGAGCGGACTGCAGACGTACGGCGCGTGCGGCCAGATGACGGGACGCATCGAGTTCGATTCGCTGCTGTCGCTGAACTGCGGCGGCTCGGAGATTCGCGGCTGGGTGACCGGCTCGCAGCGCGTCGCGAACGTGGAGCTGTTCATCGACAACACGCCGCTGTCGTCGCCGCCGGTGATTCCGAACGGCCCGGCGCGTGCGGACATCTCGTCGCGGACGCCGGTGTACACGTGGCGCGTCGCGGTGAACCTCGATCAGACCGCGAAAGGGCTGCACACGCTGCGCGCGATCGGAACGGATGCGAACGGAAATCGCAGACAGTTCGCGTCGACGAGCGTGTTCTTCCCGGGTCCGGGCCAGAACTGCTCGAACCGGCGGAGAACCGCAGCGGTCCACTGACGCCAAGAGGACGGCGGGCTTCCAGCCCGCCCACTCTGGTGCTGGGCGGGCTGGAAGCCCGCCCTCCGTTTTTACAGCGAATCCACGATTGCGCGCGCCGCGTCGCGCGGACTCGCCGCATCCGTGATCGGCCGTCCCACCACGATGTAATCCGCCCCCGCGCTCACCGCCTCGGCGGGCGTCATCGTGCGCCGCTGATCGCCGCGATCGCTTCCCGCCGGACGAATCCCCGGCGTGAGAATCACGAAGTCGTCACCGGTCGCGATGCGAATCGCTTCGATTTCCAGCGGCGACGCAACCACGCCGCGCAGTCCCGCGGTTTTCGCGAGCTGCGCGAGCCGAACCGCGGTCGGCAACGGCGGCTGATCGAAGCCGATGCCCGCGAGCTCGTGCTCGTCGAGACTCGTCAGCACGGTCACCGCGAGCACGAGCATTTCGGATTGTGCGCACGCGCGCAGCATCGACAGCCCGCCGCTCGCATGCACTGTCGCGATGAACGCGCCGAGCGACGCGGCTTCCGCGACCGCGTGCGAGGCGGTGTTCGGAATGTCGTGAATCTTCAAATCGAGAAAGACCTTCTCGCCGCGCGCCACCACTTCGCGCACGATCGACGGACCGTTCGCGACGAACGCCTGTAATCCGATTTTGAAAACGCCGACGGAGCCGCTGAGCGCATCGACGAGGCGCAGAATCTCGTCGCGTTCCGAACGATCGATGGCAACGACGAGACGGTCGCGTGCTTGCATGGAACAATGATAGCGATGGACAAGTGGCAGGTTGCGCGGCTCCTCGAAGAGATCTCCCGTTACATCGAGCTGAGCGAGCCGAATCCGTTCAAAGCGCGCGCGTTCGAGCGCGCGGCGCGTGCAGTGGAAGGACTCGAGACCGATCTCGCGAAACTGGCGAAGAGCGGCGAGCTGACGAAGACGTCCGGCATCGGCAAAGCGACCGGCGCGATCATCGAAGAGCTACTGCAGACCGGCACGTCGAAGTATCTCGAAGAGCTGCGCGCGCAATATCCGCCGGGCATCTTCGAGCTGCTGCGCGTGCCGAAGCTCGGTCTGAAAAAGATCGGCATTCTGCACTCCGAGCTCGGCATCGGAAATCTCGATGAGCTCGAAGCCGCGGCGCGCGAAGGCAAGCTCGCGAAGCTGAAAGGCTTCGGCGCGAAAACGCAGGAGATGGTGCTCGCCGGAATCAAATTCGCGCGGCAGCGCGAGTCGCGCTTCCTGCTGCCGACCGGCATCGAAGTCGCGGAAAGCGTGCGCGAACAGCTCGCCGGAATCGCCGGTATCGAAGACGCCGAGATCGCCGGCAGCATTCGCCGGCGCCTCGAAGTCGTGCAGAACGTCAACATCGTCATCGCGACGAAGTCGACGGAGAAAGTGCTCGCCGCGATGCAGAAACGCGGCATCGTCGAAGGACTCGAGTCGATCGACGAGCGCACCGCGAAAGGGATGACACGCGGCGACATCGTCGTGCTGTTTCACTTCGCCGCGCCGGATGATTTCGGCACCGCGCTGCTTCGCGCCACCGGCTCGACGGAGTTCATCGACGCGTTCAACACGCGCGCAGCGAAGAACGGCTACGAGCTGCGCGAAGACGGTCTCCATCACAACGGCCGGCACGTGAAAACGCCGACCGAAGAAGACGCGTTCGAGAAAGCGGGCTTGACGTTCGTCGATCCCGAGCGGCGCGAAGACGGCAGCGACCTCGCGCTGAAGAAGCGCCGCAAGCTCGTCGAGCTCCACGATCTGCGCGGCACGTTTCACGTCCACACGACCTTCTCCGATGGACGCAACAGCGTGCTCGAAATGCTCAGCGCCGCGCGCGAACGCGACTTCGATTACGTCGGCTTATCCGATCACTCCCCCACCGCAAGCTACGCCGGCGGACTTTCCGTGGAGCGCCTGAAAGAGCAGCACGCTGAGATCGACTCGCATCGCGAAACGGTCGCACCGCTCCGCGTTTTCCGTGGCACCGAAGCCGACATCCTCGGCGACGGCTCCATCGACTACGACGACAAAACGCTCGCGAAGCTCGACTTCGTCATCGCATCCGTTCACTCGAAATTCAACATGCCGAAAGACGAGATGACCGAGCGAATCCTCAACGCGCTCGACAATCCGTACGTCACGTTCCTCGGCCATCTCACCGGCCGCCTGTTGCTCTCGCGCGAGGGCTACACGATGGATTACGAGCGCGTATTCGAAAAAGCGGGCGCGCGCGGCGTGATGATCGAGATCAACGGCAACCCGAACCGGCTCGACCTCGACTGGCGCCACGTGAAGCGCGCGCTCGCTTTAGGCGTACGATTCAGCATCAACCCCGACGCACATTCGATTCGCGAGTACGGAGCGCTGCTCACCGGAACGTGGGTCGCGCGCAAAGGCGGACTCTCGCCGAAAGAGATCTTCAACACGCAGCCGGTCGACGCGATCGAAGCGTACTTCGCGGCCCGAAAGGAAGCGGCGCGCAATGCAGACCGTCGGTAACTTCCCCGATCTCGCGTCCGCACAGGCAGCCGCCGCGGCGTTACGCGGAGAAGGAATCGAGTCGCTGATTCCGGACGAGAACTTCGCCGCGATCGACTGGCAGATGGGAACCGCGCTTCACGGCATCCGGCTGCAGGTTGCGCCGGAGGATGTTGTGGCCGCCGAGGAGTTGTTGCGCGCGGAGCCGGCGGTTGATGAGGAGACGGTTGCCGAGGAGCGCTGCCCGAAGTGCCGATCGGCGGAGATCGGACCGGCGAAGTGGAAGCAGAGGATCAAAGCGCTGGCGTTGTTCTTTCCGCCGGTGCTGCTTTTCTGGCCGGTGTGGGCGACGCTGGGACCGCTGCAAACGTGCCGGAAGTGCGGTCACGAGTGGCGGTGACGCGGCAGACTTACCGCCGCGCAACCACCACAATCATCAGCGACCGCTGGCTCTGCGGCGCTTTCGCGGCGCCGAGAATCACCGTCTGTCCCAGCTTCAGATTGAGCGTCGTCTTCAGCAGTGACGTCAGCTGATCGCGCTGCGCGCCGGTGAGCCGCGACACGCGCAGATCGCTCACCTTGATCGAATCGCTGGCCGGATCGTATTCGCCGAAGTGAAAGTCGGCACGATAGCCGGTCGGCATTTCGAGCATGCCGGCGTCGCCTTCCTTCCCTTCGAAGTCCGCTTCGCCGAGCTTCTCGAACGACGTGAAGCGAAGCATCGCGAGATTCGGAGCGACGTCGCGCAGATCCTCGGGAACTTTGCCGGCCGCCTCACCGCGTCCGGCAGCGACGAGTCGCACCGAGAGGCGGAACGTCTGCGCGGCCGAGTCGAACTGCGCGAGCGCGTTTGCGATCGCCTTCATGTTCTCCGCGTGATCGGTGACGACCAGCGCATTCGTCGCGCCCTGCATCGACAACGATCCCTCGGCGCTCATGAGCGGCTTGATGATCGCGGCCGCCTTGTCGGCGTCCTTGTACTTGAACTGGAACGTCCGGACGGAGAGGGATTTCTCCTTCTCCGCCGGAGGGTTCGCAAACGCCGCCCCGCACACGAGGAGGAAGAAGAGCGAGGAGGCAATCAGTGAGTTGCGTGTTTTCATAAATCCGCCGGAAGCTGCTCGTCGAAGATCATGACGACTTTCACGTCGTTCGCGCCTTCGCTCGGCACTTCGACGATCGTTGCGTTTTTCGAATCATACGTTTCGACGACCGGTTTCGTCGTCAGCGACGCCACCACTGCCGCCGCAGGCGTGACGCGCTTCGTCGTCGCCGCGGAAGCCATCGGCTGCATCGGAACCGTCGTCTGCTGCTCGTGCTGCCAAACGACCGCGGCGCCCGTCATCGCAGCCGCAATCGTCGCGGCAACGGCAAGGCGGCGCGGCCACAAGAGCACGCGATGCGCGAGACGAGTCTCCGTCGTACGAACGTGAAGCTGCTGCATCACGTCATGCGTGAAAGCATCAATACCGCCGGGCGGCACGAGCTCTTCGCCGCCGATCGAGCGGAAAAGAAAATCCGGATCTACGCCGACCGCATGATCGAGACAGGCATCGCAGTGGCGCAGGTGCTCGAGAAGCTCGGGCTCGCTGCTGCCGGGACGGAGGTTCGCGCGAAACGCGTTGCACGTGATCATTGCTGCTCTTTCCACAATCTGGAGTATTCGGGGAACTGCTTCTTCAATTGCTGTTGCATCAGCTTGCGCGCGTTGAAGAGATGATTGCGCACCGTCGATTCGCGGCAGCCGAGGACTTTGGCGATTTCGGACGAGGGCATGTCGTCCATTTGGTTCATGACGAAGATCGTTTTCTGCTTCGGCGAGAGGCAGGTCGAGACCGCGTTGAAGACCGATTCGATCTCCTTCCGCTGAATGACGACACCCTGCTCCGCATCGAACGACGTCTTCACGAGCCGCAGGTTCGAGTTCACTGCGTTGTCGCGCGACTGCTTGTTGCGCATGAAATCGATGGCGACGTTCGTCACCATCCGATAGAGCCACGTGTCGAACGCGTATTGCGCGTCGTACTTTTCGAGGTTCTCCCACAGCTTGATGAACACCAGCTGGGAGATATCCTTCGCATCCTCGGCATTGCCGATGATGCGGTAACAAAGGCTGTAGACCTTCGACGTCTTGCGGCGCACGAGCAGCTCGAACGCTCCGGGGTCGCCCCCGCGAATCGTCTCGACGAGCTGGCGGTCATCAGGCTCGATCGTCTGGTTTGTCGGGATCATCAATCGCAGTTCCGCGGCCATCGTGACATGAAGTACGGGACCTCGTCGCGAAACGTCCAGGCGGCTTCAGAGAATCCCGGCCGGGAGCGCCATTTCCAACAGGTGCTAGAATTTCGAGCACATGCGCGTCCTGGTTATCGGGCAGGGGGGGCGGGAGCACGCAATCGCGTGGAAGCTCCGGCAGTCGCCGCTTGTCAAAGAGCTCTACGCAGCTCCCGGCAACGCCGGTATTGCTCAGATCGCCGACTGCGTGAACATCGGCGTCGCCGACATCATCGAGCTGGCTGACTTCGCCGAGAAGCTCCGCATCGATCTGACGGTCGTCGGCCCCGAGCTGCCGCTCACGCTCGGCATCGTCGACGAGTTCCAGAAACGCGGACTCACCATTTTCGGCCCGACGCGACTGGCCTCCGAGCTCGAAGGCTCCAAGGTCTTCTCCAAAGAGTTCATGCGGAAGTACAACATCCCGACGGCCGAGTCGTCCGTCTGCGTCTCCGTCGACGAAGCGAAAGCGGCGCTGAAGACGATGAAGTATCCGGCCGTCATCAAGGTCGACGGACTCGCGGCCGGCAAAGGCGTCGTGATCGTCGAGTCGTCGAAAGAAGCGGACGAATACCTTCGCTACGTTTTCGAAGAGAAGCGTTTCGGCAACGCCGCGAATCGAATCCTCGTCGAGGAGTATCTGAACGGCGACGAAGTCTCGTTCATGGTCCTGACGGACGGGAAGAAGTTCGTCCCGCTCGCGCCGGCTCGCGACTACAAGAAAGCATTCGACGGCGAGACCGGCCCGAACACCGGCGGCATGGGTTCGCACTCACCGGCCGTTTCACTCAGCGGTCAGACCGCGGCGGACATCGTTCGCAACGTGGTTGTTCCGACGATCGAAGGAATGGCGTCCGAGGGACGTCCGTACACGGGCTGTCTTTACGTTGGGCTCATGCTGACGGAGAACGGTCCGAAGGTGCTCGAGTACAACTGCCGTTTCGGCGATCCCGAAACGCAGGTGCAGATGATGCGGCTCGAAGACGATCTCGCCGACGTCATGCTGAAAGTCGCGCGCGGCAACCTCGGCGACACGAAGCTGAACTGGAAAAAAGAAGCGGCCGCCTGCGTCGTCGTCGCGGTCGACGGTTATCCCGACGACTTTCCGAAAGGTCAGGAAGTCGCGATCGATCCGATCGACGATGACGCCGTCGTCATCTTCCACGCCGGCATCATCAATCGCGGCGGAAAGATGATCAACGTCGCGGGACGCGTCGCCAATGTCTGCGCGCGCGGCGCGACGCTTTCCGAAGCGCTCGGCAAAGCGTATGCGGCGGTGCCGAAGGTGAGGTTCGAAGGTGCGCGATTCCGTCGCGACATCGGCTGGCTCGCGCTGCAGCGGAAACACGACAGCGGCACGCAGCAGGCCGTCACCACATAAATCGCATGAGCACACCGTGGGTTTTCATCGTCATGGGAAGCGATTCCGACGCGAAGGTAATGGGCGACGCCTGCGCCGCGCTCGATGAGTTCGGAATCCGTTACGAGATGGTCGTTGCGTCCGCGCATCGCTCGCCGGAACGCGCGAAAGAGATGGTGACGAACGCGGAGCGCGATGGCGCCGCGGTCTTCATCGCCGGCGCCGGCATGGCCGCGCATCTGCCGGGCGTCGTCGCATCGTTCACGACGAAGCCGGTGATCGGCGTGCCGCTCGCCGCCGGCGCGCTGCAGGGACTCGACGCGCTTTACGCCGTCGTGCAGATGCCGCCCGGCATTCCGGTCGCGACGGTTGCGATCGGCGGCGCGCGAAACGCCGGCATCCTCGCGGCGCAGATCATCGCGACGTCGGACGCATCGATCGCCGCGAAACTGCGCGAGAGCCGCGAGCAGATGGCCGCCGGCGTCGTCGAGAAGTCGAAGAAAGTGGAGCGGTCGACGCGTTAAGGTTCGTGCAGCCGATGGCGCACGCACATCAGCATCATCACCACCACTCACCCGGCAGCGAAGTCTCGCGCAAACTGATCGTCGCGGCCGCCGCGACCGCACTTTTCGTCGTCATCGAGCTCGCGATCGGCTGGCTCGCCGGCTCGCTCGCACTGATCGGCGACGCGTTCCACAACTTCACCGATGCGCTCGCGCTGCTGCTCGCGCTGTTCGCCGTGCGCGTCGAACGGCGTCCGCCGAATCCGCAGAAGTCGTACGGTTATCACCGCGCCGGCGTGCTCGCGGCGTTCATCAACGCCGGCACGCTCGCGGCGTTCACGCTCTTCATCTTCATCGAAGCGTTCTCGCGTTTGCGATCGCCGCACGCGGTCGACAGTCGCCTGATGCTCATCACCGCCGGCATCGCGTTCACGCTGAACGCGACGATCACCTGGTGGCTGCGCAACGAAGGGAAACACGATCTCAACATTCGCAGCGCGGTGCTGCACATGCTCGGCGACGCGGTGTCGTCGGCCGGCATCGTCGTCGCCGCGCTGCTCATCCGCTCGACGGGATCGCCATCGTGGGATCCCGCAATCTCGATCGCGATCGGCGTGCTGATTCTCTGGAGCAGCTGGGGCATTCTCCGCGAGACCGTGAACCTCCTGCTCGAAGGAACACCGAGCAGCATCGACCCCGACGCCGTCATCCAATCCCTCGGCAGCATCGACGGCGTTCTCGGCGTCCACCACCTACACATCTGGGCGCTCGCGCCGTCGCGTCCGGCGCTGTCGTGTCATCTGATGGTCGGTGACGTTCCGCTGCGCAGCACGGCCGCGCTGCTGACGCAGGTGACGGAAATGCTCGCGCACGAATATCGGATCGCGCACACGACGATCCAGTTCGAGTTCTCGCAGTGCGATGCCGACGATCCGTATTGCGTGCCGTTTACGCGCGGCGGCGTTGCCACGTCATCGACACGTGGATCCGCCGACTGAGCTCTCCGTTCCAGTCGACATCGAGTCCGGTCTCACGCAACGCGTCGACGATTTCATGGCCGACCGCGATCTTCGACTCGCTCTCGTCCGTTTCATCGCCGTACGCGAGATACAGCCCGCCACCAGCGGCGGCGCTCTCCGTGTCCTGCTGATGGAAGAACGTGTAGCCGTGAATCGGCCGCTCGGCGGACGCCTCTTCGACCTCCGCGCCGATCTCCGCGTGTCCGCAGTTCTGACAGCACGAGAAGTTCTGCCGCGCCACGATGCCGCGTTCGTTCAGCGCGGCGAATGCGGCGTCGAGCCGATCGCAGTCCGTCGGCTCAGGCCATCCCATCTGCTCCACCTGATGCGCGGTGATCGCTTCTTCCAGCGCCTGCTCCGCGACCGCGTCGACGTCGATGTCCGCGTATTCGTCAGCAAGCATTTCGCGAACGAGCTCGAGGACTTCCGCCTCGTCTGAAAATCCGTCGCGCCATTTCAGCAGCGCGTAGTCGCGCGCCGCGTCGGCGGGATCTGCGTTCGCCGGCGATGGCTCGTGCGCCGGCGGATGCAACGGCGCGGGCGATCGTTCGCGGCGATCCTCCATCAGATACCGCACGGCGAACGCGAGCAACGCGAGCGCAATGACGAACCAGACTGCTTCCATACGCGCCTCAGCGAACTTTGTATGAGTCGGGGTACGTGAAGCTCACCGTTTCCTGCGTCACGCCGAACGGGATCACCATCGCCACGTTCGGTGACATCGCGTAGAACGGCCGGAGATCGATCGGGTTGCCCAGGAGCAGCGTGCCGTTGGTGGCGCAGACGTCGCCGGTGCGGAGCATGTTTTCGATCGGCCGCTTCACGCGCATCGTCGGATAGAGATGATTCACTTCGTCGCGCGCCGCGCCCTGCGGTTTCGTCATGTACGTCTTCGTCATCGACGCGACCGCGAGCTCTTCCTTCGTCACGCGCGCGTTCGCGTCGTACGTGTACGCAACGTTCGCCGTCCAGTCGACGCGCGGCGAGCCTTCAACCGTGTAACCGTCGTAGCCGCCTTTGATCGCAACGGCCGTGAGCGCGTCGTTCGTGTACGTGTAGTCGGCGGTCATCGCGATGACGTGGTTGCAGCCGGCCGCGTTCTGATATTCGACCTGCTGCTGCGCGATGCGATTCTGCGCGTCGAACGTGTAGCGCGACACGTACTTCTGTCCTTCGAGGATCAGCTCTTCACGATCGAGCAGCCAGACCTCGCCCGCTTTGTGCGCGGCGTAGTTCAGCACTTCGCCCGTCGACGGCGCCGTGATTCGCTCGCAGTATTGCGGTCCCTGCGTGTAGCGAATCTGCGTGCCCTGCGCCTGAATGATCTCGCCGTTGTACGTCCAGCCTTCGGCGCGCCGCGCGTCCTGAATCGCTTTCTGCCGCGCGGGCGTGTAGCGAATCGCGTCGAGCAGCGTGCCGCCGGCGGAGATGCACGGCAGCGGCTCCGCTTTCGCGAAACGTTCGCCGAAGTAATACGAGTTGCGCGTCGCCGACGCGCCGTCGATGCACGGCCGCGAGCTCCAGAGCGGCGCGGACGTCAGATACGGCCCGTGCCAGCAGCGATGGCACCACGTCGTGCCGATCGGCAGCCGCAGTCCGCAGAACGGACAGACGATCTTCGTCCGCATGTCCTCGACTTCGCTTTCGAGCGTGAGGATGTGCTGATCGGTCGCGCCTTTCAGATCGGCGTCGCTTTCCAGCTCTTCGTAGCGATGAAAGAGCTCCGCCGACTTCGCGAGCTCGCCGCGCTTTTCGTAGATGACCGCCTGGTTGTAGATCGCGATCGGATCGGTCGGACGCTGCTGCTCCGCCTGCTCGAACAACTTCAGCGCGCCGTCGAGATCGCCCTTCGCGTACTGAAAGCGTCCCTTCGTGAAGAGACCCTGATACTCCTGCGCAATCTGCCGATTCTTCTGCAGCTCGCGCTGAAATGCGAGTGCGAGCTGCAGTCGCGAGACGAGCGCTTTCTCCGCGCCGTTCGGATAGACCTGCAGATATCGATCGAGCTTCGTCTGCGCTTCCGCATAACGGCCGGCGCGCGCGAGCGTCAGCGCGAGGTTGTAGAGCAGCGCCGCGTTGTCCGGCTGCATCGCCGCCGCTTTCGTGAAGTAGTCGTACGCGAGCGCGTACTCCTTCAGATCGAAATAGTTCTTTCCGAAGACGACCGCGGTCGTGAACTCGTCCGTTCCCGGCGCGACGGCGGCGGCCGGCGGCGTTGCTTCCTGCGCGGCGAGCGGCATCGCAATGAACAGCAAAACGAGAAGCGCGTTTCGCATCGTCAGCTCCCCTGCAGAAATCCGTCGATCACCGTCGTCAGCCACAGCTGCTGATCTTCGGTCGGCTGCGAACGCGCGAGCAGCAGATACAACGCGCGGCGTTTCTGCTGATCGGTGAAACGGCCGGTCTTGTCGCGCAGCACTTTCTCGACGTCGCCATCGAGCTCCGGCGTCGCGTCGACCAGCACGTCGGCCGCGTCTTTCGGCGCCCAGTGCTGCGGCATGTCGTGGCCGAAGAGTTTCGCGACCAGCGCGAGCCGCTCTTTCTCATCCTGCGCGCCGACGACCGCACTCGCGAGCCGGCTGCGCATGCCGGACACCTGAATGAGCGGACGGAGATTCGACAGCAGCTGGATGCGGTGCTGACACTCTTCGAGGATCTTCGCGCGGAGAGTGTCGTCGGCGATGGCGTTGCTCGCTTCGAGCACTTTGTCGATGCGCTGCGTCTCGTACGAAATGAACGCCTCGGCAACATCCTCAGCGGGAGTTGCGGGCTCGGTGGTCGTGGCGGAAGCAACCGGCGCGGGCGCGGGCGCCGGTTCAGCTGGCGCAGGCGCCGGCGTTGGTGTTTCAGCGACGGGCGTTGACGCCGGCGCAGGAAGCGGAGCAGGCGGCGGCTCGACGACGACAGTCTGCAGCGGCGGTTGCGTCGCGGAAGTTGGCGCGGGCGTCGTCGTTGCGACCGGCGCCGGAGTCGCTGCCGCAACCGCGGCCGGCGCATCCGTCGACGGAATTACATCGACCAACGGCAG
>Ga0070701_10000097_pt1 | contig 24726 bp, 21 predicted proteins | sample KBSK5102metaG_FD_65451 | JGI IMG/M metagenome (GOLD analysis project Ga0070701, IMG submission 65451) | Corn, switchgrass and miscanthus rhizosphere microbial communities from Kellogg Biological Station, Michigan, USA - KBS K5-10-2 metaG | ecosystem: Host-associated > Plants > Roots >... | reverse complement strand
CCTGACGAAATCGGCGGCGACCTGATCGCGCGCTTCTTTCGGCATCTCCGCAGCCTCGAAGATTGCGATGTGCGGAACCGGGTCGCCTCCCGCCTGCGGCGCCAGCACGACGTGCCCGCGAAGGAACGGCTGGTGAACGGTGAAGTGTTGCCGGACGCCCGCCTTCATCACGGCGTCTTCATCGATGGTCGTCTGCGCGTTCGCGGCGGAAGCGAGCAGCAGCGTGAGCAGGAAAATTTGTTTCATCGCTTGTTCCTCCGCACTTCAGACGTTCGTGATCGCAGCTCGTTACAACTGCCGCTTGCACAACGCCGACAGTCGATCGATCACGCGATGCCGTAAGTCGCGCGCGCGCCATCGATCGCGCGTCCACTCGCTCGAGTTGAGCACGTCCACTTCCCACGCCGCGCGCAGCTCCGCGGCAATCTCCGGGTCGTACATCGCAACCGTGATCTCTTCGTTGATGCGAAACGATCGCGGATCGAAATTCGTCGAGCCGATCGCGCACCACGCGCCGTCGACGATCATCACTTTCTGATGCAGCCCCGATCGCACGTGCTCGTGCACGACGACGCCCGCGTCGAGCAGCGCGCCGTAAAAGTAATGACTGGCGTGCTGCACGATCGGGAAGTCGCTCGTCTCTGACGTCGGCAGCATGATCGCGATGCGCACGCCGCGCCGCGCCGCATCGCAGAAAAGCTGGCGCGCACGCGCGTCGGGCAGAAAGTACGGGTTCTGCAGAATGATCTCGTGGTGCGCGGCGGCGATCGCCATGTAGTAGACGCGCTGCACGGCGCTCATTGACTCGCGCGGCGTCGCGAACGCGACGTGCAGCTCGGTCTTGCCCATCTTCGGCAGCCGCGGAAAGTACACCTCGCCGAGCGGCGCGACGCCCGCGCTCTTCACCCAGTTTTCGAAGAACGCCGACTGCAGATCGTTCACCGCCGGACCTTCGAGTCGCGCCGCCGTATCGCGCCATCCCGTCGGCTCTTTCGGCGTGCCGCCCCACATGTCCGCCATGCCGTGGCCGAACGTGTACGCGAGACGTCCGTCGATCACCGCGATCTTTCGATGATCGCGTTTGTTGTACAGCGCGAACTCGCCGAAGCGCGCGCGGTGATATACGCGAAAGTCGCAGCCCGCCGCGCGCAGCGCCGCCCAGACCTTCGGCGACGTCTGCTTCGCGCCGCGCGAATCGACGAGCACGCGCACTTCGATTCCCGCGCGCGCCTTCGCCGTCAGCGCCGCGGTGATGCGATCCGAGACCGCGCCGTTCTCCCACAGAAACGTTTCGAGATGCACGTGATGCGTCGCCGCCGCAACGTCTTCGAGCAACGCATCGAAGAAGCTGCTGTTCTGCACGATCGTGACGCGATTGCCTTCCGACAAATGGCCCCACGTCATTCCCGCCATCGAGCGCATCAGCCCGCGCAGATCGGTACCGTCAATCGCGAACTCGAACGGACGCCGCCGCGTCTTGCCCCAGATCACGTAGCCGAGGAACGCGGAGAGAAGCGCGAAGAGGAAGGCGAGTGCGGCAGGAAGCGCGTGCAGCATCGCGCCTCAGCGTTCCAGATCCGCAACGAGCGGCCAGTGATCTGACGGGCCGCTCTTCACCGCACGCGCATCGACGATCTTCCACGACGGATCGACGAAGATGTAATCGAGGCATTGCCGCGTCGCGCGATGCGTGATCACCGAATCGACGAAGCACGACATCACCAGCTCGCCTTCGTGAAAGACCTTCAGCTCCTCGCTCGTCGGATTCGAATTGAAGTCGCCGGTGAGGATGAACGGCTTCGTCGAATGCGCCGCGAGGTTCGCAACCGCCTGCGCCTGCGCCAGCCGCGTCTTCGATCCGAATCGGCCCCACGCTGCGAGGTGCGTCACGTACGCGATCACTTCGAGTCCGTCGAGCTGCACGGTCGCGGCCAGCACCGCACGCGGCTCTCCCGATCCCGGCAGCGGCGCAGTGTGCGCCTCGGCGATTCGCCCGCGCGTCAGGATCGCGTTGCCGTACTCGCTGTTGCCTTTGATCATCGCCGGCCCGAACGCGAGACTCATCCCCGTCAGCCGCTCGAGGTCCGCGGCCTGATCGTGAAAACGCGCCTTCCACCCTTTGCGATGAACTTCCTGCACTCCAACGATGTCCGGCTTCGCCTCCGCGATCACTTCCGCGATCCCTTCGATGTGGCCGCCGCGCAGGAGAGTTCCGTGACCTTTGATGTTGTAGGTCATCACTCGAACTGTCATCGAACTGTGCCTAAGCGAAATCAGTGCACGGTCCTGTCTTACACTGCTCGCCGTGCACCCCGAGGTCGAGGAGCAGAAGCAAAAGATCAAGGAGATCCTCTACGACTGCGCGGTTGAGATCCGCGCGACGAAGGCGGCGCTCTATCTCTCTGACGGCAGCGGCCGCTACGAGCTCGTGACCGAGTACGGCTTCCGCTCCACGGCGCGCGCGACGCTCGACAACAACGATCCGATCGTCGATCGCTGCGGCCGCGGACGCAACGCGTTTTTCGTGAACGGACTCACCGCCGAGCCGCGATTTTCGGAGCGGCTGTATGAAGCGGCCAGTGATCGGCTGCTCGCGGTGCCGATCTATTCGCGCGGCCAGCTCGTCGGGCTGATCGACATGCGCGACAAGCAGGCGAAGGCGCCGTTCGAGCAGACCGACATTCCGAAAGGGCAGGGGATCGCTGCGCGAATCGCCGATCTGTTCTCGAACAAAAACGTGTTCGGGCAGCGCTTCATCACGCTGTCCGACACGAACGAACCTTCACCCGCGGCGACGGAACAGGCGCCGATGGCGGCGCCCGCGCTTGCGCCCGCGTCACCAGCGCCGACGCCGACTCCGCGTCCGGCCGCGGCTCCCGCCGAAGCGCCGCCGCTTCGCGCGCCGGAACCTGCGCCGGCTCGTCGCACCGAATTGCCGGAAGTCGCGAAGCTCGTGCTCCAGGCGCGGCAGAGCGTCAGCCAGCGCGTGAACATCGCGGCGCTGCCGGACACGCTGACCGACGTCGATCTCGCCGCCGCGCGCGACGTGCTGCGCATCGTCCTCCTCCTCCCCGGCGTCGTCATCGCATCCTTCTCCGCCTTCGGTCACCTCGGCGGCGTGATGGAAGTCGTGTCGAAAGCGCCGCTCACCGACGAAGCGATGCGCGTCTTCGAAGCGAAGCTGAACATCTGGATGAAAAAGCGCGGCGAGTCGGCATCGTCGCTGCGCTCGAACATGCAGACGCCGTTCGGGACGAACGGCCAGCCGATCCGTCCGGACCAACTGGTCAAGGTGTTGACTGCTCCGGTCGTCGTCGGCTCGCTGGCCGGACTCGCGCTTACGGTCGCATTCGAGACCGCGCCCGATCGACAGACACACGAGATGCTCGCCGCGTTTCACGCGCAGCTGCAGATTGCGATCGCGCAGTCGATCTCGCGCAGCGCGGTCGGCTCGCTGCGCTGGCGTGCCGCGGGAAAACTGCTCGAGCCCGATTTCTCGCACTATCCCGAGCTGCGCAATCACTGCGCGGAAGTCACGTCGCGCGCCGAGGACTTCGCGAAGTTTCTCGCGCTGTCGGCGGCGGAGGTCGAGAACGTGCGCCTCGTCGCGACGCTGCACGACGTCGGTATGCGGCTGCTCGATTACGAGCGGCTGTATCGCAAGTACGATCTCGCGCCGGAAGAAGTCGCGATCCTGCGCGAACATCCGACGGTCGGCGCGGCGATCGTCGAACCGGTGTTCGGTCGTGAGCTCGCGCGCGCGGTGCTCTGTCATCACGAGCGGATGGACGGCGGCGGCTATCCGCATCAGCTGCACGGCGACGACATCCCGCTGCTGTCGCGTATCGTGCAGATCTGCGATGCGTTCGAAGCGATGGTGTCGACGGATTCGTATCAGCCGCCGCAATCGCGCGACGCCGCCATCTCAACGCTGGCGCTGGGCGCGGGCACGCAGTTCGACCGCGAGCTCGTGCAGCGATTCCAGGAACTCATGCGCTCGCGTTAGACTCCGCGTGAATGGAAATCGATCGCGACGAAGCGCGCCGCATCGCAAAGCTGGCGCACATCGAAATGGATGACGCGGCGCTCGATCGCATGGCCGCGGAGATGACCCAGATCCTCGGCTACATCGATCAGCTGCGCGAAGTCGACGTCGCGGCACCGATTGATGATGCAGATGTTGCGACGCCGCTGCGCGAAGACGTTGCGCGCCCGTCCGTCGATCGCGAGCTGGTCGCGCGCAATGCGCCGTCGTTCGCGGACGGATGCTTCGTCGTGCCGAAAGTGATCGGCGACGCATAACTTCGCGAGCGCTCATCGCGTCTGACGAATGGAGGTCAGACCCGATGCGCTCTCTCGTGCTTCTCTCGCTGCTCCTCACCACTTCACTTTCCGCCGCCACCGATCCCGTTGCGTTACGCGCCGTCTCCGGCGACGCCGCGGCAATCGCGCAACTTCGCGTCCTCGGCCAGCGTGGCGTGGATCGTCTCGTCGCGCTGCACGGCAACACGAAGGTCGATGAACGCGCGTATCGCTCCGCCATCGATCGCGTCTGCCGTCAGCGCGATTGCGCATGGTCGCAGCTCTATTGGTACACCGATCTCGCGGCTGCGAAAGCGGCGGCGCACGCGCAGCACCGGCCGATTCTGTCGCTTCGTCTCCTCGGCAATCTCGATGACGACATGAGCTGCGCGAACAGCCGTTTCTTCCGAACGATCCTCTACTCGAATCGCGAGATCTCCGCGTACCTGCGCGAGAACTTTATCCTCTACTGGTCGTCGGAACGTCCCGTGCCGAAGGTGACGATCGATTTCGGCGACGGCCGCGTGCTGCATCGAACGCTGACCGGCAACAGCGCGCACTATCTGCTCGACGAGAACGGCAATCCGCTCGACGTGCTGCCGGGTTTGTACGCGCCGGTTGCGTTCCTCGCGAACGTCCGCGACATGCGCAACCTGTACGACGACAGCAAAACGTGGACGCCGCGCGAGCGCGCCGGCCATCTCCAGCTCTATCACATGGAGCGCTGGAAAAGAGCCGGGCGCGGAGATCGTGTTGCGCGTTTGCTTTCGCCCGCGACGGCGTGGGATGCCGCGCCGCGCGCCGGCGTGAAAGGGATGGCGGAGATTCCGATGCTGACGAAGGTGTCGTTCGGAACGAGCGCGGCGCGATTGATGGAGCGTGTCGCGAACGTAGCGAAGGATGAAACCGATCTGACGAAGATCGATGACCGCTCGCTCGAGCTGATCCGCGCGAAGCACGGGCAGGGCAGCGACGTCGATGCCGCAATTGCAAACCTGCGCGGCATGCTCGCCGCGGACACGCTGCGGAACGAGTACGAGTTGCGCACGCAGATTCATCGCTGGTTCTTCGACAACGAAAAGCCGTCGTTCGAGGCGCTGAACGCGTTCGTCTACAACGACGTTTTTCTGACGCCGCGCAGCGATGAATGGCTCGGCCTCATGCCGCGCGACACGTTCACGGCGATCGAAGGAGAAGGAATCGTCGTCGCTGATACGATGCGCCGGTGACGGATTTACTCGAGCTGCCATGGCACGAAGCGCGTGAACAGGCGTCGCCTCGCGAGCTGGTCGAAGCGTCATTGCGCGTGATCGACGAACGCGACGGCGACGTCCACGCGTTCCTCCACGTCAACCGCGACGCGGCCGGCGACGGCATGCCGATCGCGATCAAAGACAACATCGTGACGACCGACATGCCGACGACGTGCGGCTCGAAGATTCTGTCCAGCTTCACGTCGCCGTTCGACGCGACCGCAATCGCACGTTTGCGCGCGAGCGGTGCGTCGTTCGTCGGCAAAACGAACCTCGACGAATTCGCGATGGGCTCCTCGACCGAGCACTCGGCGTTCGGTCCGACGCGCAATCCGTGGGACTTCAACCTCGTGCCCGGCGGCTCGTCGGGCGGTTCCGCCGCTGCAGTCGCCGCGCGCATGGTTCCTGCGGCACTCGGCTCAGAAACTGGCGGCTCCGTGCGCCAGCCCGCCGCGTTTTGCGGCGTCGTCGGACTGAAGCCGACGTACGGGCGTATCAGCCGCTCGGGACTCGTCGCGTTTGCATCGAGTCTCGATCAGATCGGTATCGTCACGAAAACCGTTCGCGAATGCGCAGAGCTGCTCGGCATCATCGCCGGCGCCGATCCGCTCGATTCCACCGCGAGCAGCGCGCCGGTCGACGACTACACCGCCGATCTCACGAGCGGCGTCCGCGGACTTCGCTTCGGCGTCGTGCGCGAAGCGGTGGAAAAGCTCGAAGGCGAAGTGCGGACGAATTTCGACGAAGCGCTCGCCGTACTGCGCGCGGGCGGCGCGATCATCGAAGACGCAACCGTGCCGGCGATCTCTTACGCGATCGCGATCTATTACATCGTTGCGAATGCCGAGGCGAGTGCGAATTTGTCGCGGTTTGACGGGGTGCGATTCGGTCACAGAAGCGACCGCTCGAAAACGCTCGACGATCTCTACTTTCATTCGCGAGGTGAAGGATTCGGCGCAGAAGTAAAACGCCGAATCATGCTCGGCACGTTCGCGCTGTCGTCCGGCTATTACGACGCGTATTACGGCCGCGCGCAGGCCGTGCGCGCGCTGCTGCGCCAGCAGTTCAATGAGGCATTCGCCAATTTCGATTTTCTGCTGACGCCCACCACGCCCGAGCCGGCGTTCCCGATCGGCGCCAAAACGGACGATCCGCTGTCGATGTACCTCAGCGACATCTTCACCGCGCCCGCGAACCTCGTCGGCATTCCTGCGCTGGCTTTGCCAGCGGGTTTTAATGCGGCGGGCTTGCCGCTGTCACTGCAGCTGATGGCGCCGCATTTCGCGGAACGCTCGCTGTTTCGCGCGGCTGCGTTTTTTGAAGGTGAGACGCAGTACTGGAAGCAGATGCCTCTTCTCGCTCCGCGGCGGGAGAAGGGTTGATCCTGCTACACTTTGCACGTGACTCGGGTGGGTGTGATGGCGGTGGTGGTCATGCAGGCGGCGGTCCTCGTCGCCGGGCCAGTCGCGACTGCGTCGGTCGCAACCGCTCGCATCACTCCTGAAGTTCGCGCCACCCTCGGCCGCGACTACGTCATCGAAGTCATCGTCACTCCTCACGAAGGAGACGCGTGGTCGCGGCTCGCCAAGCGCGTCACTGGCGATGGCGACAACTGGAAATCGATCGCCACCTTCAACAACGCTGGCGACGTCCTCACCTCCGAGCAAAAAGTCCGCGTGCCGTTTGCGCTGCTCAAACCGCAGCTGCAGCGCGACGTCGTTCAGAGTCTCTTCCCGAAAGACCGCTTCGAAAAGCGTGCGTGGAAGCACGTCGTCGTCGGCGCCGACGGCGTCGAAGGCGAATCGCTCTGGAACATCGCCGAGTGGTTCACCGGCAACGGCGCCAACTACATCTCCATCCGCAAAGCCAATCCCGATCAGGGACTATCGACCCGCAAAGGTGACGTGATCCTCGTTCCCAATGAGTTGCTCGTGTCCGCATTCCGCGGCCGCGAAACGGAGGGTAAGGATGCACCGAAGACAGCAGAGGTTCGGAAAGCGGCAGACGATCCGGTTGAGCGTACGGCAGCGAATGTTGATGTTCCGGAGACGGCCATGGAGGCCGTTGCCGCCGGACCAGCACATCCGTCGCTGAGCTACGACCGGAGCGCTCCCGAGCCTTACGCCGTCTATCGCCTGCAAAAAGGGGAAGCGCTCTACTCTTCAGTCGCCATTCGGTTCACCGGCCGTGTCTACTCGAAAGACGTCGGCGACGTCCTCGATCGCATTGTGAAATTTAATGAGATCGGGGACGTCGCGCGGATGAAAGTCGGGTACGCGGTGAAGATCCCGATGGAACTGCTCCTCCCTGAATATCTCCCCGCCGACGATCCGTCTCGCCTCGCGCGCGAAACGTCGCAGCGCGAAAGCGCGAAGCTCGCGCGTCGCACGCGCGCCAGCGGACTCGCCGGCGTGCACGTAATTCTCGACGCCGGCCACGGCGGACGCGACGTCGGCACCGCGCACGACGGCGTCTTCGAATCGACCTACGTCTACGACGTGATGTGCCGCCTCAAGCAAACGCTCGAATCGCGATCGGCCGCGAAGGTTTACGTCACGACGAAGTCGACGAAAGCGGGCTACGACGTCACAGACAAAGACGTCGTCGACGCGCGCAACGATCACGTCGTGCTGACGTCGCCGAAGTACACGCTCGACGATCCGGTCGTCGGCGTGAATCTGCGCTGGTACCTTGCGAACTCGATCTTCAATCGCGCCGCGAAAAACGGCGTGGCGCGAGAGAAAGTCGTCTTCATCTCCATCCACGCCGACTCGCTCCATCCGTCGCTGCGCGGCGCGATGGCGTACATCCCCGGCGAGCGCTACGTCACCGGCTCGTATCGCAAGAGCGAGCCGATCTATCTGACGCGCGCCGAAGTGCGGGAGTGTCCGGTGGTGACGCATTCGGAGAAGGAATCGCTCGAGGCCGAAGGTCTCTCGCGCAATCTCGCCGAGTCGATCGTCGGCGCGCTCGAGGACAAAGGTCTGAAAGTTCATCCGTTCAATCCGATCCGCGACAACGTCGTGCGCGACGATCGCGAATGGGTGCCGGCCGTGATCCGCTACAACGTCGTCCCCACGCGCCTCCTCCTCGAAATCTGCAACCTCGGTAACGAAAAAGATCGCGCGCTGCTGAAGACGAAACGCTATCGCCAGCAGCTCGCGCAGGCGATCTACGACGGCCTGCTGCGCTTTTACGAAGAGCAGGACGGCGAGCCGTCGATGCTCGCGGCGAAAGCGACTAAGTAGCGCGCCGTTCCTCTCTCGTTGTAGATTGCGCGCCGCAAATGCCGCGCTCTTTCGAAGGTGACCTGAACGCCGACGGCCTCCGCTTCGGCGTGATCGCCAGCCGCTTCAACGACGAGATCGTTTCCGGTCTCCTGACCGGTGCGCTCGATTGCCTCGCGCGTCATGGTGCGGCCGAGGATGCTGTAGAGATTTATCGAGTGCCGGGGGCGTTCGAGCTGCCGTCGCTCGCGCGCATCCTCGCGGAAAAGTACGACGCGCTCGTCGCCATCGGCTGTTTGCTGCGCGGCGACACGCCGCACTTCGAGTTCATCTCGGCGCAGGTGACGAACGATCTCTCGCGCGTAGCCATCGACACGCAGCGTCCGGTCGCGTTCGGCGTCATCACCTGCAACACGTACGAGCAGGCCGTAGCGCGCTCGTCGCCCGGCGCAGGGAACAAAGGTTGGGAAGCGGCGCTCGCCGCGATCGAGATGGCCAATCTGTGGCGCGTCGTTCGCACGGAGAAATCGTAGATGGGCGCCCGCAGGAAAGCGCGCGAGCTCGCGCTGCAAATGCTCTTTCAGTACGACATGTCCGGCAATCCGCCGGACATGGTCATCTCCACGTTCGAAGATCTCGAGAAATCGAAGGCGAACACGCGCGAGTTCGCGACGAAAATCTTCAAAGGAACGGTCGATCACATGGAAAAGATCGACGAGATGATTCAGGCCCAGGCCGACAACTGGCGGCTATCGCGAATGGCCGTCGTCGACCGCAACATCATCCGGATGTCGATCTACGAATTTCTCCACGAAGACGACACGCCGAAGCTCGTGATCATCGATGAGGCCATCGAGATCGCGAAGAAGTTCGGAACGCAGAAGTCTTCCCAGTTCATCAACGGCATCCTCGACGGCATCCTGAAACGCTACAATCTCGCCTCGTGAGTTTGCTGGGGCGGCTCGAGGATCTCTCCCTCACCGACATCGTTCAAATCGTCTTCCTGAGTCGCCGGACGGGCGTGCTGGAAATCGTCGATGACAAGGGACGGCACACCGTGCTGTTCCGGCAGGGCCTCGTCGTGAACGCGTCGTCGCCCGAACATCCCGATCTCGTGGCGTGGTTCGAAGCGAATAAGCTCATCCCGCCGAACGCCGGAAAGATGCTCCGGCAGATGGAAGAGAACGGCATTCCGTACGGCACGGCTGCGGTCGAGCTGAACCTGATGACGAATGAGGATCTGTCGAACGCCGTTCGCGATCGCATCATCGACGTCGTCTCGCCGCTGCTGCATTCGCGCGAGGGCGAGTTCAACTTCATCCTCAGCGATCAGGTCAATCCGCTCGACATCGAATACGACGCGGACGCGCTCTTCAAAGAGGGCGGCTTCGCACCCGGCAAAATCCTCGGCGCCGCGGACGGCGAAAAGATCAAGCCGCTCAAAGGTCTCGAGGAATCGCTGAAAGCAGGGAAGGCGCTGCTGCGCGGATCTGCCTCTGCCGAAACGACACCCGCCTCGCTCAACCTTGGCTTAGGTCAGCCGCTCGCGCCGCCGGAATCTTCGCGGCTTCCCGGCACCGCGCCGAATGCGACCGACAACGTGCTGCCGTTTCCGGCACGCGATGATGATGAAGAACCGTTCGGTGCGCCCGAGTCGTTCGCGCCGATCGAAGACGATCCGTTCGCGGGCGCGCCGGCTGCGCCAGCAGTTCCTTTCGCGCCCCCGCCTCCGGTCGAAGAGCCGGAAACTCCGCAGAAGCTGGCGTTCACGCCGCCGGATGCAATGCGCGGCGCGGAGCCGGTCACCGGCGACGTCCCGCGCACGCGCAGCGGAAACTTCAAAGTCTCCGGCGGACTGTTCGAGGTCGAATCGCCCGATCAGGCGTATCGCAACGTCGTGCTCTTCGAGCGCAACCCGCTCATCCGCGTCGCCGCGAAACGCGCGTTCGGAAAGAAGGGCGTGAAGATCGTGCAGTACGGCTCACTCGACGACGTGCGCAACGCGATCACCGATCTGATGCGCTCGAACAGTTTCTTCGTCACGTTCCTCGAGCTGACCGAAGCGGATCTGCATCCCGATACGAGCGGACCGTCCGTGCAGACGATGGTGCGTCTGAAGAAACGCAACCCGCGGCTGCCGATCGTCGTCATCGACAACGAAGCCGATCTTCGGCGCCGTCACGCTCTCCTTCGCGCCGGCGCCGATCTCTATCTGACGAAACCCTCGCCGGCGCGACTGCAGCCTGGTCTCGCCGAGGAGGAGCTGGCGCTTTTTGCGGACGAGCTGGTGCTGTTTGCGGAGCGGTCGTTCGAGCAGTGGGAGCAGTTCACCGGCGGCTTCGATCCCGACGCCGGGAAGCGCTTCTACGACATGGCGCAGAAGGAAAGTCTCGACCGCAGCTTCACGGTCCTGAAGCAACTGATCAATGAGTTGTCGAATCCGAACGACATCGGTCAGGTGGCCGCGACGATCCTTCGTCTGTCGGCCGAATACCTCGATCGCGGAGCCATCTTCATGGTCGGCGACGGCCAGTTCACCGGCCTCGGCGGCTTCGGCATCACCGGCGACGAAGAAGAAATGGACGGCCGGGTGAAAGCGATTCGCGTTCCGCGAAAGCTGCCGTCGCTGCTCAGCGAAGTGGCCGATACGAATGAAGCGCATCGCGGGAAGATGCGGCGCACGGCGGTGAACGTGGAGCTAATCGAAAAGCTCGGCGGCGTGCTGCCGACTGAAGTCGTCGCACTTCCGATCATGCACGGCGGTCGGACGATTGGTATCCTGTACGGCGACAACGCCGAGCATCGCGCTTCCATCGACAACACCACCGGACTCGAGATTTTTCTTTCGCAGGCTGGCTACGCGTTCGGCAATGCCGTATTCGCGGCGGAGAAGGCGGGAGGGCGCTGACCTGACATGAAGATCCTGGTCGTCGAAGATTCGACATCGATGCGCGCCTATCTCACCACGGTGATCGAGGGCGGGACGGAGTCGTACGACCTCGAGATCGTCGAGGCGGCCAGCGGTTTCGAAGCGCTGAAGACGCTCCCGCATCACACGTTCGACGCGATCCTGACAGACATCAACATGCCGGACATCAACGGCCTCGAGCTGGTGAGCTTCCTCAAGAACCATCCCGTGTACAAGACGATCCCGATCATGGTCATCTCGACCGAATCGAGCGACGAAGATCGCCGCCGCGCGGCGAATCTGGGCGCCGAGGAGTATCTGGTGAAGCCGTTCCAGGCGGCGGAGCTGATCGAGAAGCTGCGGCGGCTGCTGAAGGTGGCGTAGTTTTGCGCCTTACAGGTGTCTTGACGACCCCGCAATAGGGCCGTACATTTTTGGCGACAGGAGGGAATCGCCATGCGTACGGTCATTCGTCGTCTGGTCGTTGGATTGTCGCTTCTGTTCGCGGCAGCCGCACTCAACGCCGGTTGCGATCTCTACGAGTGCAAAGTCGGGCCTGACTCCGCGAATTGCTGGATTCGTTTCTCCGGAAAGTTCGCGTCGGCCGCCACGTGCCAGGGGATGTGCGACTGCATGCCGGATCCGAGTAACGGCAATCTGTACTGCAGCTGCTACTGCCGGATGGATTACTGCTACTCGGCATGAAGGCAGGCGCGTGCGGTCTGCTGCTCGCGCTCTCGTTCGCCGGACGCGGACTCGCCGATCGCGTGACCGTTCGCGCGGAAGCTGCGGCTGTCGCGAAGTCGTGCGTGGCGAACGCGGTGCTGGTCGCGCGTGACGCCGCGAGCGGTGAGGTGACGCGCGCTCCGTTCAGCTCGGGCGTGGCGACATTCGATCTTCCGGCGTCGCGCAGCGTTTCCGTCCACGCCGATGCCGCCGGTTGCTGGAGTGAGACGGCTCAGATCAGCGCGCAGGATCGCGACGTTGTCGTCACTCTTTACAAAGCGGCGCACATGCGAAGCTCTTTCGAGCCCTCGCGTCACAAACTCCCGGATCAAATCGACGCAACGGTTTTTCGCGCGCCGGTTTCCGGTCAACGCATGAGCGCCAGCGGTCATCCGCTCACCTGCGCATATGACGACGGCAAGTGGGACTGCATCGTTCCCGCCGATCTGCCGATTGACCTTCGTCTCTCGAGCGACGGCTTCGCGCCGATTTATTACTGGAACGTGATCGCGCGTCCCGGCGAAACGCGCCTGCTCGAGCCGCGCGCGATCGTCGCGGGCGCGAGTTTTTCGGGCTGGGTCGAGGACGCGGACCGAAAGCCGCTCGCGGGCGCTCGACTCCTGCTCTCGCCGGCGACTAACGCAGCCGGCGAGGAGTCGCGTGCGGTCGCGCGCGAGATCTCCGCGAAAAGCGGCGCTCGCGGATTCTTTCAAATCACCGGCATCGCATCCGGCGAATACCGGCTGACCTCGCGCGCTGAAGGACTGTCGCCGGTCCTGCTGCCAGTCGTGAACATCGGCAAGGGCGAAGCGGTCACTTGGCCGCGTCCGATCACACATCTTCCATACGCCGCGCTCGAAGTTCAGGTCGATCCGCCCGTGGACTCGGAAGGTCATCCGTGGACGATCGCGCTCGAGGAGCGAATCCCGCTCTCGAGCGCCGCGCCGCCGCTCCGTCGCGCCGCCGGCGTCGACGGAATCTGGCGGGCGGAGAAGCTTCGCGCGGACGACTACCGCGCGACGCTTCAGGATGCGAATGGCGCGGTCCTCGAGCGATTCGACATCGATCTGTCGAAGAGCGGAAAGACGACGATTCCGCTGACGGTGCATCGCCTCGCGGTTCGCGGAGTGCTGCGCCTCGGCGACACGCCTCTGTCCGCGGAGATCCATTTCTCGCAGAGCTCCGGCCGCACCGTGCAAACGAAGGCGAACGATCTCGGCGAGTTCGACGCAGCGTTTCCGGCGTCAGGCAAATGGACGCCCACGATTTATCCCGCCGGTCCCGACGGTCCGCGCATTCGCTCCAAAGCGATCACGGTTCCGGAACCGGGCAGCGGGGAGCCCACCATTGAAATCGTGTTACCCGGCGGCCGCGTGCGCGGCAGCGTCGTCAATCGAAACGGCGCGAACGAAAAAGCAGCAGTGCACCTCGTTTCGAAAGGCGTTCCGATTGCGCAGCAGCTCACGAGCGACGACGGCCGGTTCGACTTCATTGGAATTGAGGAAGGCGATTACGTCGTCGATGCCGAGGGCCGCAGCGGGACGGCTCGTCCGAAAGCGACGCACGTCGACAACGGAGACACATCAGAGGTGAAGCTCGAGCTCGAACCATCTGCGACTTTCTCCGCGCTCGTGCTGACGCCGGACGGAGCACCCGCAAGCGGCGCCGTCGTCCGCGTCTCCACCAATGGCGATGCCTGGACGATGCTCTTCACGGACGTCGAAGGTCGTTTCGAGTACACCGCGATGGAGCGCGCGCCGCTCCAGGTAATCGTGGTGACGTATTCGTATCCTTCGCTGATCGCGCAGTTGTCGCCGGATGCGGCGACCCCGCCAACACTCGTTCTTCAACGACACGGCGGAAAGCTGCGTCTCGCGCGCGGCGGATGGATCGGCAGAGGCGGTGCGCTCGCGCCGATCAACATGTTCTTTATGACCGGTTCGCCGCTCGGACTTTACGAAGGCGCGGCGTATCTCGAGCCCGGCGTGTACTCCGTGTGCGCGGAGCACGATTTCAACGGTCGCTGTCGCGCGGTGACGATTGGTCCGATGTCGGACGTAACGATCGATCCGTCGCGAGTGGAGGAGCGAATGCCGTGATGAACCTGTTCGCGCTGATGCTCGCCGTCGCCGCAGCAACGCCGGGCTGGCTCGGAATGGATTACACGTGGTCTCGCCCGACGAATAGCGCGCGACGCGTGTTGCACGTGCAGCGCGTCGCGCCCGGTGGTCCCGCAGCGCGCGCCGGTGTGCGTCCCGGCGATATCGTGACGGCGATGAACGATCACCGTGTCGACCTCGGCGACGACCTCGACCTCCTTCTCTTCCTCGGCGATCAGCATCCCGGAGATCGCCTCGTGCTCGCGATCGTGCGCGAGGGTCGGCCGCTGAAGATCGAAGTCACCCTCGGCACCATGTCCGCGGCATCGCTCGCGGCGAGGAAGGAAAATCTCGAAGTCGCACGGCGCAAGCGCATCGCCGCTGCTGCCGCGCGGCCCGATCACTGATCGCGAACGTCCCGCGAGCGTTGCTCCACTACAATTAACGCTCCTCATGACGCGAGAAGACGATCGAGCCCGCGAAGAATTCACCAGCGAAGCGGAGGAGTTGCTCGACACGCTTTCGCGCGACCTCGTCGAGTTCGAGTCGCAGGGCGCGAACGTTCGTCCCGAGGTCGTCAATAAGATCTTTCGCGAGGTGCACTCGCTCAAAGGGCTCGCCGGCATGCTCGGGTTCGCCGAGATCTCCGAGCTCTCGCACAACCTCGAAGACATGCTCGATCGCCTGCGCATGGGCAAGATCGAGATCAATCGCGATCTCATCGATTTGCTTTACGACGCGGTCGATTCGCTCAACCGGCTCGTCATCGCGATCAACGATCCGTCGCTGGGCGGCCTCGTCGACATCACCGGCCTGACGCGCCGCATTCATCAGACGATCAGCGCGCAGCAGCAAAAGAAAACCGACGATCCGTTCGCCGATCTGACGCTCGACGAGCAGACGAAAAAGTCCCTCACCGAATACGAAGAGCATCGCTTGCTCGAAAACGTGCGCAGCGGCAAGTACATCCTGTCGATCGAGCAAACCTTCGACTTCTCCGATTTCGACGAGAAGCTGCGCGCGCTCACGCAGTCGCTGAACGAAGCGGGCGAAGTCATCTCGACGCTCCCAGCGCTCGATACGAGCGGCGGCAGCGGCATCGCGTTTCGTCTGCTTTACGGTTCAACGCTGAACGATGCCGCCGCGGCGATTCTCGCGCCGGAAGCGAAAGTCTCCTCGCTGCGGCGCGTCGAGCCGCAAGCCGCGGCACCGGCGCCGGCCGCACGCGAAGTCGCGCCGGTCGCGGACGTCGCCGCGGAAGAAGAAGTCTCGCTTCGTTCCGTGTCGCAGACGGTGCGCGTCGACATCGGCAAGCTCGATCACGTGATGAACATCGTCGGCGAGCTGATCGTCGAAAAAACGCAGCTCGAAGCGCTGACGCGTTCCGTCGAAGCGCAGGCGTCGCGCATGCTCGCGCACGAGCTGACGAAAATCTCGCGCAACCTCGATCGCAAGCTCAACGAGCTGCAGAAGTCCGTCATCGAAACGCGCATGGTGCCGGTCGGGCAGATCTACTCGAAGCTCTCGCGCACCGTTCGCAAAGTCGCGCGCGAGCTCGGCAAAGAGCTCGAGCTCGTGCTGCGCGGCGAGGACACGGAGCTCGACAAGATGATGGTCGAGGAGCTGACCGATCCGCTGATGCACATCATCCGCAACGCGATCGATCACGGCATCGAGCCGGCCGACGAACGCCGCGCGCTTGGCAAACCGGCGGCCGGTCGCGTCACACTGCTCGCGTATCAACAGGGCAACTCCGTCGTGCTCGACGTCACCGATGACGGCCGCGGCATCGATCCGGAGATGATCCGCAAAGTCGCCGTGAAGCGCGGCCTCGTCGGCGAAAAAGAAGTCGTCGACGAACAGCGCGCGCTCGAGCTGATGTTCACTCCCGGCTTCTCGACGGCGAGCTCCGTCAGCGAGATCTCCGGCCGCGGCGTCGGACTCGACGTCGTGAAGAAAAACATTCAGGAGCTGAAAGGAACGATCGACGTCACCTCGGTCGTCGGCCAGGGCACGACGTTCCGGATCATGCTCCCGATCACGCTCGCGATCATTCAGGCGCTGGTCGTCGAAGCGGGCGGCGAGCACTTCGCGATTCCGCTCACGTCGGTCGAAGAATCGCTGCGCATTTACTCGAAGCACATTCGCACCGTCGAGCGGAAGGAAGTCTTCACGCTCCGCGACTTCACGCTGCCGCTGCTGCGGCTGTCCGACGCGTTCAATCTCGAAGACGGACGCGATCACGGTCCCGACACGAAATGGTTCGTCGTCGTCACGCGCAGCGGCGAGAAGGTCGCCGGGATTCTCGTCGACGCGCTCGTGCGCCAGCAGGAAGTCGTCATCAAATCGATCGGCGAGCGGCTGAAGACGATTCCCGGAATCGCCGGCGCGACGGAAGTCGGCGAAGGCGAGATCGTGCTCGTCGTCGACGTCGGCTCGCTCATCGATCACTTCGGCGGCCGCGCGCGCGAAACGCGGGCGCACGCCGTGAACTGACGCGTATGTTCGAAGAACACTTCGGTCTCGCGAGCAAACCTTTCGGCAAGACGCCCGATCCGTCGTTCCTCTTCGAATCCGATCAGCATCGCGAAGCGCTCGCGCGGCTCGAGTACGCCGTTGACGAAAAAGAGCTCGCGCTGCTCGTCGGCGACATCGGCTCCGGCAAGACGACGCTTTCGCGCGCGCTCATCGATCGCATCGGCGAATCGCGTCCGGTCGTGCTGCTCATCAACCCGCGCCTCTCGCCGACGCAGCTCCTCCGCGCCGTCGCCACCGGACTCGGCATCGAGCCCGCGCGCATGCGCAACGATCTGCTCGATCAGATCCACACGAAGCTGTTCGCGCTGTACGAAGAAGGGCGCGAGCCGGTGCTCATCATCGATGAAGCGCAGCTGATTCCGACGAAAGCGACGTTCGATGAGATCCGTCTGCTGACCAACTTTCAGCTCGACGATCAGAACCTGCTTTCGGTGATTCTCGTCGGTCAGCCGGAGCTCGATGCGCGGCTCGATCGTAAGGCTTATGCACCGCTGCGGCAGCGGATTGGGATGCGCTATGCTCTCGGTCCTTTGTCGGCCGAGGAGACTTGCCGCTACATCGAGCACCGAATCCGCGTGGCTGGTGGCTCGCGTAATCCGTTCAGCGCCGAGGCGATGGCGGAGATTCATGCGCTGAGCGGCGGGATTCCGCGGCTGATCAACACCCTCGCGACGACGTCGCTGCTCGATGCGTTCGGCGAAGACGCGTCGACGATCGAGCCGCCGCGGATTCACTCCGCCGCGCGCGAGCACCGGATGGAACAGCCGCATGGTTGATCTCGTAAAGATCCGGAAGAAGATCAAAAAGAAGGTGACGGGCGAGGACGCGGCTGCGCCGGAGCAGGAAACGCGCGCGCCTGCGGAGCCACTCAGCACTCCGCACTCAGCACTCAGCACTGAGACTCAGGACTCACCTGAGTCAGTCGACAAGCTCGCCCGCTTCAAAGAAGAAGCAGGAAGAAGAAGAGAGCTCGACTTCAGCAGCGCCGTCACCTCCGACGTCGAGCAGCTCGAGCTCCTCGCATTCCGAATTGCCGGCGAACAGTACGCGGTCGAGATCGAGCGCATCGTCGAGATCGTCACGCCGCGTCCCGTCACGCGCATTCCGAACGCCGACGCGGCGATCGTCGGCATCATCTCGCTGCGCGGCACCATCGTCACGGTCATGGACGTCCGCCGCCGCCTGCGCCATCCGCCATCAAACGAAGAAACCGCCGACTCGCGCATCGTCGTCATCGAGTACGCGGGCGAGACGCTCGGCTTCCAGGTCGATCACGTTTCGCGCGTCATCAAAGTCGATCGCCCGACCATCGAACCGCATCCCGTGGTACACACCAGCGAACAGCGCGACGCGATCCGCGGCGTCTTCCGTCACGCAAATGCGTTGACGATCCTCCTCGATTTGGACAAGCTACTCGACGTCCGGGCTCCTTCCTATGGAACTAACGTGTAAGCAGTGTGGCTCGAAGTTTCGCGCGGCGCTGGAGTTGCCGCTCACGCGCGCCGTGCGTGTGGCGTGCCCGTCGTGCGGCAGCCAGATGGTGTTGAAGCCGCCGCCGGTCGGCAGCGCGCCGGGCGCTTCGCCTGAGAGTTCTCCCGTCGCCGCTCCGCGACCGACGGCAGCACAGGGTCCGCCGAAACGGATCGCAGCCGTCGCCGACGAGCCGCGCCCGTTCCGCCAGTTTCTCGGCGAACATCTCCGCCGCCTCGGCTTCACCGTCGAATACTTCGAGACCGGCGATCCGACGCTCGACTTCGTGCGCAAGACGCGCGCGGAGCTCGTCATCGTCAACGTCTATCTCAAAGGGAAGCTCGGCGTCGAAGTCTCGGAAGAGATCAAAGCCGATCCGACGCTTTCGAAAACGCGCGTCATTCTCATCGGCGCGCTGTTCCGCGCGAATCGCTTCCGCGCCAATCCGACGAATCTCTACGGCGCCGACGAGTACATCGAAGAGCAGATCCCGGAGAAAGAGTTCAGCCAGATCATCCGGAAGCTTTTCCCGGAAGTCGGGGCGACGTCGGAGATTCCGATCGAGCCGCGCGAGTATGACGAAGCGCGCCGCCTCGCCAGACTGATTCTCTCCGACATCGTCATCTACAACGCCGCGAAGGTGGAGCGCGGAATTCGTGAGAACAACTTCTTCGACGTGCTTCGCGACGAGATCGAAGAAGGCCGCCAGTACTACGACTCGCGCGTGCCGTTCCGCGTCCGCCAGGACACCGAGATTTTCAACGAGACGCTTCAGCAGTTCGTGAACATGAAGCGCGAAGAGTTGCAGCGGGCCGCCGCGCAGTGACGTCCCGGCAAGGGAAACGATGAGTGCAGACCCGCAACTGATTCAACAGGCTCGATCGAGCGACCCCGACGCACGCCAGAAAGCCGCCTACCTCGTCTCGCACGCACTCGACGACGAACGCGACTACGCGCTCATGTTCGAGCTCCTCGGCGACAAAGACTGGCGCGTTCGCAAAACGATCGTCGATGGATTCGTGCGCGACCCGCGCAGCGAAGTCGTTCTGGGACTGATCGAATCGCTCGCCGATCCGGAGAACGCAGGCAAGCGCAACTCGGCCACCGAAGCGCTCATTCGCATCGGCGAGCCGGCCATCGAGCCGATCGTCTCGCGCCTGCAGCACGAAGACGACGTCGACGTTCGCCTGTCGCTCGTCAACCTGCTCGGCGATCTCCGCAATCAACATTCATACGACGTGCTCGTGTCGCTGCTGGCGACGGAGCCGGACATCAACGTTGCGTCGTCGATCGTTTCATCGCTCGGCAAATATCGCGACGCGAGCGCGCTGCCGCACCTGATGCGCGCGCTGCAGCGCGAAGATCTCTGGCTGAAGTTTCACGTCGTCGAAGCGCTCGGCGACATCGGCGATCGTTCTGCGCTGCCGGCGATCCTGCCTCTGTACAACGAGAAGTCGCTCCGCAAGCCGGTGCTCGAAGCGGTCGGAAAAATCGCCGACGTCGGAACGGTTTCATTCCTGCTGAAGATCATCGCGGAAGAAGAGAAGCTCAATCTGACAGCGCTGCGCGCGCTCGTGCGCATCGCGGAGTCGAGCAAGCCGCGCATCGTCGAGCAGTCGGAGCGGCTGCTCATCCAGCGCAAGTTCCGCGAAGCGTTTCCGCCGGCGAAAGTCGAGCCGCTCATCGAGCATCTCCATGCTACGCCGAAGCGCGAGGTCAAGAACTTCATCCTCAAGTTCCTCGGCTGGTCCGGCGACGATCGCGCGCTGCCGGTGCTGATGCAGTACCTCGAGCAGCCCGAGACGTCGGAAGTCGCGGCGCAGGGTCTGATCGATTTCGGTCCCGGCGCCGTGCCGGCGATTCTCGACACGCTGCGGAACGCAGATGAAGACGAGATCGTCGCGCTGCTGCTGCGCGTGATCAACGTCGTGGCGGGACCGGATTCCATTCCGAGCATCCTGCCGTTCCTCGATCATCACAATCCGATGATTCGCCGGCTCGCCATCGAGACGCTCGGCGAGATTCTCGATCCGTCGTCGATCGATTACCTGCTCGCGAAACTCGACGATCAGGATGTCGCATCGCAGCAGGCCGCGGTGAACGCGATCTCGGCACTCGTCAGCGCGTTTCCGGAGATCAAGCAGGAAGTGCTCGCGAAGATTCGCCGGATGCTGCAGGCCGATTCGGTTCCGATGAAGCTCAACTCGCTGTCGGTCTTCGTCAACATCCAGGGCGAGGGCTATCACGACGAACTGCTGCTCGCGTCGAAGGACAGCGACGACGTCATTCGTCAGAAAGCGATCTCGCTGATGGGCAAGTTCGGCGAGGAGCGTTTCGCCGATCAGCTCGTGCTGTCGCTCGCGGATGAGTCGACGTCGGTGCGGCTCGCCGCGATCAACGCGATCGTGCGACTGCGTCCCGAGAAGGGGCTGGAGCCGCTCATCGCGTCGCTGGAAGACACCGACATCTGGATTCGCACCGCCGCCGCGCAGGCACTCGGCGAGTATCGCCATCACGACGGCATCCAGCCGCTGATGCGGCATCTCGAGCACGATCTGCCGCCGGTGCGCATTGCCGTCATCGAGGCGCTCGGAAAATCCGAGGATCCGTCGGTGAAGGAGATTTTGTTTCGCTGCCTCGGCGAAGCGGATCCGGAAATTCAGCGCGCGGCGCTGCTCGCGCTGGCGCGCATTCCGGGACACGACGTGTTCGAGCGCATCTGCCATTCGCTCGACGATGAGGACTGGCGCATTCGCGCGGCCGCGGCGACGTCGCTCGGAAATCGCGGCGATCGTTACGCGCTCGAAGCGCTGCATACGGCGCTCGAGGACGGCGATACCTACGTGCAGCAGTCGGCGGTGCTGGCGCTCGACAAGATCGCGGACCGCTCGTCGTTCCCGCATCTCTTCCGCGCGCTCGAGAACGCCGCCATTCTCGACGACGTTTCGGAAGTCTTCGTGAAGCACAAACAGCTCTACCGCGACCTGCTCGAGCAGGCGTGGCGTACCGCGGACAGCAGAAGAGAAGTGGTGATCGCGGCGATTCTCGCGGCGATGAGTGAGAAGGGCTGAGGGCTGACCGCCCCTTTATGTCGACGTTCAACCTGTCGCTGAATCATCATCTCGATCTGCCGGACGACGTCTTCCGGCAGCTTCGGGATCAGATTTACAAGCGTACAGGTATGTATTTCAACGACTCTTCGAAATACCTCTTACAGAAACGTCTGTCGCCGCGCGCGCGCGAATTGAATTTCGAGTCGTTTCAGAAGTACTTCTATTTCCTGCAATACGACCCGCGCGCCGATGCGGAGTTCGATCACATCTACGATCTCGTCACGACCAATGAGACGTATTTCTTTCGCGAGCCCGCGCAGCTGACGGCCTTCATTGACGAGATCATTCCCGACATTCTTGCGAAGAAGTCGATGAAGAAGGTGCGCATCTGGTCGGCCGGATGTTCGTCCGGCGAAGAGCCGTATTCAATTGCGATGCTCTTGTCGGAAGCGGGCTTTTATCAGAACGCGACGTTCGAGATTTTCGCGAGCGACATCAATCAGCAGGTGCTCGCGAAAGCGCGTAAAGGGCAATATCGCGAGAGCGCGTTCCGCGCGACGACTCCCGAATTACGCGACCGCTATTTCAATCGCGAAGCAGACGGCTCGTGGCGAATTAAAGATGAGGTGCGCAATCGCGTGCAGTTCGGGCGGCTCAATTTGTACGACGAAGCGCGCGTCTCGCTGCTCGGCAATCTCGACATCGTTTTCTGCCGCAACGTGATCATCTATTTCGACGATCAGTCGAAACGCGTCGTCGTCAACAATTTCTACAATCGTCTGATCGACGGCGGCTATTTGCTGCTCGGCCACAGTGAATCGCTGATCTCCCTGTCGACGCAGTTCAAGCTGCGCCACCTCCGCAACGACATGGTTTATCAGAAGTGACGCTCTGGCTGATCTTCCTGCCGGCGATCATTTTCGCAGTCGCGCTGATCGCGATGCATGGCGGGCCGGTGGCAGTGGCGAGCGCGGCCGTGATTTTTCTCTTCTACGGTGGCGTGCTGATCAGTGTGACGCGCAAGTGGCTGCGGTCGCGGCGCGGCTGAGGCAATTTTCGCAAGCCGTCGCTGTTATTCGGAGCGTCCCGCCCAATCCTCAGGAGAGAGAGTCCGAATGAATCGAACGCTCGCAGCGCGTTTCAGCGTCAGTCTGTTCCTTCCCGTCATCTTCGCAGCCAGTGTGCTGTCGCAGGATCTGACGACCGTCGCATCCTTCAATGGTGCGAACGGCGACGACCCTCTCGGCGATCTCGTCGCGTACGGTTCGTACATCTATGGAACGACATGGCGGGGAGGGGCGCAGAACGGAGGAACCGTCTTCAAAATCAACCGGACGACGGGTGAGCTCACGACCATCCGGTCATTTGATTCGATGTATGGCGCGGGTGACTATAAGCCGCGCGGTCTGATGATTCACGGATCGTACATCTACGGTACGACGGACACCGGTCTCCTTTACAGGCTCGACCCGGCTAACGACAGCATCGTGTCGTTCGCGCGTGTCAGTTCCGGCGCTCATTCCCCGCCTGTTGAGAACGGCGGATTCCTGTACGGCACGACGTATTTCGGCGGTGGGGAAGGCAAGTCCGGAACCCTGTACCGCGTCGAGCTCGCAAGCGGTAATTACACGACGCTCGCGACATTCGCGTATCCGAAGGGAAGGGACCCGCACGCCACGCCGCTGGTCGTCGGCTCTTTCCTTTACGGGACGACGGAGGATGGCGGGCCGGGCGGCGGAGATGGCATTGTCTACAAATTCAATCTCACGACGGGCGAGTTCACGGTTGTGCCCTGGAGCGACAGTTCTTATGTAGGTTTCATCAACGCCGGTCTGGTTCCGTACGGCAGATATCTCTTCGGAAACACGACGGGGGGCCGTGCGTTCAGGGTTGACGTCGACGCAGATCAGGCTACTCAGTTGCCGATTACCGCTACGTTCGGCAGTACGGTCGGCACACTTGTTTCGCGCGATCAGTATTTCTACGGAAGCGCGGTCACCGGCGGAGAGCACGGCTATGGCGGCATCTACCGATTCGACCCCGTGACCTTCGAGCGAACGATGCTGGTGTCGTTCGATGGTCCGAACTATCGGTATCCGGCGTCGAAGCTCCTCGTCATCGGGCCGTATCTCTACGGTTCGACTTCGGAAGGCGGACCGGGCGGGAAGGGCGTGATCTTCAGATACAACATCGCTCAGGCTACGACGACGACACTCGAGAGCTCCGTGACTCCCACGGCTTACGGCGCTCCGGCGACATTCACCGCTTGCGTCGCGCCGATTCCCAATGGCGGCAGCGTCACGTTTCTCGACGGCGCGAACGTCATCGGAACTTCGAACGCCGGTGCAAACGGCTGCGCGGCGCTGACGGCCTCGTCGCTGTTGCCGGGGACGCATTCGATCAGCGCCACATACACCGGCAACGATGACTTCAAAGCGAGCACCTCGAACGTGGTCAGCCAGAGCGTCGACGAAACGGACACGACGACTACGCTCAGCTCATCGCTGAATCCTTCGCGCAGCGGATATTCGCTCACGCTCACTGCGAATGTCACTCCTCCGCCGCCCGGCGGCACCGTGGAGTTCCGCGAAGGCGCGAACATCCTCGGCACCGCGAACGTCGTGAACGGCATCGCGAGAATGGCTGCGGCGTTTGCCGAGGGGTCGCATGACATCGTTGCGGCGTATGGCGGAAACGGCGGGTTTCATGCAAGCACGTCGGCCACGCTGACGCAGGTTGTCGGACCCGTATCGAAGGCGAAATCGGATCTAAACGGTGATGGCAAGTCCGACATCGTTCTGCAGAACGGCACGACCAACGCGGTCGCCGTCTGGATGATGAACGGCGCGGTCATGACGTCTGCGAAGAACGTCGCGACGCCGGCCGCCGACTGGAAGGTCGCGGCCACGGGCGATGTCGATGGCGACGGCAAGTCGGACATCCTGCTGAAGAACAACGCGACGCGCGCGATCGCCGTATGGCGGATGGATGGCGCAACGATCCTCAGCGGTTTGACGATCGCCACGCCCGCCGTCGACTGGCGCATTGCGACCGCGGCCGATTTCACGGCCGACGGCAAAGCCGATCTCATCCTGCAGAACGCCGCGGGCGCGATCGCGCAGTGGCAGATGAACGGATCGACGATCACGC
>Ga0070701_10000089_pt1 | contig 25486 bp, 19 predicted proteins | sample KBSK5102metaG_FD_65451 | JGI IMG/M metagenome (GOLD analysis project Ga0070701, IMG submission 65451) | Corn, switchgrass and miscanthus rhizosphere microbial communities from Kellogg Biological Station, Michigan, USA - KBS K5-10-2 metaG | ecosystem: Host-associated > Plants > Roots >... | reverse complement strand
AGCGACAGCCGCATCGCGCCGAGGTTTTCGGTGAGCGCGTTCGTGATGGCGAGCGCCTGCTCGTCCGAAAAAATCGCGTTGTGCTCGGGATGAATGAACGAGTAGTTGATCGCCTCCGCGAGCCCGCAGCCGACGAGAATCGTTCGGATCTCATCCTCCGCCACATCCTCGGGCTCGCGACGCGCATCACCCGTCGTCACGCGCGGCAATTCCGCCGGAACTTTGTTCAGACCGAAGAAGCGCAGCACTTCTTCGATGAGATCCATCTCTTCGTGAATGTCGCCGCGATACGCCGGCACGACGACGTCGAGTCCGTCGCCTGATGCGCTCGCGTTGAAACCGAGGCGGCGGAAAAGCTCGAGCGCGTAGCCGATGCCGATCGAGCCGGCGGACGCAGCGTGCAAACGCTCGGTGCGCAGACGCAACCGTTTCGGTTCTGTCGGTTGCGCCACGACGTCGATCAGCTCTTCGCGAGTGCCGCCCGCGTACTGCACGATGAGACTCGCGGCGAGCTCGATCGCGTGCACGGTGTCATTCGGATCGACGCGGCGCTCGAAGCGATATGACGCGTCAGTCTTCACGCCGAGGCGGCGCGCGGTGCGGCGGATGAAGGTCGGCTCGAACCACGCGCACTCGAGCACGAGATCGCGCGTTGCGTCGCCGATCTCACTCTCCGCGCCGCCGATGATTCCGCCGAGTCCGACGGCGCGACGTCCGTCGGCGATGACGACCGTATCCCCATCAACCTTTCGCATCTCGCCATCGAGACTGCGAATCGATTCGTTCGCGTTGCCGCGGCGCACGATGAGCGTCGCATCCGCGAGCTTCGTCAGGTCGTACGCGTGCAGCGGATGACCGAGCGCGAGCATCACGTAGTTGGTGACGTCGACGACGTTGTTGATCGAGCGCAGTCCGACCGCTTCGAGACGGCGCCGCACGATCTCCGGCGACGGTTTGATCGTCACGCCGCGGATCACCTGCGCGGTGAACCGGCGGCACGTTTCCGGCGCGTCGATGCGCACTTTCACCGAGCCGCTTGCCGGCGCCGATGACGGAGTCGTTAGCGCGTCGATCCGCACTTCGCGACCGAGCGCCGCCGCGAGCTCGCGGGCCATGCCGAGGTGGGACATGGCGTCGACGCGGTTGGTGGTGATTTCGAGATCGAAGACCGTGTCGTCGGCGTGCTTCTCGACCGATTCGACGGCGTGTCCGATCTCCGTGAACCGCGTCGACAGGTCGTCGTCGGAGAGGTCCGTGAGGTCGATGTAGTCGCCGAGCCAGTCGCGCGAAAGCTTCATGGGGTGCGGATTGTAAACGATGCTTCGCGGCGCTTTCGGCAGGTAGGGAAATCGAGCACCAACGCACTCCTTAAGTGTGGCCCTTTCGCCGGCGCGACCCGCCAGTCGCACGCGTCCGTTGATGTTCCGTCTGCTCAGTCAAACGCGATTCGTTCGCGTCATTTCCGCGGTCCTGCGACGCGTAAAACCGATCGCCGAATTCGGCGGCACGACGCTCGTCACGCGCCACGCGGACGTCGTCGAAGCGCTGCAGCGCGCTGACTTTTTAGTTGCACCGATTTACGGCGTAAAGCTCCACGCCACATACATTTCCTCCCTCCTCGGCGCCGACGGCGGCGACGCGTACGATCGCGAGGCGGCGATGCTGCGAACGATCGCGCGACGCGAGGATCTCGTCCGCATTCGACAGTTCGTCAACGCGCGCGCGGCGGAGCTCGTCGAGCGCGTCGCGGCGACGCGCCGCATCGACCTCATCGGCGATCTCGCACGTCCGATCGCACTCGAACTTGCAGGCGACTATCTCGGCCTTCGCGGTCCAAATGACGCTTCAGCGGGTCAATGGACCAGGGACATTTTTTACGACGTTTTTCATAACGACGGGAACAATCGTGACGCTCACGAAGTCGCAATTGAGTCTGCGCGTGAGTTACGCGATCACGTGCTGGCGGAGATCGCGCGACGAAAGAGCGAGCCTCCGTCGACGAACGATCTCCTCGGCCGCATGCTCGCGCTGCAATCGAATCCCGAATACGCGTGGCTCGATGACGACGCGGTCCGCCGCAGCATCTCGAGCCTCGTCGCCGCAGCGATCGAGCCGATCGTGATGCTCGTCGCGTTCGCCTTCGATGTGCTGCTGCGCCGTCGTGCCGAAACACGCAAAGTGCGCGCGGCCGCGCTATCAGATGACATGGATGCCGTCGGTCGTTTTATATGGGAAGCAGCGCGCTTCAAACAACCGACGCCGTATCTGCTGCGCCAGACTGCGGCGGACACGCAGCTCGGCGGTCGCACGATTCGCGGCGGCTCACGCGTCATCCTGCTCCTCGCCTCGGCGATGTTCGATCCGGCCGCGTTCTACAAGCCGGGCGAATTCATGGCCGATCGCGATACGCCGTATCTCCATTTCGGCGCCGGCAGACATCAATGTTTCGGCGCGCAGATCAGTCGCGCGGCGATTCCTGAGCTTGCAGCCGCGCTGCTGCGATTGCCGAATCTGCGACGCGCGAGTGGCATCACGTACGACGGACCGTTCCCCGATCGCTTCGTGCTCGCGTTCGACGCGCCTACTTCGTGATCGTCAGGGAATCGAGCGCGTAGACGCCGTCGATGGCGTGCTCGAAACTGCGCACGCGCCGCGACAACACCACGACCGCCTGACCTTTCAGAATCGGCACGAGCGGCACTTCTTCCTGCACGGCGCGGCGGAGCGCGGCTTTGTTCTCAGACGTCGGCGCAATGCGAAACGTCGTGACCGCGCGATCGATCGCTTCGCTCTCGATGCGGCTGATGTTGTTCGCATTCGCGTGCGTCGCGCCGACGCGCGGAATCATCTTCGACGACAGCAGCGATTCGTACGTGTCGGCGGGATCGGGCGTGTCCGGAATCCAGCCGGAGAAGACGAGCTCGTAACGCGCCGCCGCAATCGCCGCGTAGTAGTCGTCGCTCGAACGCGGCGGCGTGACTTCGACGCCGATGCCGAGCGCGCGCAGCTGACGCGCAATCTCATCGCCGATCAGCGCGGGATTCGGCGCGTACGGCCGCGGCGCCCACGGAATCAGCATCCGCAGCCGGTCCGGTTTGCGGATCGAAGCGTCGGCGAGGATGCGCTGCGCTTCGACGGGATTGCTCGGAAAGAGATCGACTTCCATCGCGTCGATCGCTGGCGGCAGGATGTCTTTCGCGACGAACGCGAGCGGATTCTTTTCGAACGAATGCTTCGCGATCGCTGTCTTGTCGATCGCCAGCGCGATCGCTTTGCGCAGCCGCTTGTCGGCGAGCTGCGGCGCTGCGGTGTTGAACGCGAGGAACGCCGTCGAGACGCCGTTCTGAATGCTCGGATAAACGACGCCGAGCGGAATCTTCGCCGCGTTGAGCGATGTCAGCGCCGCCGTGAAATCGACGTCGCCGTTCGCGCACGCTTCGAGCAGTTTCGTCGGCGCACCGTTCGCGTCCGGCGGATAGATCGTGAACGTCACGCTCTGCATCGGCGCCGTCCGTTTGAACTGCGGATTGCGGACGAGCGTTACTTCCGTCGCCGCCTGCAGCTGACGCAGACTCGGCGGTCGCTCGAACATGAACGGGCCGGTACCGAGAAGCTGCAGTGCTTTTTCGAGGACGACGCAGCACGAAGTCGACGCGAGCAGCAGATCGAATCGCGGATTCGCTTCCTTCAGTTCGAACACGACGCGATCGCCTTCGTGTCGCACGGTCGCTTTGTCGGTGACTGCGGAAGTTTTCGCCAGCGACTTCGCGACGATCTCCGCCGTCAGCGGCGTGCCGTCGGAGAAGAGAATGCCGTCGGCGACGCGCGCGGAACGAATGTTGTTGCGATCGTCGCGCAGCGATTCCGCGAACAGCAGCGGAACGGTGCGACCCTGCCGGATGACGAACGGCGGCTCGAAGATTTGCCGCAGCAGCGTGTGCGATGCCGTGTCACGCGCCGTGCGCGGATCGAGCCCGCTCGGCGGCGCCAGCGTACCAACTCGAAAATCGACAGATGGATCGCGGCTCATTCGGCTCTCTCAGAACCGCACGCGCCTCAGCACTCCTTCCGCGGCATCGTGCGGATTGTTTTTCTTCTGCAACACATCGTCCAGGAGTTGCTCGTAGTCGGCGCGCGATACCGTCCCGCCGATCAGCCGCTCCATGAATTTCTCTTTCAACAGCGTCTCGATGCGAATACGAACGCGCTCGCGATTGCGTCGGTCGAGCTCGCCCGATTCCTTCAAATATGTGAAGTGCGTCTCGATCGCCGCATCGAGCTCATCGATTCCCTGCGCCTTCGACGCCACCGTTTTCACGATCGGCGGAACCCAGTCGCCATGCTCTTCGACCAGCGACATCATCATCGTGACTTCGGTCACCGTCTTGTCCGCGCCCGGACGATCGGCTTTGTTGACGACGAAGATGTCGCCGATCTCCATGATCCCGGCTTTGATCGCCTGAATGTCGTCGCCCATTCCGGGCACGAGCACGACCGCGTTCGTCTGTACGGTACGAATGACTTCGACTTCATCCTGTCCGACGCCGACCGTTTCGACGATGACGATGTCGAAGCCGGCGGCGTCGAGGAGATCGACGACGTCGTTCGTCGCTTTGGCGAGGCCGCCGAGGAAGCCGCGCGTTGCCATCGAGCGGATGAAGACGCCGCGATCGGTGTAGAGATCCGCCATGCGAATGCGGTCGCCGAGGATTGCGCCGCCCGTGAAGGGCGAGGTTGGATCGACGGCGATGATCGCGACGCGCTTGTCCTGTTTGCGGTAGTACTTCGTCATCGACGCGACCAGCGTCGATTTGCCCGCGCCGGGCGAGCCGGTCACGCCGACGATGCGCGCGCGGCCGGTCGCCGGATACAGCGACGCGAGCAGGCGGTCGATCTCCGGCGCATCGCGCTCGATCATCGAGATCGCACGCGCGAGTGCGCGGTACCGCCCCGCGAGAATCGCGTCGGCGAGCGACTGGAGATCGCTCATCCCTGGGCCAGGAGGTTGCGCGCGATGACCATCCGCTGGATCTCGCTCGTCCCTTCTCCGATCGTGCAGAGCTTCACATCGCGATAGAACTTCTCCGCCGGGAACTCTTTGATGAAGCCGTAGCCGCCGAAGATCTGCACGCCCTTTTCGGTCGCGCGCACCGCGACTTCGGACGCGTACAGCTTCGCCATCGCGGAGAACTGCGTGACGCGCTCGCCGGAGTCTTTGATCGCCGCCGCGCGGTAACAGAGCAGACGCGAGGCGTCGATCTCCGTCGCCATGTCGGCGAGCATGAACTGGATCGCCTGGAACTCCGCGATCGCTTTGCCGAACGCGGTGCGCTGCTTCGCGTAATCACGCGCCGCTTCGTACGCGCCGCGCGCGATGCCGACCGACAGCGCACCGATGGAAATGCGTCCGCCGTCGAGGATCTTCATCGCGTCGATGAAGCCGTATCCGATCTTGCCGAGGACGTTGGCCTCGGGGACGCGACAGTCTTCCATCACCAGTTCCGCGGTGTCGGAAACGCGCATGCCGAGCTTGTTCTCTTTCTTGCCGGGACGAATCCCTTTGCGATCCATCTCGATCGCGAACGCCGTGATGCCGTGCTTCTGATCGTTGCGATCGGTGACGGCGAGGACGACGGAGATGTCGGCGTAGGTCGCGTTGGTGATGAAGTTCTTCGTGCCGTTGAGCACCCACTCGTTGCCGTCTTTCACGGCGATGGTGTTCATGCCCGACGCATCGCTGCCCGAGCCGGGCTCGGTGAGTCCCCACGCCGCGATCCATTCGCCGCTGGTGAGTTTCGGCAGCCATTTTTTCCGCTGCTCGTCGTTGCCGCCGAGGTAGATGTGGCCGGTGCCGAGGGAGTTGTGAGCCGCGACGCTGAGGGCGAAGCCGGAGTCGACGACCGCGAGCTCTTCGACGACGTTCACATAGTCGACATACGACAGTCCCGCCCCGCCATACTCCTCAGGGATCGTGACGCCGAGCATGCCGAGCTCGCCTGCTTTTTTGAATGTGTCGACGGGAAAGTGCTGCGCCTCGTCCCATTCCATGACGTGCGGCTTGAGCTCGCTCAGTGCGAACTCGCGGACCATCTGCTGAATTTGCGACTGCTCGTCGCTAAGACGAAAATCCATCGTCCCACCTCGGTTTTCGGATTGCCTCCGCGATTCGGCTGCCGAAGGACGCGGAGCGCGCCCATGACACCGCAGCCAACGTTGGGCCGGCGCGGCATTGTAGCGCAGGGAGAATGCGGATCGGTTCGCAGGCGTTTTGCTAGGATGAGTGACGGGATGAGCGAGCAGAAACAGGAGACGGCGCAGCGAGTCGACATTTCCGCGAAGTTTGACCCTCGTGTGGATCTGTCACTCCTCCGTTCAAATCTGCAGCGCAGCTATGCGGAACGGCTCCAGTACGCCGTCTCCGCCTCGAACGCGCTTCGGAAAATGCGCGAGCACGCACGCCGCAATAAATGAGCGCCGACTTCAGTCCGATTGCGATCTTCAGGGCGCTGGAACGTCATGCAGTTCGCTACGTCGTGATTGGCGGTGTTGCCGGAAATCTCCACGGTTCGAGTGTCGTCACAAATGACACCGACATCTGCTATCAGCGTGACCGGAAAAATCTCGCGCTCCTCGCCGCGGCACTTCGCGATCTCGACGCACGCCCGCGCGGCTTTCCGCCTGACCTGCCATTCATCCTTGACGAGCAAACCCTTCGGAATGGCGACGTGTTCACGTTCGACACAATTCACGGCCCGTTCGACTGTCTCGCAACGCCGCAGCCGACGAACGGTTACGCGCAGCTGGAAGCCAATTCCATGGACGTCGAGATCGCGGACGATCTCACCGTGAAACTCTGCTCGCTCGATGATCTCATTCGCATGAAACGCGCCGCAGGCCGTGCGAAAGACCTCTTCGCGCTCGAACATCTCGAGGAACTGCAGCGCCTCATCACAGAATCCGAACCTTCGAACTAGCGTAATCCTCGCGTACCCTCCCCGAATGCGCCCCGGTTCCCTTTTTCTCCTTCTTCTTCTCTCCGCGAACGCGTTCGCTGCGAACGACGCCGCATCCGCGGCGACCGATTACGCGCAACTGCAGAAATGGCAGTTCGCCACGAACGCGCAATCGCTCGCGCAGCCGGTCACGATCACGCGCGACACCGCAACGTGGACTTTCACCAGCGGCACCGTGCGAACAATGCAGCCGACCGCAGACGGACGCGTGACCGGCTTCGTCTTCGAAGGCGACGGCGTCTTTCGCATGTCGATCCCCGATCCGATCGAGCTCGCGCAGCTTCGCCGCTTCAGCGAACAGAAATCGCTGCAGTCGCTCGAACAGAAATTCACGCAGCTGGTGTTGCGCACGTCGGACGAATCGATCGCGAAGCTGTTCCCGGCGTCGGCGGGCGGCTACGCATCGAACCCAATCGCAGACAAGCGCCATAACGCCTGGCTCATCGATCAGCGCAGCGACGTCGACGCGCGCGTCATCGCCGCGATTCTCAACGGCGGCATGCAGCTCACCGTCGACATGAAAACCGCCGACTTCGACTGGCTCACGTACGACTACGACTCGTCGCGCCAGGAAGAGATTCGCGTCACGCGCGTGCAGCGGCTTTATCCGGAAGTTTGGGTGAGCCTCGATCGCGCCGAAGACCGGCGGTCGGATGGACGTGCAGGCGAACGACGCAGCACCGCCGCCGATCTCGAAGCGATCGACGCGAAAGTCGACCTCACCCGCTACGGCCGCACCGGCGAAGTCGGCCGCAGCCGGCAACGCACGCTCAACGGCCGCTACGTCGTCGAAGAAACGTTCACACCGCTCGTCAGCGGCACGCGCGCGCTCAACCTCGACATCGCCTCGACGGCGCAGGAAATCAAAGTCTTCGACGAGCACGACAAGCCCGTCGTCGCGCTCCGCGATCACATCGGCGCGCGCTCGGCCAGCCTCGAAAACCGGATCTGGAATCACACGATCACGCTGCTGCTCGACGAGCCGCTGCAGCAGGGCGTGAAGCGGCGCTTTCGTTTCGAATACGAATTCGAGATCGCGAACTACGCGCCGGGCGGCGTCTGGTATCCGACGTCATCCGAGTTCAACGACGCGCACACCGGCCGGCTCGAGCTCACCGTGACGAAACGCCACGAAGTGCGCGCGATGGGCACGCGCGTCAGCGAAGAAGAAACCGACAAAGGGAAGACATCGATCTGGAAAATCGAGAAGCCCGCGATGATGATCACCTTCTCGACGGCCGATCACTTCGACGAGCAGAAGATCGACGTCGCCGGCATCCCGCAGGTCATCACGTTCGGTCCCGACTTCGCGATCGGCGGCGGCGCGAAAGCGCGCAACGTGGCGGCCGATGTCGCCAACAGCCTGCAGTTTTTTCAGTCGCTGCTCGACGACAAAGTCGGCGGCGACCGCTTCTACGTCACGAGCATCGCCGCCGGTCACGGCCAGGCGTTCGACGGCTTCCTGCATCTCGCCGATTCCACCTTCGCCAGCGAGAGTCCCGGCGCCTCGGAGCTCTTCCGCGCACACGAAGTCGCGCACGAATGGTTCGGCCACAAGATCGGCTGGAAGAGCTATCGCGATCAGTGGCTGAGCGAAGCGTTCGCCGAATATGCCGCGATGATGTTCGTCGAGTCGACGATGAAAGGCGGCCCGAAGTACCTCGACGAAATGCTCGACGCGTACGAAGGAATCATCAAAGGAAATCTCGCCGGCGGCTTCTCGAAATTCAGCCGTCCGTGGCTCATCGATTTCAGCTCAGCGCATCGCGCGCGCCTCGGCCCGATCGGCGTCGGCTATCGCGCATCGACCGGCGACATGCCGGCCGGCTATCTCATCCAGACGTATTACAAAGGTCCGATCGTGCTGCACATGCTCCGCTCGATGCTGCGGTACAAAACGCACAGCGACGATCTCTTCGTGAAGATCCTCCGCGACTACGTGCACGAGTACTCCGGGAAGGAAGCGAGCACCGACGACTTCCGCCGCATCGTCGAGAAAAATGCGCCCGGCGACTGGAGCTACTTCTTCAACGACTGGATCTATGGCGCGGAGCTGCCGACGTATCGCTGGAGCTGGAGCGCCGAGCCCGATCCGAAAGGTTTCCGCGTCTCGGTGACGGTGAAGCGCAGCGACGTTCCCGACGATTTCGTGATGCCGATTCCGGTGCGCGTCGAGCTCGACGGCGGAAAGTTCGCGACGTTCTTCATCGTCGCGAAGCAGCCCGAGCAGACGGTCACGCAAATCCTCTCCGTCAAACCGCGAAACGTGGTGCTCGCACCGGACCACTCGGTTCTCGGCAACTTTCGGAGAGAATGACGGCAATGAAACCGGCCGCCCTCGTCCTGCTCATCGCCACGTTGCTCCCGTCGCTCCTCGCCGCGCGTCCCGCCACGCCGCCGGTTCCGCGCACCGGTTTCCGCGCCGAGTTTCTGCAGAACCTCGATGAGCTCGAGCAAAAGTACGTCTCGCTCGCCACCGCCGTGCCGCAACCGCGCTACAGCTGGCGTCCGTCGGACGGCGTCCGTTCGGTGAGCGAGGTGTACATGCACGTCGCCAGCAGCAACTACTACCTCTCCACCTTCCTCGGCGTAAAACCGCCGGCCGATTCCGACTGGATCACCGAAAAGGTGACGGACAAAGAGAAGGTGATCGCCGCGATGCGCAAATCATTCGCCGATCTGCGCGCGGTCGCGCTGTCGAAAACGGACGCGGAGCTGGAGACGAAAATCCTGATGTTCGGCAACGAGACGACCGAGCGCGGCGCCTTCATCACGATCCTCACGCATCTCCACGAGCACCTCGGCCAATCGATCGCGTACGCGCGAATGAACAACGTCGTGCCGCCGTGGAGCCGCAACGATCAGTAGCCGTCAGCGCCGCGGCCGCGTCTACGACGCCGCGTAATCCGGAATCGGAATCCCGTTCGACAGCCGCTCGTCCGACACCGGCGACTGCGCGACGAGCTTCAGCGGAATGACGCCCGCCCAAACCGGCAGCGCGTAATCCTCTTCATCGTCCGACGGACCGCCGGTGCGAACCTTCGCCGACGCCTCGTCGATCGGCAGCGACAACACCATCGTCTGCCGCAGCTCCTGCTCGTTCGGACGACGCGCATCGCGCGTGCGGCCGGCGCAGACATGCTCGACGAGCACGTCGAGCGCGCGCAGCTTCTCCTCGCGATCGAGCACCTGCTGCGCGTTGCCGTAAACGACGACGGAGCGATAGTTCATCGAGTGATGGAATGACGAGCGCGCCATGACCAGACCGTCGAGCAGCGTGATGGTGACGCACGCTTCGACGCCCTTCTCGAGCGAGCGCAGCATCCGGCTGGCGACCGAGCCGTGCAGATAGAGACGATCGCCGTCGCGCCAGTGAATCGTCGGAATGACGACCGGCTTGCCTTCGACGACGAAGCCGACGTGGCAGATGAGCGCCTCGTCGATGATGGAGTTGATCGTGTCGCGGTCGTACGCGCCGCGCGCCGGCAGCCGCCGCACCTTCGTCCGTTCCGTCAGCAATGAATCGCTCATGAATCCACCTTTGTGATAGTACAATCGTGTCGTTATGCCAGTACAAAACTACATTACGGGCTCGACCGCGGTCAACATCTCGGGCAGCATCGAGCAGGCCGTCGCCGGTGGAAAGCTGAGCGGCGGCGATCTCCTGCCGCCGGTGCGCACGCTCGCCGAGCAACTGCGGGTCAGTCCCGCAACGGTCGGCGCCGCGTATCGAATGCTGCGCGATCGCGGTCTCGCGGTCGCCGATGGACGTCGCGGCACGCGCATTCGTCACGCCGCGCCGCTCCTCCCGCCGCCCGCCGCCCCGCTGCCGCCGCACGTGCGCGATCTCGCCGACGGCAATCCCGACGCCGCGCTCCTCCCCGATCTCGCCGCCGCGATGCGCAAGGCCGCGCCGGAACAGCGGCTGTACGGCGACGAAACGACGAACGACGCGAAGCTGCTGACGCTCGCACGCAAACAGTTCGCTGACGATGGCCTCGCGGCCGAGCACATCGCCGTCGTCAGCGGCGCACTCGACGGCATCGAGCGCGTGCTGCGCGAACATCTCCGCGCCGGCGATCGCGTCATCGTCGAAGATCCCTGCTTCACCGGCGTCGCCGATCTCCTCAGCGCAGTCTCACTCGTTGCCGTGCCGGTCGCCGTCGACGACGAAGGACTCATTCCGAGCGAGCTGCGCAAAGCGCTTCGCTCGCCCGCGGCCGCGCTCATCGTCACGCCGCGCGCGCAGAATCCGTTCGGTTCTGCATTCACTCCGAAACGCGCCCGGGAGTTGCGAGCTGCCATCGCCGCGCGTCCCGACCTGCTCCTCATCGAAGACGATCACGCCGGTCCAGTCGCCGGCGCGCCGTACGTCACGCTGCGCGACGCCTCCCGCGCACGCTGGGCCGTCGTCCGCTCCGTGTCGAAATCGCTCGGTCCCGATCTTCGCGTCGCGCTCCTCGCGTGCGACGCGCAAACATTCGCGCGCGTCGAAGGCCGCCAAACGCTCGGCATTCGATGGGTCAGTCACGTGCTGCAGCGAATCGTCGCCGCGATGTGGAGCGATCGTCGCGTGCACTCATTACTCGCACGCGCCGAGCGCACGTATCGCGAACGACGCGACACGCTCCTGCGCGAGCTCGCGAAGCGCAACATCACCGCGCACGCGGCGTCCGGACTGAACGTCTGGATTCCGGTGCCGGAAGAGAGCGCCGTCGTCCAGGGATTGCTGCACGCCGGCTGGGCGGTGCAGGCCGGCGAGCGCTATCGCCTTCGCAGCGCGCCAGCGATTCGCATCACGATCGCGACACTCACGCGCGAGGACGCCGCGGCATTCGCGGACGACCTCGCGCGGATTCTCCGGCCGCGCACGCGATTCGGATCGGTCTGAATTAATCGACGCCGAAGTCGAACAGCTCGTGCTCCTGCACGACGTAAACGCCGTACTCGCCAGGCGGCAGCGGTTTCTTCAGCGTCGCCTTCCAAACGCCATGCTTCTCCTCGGTCGCATCGAACGGGAACGCCCAATCCGAATCCGGAATCGAGCCGGCTTTGAATGAGAACGCGCCGCTGCGGCCCATCTTCAGCGAGCGATCGTTGTCCTCGTCATTCACGTCGAGACGGACGACGTAGTAGCGGCTGCGCGGATCGCGATCGGACGCGATGAGAAACGACGGATTGTGATCGGTCGTCCGGATCGCGGCCTTCTGCGACGGGAAGTTCATCCAGTACAGCACCGTCACGTAAACGTAGGTCGAACTCTCGTCGCCGATCTCGCTCGTCAGTGACGTCGTCTTGTTGTTCGCGATCATCTTCACCGCGCCGGTTGCCGTCGCCGGCGCTTCGGCGGTGCTGTCGGCAGACGTCGAACGATCGAGCATCGCGGCGATGACTTTGCCGCTGACGCCGGAGCTCTTCAGCTTCGCGAGATCGTCCGTCTCCAGCCTGAAATCCACCTCGGACGCCTGCCGGATTTTCGCGATGATTGCTTCGTCGCCGAGGCCGACTTTCGAGAGCTTGATGACGTCTTCGTTGGTGAGGACCTTCTCCGCGAACGCGGCGAGCGGCAACAACAGGAGCACGAGAGCGAGCAGAGATGCACGCGCACCGAAACGAACCATAGACACTCCCCTTCGACCGACGACCGGTCCGGACGTATCTAAGGAATCTATGTCAGAGCGTGGCTGGTCGCAAGGAGTCCGCCGGCGACCGTGCGTTCGAAATGCGCAAGACGATCCGCCGCGAAGCCGGTCGCCGACGCTCAGCGAACCGACGCTGCGGGCCGTGCCCGCCGCGCAAACATGCCCGGCTTATACGCGGTGATGCGTCCCGTGAATGCCGAGGCCGCAACAGACAGCGGCGACGCGAGCCACAGCTGTCCGGGTCCGCTTCTTCCTTTGTAATTGCGGTTGATCGCGCTGATCGTCACCTGATCGCCGGCGTCCGAAACGCCGGGGCCGCAGCCGATGCACGCGCCGCATCCAGGATTCAGCACCGTCGCGCCGGCGCGCTCGAACGTGTCGACGAGACCGTTGTCGCGCGCGAATTTCTCAACCGCCTGCGATCCGAACTGAATGAAGAACTTCACGCCCTCCGCCACCTTCAGTCCCGAGTCGACCGCTTCCTTCGCGACCTGATGGTAGAAAAGTAAATCGTCGATTTTGCCCGCGGTGCACGAACCGGCGTACGCGATGTCGATCTTTACGTCGCCGAGCTCTTCGATGAATGCGCCGTTGGTTGGATCGGACGGGATGCCGCGATCGGGATCGCCGGGATGCGCGACCATCGGACGGATCGCCGAAAGGTCGATCGTGTGGACGCCGCCCGCGTACTCCGCGTCGGGATCGGGCGAAACGGCGAGCGCGCGCAGCGCATCGACGTCAACATCCGGCCGCATCGAAGCGATCCACGCGAACGTCTTCTCGTCCGCTTCACAAATCGCGGTGCGCGCGGAGCACTCCGTCGCCATGTTCGCGAGCGTCGCGCGCTCATCGAGCGACAGCGAGCGCAGGCCGGGACCGGTGAACTCCATGATGCGATCGAGCGTCTGCTGCGGCTTCGCGTAGTCGAGCAGGATGTGCAGCATCACGTCTTTCGCCGTGACGTTCGGCTGCAATTCGCCGACGAGCTCGAAGCGGATCGATTCCGACACTTCGACCTGCGTGAAGCCGGAGTGGACGAGATTCGCGTACTCGGTCGCGCCGACGCCCCACGCCAGCGCGTTATTCACGCCGCCCATGCACGTATGTGAATCGGTCGCCTGAATGAAATCGCCGGGATCGATGATGAACTCGCGCGCGACTTCGTGGCAGATACCGGGCGAGACGTTCCCGTTCGCGGAGAAATCGCGGCAGTCGGTGTGACGCTGATAGTCGCGCTGCAGATCGCGCAGCGTCTGAATCTTGTCCATGAACGGCCGCATCTTCGCGACCTCGTCCGCGTAGATGAGGTGATCCTCGAACACCGCGAACTTGCCCGGATTTTTGATCGTGTAATCGGCGCCGTACTCCTGCTCGAGGAAGTAGTGCACCTGCGCGGTCGTGAACTCGTGCGTGTAGCCGCCGTCGACTTCGACCACGACCGCGTCGCCCGGCTTCACGTAACGCTCGCCTTCGCGGCCGAGCATGTGACGCGCGAGGATCTTCTCGCCCATCGTCATCGCACGTTTCGGCGTCGACGGAACCGGCAGCTCGAGCTCGCGATTTTCGACGGCCTTCGCGAAGGGAAAGAGTCCGCCGCTGCGAATGATCAGCTTCGTGATCGCGTCGTAACCTTCGGTGAACTCATCGATCGGCAGCGCTTCGCCATCCTGCAGACGACGCAGCATGTCGTGGCTCGCCATGAGCAAACCCTGATTGATGTTGTTGCCCGCGTGAATCGGCGCGAACGACGCCGCGACCGCGATCCGAATGCCGCTGAAGACTTCGCACTGCGTCGCCGTTTCGCGCGACGAGCCGACGCCTTTTCGATAGCCGCTGACGATCACTTCGAAGTTGCCCTTCTTCAGCGCGTCGGGCGGAAAGAGCCGCTCGCCGTCGACGATCAGCCCCGCGTAAGCGTTGCGCGCGATCTCTTCCGGTTTGTAGTCGAAGCAGACCCACGCCGGCGTCATCGCGTCGGTGTTGATGTCGTCGAGCAGATCGTCGATGGAGAGATCGGCCATGCGCAGGTCGAGCTCGCCGCGCAGCTGACGACGAATGAGCTCGGGATCTTTCGTGAGGAAAAGGACGCGTTTGCCGGGAGTGAGGCGGATCGTATCGGTCGGTCTCATATCGGTCGGTCGGCACGGCCGGCGGCGTTGATTCGCAAGCGTCGGCCGCCGGCTTCGCGGCGGATAATAGCAGCTGGCGGCGAGGCACCGGCGGCGAGGCGCCGCTGCCTGTGTCGCACAGCGTCCTTCAACGGCTTCGCGGCGGATGAAAATCCAGCTCAGCCGTGCGCCGTGACGACGACCAACACATCTCGGCTCTTCGAAGATCCGTCGCGATGATCCGCCGCGAAGCCGGTGCGGGACGCTGTGCGGACTCACGCGGCGGCCCGTGGCCGCGCTAAGCTTCCTGCGATGTTGCCCGCCGACACGCTTCTTGGTCCCTACAGGATCGTTGCGCCGATCGGCGCCGGCGGCATGGGCGAGGTCTACCGCGCCACCGACACCCGCCTCGGCCGCGAAGTCGCGGTCAAAGTCCTCACGCAGTCGATGTCGCACGATCCCGCCGCGCTGCAGCGCTTCGAACAGGAAGCGCGCGCGGCCGGCATGCTCAACCACCCGAACATCCTCGCGGTCTTCGATGTCGGCGCGTCCGGCGATCTGCACTACATCGTCTCCGAGCTGCTCGACGGCGAATCGCTGCGCGCGCGGCTCCGAACGCAGGGCGCCATTCCTCCGCGCAAAGCGACCGACTACGCGCAGCAGGTCGCGCGCGGACTCGCGGCTGCGCACGAGAAAGGAATCGTTCATCGCGATCTGAAGCCGGAGAACCTCTTCATCACGCGCGATGGGCAGGTGAAGATTCTCGACTTCGGCCTCGTCAAGCTGATGCCCGAGCGTTTGCCGGGATTGCAGCCGCAGGCCGAGGAGCATGCGCCGACGATGCCGGTGACGCCGACGGAGCCTGGGCGATTGCTCGGCACCGTCGGCTACATCTCGCCCGAACAAATCCGCGGACTCGGCGGCGATCAGCGCTCCGACATCTTCTCGTTCGGCACGATCCTCTACGAGATGCTGACGGGACGTCAGGCGTTCCGCGGCGACACGCCGGTCGAAACACTGAACGCGATCCTCAAGGAAGATCCGCCCGACTTCGTCGAGCTCGATATCCGCGTGCCCGAGGGGCTCGAACGCGTGGTGCGGCATTGCCTGGAGAAGAGTCCCGAAGAGCGCTTTCAGTCCGCTCGCGATCTCGCCTTCAACCTCGGCGCAGTCAGCGGTCTCACCGCGCAGGCGATGGTTTATTCGTCTTTTCCGCGACTCCGTTATCGCGCGCTCGTGCGTCCCGTTCTGGTGGCGCTCGCGATCGCGGCGGCAGTCGCTGCGGCGTTCCTCGCGGGACGACATTTCGGGACGCGGCCGCCGGCGACGTTTCGACGATTGACGTTCCGCAGCGGCACGATCTTTTCGGCGCGATTCAGTCCCGACGGACAGACTGTTTTCTACGGCGCGCGATGGGCGGGAAATCCGGTCACGATTTTTTCGGTGCGCCCCGAATCACCGGAATCGCGCGACCTCGACCTCGGCATCGCCGATCTCCTGTCGATCTCATCGACGGGTCAGCTGGCGATCTCGATCGGCTCGCATCCGGTCGGATATCTGCGCAACAGCGGCACGCTCGCGCAGGTGCCGATCTCCGGGGGCGCGCCGCGGCTGCTGCTCGAAGATGTCGAAGCGGCTGACTGGGCGCCTGATGGCAAATCGCTCGCGATTGTGCGCACCGTCGACGGCCGCTGCCGGCTCGAATATCCGGTCGGCAAAGTTCTGTACGACACCGTCGGATGGATCAGCCATCCGCGCGTCGACGCGCGCGGCGAATCGATCGCGTTTCTCGATCATCCGTTTCCGAACGACGACCGCGGCGCCGTTGCAATCGTCGACGTCGCAACGCGCACGAAAAAGAACCTCGGCGGCGAATGGCAGAGCGTGCAGGGACTGGCGTGGCGGCCCGGCACCGACGAGCTCTTTTTCGCCGGCGAACGACAGGGCAGCGCGCGCGCCGTGCAGTCGGTCACGCGCGACGGAAAAGAGCGGCTGATCGCGGCGAGCTCCGGCCCGCTGTGGCTCCACGATGTATCGCGCGACGGCCGCGTGCTCGTAACGGACGAGAACGTGCGCGCCGGAATCTACGCGATGGTCGACGGCGCGGCGCGCGATCTGTCGTGGCTCGATTACTCCGTCGTTCGCGACGTTTCCGCGGACGGCCGCACGATCGTCTTCTCCGAATCGGGCGAAGGCGGCGGCTCGATTTACGGCGTCTATCTCCGCCACACCGACGGCTCTCCCGCCATCCGCCTCGGCGACGGCACGACGGAAGCGCTGTCGCCGGATGGCAATTGGGTGCTGTCGATTCCGCGCAACAAAAAACCGGCGCAGATCGTCGCGCTGCCGACCGGCACCGGCCAGCCGCGCATGCTGACGAACGACGCGATCAGTCATCGCAACGCGCGCTGGTTCCCGAACGGCCAGCGCATTCTCTTCCAGGGAAATCTGCCCGGACAGCCGGCGCGACTCTGGGTGCAGAACGTCAGCGGCGGCGCGCCGCAACCGGTCACGCCGCCGAACGTGAGCGGCTCGCTCGTGACGCCGGACGGCGCGCTGGTACTCGGCCGCGCGGGCGATCGTCGCTATTACTTCTTCCCGGTCGCGGGCGGAAAACCGACGCTGGTTCCGGCGCTGCACGACGGCGACGTGCCGGTGCGTTTCAGCAGCGACGGTGCCTCGGTCTACGTCGGCACATTCGGGAGGATTCCGGCGACGCTGTACAAAGTCGATCTGCGCAGCGGCGATCGCGTCGAGTGGAGCACCGCGATGCCGGCCGATCCGGCGGGGTTGATCAACGTCGGCCCGATTCTCGTCACGCCCGACGGCAAGCAGACCTGCTACAGCTACACGCGGCTGCTCAGCGATTTGTACATCGTCGACGCGCAGCGCTAAGTCAGACGGCGGCGCGTGGCGAACGAAACGATGCGCCACGCGATGAAGCGCCGATCGCCGTCGACTTTTTCGTACGCGATGACGAAGAGATCTTTCGCGAGCGCGATGACCGATGGGTTGCGCTCGACCGACGCGGTCGACGGAATCGGCAGCGGCGTGACGCGGCCATCGCGATCGAGCGCCGCGCCGGCGATGTCGTTGCCATCGCGCCACACGATTATGCAACGCTGCTCGTCGGCCGCGACGTCCGGCCGCGTTGATTCGTCGTGCGGCGCGATCGTTCCGACGACCTGACGCCTGGAGAACGGCTGAAACGATGTGGCGTCGACATGCGAGACGATCACGTCGCCGCCGCTGTTCTGCGCGCCGGCGAAGCTCGCGACGAGAGTGTCGCGCCCGTTCGATGCGATCGCCGCGTCGTCACTGCTTCCGCGAAAATCGAACTGCAGCGTCATTTCCTGCGGCTGTCCGGCGGCGAAGAAATGCAGCCGGTTCGCGCGAATCGGAACGTCGCACACACGAAAACCGCCCAGGAACGGCGGACAGCCGCCGAACGCGCTTCCGCCCATGGCTTTGCACGTGTTATCCGATACGCAGCTGCGGGTCGTCGCTACGACGTCGTCGCGCACGGTGACGAGCTGCGGCGTATCGGCGATCGTCATCGAGGCAGGTGCGAACGGCAGATCGGTCATCCGGTCGAGCACTCCGTCATTGCGAACGTGCCACAACCGAGGACCGGCAGCGATCCACGTCGAATCGTTCGAGCGGACGAGCGGCGCGGGCAGGCCCGCCGGCAGGAAGAGCATCAACACGTTAGCCGTCGATGGCCGCAGTGCGCTGTCGAGTCGGCAGTAAAGTGCGGCAGACGTCGCGTCTTTTTGCGGCGCGGTCTCGAGCCACGTCACGATGAAACCATCGCCATTCGGCGCCGCGGCGATCGACGGCGAATGCGCGTCGAGCAACGAGCTGCTTGCGGGCAGCATCGTGATCGCGCCCGCCGCCTGCGCGCCGGTCTCGAGCCGTCGCACGAAAATGCGTTCGACACCATCGACCGCTGCACTCCACGCAATCGCGACGCCCGCTCGATCGCGCGCCATCGCAACGGCGGGCGCGGGCGACGCGGCTCGCATGCTCTTCGCGATCGGTTCGGAGACTCTTTCAGTTCCGACGAAGACCTGCGCAATGGCGGCACCGCACGAAAGAACAACAACGACCGGGAGAATCAATCTGCGCATCGTTACTCCGTGAGACGGCGGCGCGCGCCGAACGTGATGATGCGCCCCGCGATGTAGCGCGCGCCCGCTTCGCGTTTTTCGTATGAGATGAGGAACGTGCCGTTGCCGATCGCGACGATCGACGGCTCGCGTTCGTCTGCAGTCGTCGATGGAATGGCGAGCGGAATTACGTGTCCGTCGCGATCGAGTGCGGCGCCGGCGATGTCGTGCGTGCCGTCCGGCGTGCGCGTACGCCACACGATGACGAACCGTTCGGCGTCGCTCGCGATGTCGGGTCGTGAAGGTTCGCCATCACTTGCGAACATTCCGATGACCTGTCGGGCGGCGTGTGCGAAATCGAATCGCGATGCGGGATTCAGGCGCGCGGCAACGACGTCGCCTCCGGTTTTCTGCGAACCGTTCAGCCACGCGACGAGCGTGTCGCGCCCGTCGTTTTCGATCGCGGCGGAGTTGCTGCCGCCGAAGTCGAGCGACAACGCTTCGACGGTCCAGAGCATCGCGAAAAACTGCACGTGTCCGGTCACGACAGGAAGGTCGCAGGCGAAGCCGCTTCTGCAAAACGTCCCGCTCACACGACCGCCGGCCGCTTCACAACTTCCGCGATCGATGCAGTACGACAATCGCTGATAAGTCGTCACTTCGTCCGTCGCGACCAGCTGCGGAGTATCGGCAATCGTCATGTCGGCCGCTTCGACCGCGGCTTCCGTCGGTCCTTCGAGCTCGCCATCGTTGCGAACGCGCCAAAGCCGCCGGTTCGCCGTAATCCACGTCGAGCTGCCCGAGCGAACGAGCGGAGGAACGAGCGGCGCGAATTCGAACGCGAGCATCGCCGGCGCGGTCGCGTGCAGCGCGGCGTCGAAGCGACAGTAATTCGCGGTCGAGACATTTGCGGCGCGCTGCGTCTCGAGCCACGTGAGCACGAATCCCTCGCCGTCCGGCGCCGCAGCAATCGACGGCGCAAACGCATCGGTCGCGGCTTCCCTGACGGGCGCGATGACGGTCGCTCCGATCGCATGCGCGGTCGCATCGAGTCGCGTCACGAAAATCCGCTCGATGCCATCGACAGGCATGCTCCACGCGATCGCAACTCCCGCGCGGTCGCGCGCCATCGCAACCGCCGGCGCGGGAAACGGCAACGCAACGACGCTCGTCGCCAGACGACCGGAAACAACCTCGGGACCAACGACAGCCTGCGCGAAAACACTCGCCGCGTGCGCGGCCACGAACAACGTCAACAACGATCGAATCATGACCTCGTTTACGGCCTCGCGCCGCGTTGCGTCCATCGCGCGGTTTCGAATTTCACCGCGCGTGCGTCAAACGCCGTGAACGAAAAGGAGCATCGCATGCGCAACGCAGTCGTGATCGCCGCAACCATGTTGTTGTTGCTGACGTCGTGCAAGAAAGTCGCGAGGAACGAGAGCATCATGTCGACCGACAGGGCGCCGCTGGTCCCCGTCATGAACCCGGCCGCGGAGACAACCGCCGGCGGCGTATCGGTAGCCACCGACTTCGCCCGCCCGGCAGCGAGCGCTGCGCCTCCGGTCGCGCAACCGCTCGCGCCGTCGCCGCGCATGATCGTCCGCACCGCATCGCTCTCGCTCATCGTCACCGACGCGACGAAAGCGATGCAGTCGCTCACCGCGCACGCCGCGCAACTCGGCGGCTACGTGACCGAATCGAAAGAGTGGCGCGAGGCCGATCAGCTCCGCGGCACGATCACCGTCCGCGTTCCTTCCGCCCGTTTCGACGAGATGCTCGTCAGCGCGAAGAAATCCGCCGTCCGCGTGCAAAGCGAAAGCAGCTCCGGCACCGACGTCACCCAGGAGTTCTCCGACCTCGGCGCACGTCTCCGCAACGCGGAAGCAGCCGAAGTCGAATTACGCGAATTGCTGTCGACGATCAGACAGCGCACGCAGAAAGCAGTCGAGGTGCTCGAGGTCTACGCGAAGCTGAACGAAGTACGCGGCGAGATCGAACAGCTCAAAGGACGGATGCAGTACCTGTCGCAGGTTTCCGCGATGTCATCGATCACGTTCGAGCTCGTGCCCGACGTGCTCGCGCAGCCCGTCGTCGAAGCGGCGTGGAGTCCGCGAGTGGTCGCGCACAACGCGCTGCGCTCGCTCACCGAATCGATGCAATGGATCGCCGAGCTCGCGATCTGGTTCGCGCTCTACATCGCGCCGATCGTCCTGCTGCTGATGATCGTCGTGCTCCCGCTGCTCATCCTGCTGCGCCGCGCGACGACTACTTCCCCTGCCGCTTCAGAATCGCATCCATCTCATCCATGACGCGATTCATCCGGCGGATCGTCAGCTCGAGCGGCTGCGACGTCGTCATGTCGACGCCCGCATCCTTCAGCAGCTCGATCGGATATTTCGAGCCGCCGGCGGAAAGGAACTGCAGGTATTTCTTCGTCGCTTCTTTGTCGCCGGCGAGCACTTTCTCGGAGAGTGCCGCCGACGCCGTATAAGACGTCGCGTACTGGAACACGTAATAGTTGCGATAGAAGTGCGGCACGTTCGCCCACTCGTGCTGCACGAAATCGTCGACGACCATCACGCCCTTGTCGTGGCCGTAGTACTTCTTCGTGATGTCGGCGTAGAGCTTGTCGAGCGCTTCGCCGGTTAGCGGTTTGCCCTGCTCCGCCATCTCGTGCGCGCGCAACTCGAATTCCGCGAACTGCGTCTGGCGGAACACCGTGCCTTTGATGCTCTCGAGGTAGTTGCCGAGGAGGGAGAGACGGGCGCGATCGTCTTTGATGTTGCGAAGCATGTAGTCGATCAGCAGCGCCTCGTTGAATGTCGACGCGACTTCCGCGACGAACGTCGGATAGCCGGCGTTCGAATACGGCTGCGTTTTGTTCGAGAAGTAACTCTGCATCGTGTGGCCGAGCTCGTGCGCGAGCGTCGACATGTCGTCGTACTTGCCGTTGTAGTTGATGAGCATGTACGGGTGAACGTCGTACGCGGCGCCGAGCGAGTACGCGCCGGAGCGTTTGCCTGCGTTCGGATAGAGATCGATCCAGCGCTCGTTCATCGCGCGCTGCAGCACGGATGTGTACTCGGTGCCGAGCGGCGCCAGCGCGGCGAGGATGTTCTTCTGCGCCTCCTCGACTGAGTAATCGAGCTTCACGTTTTCGACGAGCGGCGCGTAGAGGTCGTAGTAGTGCAGCGTGTCGAGGCCGAGGATGCGTTTGCGGAGGTTGAGGTAGCGGTGGAACGTGTCGAGGTTCGCGTTCACGCCGTTGACGAGGCTCGTGTAGACGGACACCGGAAGGTTCGGTGAATCGAGCGATGCTTCGAGCGTCGAGTTGTACTTCCGCGCGCGCATCCGGAAGAGATCGCTCTGCACTTTTCCGTTGAACGTCGCGCCGAACGTCGCGCGATAGCGGCCGAGCTGATTGAAGAACGCCGCCATCACTTTTTCACGATCGGCGCGATTAGCACCGGCGCGATATTGGTTGAAAGCGGCCTTGTCGAGCTTCACCGTTTTGCCGTCGGAAAGCGTGACGTCCGGGTACGGGAAATCGGCGTCGGCGAAGATGTTGAAGACGTCCGACGCGGTGCCGGTCATCAGTCCCGCGTCGGCGATGAGCTTCTCCTCCGACTCGGTGCCGGTGTGCGGCTGACGGCGGACGATGTCGTTGAGGTACATCTCGTAAACACGCAGCTTCGGCTCGGCTTTCAGGAACTGCTCGACCTTCGCGCGATCGATTTTCAGGATCTCAGGGTCGACCCACGCGGTCTCCGAGTCGACCGTCGTGGCGAGGCGCTGCATCTCGTTTTTCATCGCCTGATATTTGGCGTCGCGCGTGTCCTGATCGGATTTGAGGAACGCGTACGCGTAGAGGCGCGAGAGGTCTTTGTTCATGCGCGTCATCGTTTCGAGCGCGGTGAGCATGGCCTGCGGCGAAGTCGCAAGCGTTCCTTTGAACTTCGCGAGCGACGGTACGTCGGCCGCCAGCTTTTCCTTCGCGGCTCGCCAGGCTTCGTCGGTGGCGTAGAGCGGAGTGAGGTCCCACTTGTACGCGTCGGCGATCTTTTCGCGATCGCGCTCCTGCGCGAGTGCGGCGGTGGCAACGGCGAGGAAGAGCAGAGCTGTCGCGAAGTTCTTCATGTCGCGACCGTATACGCGACGCGCTCGGAAAAGTTGAAACGGAACTGTGTCGAAGGACGCGCGTCTAAGGAAGACAATGAAGATGATGACTCGCGCCACGCTCATCGCCGCACTTGCACTCGTGTTCGCGGCCGCCGCGTTCGCGGATGAACCGGCGCCCCCGCCCGACTACTCGCGCCAGGCGCTGCTGCGAATCGTGCGGGACATGCCGGAGCGGCCTGCGCGCACCGTGTCGTTCGATGACATCGGCGTGATCATGATCAATGCGCCGTTCACGCGCGTGCATCTGCTGTACGCGCCGGTGCCGCCGATTCAGGGCAGCGTGCCGCGCGTGACGCAGGAGTGGCCGAATCCGTTCGCGCAGACCGGGACGGACATCGCGATGACGCCGCAGGCGTGGGCGCGGCACTAGGCGCTACCCCGTCCTCGCCAGTCACGCGTAGACATCACTCGCCTCCTGCGCGTATCACCGCGCATGTTCCGTCAGCTCATCTGCGCATCGGCGATCGCCATCGTCGCAACGGCCGCCTCGGCCGCGAACTTCAGCGGCAGGGACGGCGCCACCAATCGCGACGACAGTTGCGACATCGCCGTCACACCCGCGGCCACGCTCTTCCTTCCCTACTTTGAAGTCGACATCAACGCGCCGTCGACGACCGCGCGCACGACGCTTTTCACGGTCATGAACACCTCGCGATACGCGCAGATCGCGCGCGTCACGCTCTGGACCGACTGGGCGTTTCCCGCGTACTCGTTCGACCTCTTCCTCACCGGCTACGACGTCGTGCCGGTGAACATGCTCGACATCTTCGCGCGCGGTCAGGTCCCGGCGACGCCGGTCAGTGAGCTGCCGGGTCCGCGCTCCGAATCGAACTTCGTCAATCCGAATCACCTGCCCGAGATGCCGGGCGAATGCGCGCTGCGGCCGACGGCGATTCCTCCTGCGATCCTCAGCGAGCTCCGATCGATCTTCACCACCGGCCGTCCGCTCGGCACGATCGCAGGATGCGACTCGACGACACGCGTGGGCGGCGCACACACGTACGCGATCGGCTACGCGACGATCGACGTCGTCGCGACCTGCTCAATGCTCACGCCGAACGACCCCGCGTACTACGCGACCGAAATCCTCTTCGACAACGTGTTGACCGGCGACTACGAATACATCTCGCCGGACGCAAAGCTCGGCAATTACGCGGGCGGCAACCCGCTCGTGCACATTCGCGCGGTGCCCGAGGGGGGACCGGCGGGCAGCATCGTCGCGACGAATCTGCCGTACACGTTTTACGACCGCTTCACGACCGTCGGTCCGGCGTATCCGCGGACGATCGATCGCCGCCAGCCGCTGCCGTCGACCTTCGCCGCACGCTGGATTCAGGGCGGCACCACCAGCTTCGAGACGACGCTTCAAATCTGGCGCGAGGGTTACACCGGCGCGGGCGCAGCGTGCGCGCGTTACGTCGACAACTCGACGAAGCAGGGCATCGACGTGGTCCGTTTCGACGAGCACGCCAACGCCTACATCCTCGGCGCCGGTATCATCATCTGCACGCCGCCGCCGCGATCTCTGCTGTCGCTTCCCGCGACGTCCCGCGTGGCGACGGGCTCGTCCTATTTCCCGCAGAACTCCTACACGACCGATGTCTCCGGCTGGATGTTCATGAACATCAGCAACGCCGGCTCGCCGGCATACAGCGCGGCACCGGGACGCGATTTCAAAACCGGCTCGAGCACGTTCGCCGCGTGCGCGCGGCAAAGTCAGGGATGGATGTCGACGATGATGACGGCGGAAGGGCGCTACGCCGTCGCGTGGGATGCGACCGCGCTCGGCAACGGCTGCTCGATCTCGCTGCCGGAAGGCGCGCGGATTGGACCGGCGGCCAACGTGACACCATGAAGTGCGCTTTCGCGGTCGCGCTGCTGCTCGTCGTGACCTCCGCATTTGCGTCGAACGACGACAGCTGCGACATCTCCGTCACTCCAGCTGCAACGCTTCTCCTGCCTTACTTCCAGGTCGACTTCGCCCGCAGCGCAACGCAGGCGCGCACCACGCTCTTCACGGTCGTCAACACCTCGGCGATGCCGCAGATCGCTCGCGTCACGTTATGGACCGACTACGCATACCCGGCGTATTCGTTCGATCTGTTTCTGACCGGCTACGACGCGCAGTCGGTGAATCTGCGCGACGTGTTCGACGGCGCACTGCCGCAGACACCGGCGGACGGCAGAATCGGCGATCGTTCGCTGCCGAACGGCAGCAATCCCAATCATCTGACGACCGCGGTCTCCGACTGCGCGAATCGGCCGGATCACATTCCCTCCGGTTTGCTGAACGATCTGCGCGATGTCTTCACGCGCGGACGCGCGAGCGGTGGCTGGATCAGCTGTAAATCGCCAACGACGGGGATCGAGCAATTCCTCAGCGTCACGCACACGCACGCCATCGGTTACGCGACGATCGACGTCGTAGCGAC
>Ga0070701_10000087_pt1 | contig 25946 bp, 14 predicted proteins | sample KBSK5102metaG_FD_65451 | JGI IMG/M metagenome (GOLD analysis project Ga0070701, IMG submission 65451) | Corn, switchgrass and miscanthus rhizosphere microbial communities from Kellogg Biological Station, Michigan, USA - KBS K5-10-2 metaG | ecosystem: Host-associated > Plants > Roots >... | reverse complement strand
GGCAAATCGCAGCACGCCGATCGCCGGCGGCACGATCACGATCGCGCCGTTCCAGCAACTCCAGCTCGACACGATCTTCTCCATCCTCGGCCTCGACTCCGCGCAGCGCCGCAAGGAGCGGACGAACGTGCAGGTGGTCGTGATTGCGCGCGGCGGCAGTGCGAAAGTCGCGGCGACCGCGGTGTCGGTCGACAACGCAACAGGCGAAACGAAAGCGTTCGCGCTCGCGCCGGTGGCCGGCTCCGCGACGCCGAGCGTCAGTCTCGTCGAGCCCGTGCTTCCACGAATTTCAATCCCCGGAAAGCGGCGGACGGTCGGTCACTGAGACGGCCGGACGCCCTTTCCGTATATCCTGCGCTATCGGCGCACCATGAACCCCAGCCAGATCTCGCACTACCGAGTCGACCGCCTGATCGGCGTCGGCGGAATGGGTGAGGTTTACCTCGCGGAAGACCCGACTTTGCGTCGGAAAGTCGCGCTGAAGTTACTGCCCGCGCGCTTCACTCAGGACGACGAGCGCGTGCGCCGCTTCCAGCGTGAGGCGCGCGCCGCGTCCGCGCTCAATCACCCGAACATCATCACGATCTACGAGATCGGCCAGTCCGATTCCGTGCACTACATCGCCACCGAATTCATCGAAGGGGAGACGCTGCGCCAGCGGATGACGACGCGCAAGCTGACGCTCGGCGAAGTGCTCGACGTTTCGATCGGCGTCACGAGCGCGCTCGTCGCCGCGCACGACGCGGGCATCGTCCATCGCGACATCAAGCCCGAGAACATCATGCTGCGGCCCGACGGCTACGTGAAGGTGCTCGACTTCGGCCTCGCGAAGCTCGCCGACGGCGGCGACGGATTTCTGAAAGACAGCGCGACCGGCGCGGTCATGGGGACGCTGCTCTACATCTCGCCGGAGCAGGCGCGCGGGTTTCAGCCCGATGCGCGCAGCGATCTCTATTCGCTCGGCACCGTGATGTACGAGATGCTGACCGGTACGCCGCCGATCACGAGCGAAAACTTTCTCGACCTCGCGATGGCGATCGCGAATCGAGTTCCCGATCCGCCATCCGTGTACGCCGCGGGCGTCCCGCGCGAGCTCGATCGCATCGCGCTCAAAGCACTCGAAAAAGATCCGCGCACGCGTTACCAGAACGCGCGCGAGCTGCTGTCCGATTTGAAGGTCCTGCGCCGCGAGCTCGAATACGAGAACAACCTCACCGGCGATCTGCAGCGCCGCTATCACGCGTCCGGCATCGGCTCGCAGCCGACGTCGATCATGTCGTTCCCGCCGAACGCCGCGATCACGTCGAACATGCTCACGCAGAAGCTGCATCCGCTGCGCGCGATCGTCGTGACGTTGTGCGTCGTCGCGATCGTCGCCGTGTCGGGCTTCGTCATCGTGCGACAACGTTTCTTCGCCGCGCGGCAAATCGATTCGATCGCGGTGCTGCCGTTCGTCAACGCGAGCGGCGATCCATCGACGGAGTACCTCAGCGACGGCATCAGCGAGAGCGTCATCGATTCACTGTCGCAGCTGCCGCAGCTGCAGGTCACCGCGCGCAGCACGACGTTTCGCTACAAAGGAAAGCCGGCCGATCCGCTCGTCGTCGGCCGCGAGCTGCGCGTCGACGGCGTCGTCACCGGCCAGGTGATTCAGCGTGGCAATACGCTCGTCATTCGCGCGCGGCTTACCGACGTTCGCAGCGGCAATCAGGTGTGGGGACAACAGTACGACCGCAAACTTTCGGACGTCGTCGCCGTGCAGCAGGAGATGGCGGAAGAGATCACCGGTCAGCTGCGCATGCATCTCAGCGGCGAAGAAAAACGGCTGCTGACGAAAGGCACGTCGGAGAACAGCGAAGCGTTTCAGTACTACCTGAAAGCGCGTCACTATCGACAGAAGTACGACGAAGCCGCGATCCGAAAATCGATCGCGTATTACAACGAAGCGATCGAACGCGATCCGACGTACGCGCTGGCGTGGGCCGGACTCGCCGACGCGTATTACGGTCTGTCGAATCTCTACTCGCCGCCGCACGAAGCGATGCCGCGAGCGCGCGAAGCCGCACGTCGCGCACTCGCGCTGGACGACACGCTGGCGCAGGCGCACGCGTCGCTTGCGCAGGCGATGGTCTGGTACGACTGGGATTTCCGCGGCGGCGAGCGCGAGTTCAAGCGCGCGATCGCGCTGAATCCGAATGATGCCGATGCGCGCCGCATGTACGGCGACTTCCTCACCGCGACGGGGCAGTTCGATCGTGCCATCGCCGAAAAGAAACGCGCCGAGGAGCTGGATCCGCTTTCGATTCTGGCGAGCTGGGATGTGGGGAGAACGTACTTTTACGCCGGCCGGCTGAAGGAAGCGGAGGACCAGGTTCGCCGAACGATCGAGCTCGACGAGCACTTCGCGTATTCGTACTTTTTGTTGTCGCAAATCGCGTGGCGTCGCGGCGATGTCGACCTTGCATTCGAACATCTGAAGAAGACGATTTCGATGGCCGGTCGCAAGCCGCTCCTCGTCACCTGGGAAGCGTACATGCACGCCCGCCTCGGCCACCGCGACGAAGCGATGAAAGGAGTGGAGGAGCTGAAGGAGCGCACCGGCAGCTACACGCTCCCGCTCCTCCTCGCGCGCATCGAAGCCGGCCTCGGCGACAACGCCGCCGCGATCCGCTATCTCGAGCAGTGCTTCACGGACCGGTCCGAGTCGATCGTGTGGCTGAAGGTCGATCCGTCGATGGAGACGCTTCGCGACGATCCGGCGTTTTTGGCGATATTGAAGAAGGCGGGGTTGCAGTAGCTAGTCGAACGGATCTTTTCTCGCAGTGACGCCACGCGAGCGAGGTCGCTCGATCGCTTCATCGCAGGCGGCGAGTGTTTCGAGAAACTCCTTGCTCCACCCGCCGCGCAACGCTGCCTGCGCGTCGGAGTTCGAGATGCCTTCGCCTGCCGCCAGTTGCTGCGTCGCGATGTGCACGTCGTCGAGCAACTCCGACGTTTCCTGACTTACGTTTGCTCGTTCGCGCATCGACACACCGTACAAGCGAACGGTCGATGTCGCAAATACTGCAAACCTTTCCATAATTGCAGGTAGGGAACTCTCGCTTCCTGCAACACCTCTTCTAATGCCGATGCGCAGCGGTTCCCGACGCGCGCGCGCTGAGCTTGCGCTCGAGCTGCGCGATTTCGGCTGGGACCGCGCCACCATTGCGACGGCGCATCACTCCTCGCTTCCGTGGCATGACACGTTTGCGTCACGCATCGTGCTCGATGCGGTGCCGCTCGCGGCGATCACGAGCATTGGCGATCGCGATCGGCTCTCGCTCGTCGCGCAGTTTGCGGCGCATCAGTCGTTTCTGCTCTTCGCGGGAATCGCGGACGGCGAGTGCGATCCGGCGGAGTGGGCGGTGATGCAGCGGCGCGGCGCCGATCCGCGACTCATTCGTATCGCCGCGCCGACCCGAGTCGACGCGCCGCCGCCGGTGCTCACGGCGATTCAGCAATTCGCGGAAGCGATCGATGCGCCGCGGCTCGATGTGCTGAAGCAGTCCTGGGGACGCGCGGAATCGGTTTACCACGAAGTCGATGCGCGGCTGCGCGTCGACGCGGTCGCCGATCTTCGCTGGATGCGGCGCAGCGCGTGCGGCGACGTGCGCGGTCCCGGTGCGGAAGCGTTGCGCATGCTGCTCGCGGCGACGAACGGCCGCTTCGAATTCGGCGGCGACGTTGATGCGATTCGGAACGCCGCAACACTCGGCGTCGCGCCGCGCGTCATTACGCTCGGCGGCGGGAGTCCGCTGCAGCGATATTCGGCACTCGCGGAACTCGTGCCGTTCACCGGCGCATTCGAAAAGCGGAGCGAGACCGAAATCGCGGAGCGCGTCGTCGCCGCGATGAACGGGACGCGGCTGCTGTTCGTCGTCCCGTCGTTCGACTCGTTCGATGCAGCATCGCGCGCGGTCGTGCAAATGCTCGCGGCGACCGACGGCGCCGCGTGGCTCGTTCCGGGCAGCGAGCTGCCGGAGTCGCGAACGTTCGTCCTCTCGACGCAGCTCGATGCGCGGCGCGCGCTGCAAATCACGTATGCCGCCGCTGAGCGATTCGTCACATCGAGCGACTTCGCGGAGTACCTCGACAACGGCGAGCTGCCGCGCGACGAAACGGTCTCACCGTTCGCCGCGATCGGCGAACCGAAACGCTCCTACATCGCCGCCCTTGCGCTGCTCGGCGCCGCGATTCCGCGCGAGCTGGCCACGCGTTTTCTGCGCGAGCTGTTCTTCGAAGACGCGCTGGAGACACTCGCGATTGATGGACTCACGAGCGCCGATGATCCATTCGCGTTCGCGAGCGAGCCCATCCGCGAAGATGCGGCGAGATTGATCCCCATCGCATCGCGCCCGGCGCTTTGCCGCGTCGCGGCGGAGATGACGAGCGGCGAGCGCGCCGCCGCGTTGTTTATCGAAGCGGGTGATGGCTCGCGGGCGATTCGACTCCTCGAAGAATGCGAATGGAAGGACGCGGCGGAAACGATTCACGCACTGCGTCCGCTCGCACGTCCGCTCCTCGCGACATCGCCAACGCTCGCGAAGACGCTGGCCGACGCACTCATACAATCCGGCCGTTATCGCGATGCGCGCGAGCTCGCGCCTCTGCTCGCGGCCGACGATCGTGAGTTGCTGCTCGCGCAGGTCGAACGCCGCACCGGCGACTACGCTCCTGCGCTCGCCCGACTCGAGCGAATCGCCAATCGCGGATTTGCGGCGCAGCTCCTTCTCGGGGAGTTGCTGTTTCTCGAAGCTCGCTACGACGAAGCTCGCGCCGCTTTCGCCGCGTGCGAGCCGTCGAACGACGAACATCTCGTCTATCACCGCGCCGTGCTCGCGAACGAAGTCGGTCAACATGTTGACAAGCCGCCGCCGGGTGGCTATCTCGCCGCTCGCTTTCACGCGTATGCGACCGACGATCCCGATCGCGCCGCACGATTCGCCGCGGAGGCATTCGACGCCGCGACGACGCTCACCGATCGGATCGACGCCGCTCTCGATCGCGTCTTTTCCACCTTCACCGCCGGCCACTGGGACGAAGCGCGCGCGCTCGCGATGAACGCGCTGTCGCTCGTCGAAGAAACGCAGGGCGATCGCGCTGCCGGCGGTCTGCTCTTCACGCTCGCATACCTCGCGGCCGACGACGGCCAGTGGGCGCACGCCGCGCAGCGCATCACGCGCCTGCGGCATTTCTACTCCGGCACGCAGGACGCGCGACGCCTGCGCGAGCTCGATCTCCTCGTCGCGCATCTCGATTTCTGCCGCGGCCGATTCGATGACGCCCGTCGCAGCGCCGCGACCGTGCTGCGCGATGAAACGCTCTATCCGCAAATCCGCGAAGCGGCCGCGCTCATCGTCGATGAGATCGATCGCATCGAAGGAATTGACGCTCCGCTTCGCTCCACCGGCCGCACGCGCAATCGCGAGCTGACCGCGCGACACGCAGCGCTGCGTGATCGCGTTTCGTCACTCACCGCCGAAAATGAAACGCGCGCCGCCAAGCTGAAGCTCTTTCGTCGCGCGCTCGCCGCCGGCCGCACCGACGTCGCGCAACCACTCGCGAAAGAGCTCGACATCACGCTCGATCTCGCCGCCGACGCCGCCAGCGCCGAGCTGCGCATCCTGCGAATCGCCGCGAAGCGTACGTTCCCGTTCGATGAAGGCGACTTCGGCTCGCTCACCTGGCGCTTCGCAACGCGCAATCGCCTCGGCCAGTGGCACGAGCTCGGATCGCCGCCGCGCACCGCGCCCGCCGAGCTCGATCGCATCGCCGCGACAGGCGAGAGCGACTGGATCGCGTGCAGCGATCGCGAGCTGCTGTTCATGAACGGCGTCGAGCGCTGGTCCGCGGATTCGCGCGAAGCGATCTCCGCGCTCTTTCGCATTCGCTCCGAACATCACCGGCTGCAGCGCGTCATCGCGCAGGACGAAGCGGTGAACGCGTCCGCGCCCGCCGCCGCGATCGACGGAATCGTCGGCGACTCCGCGCCGATGCGCGAGCTGTCGAATCTCATCACCCGCGTCGCCTCACGCGACGTCGCCGCCTGCATCCTCGGCGAATCCGGCACCGGCAAGGAACTCGTCGCGCGCGCGATTCATCGCCACTCGTCGCGCCGCGGCCGTTCGTTCACGCCGGTCAATTGCGCGGCGCTCCCCGAGAACCTGATCGAAAGCGAGTTGTTCGGCTGCGTGCGCGGCGCGTTCACCGGCGCGGATCGCGATCGCGCGGGACTGATCGAGACGACCGACGGCGGGACGTTGTTTCTCGACGAGATCGGCGAGATGCCGCTCGCCGCGCAGGCGAAGCTGCTGCGATTTCTGCAGGAGAACGAATTCCGCCGCGTCGGCGACACGCAGACGCGCAGCGCCGACGTCCGCATTGTCACCGCAACGAATCGCAAACTCGAAACGGCCGTCGAGGACGGACGCTTTCGCGAGGATCTCTACTATCGCGTGCGCGGCATCGAAGTGATGCTGCCGCCGCTGCGCGAGCGCGGCGCCGACATTCTGCTGCTCGCGCAGACGTTCCTCGCGCGCGAACGCGAAAAGCATCGCGGCGGCGCCGCGAAGTTGTCGGCTGACGTCGAAGCGCTCTTTGCGTCGTACGCGTGGCCGGGAAATGTTCGCGAGCTGCAGAACACGATTCGCGCGGCGCATGCGATGGCCGGCGAGGCGTCGTCGATCGCGATGTCGCACCTGCCGGAGCGGATGCGCAGCACGACGCCGCTGCGCGCGAGCAGCGGTTCGTATCAGGATGCGGTGGCGCGATTTCGACGCGACCTGATCGAAAAATCGCTCGTCGAAGTGAACGGAAATCAGAACCGCGCCGCGGGGATGCTCGGGATGTCGCGGCAGGCGCTCGCGTATCAGATTCGTGAGCTCGGCATCCTCGTGCGACCGTCACGGTGACGGACTGCCGTCCTGTGGCAAAATTGACGCGCTCTCAGCAAGCACGATTTTCGCAGTCCGCAGCAGCCGGAGACCGAATCTGCGCACGACGATCCTGTGGTTCGTAATGATGTCGTTTGTTGCGGCAGCTGCATTGGCGGCTGATGGTTCGGAGTTTTACGAGAACCTTTATCGCCGCGGCGTCGCGCATTTCAATGAGGGCAATTACGACGCCGCGCAGCGCGAGCTGCGTATAGCCGCGTTCGGTTTCATCGAGTCGATTCCGCGCTTCGAGACGACGACCGCGTACCTCGTCGCCGCCGCGCGCCGGACGAAAGCGGATGACGAAGCGCGCCTGTCTCTGCAGAAGTTGCTGAATGCCGAGAAGGTGACGCGCACGTATGCGTCGCTGCCGCTGCCCGCTGATGTTCGCGCGACGGTTGACGAGGCGGCGCGGGCGCTGCTGCCGCGCGATCAGTCGGCGATGTTGCGGGCGGGCGGGAGCGCGGGGGTGGTGGCGCCGCAGCCGATGACGACGCAACCGGCGCCGCGCACAGAGACCGTCATCATCACGGAACCGATCGCGCCGCCGTCGCCGGCTCCGCAACCCACTCAGCCCGCGCCGGCGCCCGCGCCGCGCACCGAGGCCGTCGTCATCACGGAACCGATCGCGCCGCCATCGCCGGCGCCGCAACGAACGACAACGCAGCCCGCGCCACCGCCCGCGCCGCGCACCGAGACCGTGGTGATCACGGAACCGATCGCGCCGCCATCACCAACGTCGCAACCAACCACGCAACCAGCCACACGCACCGAGACGACCGAACCGATCGCGGCGCCATCGAACAGCGCAACATCACGGCCGCAACCACAACCGGACACCATCGACGTCCCCACCCAACTGCGCGCGGGCGACGCCGCCATCGTACGCAGCGACCTCGCCGCGGCGCGCGCGGCATACGGCGCCGCACTCACTGCAAACGTCCTCTCACACGCCGACGCGCTGCGTCTCGCCGAGGGTCTTTATCGCGCGCGTGATTTCCGTGGAGTGATCGCCGCGTTCGCGCGCGCCGGATCCCTCGCGCGCGGCGAAGAGCCGTATCGCTACTACCTCGCCGTCGCGTATTACGAGACCGGACAATACGCCGCGGCGAAGCGCGAGCTCGCGGCCGTCCTTCCCTTCATCGAAGTCACGCCCGACGTTGCGCGTTACCAGTCGCGGATCGCCGGCGCCATCGAGTAGCTTCCCACCCGCAGCTGATTTCATTAGAATCCCGAAAAATTCAACGATCGACCAACTGTCGAAAGGTGCGTTCATGAAGAAAGTTGCCCTCGGAATCATGCTTCTGATGTGCGCGATTGCCGCCACGGCAGCCGATCGACAGACCGCCCCGGAGCTCACCCCTCCGAACAACGGCGAAGAGTGGCTCCGCCTCAGCAGCAGCGAGAAGCTTTTCTGGTCGATCGGTTACGCGCAGGGCTACCTCGACGCCCTCAACAAAATCGACGTTGCCTCAGGTCCGAACAGCGCCTGCGCCAGCCTCGCGGCCCGCACGGAGCGCCAGTCTTCCACCGCCGGAAAAGTCACCGGATTCGAGCTCGTCTCCGGTCTCGAGAAGTTCTACTCCGACCCGGCGAACGTCCAGATCCCGATCGGGAGCGCAATTCGCATTTACCTGCTTCAGGCGAGCGGAAAAGATCAGACGACGATTCAGGAGCTGATCGAAACGGCCCGGGTTCTCGGCGCCGCGTCAGCTCGCCGGCCGACGAAGTAAGCGTTTTTCGTTTTCCTGAACCGGGAGGGAGTCGTGGGATCTCATCGAGTTGCCGCGCTCGCGCTGTTTCTGCTGATCGTGCCGTCGTCGCCTGCGTTTGCGGAAGAGCCGCTGCCGCTGGTGCGACCTCTCGCTTCGCCCGCGCCGTTCGTCGCGCTCGCCGTCGAGCCGGTTCTCGACACCGCCGATTTCGTTCCGGTCGCTTACACCGAAACGATCGCCACGCCGGCGCGCGCGCTCGAAGCGTTGCGCACCGCGATCGCGACGAATGACTTCGCCGGATTCCGCTCCGCACTGACGCAGGCCACGAGCCTCGTCGACTCGATGCCGCTTGGCGCCGCCCGCAACGCGCTGCGCCGCAATCTCCTGATCTATCGCGACGTCGAACAGCTCTGGTCCTTCGCGCGCAACGATCGCTTCGGCGCATTCTTCGACGATGAATCGCTGCCCGGATTTCGCGATCATCTCGCCGCCGATTACCGCGGCCTCGACTCGTTCCTTTCCGCGAATCGCATCGTCGATCGCAACGGTCTCGAGCTCTACCCGACCGCCGAAACGCGCAGCTATCTGCTCCACCTCATCGACTCCACGCCGACTCGCGAGAAGAGCCGCACGCTGCTCGCGTCTGCAACGCCGAAGTCCGCGAAGCACGCGCGCAAAGCCGTGCATCGCGTCGCACGTCACACCGCGCCGCGCACGTTGCCGCATCGCGTCGCCGTCAAAGCAGCAGCAAGTGTCGCCGCAGCAACAGCGCCGGTCATCGTTCCCGCGGCGCCGATCGCCGCACCGCAGACAGACGCGTTCGCGATGCCGGAACAGGTCGCGGTGCTGCCGAAGCGCACTGCTGATGCAGTACAGGCAGCGCCCGCGCCGGCGACGGGATCGCAGTCATCGACCGCACACGGCATCTTCTTCGTCATCCTCGCCCTCATCCTCCTCGGCGGTCTGATGACGATGCTGCGCACGCCGCAGGCGCCGACCGTCATGCCGGCGCCGGACGAGCTGAAGCCGAAAGCGCGCCGTGACGACGACGTGATCCCGATGAAGAAGGCGCAGTAGTTACGAGATCGCCTGAATCGCGCTGATCAGCCGCGCGCCGGCTGCGCTGCCCTTCATCACGATTCCGTTGACGCCGGTCCGCAGCTGCTCGCGCTCCGATTCCGAAAGATCGCGCGCCGTGAAAACGAGCACCGGAATGCGTGCCGTCGCTTCGCGCTCTTTCAAACGCGCCGCAACCTGGAAGCCGGTCATGCCCGGCATCGAGAGATCGAGAATGATCACGTCCGGCTTCGCGCGCTCCGCGCGTTCGAGTCCTTCGGCGCCGGAAAATGCTTTCTCGAGCTCGTAGCCGTTGCGCGTCAGTTCCGGCTCGAGCATTTCGTGCACGGCGACGTCATCATCAATCAGCAGCAGCCGCGGTTTCTGTGATGCCGTCGCATGCGTCGTCAGCTCGCGAAGCCGCTTCATGAGCCGCGGCCAGTCGACCGGCTTCGTGAAGTAATCGTCGGCGCCGAACGCGAGTCCAAGCTCGCGATTGTCGATCATCGAAATGATGATGACCGGCAGCGACGACGTCGAATCTTCCGCTTTCAGTTTGCGCAGCACTTCCCATCCTTCGATGCCGGGCAGCACGATGTCGAGCGTCAGCGCGAGCGGCTTCATCGTGCGCGCGAGCGTCAGCGCTTCATCGCCGCGCCGCGCGCGAATCGGCACGTAGCCGCCGGAAACGAGATACGTGCTGATCGCGCCGTACGCGACGTCATCGTCTTCGACGACGAGCACGCGATCGCCCGGCGGCACGACGGTTCCGTCGGCGCTCACGATCGGACTCGGAATCGTCGCGCCCTGGAAATGCACCGGCATCGTGAACGTGAACGTGCTGCCCGCGCCGGGCGTGCTCGTCACCGCGATCGAGCCGCCCTGCAGCTCGATGAACTTCTTCACGAGCGACAGTCCGAGTCCCGTTCCGGCGTACTGGCGGCTCGCCGATGCATCGACCTGACGGAACTCCTCGAAGATGACGTCGAGATTTTCGGGCGCGATACCGATGCCGCGATCGACGACCTCGATCGCGACCGACTCCGGCGTCGATCCCTGCGCGTTGACGTGCCGCGCGCGAACCGTGACCGTGCTTTCCGGCGGCGAGAACTTCACCGCATTCGACAGCAGGTTGTAGAGGATCTGTTTGAACTTCGCCTGATCGGTCTCGATCAGATCGACGTCGTCCGCAACATCGATCTCGAACGTGATCGACTTCCGCGCCGACAAGCCCTTCATCACCTGACCGACGCTCTCGATCGCAGCGCGCACCTGGAAGCGCTCCGGAAAGATCTCCATCTTGCCCGCCTCGACTTTCGAGAGGTCGAGAATGTCGTTGATGATGTCGAGCAGATGTTTGCCGGAGCTGAGGATCGAGCGGAGGAAGTTCATCGACTTCGCATCGATCTGCGTCGCCAGCCGATCGGTGAGAATTTCGGAGAATCCGATGATCGCGTTCATCGGCGTGCGCAGCTCGTGACTCATGTTCGCGAGGAAGCGGCTCTTCGCCTGGTTCGCTTCTTCCGCCTCCGCGTTCTTGATCTGCAGTTCGCGCAGGATGCGCGCTTTGCCGATCGCCGAGATCGCGTGTTCGCGAACGCGTGAGAGCTTGCGCACGTCGTTGCGGCTGAAGGCGTCGATGTCGGTGAAGTTGTCGAAGATGAGAAAGCCTTCGATGCGTCCGCCGAGCTCGACGACCATCGCCAGCATCGACTTCGGCACCGGCAGATGAGCGATCTTGTCGCTGCCGGCGCGGCCGTGGAACGACTCCTCGCGGATGAGATACACGCCGTCTTCGAGTTGCTCGGCGCGTTCGGAGTAGCGCCGCATCGCTTCGTCGAGCGAGAGATGAACGGCCCGAAACGTCTCCGGGTCATACCCCGACGCCGCAATCACCTCGGTGCGATTCTTCTCGTAATCGAAACGCAAAAAGACCGCTTTCTGCGCCTGCGGAAAGAGCTTGAGTCCCTGTTCGAGAATCGCGTGCAGAACGTTCTCGAACGCGACTTCGCGATTGATGATCTCGAAGATGCGATCGAGCGTCTCGAGCTCTTTCGCCTGCGCGCGAATTTCCGCCGTGCGCGCGAGCACGAGATCTTCGAGCGCGCGATTGCGGCGTTTCAGATTGCGCGTCCGGAAGCGGTTGATGAGATGTCCGATGAAGAACATCACCGCGAGGTAGCCGACGAACGCCCACCACCGCAGCCAGATCGCCGGCGTGATCGAGAGCTCGTACGTGAGCGGTGTCGCCGACCACGCGCCGTCGCTGTTCCGCGCCATCACGGCGAACGTGTAGTCCTTCGCGAACAGGTACGCCGGCAGATTCGTGTAGCGAATCTTTACGTCGCTTTTTTCCGGCGACCAGTCGCGGTCGTAGCCGATCAGCTTCGTGCGATAGCGCACGCGCGACTCGTCGCTGAACGCGAGCGCTGCGTACTCGATCGACACTTCGTTGTTGCCGCGGCGATCGTGCTGCACGCTGATGTGGCGGAAGCGAAGAATCGGCGGCTGCGTCTCGAGTTGACGAAGCGACGGATCGAACATCGATACGCCACTCGGCGTCGCGAGATAGATCCGTCCGTCGCTGCCGATCGACAGCGGGCCGTACGCCCACGCTTCGTCTTCGACGAGGCCGTCGACTTTCGAAACGCGCGCGACGACGTGAAACGTTTTCGGATCGACGGCGGCGAGTCCCGCGTTCTGCGCCGCCCAAACGAGACCGGTCGTTGGTGACGCGGCGACGCCGATCACGAGGTTGCCGCCGAGGATGTTGCTGGGGAGGGCGGCGACGGCTTTGATGGGTGAGGGAGAGAGGACGACGAGTCCGTTCGACGTTCCAGCCCAGAGCAGATTGTGATGCCACAGCAATGTGCGAACGGAGTCGGTCGTCGCGCCGCTCGCGCGCGACCACGCCGATGCGAAAAGTTGGCGCGACACTTCGTGCGTTTCGTTGCTCGCCGATCGCAGTTGCGCGACGTCGATCGGCGTCAGGCTTCGCAGCAGGCCGGCATCCGCGGTGCCGATCCAGACGATGCCGTCGTCATCGATTGCGACGCTCGTCGATCCGCTCGCCGGCAAACCGGCAGCGGTGCGCATCGAGAACCATTCGTCGCCGATGAGACACGTCACGCCGCGCACGCCTGCGAACCACATCGACGTCGTGCCGTCGCGCAGCGTGAGGCGCCGCACGCTGTAGATGATGTCGACTGCGTACGACGTCACGATCGCCGGCGCGCCTTCGAAGTCGATCGTTTGCTGTTTCGCCGCGCCGATTGCCGAAGGCTGTTCGCCGGGACGCGAAAGACAGCTCACGCCGCCGACTGTGCCGATCCAGAGTCGATGGCGATCGTCGAATGCGAGCGAGTAGATCGAGTTGCTGAGCAGTCCCTGTTCGACACGCAGCGTTGACGTGCGTCCGTCCGGGCCGATCGCCGCGGCGCCGCCGCCGGTGCCGATCCACATGAAGCGATGCCACGGTCCGTTTCCGTCCGGCTGCGGCGGCAGAACCGCGAACGCGCTCGGATCGGGCAGCGCCGGTTGTTCGCCGGCGTGCGAGTGTCCGGTCCACGCGAGGAACGCGCGATAGTCGCGACGCAATCGCGACGCGCCGCCGTTCTGCGCGAACCAGAGATTGCCTTCGCGATCTTCGATCATCGACCACAGCGTGTCGCCGAGGAGACCGTTCGCGCGTCGGACGATTTGATGTTGCGACGGGTCGCGTGGGTCGACGCGCATCGCGCCGGCGCCGAGGCTTGCGATCCAGATTTCGCCCTGCTTCGTTTCGAGAATCGAGACGATGCGTTCCGTCAGCACGCTCGGAATCGGCGTGAACGCGCGGCCGTCGTAAATCCAGAGCGAACCGGTCGTAGAGCCGCCCCACAATCTGCCGTCGCGCGTTTCCGTCATCGCCGCGACGGGAACGTTCGGCATGCCGTGCGCGGCGTCGAACGTGCCGATGATTTGACCGTTGCGATCGAAGCGCACGACCGCGCCGCTGTTGAGAGCGACGTCGACTTCGCCGCTTCGCCGCGCGACGAGACATGACGTTCCCGCGGGCCGCTGCAGCGTTCCGTCGACCGGAAGCGACTGCAGCTTGCCGTTGACGAAGCGATAGCGCGTCACGCCGTCCTGCGTGCCGGCCCACACGTTGCCGTTCGCGTCGACGACGAGACAGTTGCGGCGAATGCGCGAGCGCGGCAACGCGATGCCGTCGACGAACGAAAGAAAACGAACGCGCCCGCCGGGCTCGTACGCGTCGAGCGGCTTTTCGGAAACGACGAGGCCCGCTTCGGAGCCGACCCAGAGATGGTGTTCGTTGTCTTCGACGAGCTCGCGCGCGGTGAGATCGGCGATGCCATCCGCCGTGCCGTAGTTCTCCATCGCGTGACCGTCGTAACGCGTGAGACCGGACGAGTAAAACGCGAACCAGATGTAGCCGAGATGGTCCTGAAGGATTTTCTGCACGCTGGCGGAGGAGAGCGGCGAGACCTGATCGTTCGGCGTGAAATGCGTGAACGGCAGCTCCTGGGCGGAGAGCCGGAGAGACAGCAATGCCGCACAAAACACAGTGAGCCAGCGGTTTAGCGGCATCGGGAAAGTGTACCCCTGCGGATCGGAGGCAAAAGAATGGGGTCAGGTCTGTACTTTTAACTTTGGTGTGCAGCTGGGACGAGCGGTGCAGTTGACCAAAGTAAAAAGTACAGACCTGACCCCATTCTTTACCCATCGCAACTCGTAGTGAGTGCATCCGTACAATGCCCGTGTGGCGCGTCTCCGCGACTGGCTGGACCTTGGCAAAAATACGATGACCTCGCTCAAAGGGAGCGATGTCACGAACCTGTACGTCGTCGAGTGGCCGGAAACGAAGAAGATGCTGATCGCCGACCACCGCGAGGCGATCGACAAAGAGCCGCGGCGCGTGAAGCGCTGGGTCCGCACCATGAGCGCGATCATGTACGGACTGGCGAAGCGGCTCGCGCCGCATCGACGCGTGCTCTTCGGTGTCTCGTTCGTCGCGTTCTTCTTCTGCCTCTTCTCTCTTTACGTTTCGATGCGGCGTCCGCCGTTCTGGACGTTCGTCGAAGTCGCGGCGACGTTCGTGATGCTCACCGTGCTGCTCGCGATGGAGCTCATCGACAAGATCCGTTTTCGGGATGAGCTCGAGCTCGCGCGCGATCTGCAGGCGCATCTGATTCCACTGCATCCCGCGCAGAGCGAGCACTTCGAGATCGCCGCGTTCAACTTGATCGCAAACACCGTTGGCGGCGACATCTACGATTTCGTCCCGCTCGCCGACGGACGGATGGCGGTGCTGTTCGGCGACGCATCAGGTCACGGCATGGCTGCCGGTTTGATGATGGCCGTCGCGCACGCGGCGTTCCGCACGCAGCTCGACATCGATCCGTCGCCGGCGTCAATCATCGGCAGCCTCAATCGCATTCTCTGCCGCACCGGCGGCACGCGCTCGTTCTTCTCCTGCTGCTACGTGTTGCTGTCGCCGGACGGCACGTTCGTCGCGACGCTCGCCGGTCATCCGCAGCTCCTCAAAGTCGATCGCAACGGCAAAGTCGCCGACCGCCTCGGCCGCGGCTCCTATCCCCTCGGCGTCAAGAGCGGTATGAACTGGGAAGAGCTGTCCGGAACTCTGGAACGCGGCGAGCGGCTCTTCTTTCACTCCGACGGTTTGACGGAAGCGCGCAACGCGAACGGCCGCGAGTTCGGCGAGAGTTACGTCGACGCGGTGCTGTCGTGGGCGCCGGCGGCGAGCGCATCGGCGCTGATCGAATCGCTGCTCGCGGAGTGGCGCATGTTCACCGATCGACGTCCGCCGGAAGATGACGTATCCGCGGCGGTCGTCGTCAGGCGCTGACGCGTTTCTCCACCAGACCTTCGAACACCTGCAGCGCGAGATCGACGCGTCCGAGCGGCGCCGAAACCTGCACGCCGGCCACGCGCGAACGAACCTGCGCGAGCGTGTCGCGCGCGATCGCAACGCCTTCGCGCAGGCCGTGTTCTTTGCTCTTCTCGCTCGCGATGCGCATCCGCTCCATCACATCGTCGGGCACCGACACGCCGGGCACTTCGTTGTTCATGAACTGCGCGTTGCGATACGAGAGCAGCGGCCAGATGCCTGCGACGATCGGCAGTTTCATCGGCGCGATGCGGTCGAGGAAATGCTCGAGCTGACGGACGTCGAACACCGGCTGCGTGATCGCGTACTCGGCTCCGGCTTTCACTTTCCAGTCGAGACGGCGGAGCTCCAGCTCGAGATCGAGATGGCCGGGATTCACGCCGACGCCGATCGTGAACGACGTCGGCTCGCCGAACGGATTGCCGCCGAGGTCGAGGCCGTGATTCATCAGGTTCACCATGTTCGTGAGCCCGATCGAATCGATGTCGAAGACTGCGGTCGCATCGGGATACGGCCCCATCTTCGGAGGATCACCGGTGATGAGCAGCAGGTTGCGCACGCCGAGCGCGGCGCAGCCGAGCAGGTCGGAGTGCATGCCGAGGAGGTTGCGGTCGCGGCAACAGTAATGAAGGACCGGCTCGATGCCGACCTTCTGCTGCAGCAGCACGGAGACCGCGATCGCGCCCATGCGATTTTGCGCGCGCGGTCCGTCGGGAACATTGACCGCGTCGACGCCTGCTTCTTTGATCGAGTGCACCGACTTGATCATCGCGTCGGCGTTCGGACCTTTCGGCGGCGTGATCTCGATCGTCGTGACGAATTCGCCCGCGGCGATTTTGCGTCCCCAGTTCGAGCGCGTTTCGAACGGCACGGACGGCTGACCTTTCGGCGCAGCCTCAGGATCTTCGCGCTCGATGATGACGAACGAGCGGCGCGGCGAAAGCGGCCGCACGGCGTCGGCCATGACTTTGATGTGCTCAGGCGTCGTGCCGCAGCAGCCGCCGAGGAACTTGACGCCTTTGTGAATGAGTCGCTTGGCGTACTTCGCCATGTAATCGGGAGACGCCATGTACATCTGGCGGCCGTTCACGTCGCGCGGCAGACCGGCGTTCGGCTGCGCGGAAAGTTTGCGCGCGGAAACGGCGGTCATCTCTTCGACCGCGTCGAGCATCACGTCGGGACCGACGGAGCAGTTGAGACCGATGACGTCGGCGCCGGCCGCGTCGAGACGTTGTGCGATGACGCGCGGAGCGTCGCCGTAGATCGTGCGCGCATCGGTGCCGATCGTCATCTGCGCGATGACGGGGATGTTGCTGATCTCGCGAATCGCGGCGATGGCCTGCTCGGTCTCTACGATGTTCGAGAACGTCTCGAGCACGAAGAGATCGACGCCCGCTTCGCGCAGTGCGGCGGCCTGTTCGCGGAAGAATTCGCGCGCTTCATCGATGGCTGTCGGTCCGTACGGTTCGATGCGAATGCCGAGCGGGCCGATTGCGCCGGCGACGTAGACGGAATCGCCCGCTGCTTTGCGCGCGAGCTCGACCGCGCGCATGTTGATGTCGCGCAGCTCGTCCTCGATGCCGAAGCCGCGCAGCTTCACGCGGTTCGCGCCGTACGTGTTCGTCTCGAGGATCTCCGCGCCGGCGCGGACGTACTGTTTGTGGACCTCGAGCACGATCTCCGGGTTGCGGAGATTCAGCTCGTCGTAGCACTTGTTGATGAAGACGCCCTTCGAATAGAGCATCGTCCCCATGGCGCCGTCGAAGAGGTAGACGTGCTCGTCTGCGATTGCCTGAACGAAATCCTGCATAAGAAAAAAGCCCCGTGTGCGGGAGGACGGGGGCCGGTCGAAAGCGGATCGACAACAGGCGGCGATTTAGCTTTTTTTATGCTGGTTGCAAGCGGCCCCAAATCACTCCAGCGTCGGGAGGACTGTAGGACGCGATTTCGAAAATGTCAAAACGCTGGATGCCGGTGCGGCCGCGTACGTATGCTTCATACGAGGAAAAAGATGAGAGCTCGACTGATGTTGCCTGCGGCGCTCGCGTTCGCAGCGTCGCTGTCAGCAGCACCGCCGGAGATTCGCAACGTCACGCCGCTGCCGGTGCTGACGATGTGTGAGCTCGCTACGAATCCGCGCGCGACGCTGGTGAATCGTGAACGTCATGAAGAGCGCGAGTCGTTCGGCGTTCACGCGCCCGCCGTCACTGCCGCGGCGACGATCGTGACGACGACCACACCGAACGCCGGAACGATTCCCGCACCGCCGGCGACGGCGGGGTTTCGTCCCGCATACGATCGCCTCGTCGTCTATCCGTCCGACGCCGGCGGAGCAGTCGGTCGCACGCAAATCGTCAGCGTGACGAACGCCGAATACACCGTGCACGATCGCGATGGTAAGCGGCTGATGTCGATCGCGCCCGAGCAGTTCTGGTTCTCCGAGAGTGCGCCGGCCGGTGAGTACTTCGACGCGCGCGCGGTGTACGACCGTGTCAACGATCGCTTCATCATCGCCGGCCTGTTCGATGTGTCGTTGACGAAGGGTGAGATGTTGATTGCGGTGTCGATGACGAAAGACGCGTCCGGTGAGTGGGCGCGTTATCGCTTTCGCATCAACCAGACGCTCTCGAGCTGGGACGGAGATTTCACGCGAATCGCGATGACGCGCGACGCCGTCGTGATCACCGCCAACCTCTACGGCGGCGACGCCTCCCTTGGCTCTATGGTTTACGTCGTCGCGACGAAGGACCTGTTGACGCCGTCGTTTCCTTTGAAGCTCGCGTCGTACAAATTCGGCGGTCCTGACAACGTGCCGGTGACGTCGTATGACGATCCGACGATTTACCTGGCGCGGGCGGAATCGGATTACTTCGACGTGAACGTGCTGACGCCGAGCGGCAATACGCTGGTTGCGGTCGTAAAGTCGCCGGCGAACCTGGCGACGTTCGGTGGTCCGTGGCGCGCCGGCAATCAGATCGGACTCAGTTACCTGATCGATTGCGGACTGCCGACGCTGCACGCGGCAGCGATTCGTAACGGCGTCGTGTGGGCGGTGGAATCCGGCTACAGCAGCTCGCCGCTGCGAGCGTCAGTGCGCTGGTGGAGGTTGAATCTCGCGTCGCCGGCGACGACTGCGCAGTCAGCGCTGATCGACGATCCGACCGGCGCGAAGTCGTTCGCGTTTCCGTCGATCGCGGTTAACGCGGCGGGCGCGGCGCTCATCGGCTATTCGTATTTCGCACCCGACGTGTATGCGTCGAACGGCTACACATACATCGACGCGCTCGGCCGAACGAGTCCGCCGACGCTATTGAAAACGGGCGACTCCGTTTACACGATCGGGCGCTGGGCGGACTTCTCGGAGACGATGGTCGACCCGACGAACGACGCCGATTTCTGGACCGTGCAGACTTACGCGACGGCGCTGCCGGACGACTCGCATCCGCGGTGGGCGACGTGGTGGGGAAAGATTCAGGTGCCGCCCGCGCGCGGCCGCGTCGCGCGGAAGTGACGCGTCAGTCTCCGAAGATTCGCTTCAGCACGCCGATGCCGCGCTCCACTTCTTTGCGATTGCGATCGACTTCCGCGGCCCATCTCCGGAACTGATCGAACGTGATCGCGGGCGGCTCATCGAAGTTGTCGCGATCGAAGAACACCTTCCGCACGATTCCGCCGATCAGGCCGCGCGGGCAGTGACGCGTCGGTGCGGTTCCGTTGAGAAACACTTCGCGCAGTGGACCGGGGCAACCTTCATCCCACAGCATTCCGGTTTCGGGATCGATGTTGCGGAACGTCACGCCGGCCGGCGCTTTCGGCTCGCCCTGAATGTGCGGAATCGCGCTCATGTACGAGCCCCAGATCGGAATCGCTGCTTCACCGGATGACAGCCGCAACGGCGCGCCGTGATCGAAGCCGACCCAGACCGTGGACACCATGTCGGGCGTGTAGCCGACGAACCACGCGTCGCGATAGTCGTTCGTCGTTCCGGTTTTTCCGGCGACGTATCCGAGTCCGTATTTGCGAAGTCGTGACGCGGTGCCGCGCTGCACGACGCCGCGCAAAAGCGAATGCATCACGTACGCGGCGTCTGCTTTCACGACGCGCTTCGGTTTCGCTTCGTGTTCGTACAGTGCTTTGCCGCGATGGTTGTAAACACCGCGCACGATGTACGGTTCGATGCGCTCGCCGAGATTCGGGAACGCCGTGTACGCCGCGGTCAGCTCACGCATCGAGACTTCGGTCACGCCGAGCGGCAGCGCGGGGATACGCGCGAACTCTTCGTCGAAGCCGAAATGTTCGGCGGTGCTGATGACGCGTCCGAGTCCGATCTGCTGCGTGAGCCGCACCGTCGGCACGTTCAGCGATTTCTCGAACGCTTCGCGCACGGTCACGCGGCCGCGATATTTCTCGTCGTAGTTGTGCGGCTCCCACGTCTCTTTGTCATTCACGTCGATCGACACCGGCGCGTCGAGGAGCAGCGATGCATTCGTCGCTTTCTTCGATTGAATCGCCGCGAGATACGCGAACGTCTTGAACGCGGAGCCGGGCTGGCGTCGCATGTTCGACGTGCGATCGAACGGCGAGACGTCGTAATCGGATCCACCGACGAGTGCGCGAATTCCGCCGCTGCGCGGATCGACGGAAAGGATCGCGACCTGCAGCGGCTCGGTGCGCGACTGCGCGCGAATCCACGCGTAGCGCGCTTCGAGCTGCGACGGCGCGTGACCGGCGACGCGTTCCGCCGCGCGCTGCGCTGCGGGATCGAGCTCGCACACGATGCGCAGTCCGCCTTCGATCACCGGAGCGACGCCCACCGCGTCGACGATTTCGCTGCGCAGCGCGCGCAGGTAGAACGGAAACGGCGCCTGCGGCATCGCGCCGCGATTGAATTCGACGCTGCGCTCAAGCGCGGATTGCAGCTGCGCGTCGTCGATCCATTTGCGATCGCGCATCACGCGGAGGATCGCATCGCGACGAACGCGCGCGACATCTGCGTGCTTCTCCGGCGTGTCGCGATTCGGCGCGCGCACGATGCCCGCGAGCAGCGCTGCTTCATCGGCGCGCAGTCGTGACGGCGGTTTGTTGAAGTAGATGCGCGCCGCTTCGTCGATGCCGAGAATCGGGCGGCCGTTGCTGTGGCCCAGGTAGACGTCGTTGAGGTAGATCTCGAGGATCTCGTCTTTCGAGAGACGCGCGTCGAGGAGCACTGCGAGGACGATCTCGGTGAGCTTGCGGCGCCACGTGCGCTCCTGCGAAAGGAAGCGCGATTTCACGATTTGCTGATCGATCGTTGAGCCGCCCTGCGCGATACCGCCGGCGCGCACGTTGCGCATCAGCGCGCGCGCCATGCCGATCGGATCGATGCCGATGTGATGTCGAAAGCGAACGTCTTCAGCGGCGAGGAACGCGGCGGGAACGTGCGGCGGAAGTGAATCGACGGAGACGAGCGGAGTGATGCGCCAGTCGACGCCGTAGAGTCGCGCGACTTCGACGCCGCGTCCGTGCGCGACCGACTCGATGATCGTCGGCTCGCGCCATGTGTGACTCACGAGCTCGCGCGTGAGTCGTCGATTGAGAATGAAGAGCCACACGCAACATGCGTAGAACGCGATGAAGATCGCGATCGCGATTGCGACGCTCCATCGCGGTAGCCGGATCGAACGTGACAATCGTTGCATCTTCGTCTACATTGAAATTCGTGCAACGCAGTTGCCACGCAGGCATGCAACTCTGCAATTCAAACAGTACGGCTCCCCAACCTACATGTTTTGAAATAAGGAGAGAACGCAATGGCTGCAAAGAAGGGTTCTGCGTCAAAGAAGTCGTCCGCGAAGAAGTCGTCGTCTGCTAAGAAGTCGTCGTCCGCGAAGAAGTCGTCCTCGAGCAGCAAGAAGTCGTCGTCCGCCAAGAAGGGCGGCAGCAGCGCGAAGAAGGGCGGCAGCAAGAAGTCGTCCGCGAAGAAGGCCGGCGGCGCGAAGAAAGCTGGCGGCGCCAAGTCGTCCGCGAAGAAAGCTGGCGGCGCAAAGAAAGCCGGATCCAAGAAGGGCGGAAGCTCTTCGAAGAAAGGTGGCTCTCGGAGCTCCGGCGCTCGCGGCGGTGCAGGAGGACGGGGCGGAGGTGGTGGCGCTTCTGCGAAGAAAGCCTCCTCTTCCTCGAAGAAGGCGTCGCCTGCCAAAAAGGCAGCAGCTGCGAAAGGCGGCCGCGCCGCGGCCAAAGCTCGCAAGCGCAACTCGACGATTCGCAAAGTGGCCACAGCGGCCGCGGTTGCGGGCGGCGCAGCAGCGGCAACGGTTGCCGCACGTCGTTCCGGAGCCGGCGCGAAAACACGCAGCGTGATCAGCCGCGTGGTCGAGCAGGTGAAGGACTCGTCGGTCGGATCGCTCTTCGGCGCCGGCGACGAGGGCAAAGGCACGACCGGTGGCAGCAGCACCGGCAATGGCGGCAACGGCACTCTCTAGTTTTCGAGTTCCGCTCAACGAAAAAGGCTCCGGGATCTCCGGAGTCTTTTTCGTTTTCAGCGATGTGCTGCGATCAGCCGGCGTTCGCGAACGCGTTGCGAATGCGGCGCGAGAAATACTTCTCGGGCAGATCGCGGCGTCCGTACTGCTTCGCCTTTTTGAACGAGTCGAGCGCGCGGCGGCGATACGACTCGTCGGCTTCGAACGCGTACTGCGAATATTGCGACGCGCCGAGGAATGCCCAAACCCACCCGTTCTTCGGAAGCTGCTGCGAGAGCGATTCGAAATCGCGCGCGGCGATCTCGAATTCGCCGTTGAAATAGTTGCGCAGCGCGCGGCGAAGTACCGGCTGGTAATCGGCGAGCACCGCGGTCGCGGCCGATGTTGCTTTCGGCTGAATCGGAATCGGCATCGGTGCGGGCGGCGCGCCCGGAGCCGGTGCCGCGTCGAACATCATCGATGCGTTGTCGGCAGACGCGATCACCGCGTTGAGATCGTCGTTCGAGCGCGCAGTTGCGTTGCGCGAATTTGCGTCGGCGAGATACTGCGCGCCCTGCGAGAACTGCGGCGCGGCCGTCGCTTTGCGTCCCTGCGCGGCGGTCATTCGCGTGCGCGCCTGAGCGATTGATTGCGCGGCGCGCTGGCGCAGCGCGGGATCGATCGCCGGTCCGGTTGGCTGCGGCGCGGGAACCGGAATCTGCGGCTGCGGAACGGGTGCGGGAGGACGCGGCTGCGGCGCCGGCTGCGGCTGCGGTTCCGGCGTCGACGCCGCGGCGAGCTTCGTCTTTGCGCGCTGAATCAGTTCGCCGATCGAGCCGAGATTCTCTTCGCCCGGGCCGCTCGCTTTTTCGAAATCGGAGATCGCATCGTCGTAACGTCCGACGTTCAGGTACGCGACGCCGCGGTAGTAGTACGGGTGATAGTTGATGAAGATCGCGCCGTACGTGCGCGCCTTGTCGCTTTCCTTCGCGTTGCCTTTGATCGCGGACGTCATCTTCGTGATGACCGTCTGCCAGTTGCCCGACTTTGCGGCGTTCACGCCGGCGTCGTAATCGTCGTACCACGACGCCGCGGCGATCGATGCCGTGAGCATCATCGCAACGACGGCGATCGAAGCGTTCCGAGCAGCGCTCATTGCTTGTTCATTTCCTTTTCGAGATCTTCGTAATTCACGGTGTCGAGCTCGAGGTTCTTCGCGGTCGGCTTGCCGGCGTCGATCTTCACGTCGATCGTCTGCGTTCCTCTCGGACCGGTGATCGAGACGAGGTACTGGCCCGGCGCGAGCTCGATGCGCGTCGGCGTGGAGCGCTTCTCTTCGCTGAGGTCGACGCTCTTGTTGTCTTCTTTGCGAACGATTTTGTCGAGATCTCCCCACGGCGACGCGGAGAGGAGCAGCACGCCCTGATTCGCGGGGATGGTTCCGCCCTGCGGCGTCGAGCCGGTCGACGTGATCTCGGTGCTCGCCGTCGGTTGCGGCTGCGGCACCGGCTGCACGGGCTGCGGTTTGTGCATCATGAACCACGCGCCGCCGGCGATCGCGAGCACGAGCACCGCCGCGATCGCGGCGATCATCGGAGTTTTGCTCTTCGCAGGTGCGGCCGCTGCGCCGCCGTCGTACTTGCGCTCGACGACTGTCGCTTCCGCGGCCTGATTGCCGCCACTCCATTTCTGTTCGACCGCTGTCGGTGCTGCGTTCGCGCCGCCGAGTCGTTCGACGACCGTCGCTTCGTTGCTCGACAGCGTTCCTTTGCGCTCGGCCTGCGTCGGCGCCTGACCGGACATCGTCTGCGGCGAGACGCTGCGCTCCATCACCGTCGCTTCATCGCTCGCGACGCGCGTGCCGGTCGGTCCCGCTTTCTGCGCCGGCTTCGTTCCGCCCTGCGTTGCCTGACCGCCGGCCGTCCACGCACCGGTCGGCATCTTCTGCAGATCGGCGAGCGTCGCGGCGCCGGAGAGCGTGATCATCCGTTCCCCGAGTCCGTATTTCTGATCGGGAGGAATCGTGTTGCGCACCGCTTCGAGCGCATGCTCGAACTCGCCCGCGGTTGCGTAGCGATTGTCGCGGCTCTTCTCGAGCGATTTGAAGATGATCGACTCGAGCTGCGACGGCACCTTGACCGACGGATTGAGTTCCGTGATCGGCGCCGGTTTTTCGGTGACGTGTTTGAGGATGTAGCCGTGAGGGTTCGTCGCCTGGAACGGCGCGCGTCCCGCGAGCATCTCGTACATCACGATGCCGTACGAGTAGAGATCGGAGCGCGGATCGAGGTGCTCGCCTTCCTTGAGGAATCCCGCCTGTTCCGGCGACGCGTATTTCAGTTTGCCGAGAAACATGCCGGTCTGCGTGAGGCCCTGACCGCCTTCACCCTCGGCGAGCTGTTTCGCGATGCCGAAGTCGATGACCTTCACGAGCAGTTTTCCGTGATGGTCCTGCGACAGCATGATGTTCTCGGGCGAGATGTCGCGATGGATGAGTCCCATCGAGTGGAGATGTTCGAGACCGCTCAGCGCCTGCACCGAAATCTCGATCGTGAGTCGCGGCGGCATCGGTCCGTTCTGCGCGATCCACTTCTGAATGTTCGTGCCGTCGATGAACTCCCAGACCATGTAGTACGACCCGTCGTCGAGCGTCGAGAAGTCGTACAGCATCGCCAGGTTTTTGTGCTTGATCATCGTGGAGGTGCGCGCTTCCTGGAGGAAACGCTGCAGCCCCTGATCGTCGGCGGCGACGTTCGGCCGCATGATCTTGATGACGCGCAGCTCGTTGAGATGGATGTGGCGGACTTTGAAGATCTCGCCCATGCCGCCGATGCCGAGGCGGTCGAGGATCTGGTATTTGCCGTCGAGCAGTTTCGACGAGTACGTCCGCTGGAAAAGAGTGACCTTCTCGCCGCACGACGGGCACTGATCGACGTCGGGATCGATCGACTCTTTGCAGCGAAGACAGGTGATGTTGCTCATCGTCCGTTGCTCTCCGTGGGTTATCGATCGCGCAGTACGTAACTGCACGCGGGATCGGCGCCGAACCGCACGACGTCGCCCGGCTTGATCTTCGCGCGCTCGATGCGCGTGTTGTTGACGTAGGTTCCGTTCGCCGACTGGAGATCTTCGAGCAGGCACGACGCGCCGGTCAGCGTGATGCGCGCGTGACGCCGCGAGACGGCCGGATGCGCGAGCACGATCGCGCACGTGCGGTCGCGGCCGACCATCACGCTTTCGCCCTGGATCGGATGTTTCTCATTCGCATCCGATTTGACGTTAACGAGCGTCCACTGCGACGGCGCGGCTTCGCGATTCGCCGGCGGATCGGGAACGATCGCCGTGTTCTTCGCCGACGACCGCTGCGGCCGCATGTTGTATTCCTCGAGCGCTTCGAAGAACGCGCGCGCGCTTTCGTAACGCTCGTTCATGCGCGGGCTCATCGCTTTGAGGACGATCGCTTCGAGCTCTTTGTCGACTTCCGGCCGCAGCGCGGACGGCAGCGGTTTGTCGCCGCGATAGACGGCGTCGATCAGCTTCGGCAGCGAGCGGCTGTTGAACGGCAGCGTTCCGGTCAGCATCTCGTACAGCACGACGCCGGCGGAGTAGACGTCGCTCTTCGCGCCTGCGTCTTTCGGCTCGCGAATCTGCTCGGGCGACATGTAGTGCGGCGTGCCCAGAAGGAAGCCGGATTTCGTGAGCACGGTCGAGCCGGGAACGGTGCTGCCGTCTTTGATCTTGCCGATGCCGAAGTCCGTCACCTTCACGGTTCCGTTCTTCTGGCGAATGAGATTGGCCGGCTTGATGTCGCGATGGACGATGCCTTTGCCGTGCGCGTAGACGAGCGCTTCGAGCA